>Ga0129307_1000548_pt1 | contig 56699 bp, 43 predicted proteins | sample P1105metagenome_FD_94437 | JGI IMG/M metagenome (GOLD analysis project Ga0129307, IMG submission 94437) | Capybara group fecal microbial communities from Wisconsin, USA - P1105 metagenome | ecosystem: Host-associated > Mammals > Digestive system > Large intestine > Fecal | place: USA: Wisconsin... | reverse complement strand
TATCGAGCCAGCATCTGTTAAGTTTAATGTATTAGCTAACCCCACTTTAACCTGACGGCCTTCTATTTCTGTAGTAATGTTATCATTAGCACCTAAAATATCAAAACGTGTATTATCTTTATCGATGTCAATGCCATTCGCTTGTGCTGCTGCATCCGTCCCTACAGTAAATTTACCAAGTTTACTATCGGCGGCTGTATTTACATCATCTTTTGTAGCAATATTAGTAACAGTAAATGGAGTATCTGTATCATTACGAGTAATACTCAATGTGCCATCTTGTAAAGTCACACCAGTAATATATTTATCCTGAAGACCAGTTACAGAAACTGTACCTTTAATACCATTTTGCTCTGTATCTAGAGTAATAGATCCTGTACCATTGTCACTATATATAGCTGTGCCATCTACTATCTTCGTATCTGTATCAACAGAATTAACTGTATATTTTGTATAGCCAGCAGTAGTATCTGTATCAACAGTTACATTATCCCCTGCTATAACTTCTACTTTAGCAGCCTTTAACTGAGCTATATTAACGGCATCAGTATCTAATGTACCAGCAGCTACATTTGTAATTTGGCGGGTAATACCGGCCTCACTATCACCGACCGATACAGCACCACTATTAGATTGCCAAACAGCAGTCAACTTTGAATAATTTTCAAAATCTTCACTATTTACATAATCATTACGGCTCTTATTAATAGCCGTCTCTAAATTACTACGTTCTTTCGTTAAATCTGTAATTTTTTGATTTAACTCTGCTTTTAGCGCATCTGTTGTAGCCGTTACTAAAGAGTTTCTTGCAGTTGTTAACTCAGAATTTAATGCTGCTATGCGACTATTATAAGCTGTTTCTTTAGCAGTATAATCAGCTTTTATTGCTGCTACTTTTGGTGCCAACTCACTGACAGTAGCTTTATCAGCTGCTGAAAGAGTAACAATATCACTAGAAGAATCCAAAGCTTTTCCGCTTAATGGATTATAACCTAATGATCCAGCTTCCGTACTTGCTACAGAGAAACCACCTAAAGCAACCCCTTCACGAGCTGGCGCCTCAGCACGTTCACCAAGGGCAGTAGCACTTGTTCCATTTGAAGATGCTTGTGAACCTACAGACACTGCACGATATCCATAACTATTAGATAAAGAGCCAAGAGAAACAGCTTGATAGCCACGACTTACTGCACGGTTACCTAAAGCTACCCCAGAGTCACTACCAGCTACTGCAAAAGCACCTACAGCAGTACCAAAACCACCATTAGTATTAGAAGACGCACCAATAGCTACAGAGTTATATACATTAGTCTTAGCACTTGCACCTAGCGCTACAGAGCTACGATCTAAGTTAACTGCTTGCGTACCAATAGCTACAGAATTTCCTACGCCTAGTGTTTTGGCCGCAGTACCTATAACAATGTCTTGGGTTCCTGTCGCTAAACTTTGAGATCCGAATGCCAAAGAGTGTGCGCCTTTGCTATTAGCTTGTCCGCCGAGAGCTACTGATTGTAATCCTTCTGCAGTAGCCTGAATACCAATAGCGGTTGCATTTTGGACTGTCGCTTTGGCTAGATTTCCTACTGCCAAAGCGCCTGTCTCAGTAGCTTCTGCTTCCACACCAACAGCAGTAGCACCAATGCCTTTAGCTTTTGCCTTGTTACCTAATGCAGCAGAGCCCGATGCAGTTGCTTCAGATAAAGCCCCTAATGCAGTAGCACCTAAGTCTCCTGCCTTTGCAGATTCACCAATGGCAGTAGCACTAACACCTGTTGCCGCCGTATTAGTTCCTAGTGCCGTAGCGAGTTCCTGCGTAGCTGTAGCATTTGGACCAATAGCGATAGAGTCAGCTCCATTAGCACCTTTATTATCTTTATTGCCCTTTTCTGTAGATTTTACCGAGAAATATTGAACAGCCCCTAGTTTATCTGTTACATCTTTAGATAATCCCAAATTAACAGATTGACCATCTTTAGCTACGGTCGTGGTGATATTACCATCACCATTAATAGCAAGTTGTTGGGACGCCAAATTTACATTACCAATAGCAGTCGCATCAGTTTTTAAATTGTCGCCAGCGACTTTTAAAGAAACATTTTTTAGCTGCGCTACATTAACTGCATCAGTATCTAATGTACCAGCAGCTACATTATTAATTTGGCGAGTTAATCCAGTTTCGCTATCACCTACTGAAACACCCGCTGCAGTAGCCTGCCATGTAGATATCATTTGATTAGATTCTTTAACTTTAGCTGATAAAGCCTCTTTCTTTTCATCTAGAGTAGTTTCAGCCGCTGCTAAATTTTTATCTATTTCAGCAATTTCTTCGGTAGTTTTACCATTTTTAGAATTTTGTAAGTCAATAACAGCTTGTCTTGCTGTATCCACTTCAGTCTGAGCTGCTACTATATCAGTTTGAAGCGTATCATAAGCAGCTTTATTCGCTCCCAAGAAAGTTGTTAAATCAGGATTTTTACCGGATGGGTCATAACCAAATGAACCTTTATCTATATTAGTTACAGAGTCAGCACCAAGTGCCACCCCGGATACTTTATTAGCTTCTGCACGACTACCAATAGCGAGCGTCGATTCACCTTTTGCCTTAGTATCATAACCTACAGCTGTTGCATATGTACCATCTGCCTTTGTATTTCTACCAATAGCAGCAGAGAAATCACCTTTAGCTACAGCGATAAAACCTAATGCTAAAGAGTTCGTATTATGAGCTTCCGCACCTGCACCAAAAGCAGTGTTTTGATAGCCAAAAGCCTTAGCATCTGTACCTACAGCAGTGGAGAAATAGAACTTACTCTTATCTAGAGGATTAGTCATTACTTCTTCACTAGTTCCTCTATTACGGTAACCAGGATTTGATGTCTCACTCGGTTTAGTACCAGGCTCTACTGGTTTCATTTCACCAATATAAGCAGAGTTACCAATAGCTAAAGAAGATGCTGCTTTATCTGTAATAATCGTGCCTTTACCAATCGCCACGGTTTCTACAGAACTAGACTGCGCACTCGTACCAATCACAACAGAGTTACCAGAGTTTGTCGCTTTCGCTTGTGAACCCAATAAAACAACTTGTTGTGAATTATCAGCCTTAGCATTAACACCTGCAACAACTGCTTGCTTAGTATTAGTTACTTTAACACCATCACCTATACCAATAGCATATAAACTTGTATTATCTATACTGGTAGCATCACCTAGAGCAATCGCTGATTGTGACAAAGCTTTGGCCTGCCCAATAGCAATACCAAAGGCAGTTGCTTCAGAACTCTTACCTAGAGCAACACCATTAGTTCCGGTAGCCTTTGCTTCATAGCCCATAGCAATTCCTAATGAACCTGTAGCATTAGCACTAGCACCAATAGCAACAGCACCTGTGTTCTCTGCTTTTGCGCCAGATCCCAAAGCCGTAGCAAACCCTTTGCCACCTGCAGTACTATCTTCACCAATCGCTACATTAGACACGGCTGTAGCTGTAGCATTTGGACCAATAGCAATAGAATTGCCACCAGTGGCTCCTTTATTATCTTTATTACCAGCTTCGCTAGAGTTAATAGAAACATATTTATAAGCATTAGCATCTAATTTAGTTGCTAACTGTGTCCCTACAGCTTGACTCAAATCTTTTAACTGACGCAAATTAACAGCATCAGTATCTTGACCGCCAGCAGCTACATTTGTAATTTGACGAGTTACAGCAGCAGTTATAATGTTATCAGAAGCATCTTTTACGGCATCTTTACCTACACTGATGGCACCAGCAGTAGCCTTATATATAGAAGTATCTAACTCTTAATCACGTTGTGCATTAAATACAGCCTCTCTATTAGGTGTAATACCACCTAGGCGCCCAATAAATCCTGTCTTATCACCACTTTGCGGAATATAGCCATAGCCACCTGCTGCACGCTTAGCTTCTGAACCACTACCTAAAGCCACAGCATCAGCTACAGTAGCAGTTGCTCCATTACCTAAAGCAAGCCCACTTGCACCAGATACATTAGCACTACGACCGATAGCAATACTATTGTCTGTTGTCACTTGTGCGCTAGTACCTAAGGCTACACCATATTCTCCATCAACTTTAGCACTTTTACCAATTGCGACACCTTGGATTTTTGAAACACCTGCTGAACTTCCTAAAGCGACACTATTGCTCCCACTATTAGTTACATTTTGACCAATAGCAATGGAAGCAGACTCACTACTAGCAGCACCATCACCAATAGCTATGCCACCTGTCTTAGCAGTGTTGGCACCATTTCCTAAAGCAATACTATTAGCACCTTCTGCTTTAGATCCATAACCTACCGCTGTTGCTTGTGAATCAGCAACAGTACTTGCACCAATTGCTGTACCACCTATAGCTGTAACATTACTTCCCAAACCTACAACAGTTGCATTGTTAACAGTAACCGTCTTATTACCAATTACAATAGTCTGATTTCCTTCAGATTTCGCATCTTGACCAATAGCGATACCACCTTGCGTTGCCTTACTATCTCTACCAATAGCAATACTGCCTGATTTTCCAGCCGCATTATCAGCCTGAGCATTAGCACCAATAGCAATCCCACCTGACTTAGCATTAGCTTCAGTACCTAAAGCATTACTGAAAGAATCAGCCTTAGCAGATGCACCAATTGCGTTACTACTTCCAGTTGCCTCAGCATTGGTACCTACACTATATGAATCCAAATTAGTAGCCGCATCTACAGTATAAATTGATATTCCAACAGTCCCCATCAATGTAGCCGCAACCAATTTAGATAAAATATGTTTATCTTTACCAGACTTCATACCTTTACCTCTCCTTAAATATAAAAAAATAAATAAACTTTCATTTAAATATTTCAATCAAAACTTCATTCATGACACACAACAAAAAGATAAAAGCAATTTTTACCTTCCAACTCTTTTATTATCCCCTCCAAACAAATTTAAATAATAATTTCTTAGAAAAGGTTCAAAATATCTTACTTTTAATAAAATTTTATAACACATGAATCACACAATATAAAATTCATGCATCCTCACCTGTTTATCATAAACCATGCAATTCGCTATAGTCAATTATAAACAAAAGCTTATAACAACATCTTGCCTTTTTATATTAGACATTACTTAGTTTTATCGCTTTAACACTATGTTTAAATCTATATATAATCAGTATTATTTAGTATTATTCATTCTATACTTTTATAATAATCAAATATAATTATTACACGAATTGTGTAATTTATATTCATAAAAAAAATAGTCGTAAACTCTTTTTTACGACTATTTTTTATGTATTATTTATTTTTTAATACGTAAAGACCTATCAAACTAAAGTTAAACTTTTTAACTATATCTGCTTTCGTAATTAGCTAACAAATTCTAGGCACCTGATCCTCACCTAACTGATCAAGCAAGCGCACTCCACCAAGAGCTGTTTTAAGGCCTACTTTGCCTACGTTACTACTTAATGTTTCACCAATGCAAACAGCTTCCCGACCATATTCAGTCTTATGAAGAATATCAAGCACGGTTTCAACAGCTTCAGCCGCTACTACAAAAACAGCTTTTCCTTCATTAGCCAAATACAACGGATCATATCCTAAAATACTGCACACAGATACAACTTCTTCATGAATAGGCACTTTTTCTTCATCAATACGTATCCCCACTTGCGCTTGGGTAGCAATTTCATACAGAGTCGTGGCTAAACCACCTCGTGTTGGATCACGCATAACAGCTACATTATTACCTACAGCTTCAAGTACAGCCATAACCATATGATTAAGAGGCGCACAATCTGTTTTAATCGTTTCAGGCAAAGCTAATTCATAACGGCTCCCCATAACAGCAATCGCATGATCACCTATGGAACCTGATACAATAATTTTCATGCCCGGTTTAACGCGCTCAGGATCAATGTGAATATGGTCTGGAATCATGCCAACTCCGGCCGTATTAATGTATAATCCATCGACAGCACCTTTTTCAACGACCTTCGTATCACCAGTAACTATAGTTACACCAGCTTCCTTAGCCATTTGCGCCATAGTAGCTAAAATGGTATCTAAAGTCTTAACAGGTAAGCCTTCTTCTAGAATAAGACCACAACTAAGATATAAAGGCTTAGCTCCATTCATAGCTAAATCGTTAACAGTACCACAAACAGCCAATTTACCAATATTGCCACCAGGGAAAAATTGTGGTGTCACTACATAAGAGTCTGTTGTAAAAGCCATACGACCAGCCGGCACAGCAAACTGAGCACCATCATGAAGTTTAGCCAACGTATCATTTTTAAAATGAGGCATAATATATCGCTCCATTAATTCATGGCTAAAACGACCTCCATTACCATGAACTAAGCGAATTGTTTCTTCCATTAATAGCCTCCTATTCTTCCCAAGTCATACCACCACTAGCACGACCATATTTATACCACGCTGCACAACTACCTTCTACGGAAACCATACAAGCCCCTACAGGATGATCAGCTGTACATAGTTTACCAAATAAACCACATTCATCAGGACGAATTAAGCCTTGTAATACGCGACCACACTGACAACCTTTAGGTACACCACCACTTTCAATAGGACCAAGTGGTATAGCACGCTCCGCATCAAGAGCAGCATAATCGCCTTTTAACCTAAGGCCTGATTGAGGAATCGTACCAATACCACGCCAGGTATCGTCAATCACTTCATACAGTTCATTCATAAGAGCTACTGCCACGGGGTTTCCTTTCTTAGCAACCACTGATTTGTATTGATTTCCTACATAATATTGACCACTTTTACGTTGTGCCAATAAATCACGAACAGCCGCTAAAATTTCAAGGCCATCAAAACCAGCTATACAAGATGGCATATGACATTCAGTGGGAATAAAACTATACGGTTCTTCCCCAATAATAACACTCACATGACCTGGTAGAATAAACCCATCAAGATACCCTTCTTTTTGATTTGCTAAGGCTCTCAAAGCGGGTGGTACTAATTTATGAGATACTAAGAAAAATACATTCGTAAGACCTGATAAGGCCACTGCTTTAACTGCTGCAGCAATTACAGCAATAGTCGTTTCAAAACCAATCGCTAAAAATACAATTTTCTTATCTGGATTAGCTTTACCTAACTCGATAATTTCAAGAGGGCTATAAATAATATGTATCTGAGCGCCCTGGCTTTTTGCCTCCCATAAATTACTATGCGTGCCAGGAACTTTAAGCATATCTCCAAAAGTAGCGACAATCACATCATCCATAGCCGCATAAGCTAAAGCCTTATCCATGTACACTTGATCTGTAACGCAGACTGGACAGCCTGGGCCACTAACTAATTCAATACCTTTAGGCAATAATTGACGAATTCCTTCACGGAAAATAGCCACCGTATGCGTACCACACACTTCCATAAAACGGACTGTTTCGCCAGGTGTATGTAAAACTTCTATTTCTTTAAGCAGTTCCTTAGCGACCTGCGTTTTTTCCTGCAAAGTAATTTTCTTCAAGTTCTTCCAACTCCCTAAATGCTTCCATCGTAGCTCTTGCTTCTTCTTCATCCACTACTTGTACGGCACAACCAGCATGCACTAACACATAGTCTCCTACTTTGGCTTCTGGCACTAACATTAGATTAACATCTCGAGTAACCCCGGTTAATTCAATAGTACCAATAAATTCATTTACTTTAATGAGTTGAGCTGGTACAGCTAAGCACATACGCTTTCCTCCAATCTATCTGTTAGGAACAAACTACGCTCGTTGAATCTACGTTTTATCAAATTAATAGTCATTCGCTAACCGTTGATGACCGAGCCATAACTGCCCCAATGCTAAACCGCCGTCATTAGGTGGCACTCGCCGTGGCAATAACATGACTTGATCATGATTAATATTCATCATTTCTTCTATGAGGCGACGGTTTTGAAATACCCCGCCACATAAGACAACTTGTTTAATTTTATATAAGGAACAAAGATATTCCATAGTTTCTGTAATCCCATAAGCCAAGGTTCTGTGAAACGATGCGGCCAGCACTCGTTTTGAAATACCATCTCCCAGATGACCTATAATATCTTGCACTAACGGTTTAAAATCAAGAATTTCACCATCAAAGGTAAATTCCTTAATCTTGCCACGTTCACCATGGGCCAGTTGTTCTAACCCAAGGGCAATCTGTCCATCAAAGGTATGTACATTCCCTAGACCAAGCAAAGAACCTACTGCATCAAATAAACGCCCAGCGCTACTAGCTTGTACCATAGGCATACCATGTGTCATCATTTGATCCAATAATTGCCAATTTTCAGGTAGTTTAGCTAACCAAGGCTCCAGCCAAGTTGGTATGGAATCGCCATAAGTATCACGAATATACCATAAAGCTTGCCGCCAAGGCTCTTTTACAGCCGCTTCACCGCCAGGTAAAGGGGCTCCATGTACATGAGCTAAGCGCTGCATAGTAGCGCCTTGGCATAATAGAAATTCGCCACCCCAAACAGTACCATCTAACCCATAGCCCGTACCATCAAAGCAAATCCCCAACACCGGCTCTTCTTGCAACCCATATTCAGCCATAACAGCGGCAACATGAGCATGATGATGCTGAACCTGAATAAACGGAATACTTTGTGTCTCACTATAAGATTTGCCATATTGACTAGAAAAATACTGGGGATGATAATCAGCCACCACTGCTTTAGGCGTTAATCCAAATAAATCCTTATATCGTTCAATAGTATGAACTAAACTGCTATTCATGGCTTCATTGGCTAAATCGCCAATATGTGGTCCCATTAGGACCGCTTCACCACGGTTCATAGCAAAGGCATTTTTCAAATCGCCACCCATAGCCAGTATGGTATTAGCCCCTTGGTCTGGTAAACGCACATTAAACGACAACGGAACATACCCACGACTGCGTCGTATTGGTAACGTTTCCCCCTTCACTACTTCCACCACAGAATCATCTACAGATGCTACAATTCGGCGATTATGTACCAAGAAATAGTCCGCCACATCCATAAGGTGCTCCTTAGCCTCTTCATCTTCAAAAATAACGGGCTCACCACTGCGATTACCACTGGTCATGACCCAAACTGCACCAGGTGGCAACCATACTTCATGAACAGGCGCATAAGGCAACATAATCCCAATATAGTGATTATTAGGCGCTACTACAGACCAAGCGACATTAGCCTCTGGACGCTGTGGTAAGAGCACAATAGGCCGTGCTGACAATTGTAATAAAGCTTCTTCTTCTGGCGTGAGATGTGCTATTTGCCGTGCTGTTGCTATAGAGTCCACCATAACCGCCAACGGTTTATGAGGTCTCCTTTTACGGTCTCTTAAACGTTGTACAGCATTTCTATTTGTTGCATCACATACAAGATGATAACCACCCACACCTTTAAACGCAATAATATGACCTGACATTACATAATCGCGCCCTAAAGTTAAAGGATCCAACTGTACATCAGACCAATCAACTACAGCAGAGTCAATCGCACTATTACTATGACGACTATTCACAGATTGCCATTCACCATTTACTACCTCATATAACTTATACTGAGGCCCACACACGGGACAAGCATTAGGTTCTGCATGATATCGACGATCTGTTTCCGTTTCATACTCAGTTTGACAGGCTTTGCAAAGAGGGAACCCTTTCATCGATGTAAACTGACGATCATAAGGTACTGTTTCCACAATAGAATAACGAGGCCCACAATGAGTACAATTGATAAAACTATAGCGATACCGCCGATTCATAGGATCGTGTAACTCTTGTCTACAAGCTTCACAAGGAGCCGTATCAGCGCCTATAAAGGTAGCCGGCTGTCTACCCGCTGGTGATGGTGCAATAACAAATAAGTTTTCATCACCTAATGATAAGTCTGTAACAGTTATACTATCTATCCGAGCCAAAGGGCCTTTGCGCGTTTGTACTTGCTCAACAAAAAAGTCTACTGCTTCTTCCTTACCTTGTACTTCTGTATACACACCTGCATCATCATTGTATACAAAACCTACTAAATGTAACTCTCGTGCTATAACGGCAATAAGGGGGCGAAACCCAACCCCCTGTACTATGCCTGTAAATCGTATACCTTGTCGCTTCATAAATTAGTTCCTTTACTACTTATGTATAACATCTGTGTATACTTTATATAGTGATCATATGTGTCAAATGACCAACTACCTACTGAATATAATCCTTACTGAATATAATCTTGTAAATTCTTATATTCAAAGATTTTCTTTACATCCAATTATGCTGTTTTCGTTCTTGGAAAGCTGGATCATCTTTTGGCACAATCCCTTGTTCACGCAATTCATCCAATTCTGCTTGAATCATAATAGCACATTCAATGCGTTTTTTCTGTAGTTCACAGCCTAATGCATACGGCTCATGAATAGTTCCCGTAAAGGTTTCATTATTGGCATGGCAGCCACCAGAACAGAAGAACTTAGCCCAACATTTGGCACAAGTCGGCTTAGTGAATACATGGGTATTACGGAATTCTCGTGGAATATCAAAGTTTTTAAGGCCTTCAAAAACATTGCCTAACACATACCCATCACGGCCTACAAATTGGTGACATGGATAAATATCCCCATTTGGTACAATAGCCATATATTCATGACCAGCACCACAACCGCGCAAACGCTTAGCCATGCAAGGACCACGATATAAATCCATACGGAAGTGGAAGAAATTAAACTTCTCTCCCCAGCCTTCTTTTTGACGCTCCAAGTATAAGTCAGCAAGCTTTTCATACTCTTCCATCAACGCTGGTAAATCTTCATCACGAAGTACATACTCGCCTTCTTGGCCTACTACTGGCTCCATAGATAAATGCTCAAAGCCTAAGTCAGACATAGCAATGACGTCTTTAGTAAAGTCCAAATTATTATGCGTATATGTACCACGAGCATAATATTCTAAGCCATCCCGTTGTTTTACCGCATTAATAAGATTCTTAGCCACTGTCTTATAAGTATCTGTACCACCAGCACTTGGACGCATATGATTATGAACTTCTTCACGACCATCAATAGATAGCACCATACTTAATTTATGTTCATTTAAGTAATCGATCTTTTCTTGGGTTAACAGAACACCATTGGTGGTCATAGTCATTTTGAAAATCTTATTGTGTTCAGCACCCACTTTTTCAGCATATTCAATGGTTTGCTTAACCACGTCCCAATTCATCAATGGTTCTCCACCAAAGAAGTCAATCTCTAAATGTTGACGAGGACCACTCATAGAAATTAAGAAGTCAACTGCTCGTTTAGCTACATCAAAACTCATGAGTTCACGTTTCACACCACCGTAGTCCCCTTGGCTAGCAAAGCAATATTTACAAGCTAAATTGCAATCATGAGCAATGTTTAAACAAAGGGCTTTTACAATAGGCTTTTCAGCAGCTACAAGTTTAAAATCTTCCGACATCGGTGCATATAGCATTTCGTCTTTGATTAAACCATCGATTTCATCTAACAACTCGTCAAGCTCTGCTGGTGATTCTACACTATCAAGGGCTTCATGAACTGCAGCTCGATTCGTGCCATCATAAATATCTAGCACACGGTCTGTTAATTCATCGATTACATGAATAATGCCACTATTTACATCAAGACAGAAATACTTATCCTTCATCTTGAACTTGTGAATCATTGGTTTTAATTCTAACATGGTACCTCCATATATTTAATAGTTATTACTACATTTATATTATACTACATCCCTCTTATTTTTAGTCTTAAAAAAAGGTTCTACCATATATGAAAGAATTACATAGGAACAACAATATATCTCCCCAATTCTCTCCCATATGGTAAAACCTTGCATTTATAACGCATCATCTATTAGTTCTTAACCCCATATGAGAATAAGACCTAATCATTACATGGTAATAATTAGGTCATTTCTCATCACTATTGTGCTTCACAACTTATTTTTGTTTGCAAACTTGGTTGCCTACAGTACAGCTTGTTTTGCAAGCAGATTGGCAAGAAGTTTGGCATTCGCCACAGCCACCAGTTTTAGCGGTTTTCTGTAAAGATTCTGTGTTGATTGTACGAATACGTTTAGCCATTTGCTTCAACCTCCTAAAATTACTATTACCTGTTACACATATTTTATCATAGTCAATTACCAATGAGCAATAGGTTTCTAATGATAAATATCAATACCCAGCATGACATTGAGAAATGGATATCCCCTTATTTTATAGGGTTTTAAACGGTGCTAGTTATCTATTGCCCTATGTCCGTAATTTCAAAGTATGATACTCTATGACTTCTTATATCGCTTTATTTTATGCCCAAAGCATCACGAAGGGTGGTTAAATTTTGAGTCATAATAGAAATGTAATTCTCACCACCTTGAATTTGTTCTTCCGTCAAGCCTTCCACAGGATTTAGCAGATATACTTGAGCTCCTGTCTCAGCTGCAATCGCATTGGCTAATTTTGGATTAACTAAGGCCTCACTAAATATAGCCTTCACATTGTGCGCTTTTACAAAACTAATAATAGCCGCCATACGATCCGGGGTTGGTTCTGCATCTGGCGATACACCCATGATCCCGAGCTGAGTAAAACCATATTGCTTGGCTAAATAGCCAAAGGCTTCATGAGTTACTACTAATTCCTTATTCGGCACTTGTTGGGCAAACGCTTTATATGCCGTATCTAATGCCAGTAATTTTTCTTTATAGGCCTTACCATTCGCTTCATAATACGCTTTATTCGCTGAATCGGCTTCACTAAAAGCTTGTACAACTAAATCTACTTCCTTAGCCACATTCATAGGATTTAACCAAATATGTGGATCCACACCGTCATGATGATGGTCATGTTCTCCTTCTTCATGAGTCATTGCACTATTTTGATGAACACTATCTGATTGGTGGCTATGAGAGGCTTCGTCACTATGTGTATGAGCATGTGCTTCCTCGGTGCTGTCTAATTCTGTTGTTGTAATTGGAAGTACCTCTACAGCCCCTGCCAATTCTACAGTCTTAGCATCTTTAATAATATCGGGAGCCAATAATTTTTCTGTAGGCTCTAAGCCCGCTCCATTATAAATAAATACCTTTGCTTTACCGACTGCCTTCAAGTCTTTTACAGTTGGCTCCCAGTCATGAGGTTCTGTCCCCGGTGGTACCAACATGGTGACATTAACTTTATCGCCGCCAACTTGTTTAGCCACATCATACGCTGGATACACGGTTGTTACTACCGCCAATCCCTCTTTATTAGTTTCTGTAGTATTAGAACCACAACCGCCTAGCAACAATGCACTAGTTAATACACCTATAGCTAATAAACTTCTTAGTCCCAAGGTTCGCCATTTCTTCATAAAATCATCCTTTCTATCACACTATCAAAAATACAACAACAATTGCTCATGTATCAATATGTCATGTTAAAAAGCCCTGACAAAGTGTCAGGGCTAGTCTTAGTCTCAAATGTATTAAGCTTTCTTAAGTTTAGCCCGTAACGCCATTACTACGGGAGTTCCCACTACTACAGCCGCCAATGCTTCTAATGGGCCATGGAACACAGCTACACCAATTACGATGTTAGCAACATGGTCAATCGGAATCCCTTTAGCCGCTGCATACGGTTCAGCATAAATAATATAAATTAAGGACATTACTAAAATAGTATGAACCATAGTACCTACGAAAAGAGCTATAATAACTCGCCAAATAGCACGTTTAAATGGTAAATAGCGATATACTAAATAGCTAATAGGTCCAATCAACATACGTGGTAATACAGACACAATCGGGTTTAAAAACACAAAAGACATTATATTTGGCTGTATCATATTTTGAACTAAGCTATAGCAACCAAAAATGAAGCCTATAACCATACCAATTTTAGGTCCTTCTAAGAGAGCTCCTATCAAGGTTGGTATATGTAATATAGTAGCATTAATTGGTGGAATAGGAATAAAACCAAGACCCGTTACCCCTAATACTACAGTTAAAGCAGATAAAAGCCCAATAATTGTTAATTGTCGTAAACTAAAACGCTGCTTAGGTTGCGTTTTTTTAAGCCCCTTTGCCTCTGCTACTGTTTCTTTAGTCGTTTCACCAGACGTAGTATTTACTTTTGATGATACGGTTACGTCTGTCCCTTTTTCCTTATCTGTGATTGTCATATGCTTCCTCCGTTCTTATTCCACTGCGGATATAAGTCGAATAAAAAAATAGATGATTCCTATAATTGCTATCGTTCTGTTTGCGCTTAATTAGGCAATACAGACAGTCACAATCTAGTAAATCATCTACTATATTATTAAATAAGCTAGTTCCTGTCAAGGTCAAAGGAAAAATACTACTTATTAGCCACTCGTTTAGCTTGCCAATTAGTAATACTATCTTCTAAACGTAAGCCAATCCCTACGGATAAGCCCAGTACAAGAAACTCAAGCAAACCTGGTGTAATATAAACTAATATATTCCCTTGGAAAACAGGCATTAAGAAATACAAAAGTTCCATAGCAAAATCAGGTTTCCAACCATACATCAAATGTCCATTAATCGCTAGCCAAGCTAAAGCGGTTAACATAATACGACCTAAACGAAGGCCTTGTTTTTCACCAAATTTTGGATGTAAGTAAATAGCAATCACTGCCATGGTCCAAATTACAAAACCATATAGCCAAAGTTGTAAAAAGCCAAATACTTGCGCACTAATCTGAGCCGCTAAGGCTGGGTCAGGGATATTTAAAAATAATACATCCCCTAACAACAACATAGGAATAGGTAGCGAATACACAGCCATGTCTAAAGAATCATCAAGCCAACGATTAAATCGAGGACGACTGAAAAACATAGTCAAAATAACATTTACTAACATCATCGCAAATAAAGCAACTACAAATAGGCCTACCCAAGTTAAAATAACTAAACTTGTATTATCTGCGGATACCGTAAAAGGAATAACACTATCACCTAAAAAGAAAAATGTTAAACACCATAGCCAGCTATATACATATAAACCACTTCGCCAAGGATAGGTAACTAACCCTTCCAAACGATTATGTCGACGTAATACAGACGGCACAATCAAAGCTAATACTAAAAAAGCTACCATACCTAAGGTTGCTCCTTGCGTAGCCAAGACAACCATAGAAATTGGTACTATAATAACAGCACACAGTACAAACATACGTAATAAATTTTTAATCATTTTGCTGAACTCCTACCTACCAAGCTATTTATCATATATCCTACGGTAAATGATAAGGCAACTTGTACATACATAACGATGACGAAGGCAACATCACGACCTACGCTAGGCAGTGCCCATAAGAACGAAAAATCACCTACAAAGAAACTTTGATACGTACCTAACTGTACCAATATCCAACCAACAATATAACAAAGACGACCGATGCGCTTTTCATTAGGGCCAAAACCACTTCGCTTAGACGATAAATAGGCCAAAGGAATCGCCAAGGATAAAACTAAATAACTAACCAAGGCTACCATGGCGCTAGACCCATTATGAATCGTATAGGCTCCCAAAGGAACTAATATTATAAAAACACTCATATAAAAAGTACGCCCCAAGATATCGACGAGGACTTTCATGCCAAAACCTCCCAATTCTATAATCCAATAGTTTTATTCTACTATAGGCGCCCTGAAAACTCAACAAAAATAGCGGGCTTTCCTAAGAAAACCCGCCAATTTATAACCCTTACGCTACAACTTGAGCCTCTGCTTCGATGACGCTACCATCACTGGCTGTTTTATTTGCCGGTAATAATGGGGTCATACTGCGCAAGCCAATCCCCAAGGTAAACATATTATGCATCCATGCAGTGCTGCTTGGTGTTAATACTTGGAATAAACCTAAACCAACTAAAGCACCATTTACACCAACGATAGAATTATAATTGAATTGAATACGATCCATCAAGCGCATCGCAATCCGACGTAAGTCAACAATGCTACTTAAATTATCAGAAGATACAGTCACATTAGCAATTTTTTGCGCAATAGGTGCCCCTTCATTCATAGCAATACCTACATGCGCTTCTGATAAAGCTGGTGAATCATTAATGCCATCACCGATCATCATAACTGTATAGCCTTCTTCTTTCGCTTGTTTTACATAAGCTGCTTTATCGCCTGGCAATACTTCTGCATGCACTTCATCAATGCCAATTTCACGAGCTACTCGCTCCGCATTGCGTCGGCTATCCCCAGTCATCATAACTACTTTTTTAATACCTAAATCATGTAAGTCTTGAATAACTTGTTTAGCCTCTTCACGAATTGGATCTTTAATTAATAACACTGCAGCTAAACGTCCACTAATGGCAAGATATAAATGAGAGAAACCACTAGGCAAATTATCAAATTTATCCTGCTCACCATCTGGAATAACTGTTTTTTCGTCATCAAATATAAAATGAGCACTCCCAATACGACATTTACGATTACCCACTTTAGATGCAATGCCATGAGCTACTATGTACTCTACTTTGGAAGAGTGTTTTTCTTTATGTGGCAAATTATGTTGTTCCGCTGCATTCACAACTGCTTTCGCCATGGAATGAGGGAAATGCTCCTCTAAGCAAGCTGCCAACATTAGCATATCATCAGGATCATTACCATCAAACGTAATAATATCTTCAAACACTGGCTCCGCTTTTGTCAACGTTCCCGTTTTATCAAAAACAATAACATCAGCCGCTGCAATTTGTTCTAAATATTTGCCACCTTTAACAGTAATGCCCCGTTTTGAAGCTTCTTCCATAGCAGATAATACGGCTAATGGAATACTCAACTTTAAGGCACACGAAAAATCAACCATCAAGAAAGATAAAGCCTTCATAGTATTGCGTGTTAATAAATAGGTTAAAACAGTACCAGCAAAGCTAATTGGTACTAGTTTATCCGCCATATGAAACGCCTTTTGTTCCATACCAGATTTCATCTGTTCAGACTCTTCGATGAGTGCAACAATTTGCTCATACCGTGAAGATTTAGAATTGCCTCGCACTTCAATTACACAAGATCCTTCTTCTACAACGGTACCAGCATAAACAGAACACCCTTCATCTCGGCGAACCGGCTCAGGTTCACCTGTCATAGAGCTTTCATTCACAAGGACAACGCCTTCTAGTACTACACCATCTAATGGTACGACTTCACCTTGACGTAGCACAACTTGATCGCCTTCGGCTACTTCAGCTACAGGGCGACTTACTTCAACGCCATCCACCTTAACCCATACCTTATCAACGTTTAAAGACATGCTCTCTGCTAAATTAAGTACTGATTTACGCAACGTCCATTCTTCTAACGTTTCACCAATACCGAGCAAGTACATAATAGCACCTGCTGTAGAAACATCCCCACGTAATAAGGAGACTGTTATGGCTACACCATCTAATACCTCTACAGATAACTTACGATGGCATAGCATAGTTACAGCTGTTTTAGCAAATTTTAAAGCATTAAACCAAGACCAAACCATATTGATTGGTGCTGGCAAAAGTAATTTTTTACCTAAATATGCAAGAGTTTGATTAATCATTGACTCTTTATATTTTTTATTGACCAAGCGTGGCGAATATTCAGTTAATGCTGGAGCATTACTAAAATCTAATTCATTAAGAGCCACCAAAGCATCACGAACAGCTATTTCATCCCCTGTATGCTGAATGATTAAGTCTCGTGAACGAGTAAAGAACTGCGCCTTTTTAATCGCAGGCTGCTTCATTAATGTATTTTCTACATACGCGGCTTCCGCATCATTAAATAGGCGCCCGGTGCATCTAACATGAAGACGTTTCGATAATCGTTGAATAACCGAAAACTTCAACATATTAATTATTCACCCTTTTCTTCTTCAAATAAAGCTTCTTCTTTACGACGATTTTCGTTAATTTCTTGCGCATCAGCTAAAATGCTACCACTGGAAGCTTGTACTTTTTCAGCTGTTTGCATAACGCTTTCTTTAGCGCGTAACCCAGCAGCTACTACATTAGCATATACTTTTTTAGCATCTTTACTAGTTAATACTTTAAGGCCTACTGTACCAAGAGCCAAACCAGCTGCGAATAAATTAGCATTTTTTACTTTGTCTTTGTCTACATTAAACATATAAATCTCACCTTTCTTTTTACCAACTGTACTACTAGTACAACATTAAATAATGAAATTAAAATGTAAATTAACCCTTTGTGTATAAAATAGCCAAGGCTCACCTCACTGAACCTTGGCTACTTTGGCCGTAAATCTTTGGAATACCCTGTATTCGTCAGTACTTACTGTTATATCCTATTATTTGCTACCACTACAGCTACAACCACAGCCACAACCAGAGGCTCCTTCATGCTGTTTCTTGTCCGTACTATTACCGCCACAACCGCAGCCACAACCGCCTTTACCAGAAACAGTTTTGTAAGCTTTACGAATAACAAACAATACAGCGAATAATCCGATAAGATAAACTATTAGGTTCTCCATTATCATACACCATCTTTCTCATTTTATCAATACCATTTTGCAAAACATTTTGAGAGCAGCCTTTTAAACTCTACATTCTCAATGAGTATCATTGGTTAATTCTCATTTAACAAACAATGGGAACTAGCTAGTAATTTAACGAAAAATGCTTGAACTTTGAAATCCATTAAAAGTTATAACTGCCTATCAATGGAAACCAAGCAAACGACCGCCATTATAGATAATAAAAGCTGCTAACCAAGCGAGACCAGTGGAATAAACCATAAAGAAACCTAACCAGCCCCAACCACCAGCTTCACGTTTAAATACAGCCATAGCTGCAAAACATGGCGGATAAATAAGAACAAACATCATTAAACCAACTGCTACCAGTGGTGTAAAGGAAGGATCTGTACGTAAGTATTCTTGCAATGGTTTTTCATTTTCTTCATCAGCCCCCACTGCATAAATAGTACCTAACGTACTTACCATAACCTCTTTAGCTGCTAAGGCAGTTACTAAGGATACACTCATCTTCCAATCAAAGCCTAATGGACACATAATTGGTTCAATTGTCTTACCAATCATAGCTACATAAGAACCTTCTAATTTTTCAGAGGCTTCTTGCTGATCAAGTTCACCAAGTGCCTCTTCTTTATCTTGATTGTTCAAGTAAATCGCCCAAGCCACTGGGAATTCAGTTGAATTAGCAACTTGAAGATCATTGAAATAGTCTGGTACTTCTGGTGCTGCTTCTTCAGTCTCAGCTGTTGCAATAACTTCACCATTTAAACCTTCATCACCAATTTCTTCTTCTTCAACCCCTGCTTCTTCAGCAGCAGCATCTTGTTCTTCCTGAATAGCTGTCATTTTATCAACTAAAGCCATAACAGATTCTTTTTGACTTTCCGTAGCTAAACCAAATTGCAAGAAAGTCGCTTCATCTTTAGCCTCATAGTCTTGAGTTACTTGTGCTCGAGCCGCATCAAAATCTTGAGAGTATGGTACCTCTTGTGGATAGGAAGCTAAGAACCAAATCAATACGGATGCCGCTAAAATAAAGGTACCCGCTTTTTTCACATATAACCAAGCACGTTCCCACATATGCATTAACACACTTTTAACGGTTGGCATATGATATGGTGGAAGTTCCATTACAAATGGTTCAGACTCACCAGGGAATAAGAATTTACGGAATATTTTAGCCATTACAACAGCTAAAATAATCCCTGCAAAATAAATAGCAAATAAGGCTGTACCACGTTGAGCTACTGGGAAGAACGCCCCAATAAACAAAGTATATACTGGTAAACGAGCACTACAAGTCATAAATTGAGATACTAAAATCGTAATCATACGGTCACGATTATTATCTAAAATACGAGCCCCCATAATGGCTGGAATACTACAACCATAACCAATTAAAAGAGGAATAAAGGATTTACCATGCAAACCACAAGCACGCATGATACGGTCCATTACAAAAGCTGCACGTGCCATATAACCGGTATCTTCTAAGAACGCAATACCTAAAAATAGCAATACTATCAATGGTACAAAGCTTAACACAGCTCCTACCCCAGCAATAATCCCATCAACAACTAAGGATTGTAAAAGTCCTTCTGGAATAACTGTCGTAGCCCAAGTACCTAAGGCAGCAAACGCATCTTCAATCCAACCTTGTGGATAAGCCCCTACTTCGTTTACGAAGTTAAACAATAACCACATAATAATCATAAAGATTGGTAAGCCTAAAACACGATGAGTCAACACCTTATCTAAACGATCAGATTTTGTTTCAATTTCTTTAGGCGTACCTTGTAAACAATTATTGTAAGTTGCTACGGCAAAACTATGACGGAATTCTTGGAATATAATTTCTAAATCTACTTTATCTTTTAATGTTTCACGCCACTGTTCTGCTTTTGCCAAAGCCGCTTCAGTATGTTCAAAAGCCTTAACTTTTTTTACTACATCAGTATCTGCTTCTAATAGCTTAATAGCTACCCAACGCAATGGGTATGAAATAGTGCCTGCTTTTTCTAATTCAGCCGTTACTTCATCAATCGCCGGTTCTAAGGTAGGGCCATAATCAATAGTAGCACTTGGCTTTTTAGCTTCTTTCGCTACATCAATAACAGCTTGTAACAATTCTTTAGTACCAACATTGTCACGACCTACTGTTTCAACAATAGTAGCCCCTGTTAACTCACTTAGCTTTTTAATGTCAATATGTACACCCATATCTTTAGCCACGTCAGACATATTAAGAGCCATAACTAAAGGACGTTCAAGTTCTAAGAGTTGTGCTGCTAAATATAAATTACGTTCTAAATTAGAAGCATCAATAACATTCACTAATACATCAGGCTCATCATTGATAATTACATTACGAGCTACTAATTCATCTAAGGATCGAGCTGTTAAGCTATATGTACCTGGTAAGTCGATAAAGAGTAAATCTTTACCACTAAAGGTACATTCCCCTTCTTTCTTTTCCACGGTTACACCGGGATAATTACCTACATGCTGTTTCGCACCAGTAATATTGTTAAAAATTGTTGTTTTACCACAATTCGGATTCCCCGCTAATGCAATGCGGATGGACGTGGTATTTTGGTCACTCATCCTAGGCCTCCTGACTTACTTCAATGTCAATAGTATCTGCTTCACTTACACGCAGAGCTAAATCAAAGTTTTTCACTTTAATTTCAACGGGGTCACCTAAAGGAGCGAATTTCATAACTCGCACAAAAGTCCCTGGTACCAATCCCATATCAACGAGACGATGTTTGATGTTACCAGAGCCACGCAATTGTTTAATTACCCCAGCTTCACCTGGTTTCATCGACGCCAACGATTTGATCACAGTCCTACACCTCCTTGTGACAGAACAAAACAAGCCTATTTATAAATAAGCTTTGCTAAAAATCCGCCATTAACTGATAAAAAATTACAATTAAATTATATCACAGTAGAGGATAATTTCAATAATGAGTTGCAATATCGAATCATGTCAAAGTACATAGATTTTTTTCAATTTTCATTATCACATCAATACTCAAGACAAATATAGGAGACTATTTATATCTTTTCTTATCATTCTCATTTGATATATCTTCTCTTTTACTCTAAAATATGTAAAAAATAAAACACTTATCAACCGATTATCAATTAAATAGTCATTCTCACTGAATTATTACTATATATTTTTAGCAAAAAAACTATGATTTTAAGTAAAATATATTAATTTTATACTTTTGTAGTCGATGCCCCAACTATATTAAGACCAAAACTATAGCCATACTATAAGCTACGTTACTTATTATGGCCATATTACAAGCTATGTTACTTATGATATAATGAATATATAATTTCGCTAACTTAATCTTATATATGTAATTACAATTTTACATATAATTACACTTTGTTTTGTTTATCATATGTATTTACTTAAGAATTTTCATCAAAAACGTTCCTCTTAAATTTTCGGCAATTTAAGTATTTATTTATGGTAATAATTTACAATGATACTTTGTAATATGCATTAAACAAATTTAACATGTATTAAACCACTTTAAAAGGAGTTACTATATGAAATCATTTCAAACTTTAGGTGTAGTGCCAGAATTAATTGAAGCCTTAGCCAAACAAGGCATTAAAGAGCCTACCCCTATTCAAGAACAAGCTATTCCACCAGCCTTCAAAGGTCATGATTTAATCGCTATGGCACAAACAGGCACCGGTAAAACACTGGCATTTTTACTACCCGTACTGCAACGCATTAATATTGATGTATTTCAGGAACAAGCACTTATCATAGCGCCTACGCGTGAACTCGTAAAACAAATCGCCGAAGAAGCCAAAAGCATTGGCGATATTCTGGGTGTTGACGTGTTACCTCTTATTGGTGGTCGCACTATTGAAGGGCAATTACAGCAATTAGGACGCCGTCCTCACGTAATCATCGGTACGCCAGGTCGCTTACTAGACCATGCTACCCGAGGCTCACTAATACTTGATACAGTCCGTCGTATCGTATTAGATGAAGCGGATCAAATGCTGCATATGGGCTTTTTACCTGATGTAGAATCCCTCATTGAACGAACCAATGCAAATCGTCAACTCCTTCTTTTCTCAGCCACTGTACCAGATAGAATTCGCAGTCTCGCCAAAGCATATATGAAAAAGCCTATGTCGGTAACAGTCAAAGGTAATAATGTCACCTTAGATACCATTGAGCAACGAGTTATTATGGTGAAACCAGAAGAAAAGCTTGAGCGTTTAATGGCACAAATTAGAGAAGATAATCCTTATTTGGCCATTGTATTCTGTAATAAAAAAGAAGGTGCCATTCACCTTTCCTATGAATTAACAGCTGCCGGCTTTAACATTGGCGAACTGCATGGGAATTTGACGCAAGGACGCCGTACTCAAATCTTACGTGATTTCGCCCGTGCTCGCACACAAATCTTAGTTGCTACCGATATTGCAGCTCGCGGTATTGATATTGAAGGTATCAGTCATGTATATAACTTTGACGTACCTCATGATGTTGATTACTACATTCATCGAATTGGTCGTACCGGTCGTGCTGGTACTAGTGGCATTGCCATTACTTATGCAACCCAAGCAGATGAACCTTGGCTACGTCGCATCGAACGCGCTATTGAAGCAACCTTAACTAAATACACTACCGATGGCCAAGTTAAAACTAAAGGACGTGCCCAAGCACCTAAAAAAGCAGTAGCTAGTAAAAAGCCTGCTATCAAGTCTAATTATCAGGCCACTAAAGCTAAACGACATAAGGCAACCGGACATAAAGGAGCGAATACAAGACGTCGCCGTTCCCGCTAAATGACGGTTTGACTAATGTAAAAAAGACTGATTTTAATTAAAACTTTCTATTAATTAAAAGGGTTCTTATCTGTAAACTTATGACAGCTAAGAGCCCTTTTATAAATAAAAACCTTCAAGATATAAGTCTACATTTACTTAAAAATAGTCTTTTTGTCATTTAACTAGTGAACGGGAGACGCCTTTTATACAATAGGGAAAAAGCCAATTATATCTATAAGAAAACCATGGTTCGTAAGAACGTCAGTTTTCGGTAGATATAATTGGCTTTTTAATAATCAGATAGAAAATTTAATAGGTTTTCCCTCCACATCCGCTACAATTGTTCTACACTGTGGTTGATTAGAGCAGGTCCAATTCACTCGACCATTTCGTGTAATAGGCACTAAATACCCTTCATTACACCGAGGGCATTTATATGCCAAAGTTCCCTTGGCTTCCCCTTCTTTTAATGCATTAACTATTTGTAAATCAACTTGATCTGGTGCTCCATAAGGCACTCCGCCATCACCATTAAAAGAACTACGATTAACACCACCTACAGGCTGTGTATGACGGCACTTAGGAAATTCTGTACAGCCATAAAACTCACCAAATTTACCTTTGCGTAGCTGTAACTTTCCCTGCCCACAAGCAGGACAATCGGCTAACTTACTTAATTCTTCTTCACTTAAACCCTGCCGCCCAGCTACACTATGACTGCCTTCGCCCCCTCCTAGCGAACTATCGCCAGTTAATGGAGCCTGTCGTTTCACCGTTCGTACTGTACTAGCAATATTAAAACCATCTGTATCTAAACCATCCATAGTAAGCCCATTGTTAGCTTTTTCAATCAGGCGTTTCAAAAATGCAACCTGATCCGTCAAAAATGAATCTAACGTATCAGCCCCTTCACTCATAGCCGCCAATCGCTCTTCCCACAAAGCGGTCTCATCAGGATATAACATTTCTTCTGGCAAGGCATCCACTAATAAATATCCTAACTCTGTAGGTTGAATGACTTTTTTCTTTCCTTTTACGGACATAAATTTACGATTGATTAACTCATCAATAATGGTAGCTCGAGTTGCTTCTGTCCCAATGCCAGATACAGCTTTTAATTGCTTTTTCAAGTCTTCATTTTTTACATACTTGTGAATTTCCTTCATAGCTTGTAATAATGTAGCTGCCGTAAAACGACTTGGTGGCTTTGTCTGCTTAGGGTCAATCGCATAGTTATCCATAACTACGGTGTCACCCTTTTTTACATTTGGTAATTCACCACTGTCCTCAATAACAGGTCCTTTTTTACCTGTACTAGAGGAATCTTCATTTTCTTCATTAGTATCCCCATCAATGGAATCAGAATCTGTGGCATCACCATTTTGCTCTGTCTTCTTAGTTTTTTGAAATAATGCTTTCCAGCCTAGCACGGTAATAACACGACCATGAGCCACAAACTGCTCTCCCTCTTGCCCTACGGTCAAGCGCGTTTGCTCATATTCATGTTCTGAATAAAATTGCCCGATATATGACTGCGCAATTAAGAAATAAATATTCCTTTCCATTTCTGGTAGCGTTGCCATATTACAAGCCACTGTAGTCGGTATAATGGCATGATGGGCGGTAATCTTCTTATCATTCCAAGCACGGGATTTAATAGTTTGATCAGCATTCTTAGCCCATTCACCAATAACCCCACTATTTTTGCTTAAATTCGCTAAAATACTCTGACGATCCGCATATTGGTTATTCGGCAAATAGTCACAATCGGAACGAGGATAGGTCGTTAATTTTTTCTCATATAATTTCTGTGCTGTATCTAATACTTGTTGTGGATCATAGCCATAAGCTTTACCAGCTGCTACTTGCAACGCCGATAATGATAAAGGTAGTTTTTGAGGCTCCTTTTTCTTAGTTTTTTCACGCTTTTCAATAATGCCTGTCTTACTATCTACTAACCGTTTAGCCAATTCTTCAACAATGGCTTTATTCAGCAAACGACCTTCTGGATCTAAACCAATTTGTTCATCTTTTGGCTGCCAGGTTGTCCAGAAACTACCATTAGCATGTTCATATAATACTTTTAAAGTAAAATAATCCACAGGTACAAAGTTGTCTAATTCTCGTTCCCGTCGCACTACAAGCGCCAAAGTTGGCGTTTTAACACGGCCAATAGGAAATGTGACTTTATTACCTTGACGACGCTGTTGCAATGTATAAGCACGGGATAAATTCATGCCAATTAACCAATCCGCCCGTGCTCTTGCTAAGGCAGATTGTTGCAAATTATAAAAATCTTTATTATCACGTAAGTCAGCTAAAGCTGAACGAATTGATTTCTCATCTAATGCGTTCAACAAAATACGTTTTACTGGCTTTGTATTATTGACAAACAATAAAATTTCATCAATTAGCAATTGCCCTTCTCTATCCGGGTCACCAGCATTAACTATTTCATCGGCTTCCTCAATGAGCTTTTTAATTGTATAAAACTGCTTTTCACTACTTTTAGTAATTAATAAGCGCCACTCATCAGGCACAATTGGCAAATCCGCTGCATTCCATCGCTTATAACGCTCATTATAGTCGCCAGGCTCAGCCTGTTCTAATACATGGCCGAAGGCCCATGTCACCACATCATCACCTTGTACAATAAAACCATCGCGTTTTTGTACACGGCTCTGTTCTGGCAAATATTTACTTATTTCTCGCCCCATACTTGGCTTTTCGGCAATAAATAATCTCATAGGCCCTCCTTTATCTGTTCTATTATACACTATCTTTGCGTTTCATAAAAGAAATCTACTTCCTTAATGACAACCAAGCATATTGTAGTATATAATTTTAAGGATAGATAATTTGTATGAGGTGACAACATGACATTCTTAGAAGAAGTAAAACGTCGGCGCACCTTCGCGATCATCTCGCATCCTGACGCCGGTAAAACTACATTAACGGAAAAACTACTCCTTTACGGTGGTGCTATTCACTTAGCAGGTTCCGTAAAGTCTCGTAAAACACAAAAATATGCTGTATCTGACTGGATGGAAATTGAAAAACAACGTGGTATTTCAGTTACAAGTTCAGTACTTCAATTCGACTATGATGGTTGCCGAGTTAATATTTTGGACACCCCTGGTCACCAGGATTTCTCAGAAGATACATACCGTACTCTTATGGCTGCCGACAGTGCTGTCATGCTTATCGACGTCGCCAAAGGTGTGGAAGCACAGACAAAAAAACTCTTTGCGGTTTGTAAAGAACGTGGTATCCCTATTTTTACCTTTGTTAACAAAATTGACCACTTTGGCCGTAATCCATTTGATTTAATGGAAGAAATTGAAAACTCCTTAGGCATTCGTGCAGTGCCAATGAATTGGCCTGTAGGGATTAATGGTGAATACCAAGGCATTTATGATCGTGAAACGCACACTGTTGATTTATTTGCCAAAGATGAAACCCACGGTCAGCAAAAATTAGCGTCCACTAAAGAATCTGTTGATGACCCAGCCTTCCGTGAACTCCTAGGTGACGAAGTCCATCAATCTCTTATTGATGATATTGAACTCCTAGATGTTGCTGGTGATGAATTCGATTTTGATCGCGTCCGCGCTGGTGAATTAACGCCTATGTTCTTTGGTTCTGCTATGACTAACTTCGGTGTAAAACCGTTCTTAGAAAAATTCCTTGATTTAGCACCGTCTCCAGCACCACGCCAAGCGTTAGAAGAAACTGTAGAAGCTTCTTCAGAAGATTTTTCGGCTTTTGTTTTTAAAATCCAAGCTAACATGAATCCAAACCATCATGACCGTATTGTATTCATGCGTATCTGCTCTGGCAAATTTGAAAAAGGCATGTCTGTTCTTCACCGCCAATCCGGTAAAACAATTCGCCTAGCACAGCCACAACAATTTTTAGCTACTGAGCGTACTATTATTGACGAAGCCTATCCAGGCGATATTATTGGTGTCTTTGATGCAGGCACTATGGGTGTAGGTGATACGCTCTGTGCAGCGAACCATAAAGTAACCTTTGGTGACTTCCCTGTCTTCCCGCCAGAGTTCTTTGCTCGCGTAAGTCCAAAAGACACTATGAAACGGAAACAATTCCAAAAAGGTATGACGCAACTAGCACAAGAAGGGGCCGTCCAAATTTTTGAACAGCCTCATTCCCTTGATTCCTTCATCGTTGGTGCTGTTGGTATGCTTCAATTTGAAGTATTACAATATCGTCTACGAAATGAATATGGCGTAGAACCTATTACCGATTCCCTACCATATAGCGTAGCACGCTGGGTAAAAGGCAATGTAGATATTAAACAACTAAAAGGGCTCGATAATGCTATGGCTGTAAAAGATAATCGTGGCCGTACGGTTATCTTGATCAGCAATGAATGGCAAATGGGTTGGGTGGTAGAGCGCAATCCTGACGTAACATTCCTTGAAACGCCACCGCTCAATGAGCACTTAAATGAATAATTACTTATAAAAGTTGTGTAATAAAGTATTTACACCACAACAAAACACTAAAAAACCTATCCGATTCGCAAACCTGCTACATGTAGCCAAAGGTATTGCTCTATGGGATAGGTTCTTTTATTATAATGAAAATTTAATACAAAATTTAAAATCAAAATATCTATTTCAAAAAACTCCTAATCGACAACAATACGAATTCTAGCTAATCCTTTGGCCCTTTGCAACCAAGGAGCGTTGTATCAAGATTGCGTAATGTTGTGGCGTATAAAGGCAAAGAAACCCCGACCATGAACGAGGTAATATGCATAGCACTTATTTTCAGACATAGTCAGGGTTTCTTTATATATATTTTAATTACTTTTTAAAATAACGGAACTAATGCCGCCAAAGTTGGTTGATTATGAGCACGTAAAAAATCGCGTAATGACCAAAGGCCACCTACTATTTCTACATAATGCAAACGCAATTTCATACTCAATAGCGGATTGTCCCCTTCAAATATAGGCACACGATTCAAATTAAAATTATTCGCCCCTTGATTGACATTACCTGTATCTACAGTGAAAGCTAAACGATAGCCCGCTTGTTTAGTTAAATTATCTATGTCAGCCGTAGTAAAACCACAAGGATACGCAATATATTCCACAGAATGGCCTAGTACACCTTCTAGCAGCTGTTTAGACTTTATAAGCTCTGTCGTCACTGCACTTAATGCTAAAGAACGCAAATCTTTATGACTATACGTGTGAGACTCTATATCAAAAGTCTGACTCGCCTCCATCGCTCGCAATTGCTCTGCATTTAAAAAACCGGGAGTACCAATAGAATCGCCAATCATAAATAGGGTTGCCTTCATGCCATATTTTTGCAAAATTGGCATTGCCTTTTCATAGTTATCTACATAACCATCATCAAAGGTAATGACCACTGGTTTTTCAGGCAAGGAAACATTATTTTGTAAATAATTATAAAGTTGATTTAGCGTAATAGCATGAAAGCCTTCCTCATGCAAATATGCCATCTGTGCTTCAAAGTCGCTGGTTTTCATTGTTAGTGGTGAAAACTTCTCATCATTCACTTGATGATAATTTAAGACGGGAATACCACGCCATGAATATATAGGTGCTGTTGCATAAAAACCAACCATAATAATTGTTAGTATAAGCGCCAATAAACCGATTCCCTTAAAAACTTTTTGTAACATGTTATGCGTCCTTATGCACCATATAGTGAATGCCAAGCATTAGCTAAGCGAGCAAATTCATCTAAAGTAAAAGTTTCGCCTCGCAAACTACCATCAATCTGAGCCTCGCTTAAAATAGCTTCAATCTGTTCTTTACTAAGCCCTGTCGTTTTCATAGTATTGCTAAAAGTCTTACGCCGTTGTGCAAAAGCAGCTTTAATAACGCGGAATAATAAACGTTCATCCCCTACTTGCACTGGTGGTTCTTTACGCAAACGACAACGAATAACAGCACTGGTTACTTCTGGTGGTGGTAAAAATGATTTTGGTGATACTTCAAACACAATATCTGGCTCAGTATAATACTGCACCGCCACCGATAAAGCACCATACGCCTTAGAACCTGGCGTTGCTACCATTCGCTCAGCTACTTCTTTTTGTACCATCACAACAAGACGCTCAATCGGCAATTTCATCTCTAGTAAAGACATGATAATCGGCGTTGTAATATAATAAGGCAAATTAGCTACTACTTTAAACGGCTTGTCATTCATTAATTCAGGAATATTTACCTTTAAAATATCACCATGAATAATGCGCACATTATCATAGCCCGCTAAGGTCGTATCTAATACTTCTAAAAGACGTCGATCTAATTCTACAGCTGTAACATCAGCTTTGCTCTGAGCTAGTCCTTGTGTCAACGTACCAATACCCGGTCCAATTTCTAGGACTGGCTCCCCTGGTATAAGTTGAGCGGCCTTTACAATATCATCAACTACATGGCGAGAAATCAAAAAGTTTTGCCCCAACTTTTTGCTCATGTGTATGCCAAAACGTTTACATATATAATGTACTACTTCTGGACTTGCAATAACTGATTCTAACATATAGTTCCTTTCAAAATATAAGTAAACGTTTACCCAATCATAATGTCACGCATCGCTTCATTAAACTCTTCGCGAGTAACGCCATAATGATTAAGGCGGTATAAAAATTGCTTACTATTGCCATAGCCAATCCCTAATTTTGCCCCTGCAATAGCTCTATTATCGGCACTCCGTGGAAAACCAGTTAAACTATGTGCCACCATATCTTGCATCGTAAATTCTTCAGAAGATTCTAACGAATGCGTATGTAAATTGCTTAATGCTTCCCGAATAGCTTCTGGCGATGCTTGTTCAATACCAATATCATCATTGGCCGTTGCTAAATCACGTGACACAAATGCATGTTGTGCATTAGGAAATTTTTTAGCTAAAAAACGACGAATCCGTTCTCCAGCCGTATCAGGATCTGTAAAAATAATAATACCTCGTTTGTCATAGGCTACTTGAATCTGCTCTAATACGCCTTTACGCAATGTAAAACCTTCCGTGGCAATACAATCAGCTTCTATAGCTTTGGCAATTTGTTGAATGTCTGACTTACCTTCTACTACAATGACTTCTTTTAACATAAGTATGTCCTTTCCACAATAGCCTAATACTACGTTCTGTTAAATTTTTAATAGAGTTTCCTACGAGAGAAACTGACTATTTTTGCTATTTAATTTTACCAAATTCTGAGTAAATAATAAAGAAGCGGCCACAAAACTGTGAACCGCTTCTTACGCTGCGTTTTCCATATACATTTCTTTATAGAATTACTTATTGTAACACATAAACTTCAATAGATTGACGGCCAAATTCCATAGCCTCACCATACGAGTCCATCAATAAATCAATCCGATGACCTCGAATAGCCCCACCTGTATCCGCAGCTATGGCCATGCCATAACCAGGAATGTATAACCGTGTCCCCAATGGAATTACATTAGGGTCAACTGCTACTACGCCTCGTCTAGCCACCATACCGGTAGCTGTGATGCCTCGACCATCACCATCGCCTGGTAAATACGCGCTCGCTTCCATTGTAAGCACCTCGCGATAACGTACTACCCCACGTGATGTTTCAACTACATCACGGGAACCTTCTTTGATGATTGTCGGTACCATCTGTTTAATATCATTCTGACTAATAATTTGCTTTTTAATCTCTTTACCATCCTGGTACAAGATTTCTTCTTGAACGGAAACTAAGCCAGCAGTTCCTTCTTGAACTACTTCTTGCTCACCTACGTGCATAGAATCATCTCGTTGACGAATGACCTGTACTTCTACAGGTTTTTCATACGTTTTAACAGAACGACTGGTTACTCGGGCTATTGCTACCTCACTACCTGCTTGCAAGTGTGTGTCACTATCGCCCAATGGTACGTAATTAGGTGCCTTATATCCCAACTCATCAGCTAAGCCTTGGGCTGTTGTTTGCACAGTCATCACTTCTGAAGCTACGCCATCAACAGTTACTTTTACAGGAAACGCTCTTACTACAGTAAGTTCTGTGCCATTTTGTACAGTAGCTGTACTCAATAAAATAGCATCTTTACTACCAAGCGCAATCCCGGCATCATGTAAAATCCCATCCGCTGAGTTGAGGTGTGTCTTAACAACGCGTGTCTCTCCATCGGCAATAATTGTGACAGATTTTTCATTCCAAGCAAAGCCTGAAATAGTAATAAACACCATTGCTAAGAGTAACAGAACAAGCCCTGTATGACGCTTCACAAGACTCGTCATATGCTTCTTCTGCATTACTAGATATTTTGTCATCTAATCCCTCCTGCTCGCCTATTCTACCACAAAGAGATATTCACCGTCAATCATTTTGAGCAATACGAAAAAGAATGGCTATTTCATAAGGTTCTCAGGTTTTATCAAATGTGCGGTTATTTTATATTGAGTCCATACACAGTGTACACTAAAGAGTTATCACCACATATATTTATTTTTTTACTAAATCTTTCGTTCATTTTTTATTCAGTTTAGTAATAATAAACCCTTCACCACTGATAGCATACGCTTGAAAAGCCTATCCCATAAGGAGTGAAGGGTTATATTATGTTTCCGAATTTTAATACCAACTTTTGATATATTCAAATCTTTATCAAAAAAGAGTATCTTTTCGATTCAGAAAATTTATTTGTTTTTACTAAATTTTTGTAAAATTATAGAGAATTTTTAACCAAAGCAAATTTATATATTCCGCTCTCATTCGTTAAACGATTCGTGTAAATATTTTACCTCCATGTATAAGTAAAATTCCTATAATTATAGACTAATTTCCTATAAATTATAGGTTAAACTTCTATAAATTAATAGTTTTTACTCTTTATACATTGGTTGCATTCGTTCTACTACAGTTAGTTGTGGACGTTCACAAGCCTTTTTAGCCTCTTTCATGAGTACTTCTTGGGCCGAAACACGGTCTTCTTTACTTACCAATTTACGATAAGACCCATCAGCTCTCATTACATGAGCCTTTTGATTATCTTGTAAATATAGATCTAAAATACCACGAATACGTTCTTTATGATCTTTATCTTCAATTGGAATCATCAATTCTACCCGCTCATTTAAATTTCTTGGCATCCAATCAGCACTCGACAAGAATACACGATCACTACCACCATGGCGGAAATAGAATAAGCGATGATGTTCTAAGAAGCGCCCAATAATGGAACGAACTTGAATATTTTCACTTACATTTGGAATCCCTGGGCGCAAAGTGCAAATACCTCGAACTATTAAATCGATTTTTACCCCTTTTGATGAAGCTTCATATAATTTAGCCACTACTTCTTTATCTAACAAGGAGTTCATTTTAGCAATCATATACGCTTCTTCCCCTTGTTCAGCATATTTGATTTCTTCATCAATTTGCTCCATAATCTTCTCCCGCAAATTGAGTGGTGCCACTATGAATTTATTCCAAATAGGTGGATCTGAATATCCTGAAATTAAATTAAAGAATGCTGATGCATCTTCGCTGTATTCATCATTGCAAGTAAAAATACCACAGTCCGTATATAAACGAGCTGTTTTACCATTATAGTTCCCTGTAGCCAAATGAACATAGCGACGAATAGCATCATCTTCACGGCGTACAACCATGGTAATTTTAGAATGAGTTTTCAAACCTTTTAATCCATAAATAACATGGCAACCTGATTTTTCAAGGCGACGAGCCATCAAGATATTATTTGCTTCATCAAAACGAGCTTTTACTTCCATAAGCACAGTTACCTGCTTACCATTATCAGCTGCTTTAATTAAGGAAGAAATAATTGGCGAATTGCTACTTACACGGTATAAGGTTTGCTTAATAGCTAATACATTAGCATCATTGGCCGCTTGTGCTACAAAGTCCTCTACTGTTTGGAAGGTTTCAAAAGGATGATGTACAAAAATATCATGACGCTTAATAAGATCAAAGATATTTTCTTCTTCATGACCTACCAAATCAGCTGGTTCACAAGGCTCAAATGGCACATATCGTAAATGCTCATAGCCAGGCAAATCACAGAAACTAAAATACATACATAAATCTAATGGACCATGAACCATAAACGCATCTTTAGGCTTTAACTGTAAACTGGATAAAATAAAATGCAACAACTCATCATCAGGCTCTCCCGCCACTTCTAAGCGTACAGTTGCACCACGGCGACGACGGCGTAAGGATTCCTCCATTTCAAGGAGCAAATCCTGTGCTTCTTCTTCATCAATCTCTAAGTCCGCATCACGGGTAACGCGGAATGTCATAGTTTTTAAAATATCATACCCTACAAAGAAAGTATGCGCATAATAGGTAATAATATCTTCTAAATAAATAAAGTAACGTTGCCCTTCATGACTAGGTACTTCTACGATACGATCCAATACGGATGGGATTGGCAAAATAGCAATTTTTGCTTCTACATCTTCTTCAGTTTCTACGATAGAACGCTTAATCTGAACTACTGTATTAATAGTTTTATTCGCTAAAAAAGGAAATGGATGGCCAGAGTCTACAGCCAGCGGCGTAACAACAGGATATACCACTCGCTCAAAGTGCATCCGCAACCACTCTAATTGTTCACTATTTAAATCTTCCGGCCTAACAAAATGTAAACCTTCTTTACCTAGCATTTCCATAACATGATTCAAATACGTATATTGCACGCGCACTAAACGCTTTGCCGACTCATCAATAGCCTTTAATTGAGCCTTCGCATCCATATGTGCCGCATCATATTTTACAATCCCATTTTCTTCTTGGTGCCTTAAACCAGCTACACGAATCATAAAAAATTCGTCTAAATTAGAACTGGTAATAGCAATAAAACGCAATTTTTCCATTAAAGGATTAGAGTTGTCAATGGCCTCTTGCAACACTCGTTGGTTAAACTTTAGCCAAGATAATTCACGATTAAAGTAATATTTATAATTATTAAACATACCTTATTTGCCTCCTATACGTAAGACCATTTCCAAACCAAATACTTCGCTAAAATATTCAGCTTCTCTCTCAAAGGTCCACTTCTCTAATGATATATCTTGGTCTGTATGCACTTTGACAATCATTTTTTTATCATCACGTTTCACAGCAATTTTTGAAATCTTACGTTTATGACTTACATCTAAGGCCCGCATACAACGCAATATGGCGACAAACTTCATGACCCATACTTTTTGCGATTCTTTTAAATAACGGAAGTTTTCATCATCATCATCTGGTTTACCCTTGTAATGATAGTACACTACATTAGCAACAACTTCCTTTTCACTATCCGATAGGCCAAATAAGTCTGTGCCCATAATAATATGATAAGCGTGTTCACTATGATTGCGTAAACTAACAAATTTGCCAACTTCAGCCAAAATAGCCGCCAATTGAAGGACAAAAATCATACGATCTGTAATGCCATATTCAAGTAGCCCACGACATAACTGGAGGGAAAAACGTTCTACTTCACGAGCATGCTTCGTATCCACCTGATAACTCTCTGCAATGGCTCTAGCTAACTGTAAATTTTGCTCGCGCATCATATATAAAAACTTATTATTTTCAATTTCAGCCCCATAGTATAAGACTACCCCATCCACAAACCCATAGGAACTAATCAATAAACTTTGCGGATGAACCATTTTAAGTAGTTCAGAATACAAAACAATGGTAGGCATTAAAATATTAGCCCGATATTCTGGTAATTGATAACGGTTGACTAACTTAGTCGCCGTTACCCCATGGAAAGACTCAACGAACTCTTCAAATTGCTTAGGCAATAAAGCCATAGTCTCTTTACCATGAGTTTCAAACCCCATCAAATTAGCAATTTCACGAGCCTCGTCCCCTGATAAAACAAAATATTTAACATTAAAACGACGTACTTCCTCTTCCACTGGTTTTAGCATACTATGCAAGTATTCACCTACCGCATCTGGGAAAGACAACGAGGACCGCTGATTACGATTAAAGGACTCCATTACCCGTAACGTACCAATATGGATATTTTCCTGAAATAGTAAGGCCCCGCCTTTCCAAACGGTAATACCTACACCACCAGATGTAATATCAAGGAACAATGCAGCATCATCTGTATTGGTTAACCCTTGATGCATCATATGATAATAAAGACCAAAATATTTAAAATAAATTTCTTTAGGCATATCCACAACTTCTACTTTAAAGCCTGTTTGCATAAAGATTTGGTCCATAATACTACGACGATTTTCTGCCTCACGCACAATGGCCGTGGCATACACGGTATACTCCGTTACGCCATTTTCTTTCATCAGTCGTTTATAGCCTTTTAAGAGCCGGCAAATTTCTTCAATCGTTTGAAATGACAAGCGTTTATTATGAAACAGCTCTTCTCCGAAGGTAACATCACGAGACGCATATTCAATTATCTTTACATCATCAATCGTTGTATATTCTACGATTGTCATACTCATGCTACTAGCCCCTAAATGGATAATTCCATACAAGAGCGGCTTTTCTAAGGCCATAATACCTCCTTACAAGGCTTCACGCCATTCTACAAGTAGATTCTTTTTAAAATCTTTCTTACATTGTTTGATTAATTTATTAATCACCACCTCAGCCATCGATGTATTGCCCCCTGGCTTTTTCCAAACTGTTACAGTAATATCTTTATCTGTAAAATCAGAATTAACTAAGACAGCCGATTGCTCATGACTTTCATCAATAGCCTCAGCCAACGCTAATATGAGGGATACTTGAGCTATCATAGTCTTATCGTCAGTGCTTAATAAATGCCCATAAGGCGAACTCTTAATAAACTTATTATTGGCTCCATGTGAATTAGCTGCTACAAAGGCACAAATAGCCTGCTCACGATGGGATAAGCCATATAAATTACTATTTACAATTAAGTACGCACTATGTCGCGCATGACCATAATAGTTAATGCTTTTTCCCAAATCATGAAGTAACGCAGCTACTTGTATTAATTCTCGTGCTCGTTCGCCCCACTGATATACTAAATTCCATTGATCAAATAACATGGTGGCTAAATTCGTAATATATTTTGCATGGATTAAATCACATTGAACCATACCAAGCAATACATTTTGAGTGGAGTGCATCAAAATATTATCAATAATACCATCTGGATTTAAATAATGTTCGCCATAATACCGATAGAACATGCCATCGCGAAGGCCACAACCACTAACACGAATTGTATTCGCATCAACAAATTGCATAAGTTCTCTAATTAAAGCTGTGCCAGCAATAATAATATCAGCACGTTCTACAGAAAGACCTGCTATTTTACGACGCTGCTCTAAGGATTTATTGCAAACCATATCATAAATTTCATCTAAACGTTCATACGTGAGTTCATAATTATGTAATTTTGCAATGGGATAGTTATGAGCTCGCTGATCAATTTTAGCTAAATTACGTACGGTGCCACCAATCCCAACTAAAGGTAATTGCTTATTTTTTAACCACTTTTCTTTGCTAAGCATGTCTTGAATGTATGAGATAAGACTTTTACGTTCCTTCTCACTCATTTCATCGCCTTTTTGAAACTCCCCTGTCAAAGTGAGTGCGCCCATAGGCAAACTTACACTCTGTTTTATCTTGCGACTCTTAACTAAGGTAATCTCAATACTAGCGCCACCTAAATCGAATAGAATAAAATCTTCTAAGCCGATAGTATTAACAACCCCTAAGAACCCTAAAAAGGCTTCTTCTGAACCATCAATACACTCTAGATTAATGCCGGTTCGTTCCTTCACAATTCGAATGAAATCATCACCATTTTTAGCTAAGCGAACTGCCGCTGTAGCGACCGCGTAAATCTCTTCACTTTCCATAGCCTTGGCCATATGAGCAAAACCCTTTAAAGTCAAAATAGCACGGTCAATCGCTTCATCGGTGAGACGATTCTTCTCCCACATATTTTCACTTAAACGAATGCTTTCCTTTTGTTGATATATAAGCTGATAACTTCCATTTTTATTAATTTCAATAATTACAAAACGAACGGAGTTAGATCCTAAATCAATAAATGAAACACGCTTCATATTTTTACCTCTCACTCTAAAACAATATGTTACCTTAATCTTACCGAAACTGAAAGGGTATTTCAAGAATATTACATAATCTTTACGTGTTTTATACAAAATTTCTAGTAATTTCCAAAGGGTTACTTATAATTTACGGATAAAACAAAAGAAAGGCTCCCTTCACCAAACTAGCAAAAGGAGCCTTTCTTTTTATGTTTACTTTTCTATTTTATATTAAATATACGTTTCCCATTTTCAAGGGCAATAGCTGCTAATTCATCAGGATCCATGCCACGAAGGCTAGCAATTTCTTGCGCCACAAATTGTGTTTTACTAGGGTCATTACGACGTCCTCTAAATGGTGGTGGCGTTAAATAAGGCGAATCTGTTTCAATCAACAAACGATCTAATGGCACCTCTTTAGCTACTTCTTTTAATTTAGTAGATTTTGGAAATACCACAGGGCCTGCAAAAGAAATATAATAACCCATTTTAATACATTCTTTTGCCATTTCCCAACTTCCAGAATAGCAGTGGAAAATACCATAGTTACCTTTACCATAAGTACGCAGCGTGTCCATAATATCACCATGAGCATCACGATCATGGATAATAATAGGCAAATCTACTTCACGAGCTAAGTCTAGTTGACGTTTAAATTCGCGCATCTGAGTATCTCTATCAGAAAAGTCATAATAATAATCTAAGCCAATTTCACCAATGGCCTTTACTTTATCATTATGCAACGCTTGTTCTTTAAAGTATTCGTAATCAGCTTCGGTTACATCTTTTGATTCGTGAGGATGTACACCCACTGACGCATATACAAAGTCATACTTAGCTGCTAGAGCAATAGCCGATTCAGCAGTTTCACGATCCACCGCCGGACACATAATAAATTCTACGCCTTGAGCTAAACAATCTTCAAGCATAGCCTCTCTATCGTTATCAAAGCGATTATCGTTAATATGCGCATGAGTATCAAATAAACGCATCTTACTTCACCAAACTTCCTGGGATTAAGGATTCAATATTAGTTACTTCTAAATGATCAGCAAAATCGGAGGCAGATAAAATCATACCGCTAGATTCAATGCCCATTAATTTTTTAGGGGCTAAATTAGCTAAGTAGATTACTTTTTTACCAATCATGCTCTCTGGTTCATAATATTGAGAAATACCACTCACTACAATCCGTTCTTCTACACCTACATCAAGAACAAATTTTAAAAGTTTCTTAGATTTTTTAACTTTTTCACAAGAAATAACTTGTGCTACCCGTAAATCTAATTTAGCAAAATCATCGTATTCAATATTTTCTTTAATTGGTGGAATTTCTTGTGCCGCTTCAGTTGCTTCATTCTCGTCCTGAGCTACAACAACTTCATTAGCTACAGCCGGCGTTTCAATCATTTCAGGCACTTCGAAGCGAGGGTAAATTGGATCCCCTTTTACGACTTTAGTACCTGTAGCTAAACCACCCCATTGACGAACATCATCTAAGGTAGCCCCCGCAAAGCCAGTTAAACCTAACTGGTCCCAAATTTTAGGAGCCCCTGTAGGGATTACTGGATCGACTAACACTGCAATAATACGAAGCGCTTCTGCTAAGTGATACATAACAGTCTGTAGTTTTTCTGCATCCCCTTCATTAGCGCCTTTAGCCAATACCCAAGGCATAGTTTCATCAATATATTTATTGGTACGGCTGATAAGAGCCCACACAGCTTTTAAAGCGCGATTTAAATCAAACGCTTCCATATAGGTTTCATAATCTTTTACAGTCTGCACAGCCAAAGCAGCTAGATCTTTATCATACTCACCAACCGAAGGCATAGCTGTAATAACACCACCATGATATTTTTCAATCATAGCCACAGTACGATTTAATAAGTTACCTAAATCATTAGCTAAATCGGAGTTTACTCGCTGTACAAAGTTTGGCAAAGTAAAGTTACCATCATTACCTAAATGAATTTCACTAAGCAAATAATAACGCAACGCATCAGAGCCATACATATCAATCAATGGGATTGGGTCCACTACATTGCCAAGGGATTTACTCATTTTTGTGCCATCAACTACAAGCCAGCCATGACCAAACACTTTCTTTGGAATAGGAAGTTCCAAACTCATAAGCATAATCGGCCAAATAATCGAGTGGAAACGAACAATTTCTTTCCCCACTAAATGAATATCCGCCGGCCAGAATTTTTCAAATAAGCTCTTATCCTCTTCTAATGGATTTAACGCACTAATATAGTTAACTAACGCATCAAACCATACATATACAACATGTTTAGGATCAAATGGAACTTTAATACCCCAGTCAAAGCTAGTACGCGATACGCATAAGTCTTCAAGACCCTGTTTTACGAACTGAATCATTTCATTACGACGTGCTTCTGGTTGAATAAAATCAGGATTTTCTTCAATAAATTGTAGCCACTGGTCAGCGTATTTATTCATTTTAAAGAAATAGCTTTCTTCTTCTACTTCTTCCACAGGACGACCACAATCTGGACACGTATGATTAGGTCCTAATTTTTGTTCAGTCCAGAATGTTTCATCAGGAGTACAGTACCAACCTTTATATTTAGATTTATAAATATCCCCTTTGTCATAGGCCTTTTGGAATAAATACTGTACGACTTTTTCATGACGTTTTTCTGTAGTACGAATAAAATCATCATTGGAAATGTTCAATGCTTTCCATAATTCTTGGAACCCATTTACAATCTTTGTCGTATATTCTAATGGGGTAATACCCATGGCTTCGGCAGCACGTTGTATTTTTTGACCATGTTCATCAGACCCTGTTAAAAAACGTACTTCATAACCAGCACGACGTTTGAAACGTGCCACTGTATCCGCAATCGTTGTGCAATAGGTATGGCCAATGTGTAATTTAGCACTTGGATAATAAATTGGCGTAGTAATATAAAATCGTTTATTAGTTGTATCAGACATACAATAACCTCCTCTTAATCGCGCAGGGCTGTTTCCACTGCATTATAGACATCTCGTCTTGAAACGCCTGTCCGTTTAGCTATTTCCCGAATGGCCTCTTTTTTTGCCATTCCTTCTTCCATAAGCATCGTTACAGCACTTACATAATCACTAGCATCAACTTGTGTATTTTCATTCTCACTATTTTCACTATAGCTAGCACCACCAATGATTAACACAAACTCGCCCTTAATAGTAATCCACGCCTCAGCCTCCTGTAAATTAGCTAAATCCGTGCGCACAAAGGTTTCAAACTTCTTAGTTAATTCTCGACCTACCACTATAGGACGGTTGCCTAAATATTTATATAACTCCTGTAACGAGGCTTGTAAACGATGAGGTGCTTCATAAAATATCAAAGTACCTTCATACGTTGCCACGCGCTCTAATAAAGCCTGACGATGACTACTTTTTTTAGGTAAAAAACCTAAAAACGTAAATTCCCTTGTATCTAAGCCTGAAGCAATGAGGGCTGTTAAAGCTGCATTAGGTCCTGGTAATGGAACTACTTCAATAGACGCCTCAATAGCAGCTTGCACTAATTCAGCTCCAGGATCTGAAATGGCCGGCATACCTGCATCACTAACAAGAGCCACATCATGACCATTTAAAAGTAATTCCATAATAGGTTCTTCTTTCACTTCTTTATTATGTTCATGATAGGAAATCAAGGGCTTTTTAATATCAAAATGCTTTAATAGCAACCCACTATGACGAGTATCTTCGGCGGCAATGGTGTGAACTTCCTGCAACACACGAACAGCCCGATACGTCATATCTTCTAAATTGCCAATCGGCGTAGGCACCAAATATAAGGTTCCTTTCTTATCGCTCATACCAACTACGCACCTCCTCACTATACACCTTAGGTTGCTCATATATATACAAAGGTGGCTCTGTAATAAGGCCAACCTGACCAGCTTTACAACTCTCTATCAAAACTAATTTAGCTTTTGTATGGGGAAAACTATGCACATAGCGAAGTCGCTTAGGTTCTAAATTGGCAGAACGTAAAGCAACTACTAAATCTACCAATCGTTCCGCATTATAAATCCACCACACCTGACCACGGTATTTTACTAATCGAGCCGCTGCTTGCACAATCGCCGCCAAAGAATACTTCATCTCATGACGTGCTAAACTTACATCAAGCGCTTGAGGCTGTTTTCCCTGTTGCGAATTAAAATACGGCGGATTGATAAGAATACCATCAAAACGGCCTATCCACATAGCGCCACTTAATTGACAATAATCAGCTTGAACCACTTCAATGAAGTCTTCTTTCTTATTAAGTTCAACATTGCGTGCCGCTAATTCAGCCATCAAGGGATTTACCTCAATGGCTGTAATCTGCTTGGCCCCACGGGTTGTCATCAACAAAGGGATAACACCTGTACCAGTGCCCAAATCAGCATATGTTCGTTTCTCATGAAATTTTGGAAAATGAGCTAATATAACGGCATCAATAGCAAAACAAAATTGATCTGTTCGTTGCCATAATTTCATGCCCTCAATTAATAAATCATCTAAGCGCTCATTATTCTTCATCAGGCAACACAATTTCTGTCCATGGAAGATCAATCGTGCGACCTTCTTCTAATTGGACTTTGACAGTTTTCTTATTGCGATTGATTTTGAGGACTTTCCCCATCCCTTCATCAGTCACAACATCTTTACCAATTCCTGGTGGCTCCACTACAACAGGTACTACTTTAGCTTTTTGTGTATACAAATCGCCACCTTTAGCATAGAGATCGTTCTCATAGTTTAAGCAGCACATAAGTCGGCCACAAACGCCCGAAATTTTAGTAGGGTTCAAACTCAAGTTCTGATCCTTTGCCATACGAATTGATACAGGCGTAAAGTCACCTAAAAATGTAGCACAGCAAAGTGGACGACCACAAGCACCAATACTATTGAGTATTTTAGCTTCATCACGTACACCCACTTGACGTAATTCAATACGAGTGCGGAATACTGTAGCTAAATCTTTTACTAAATCACGGAAGTCAATACGACCATCAGCGGTAAAGAAAAAGATAATTTTATTCATATCAAATGTGTATTCTACATTGATAAGTTTCATTGGCAATTTGCGATTAGCAATCTTTTCTAAGCAAATCTCAAAGGCCTTTTCTTCTCGCTGTTTATTCTTCTCAACTTGCTTGTAATCCTTTGGCGTTGCCTTACGAATTACACTTTTTAAGGGTTGAACAACAGTCTCAGGATCCACCTGACGAGGGGCAATCACCACATCACCAAACTCTAACCCCCGAGCTGTTTCTACGATAACGCCATCGCCTAAATCTAGGTTAGCACCACCGGGAGCAAAATAGTAAATCTTGCCCGCTTTTTTAAATCTAACTCCAACAATGGTAGTCACTGGGTGTCCTCCTTTATGGCTTGTCGTAGCGCAATTAACACGCCATCCATGACTAAACCGGCTTTTACATATAATCGAAGTGCCTCTTCGGCCGCTAATGTCTCTCGTTCCACCGCTAATAGCGATTTAACCCGCCACTGTTCTAAAATGGCCAACATCCGCGCTTTTTGTAAAGGACACTGTAATACTTCATCGGGGGCACCAACGCGTAGTGCCATCATATCTCTTGCTAATAGGCGTAACCACCCCATAAGCTCTCTCATATCATCCCGACTCAATGCTTCTGTTTGCAAACTTAAGTGTGTAAAAAATAATCGTCTAGGTAATCCTTCCATAATTTTCATAGCTTGTTCTAATAAGGGCAAGGCCCCTTTCAACGCAAGTTCACGAACTAAGGCAGGATTCCCTTGACCAGCACCTAAAGCTTGTCGTAAATCACCTTGAATACCTTCCTTAGCTAACGCAGCTTCAATCTCACTATCAGCTACAGGCCCAAAAGGAACTAGCATGCAGCGAGATTTTATAGTAGGTAATACAGTGGCAATTTGATTCGTAATAATAAGGAAAAAAACATTAGCTGGGGGCTCTTCAATAGTTTTTAACATAGCATTCGCCATCACTGCATTGGCTGTATGAAAGTCTTCCACTATTACCACCCGGCGCCCTTCACTAGCCCGTCCTAAATAAGAAGTAAGCAATTCATACCATTGCTCAACTTTTAGCACAGATTTCATAGGGCGCAGCCAAAAAGCATCGCCTCGGTCAATATATATAGGCAAACCCTCTGCTTCTGTCTTTTTCTCTGATTCACCATCTGCTACGCGAGCTGAAGCTACAGCTTCTAAAAAAGAAGCCCCTCCATCGGGTGAAAAAACAGGACGACCTATTAATAAGGACGCCAATCCTATTGCCGTATTGAGTTTTCCTAGGCCTTGCTCACCATATAGCAATACACTATGTGGTAATGTACCTCGTTCAACCAATGCTGTTAAATGAGCAATAATCGAACGCTGCCCAATGACATGATCAAAATACGACATAGCACCTCCTGCGTAACGTTTCTTGCTGAAAAATCCTTTATAAAAAAGACCTTTACAATATATTATTATATACCGTAAAGGCCCTAAAAAACAACTTATTACTTCTCATCCAACAATGAGCGTACAGCTCTATAAACATCGTCATGAATCGCTTCAATAGTCCGAAGCTGATAGTCTTCTGTTGTACAAGGTATTCGTTGCCACCCATATCGCGCCACTAACTCATCATAAGCACCATGAACGCGCTTTAAATACTCATGATCCCGCTCATGAATATCACCAGTAGCACCACCAGTTTTATGTTTCCGGTCACGCATCAAAGCTTCACTAGCAGCTAAAGGCATATCCAATAAGCACACTAAATCAGGTCTAGGCAAACCAAATTTTACAAATTCAAACTCTTCTAGCCAATCTAAAAACTGACTTCTAGCTATAGGGTCTTCATATTTTACCATTTGATGAACCATATTAGACGTAGTATAGCGATCAGCCAATATAATACTGTCTGACTCGTAATCCTGTTGCCAATCCATACGAAAAGAAGCAAACCGATCCACTGCATATAAACTACTTGCTACAAAGGGATTAACATCATTGGGATTCTTACCAAAATCACCAGCTAAATACATTTTAACAGGCATCGCCGCTGGACTATCATAATTAGGAAAACTAACCGCTTTTACGGTATATCCTTCTTTTACTAGACGGTCTTGCAATAAAGCAGTTTGCGTTGCCTTACCACTGCCATCGCCACCTTCAATAATAATCAATCGACCCATATTACACCTCACCGCACATCTTCAATTACTTGAATCATAGTTAACGATTTATCTGCACTCCCATTGGGAACATATCCTTGGGCTTGTCGCTCTCTTATATATTCTACCACAGCTGGCGTAATTCGTTCACCTACAGCAATAAATGGAATACCTGGTGGATAATAACTAATAGTCTCACCACAAACACGGCCTATAGCTTCCACTAAGGGGATACTAGTCATAGGCTGGTAAAATCCTGCCCGTGGCGTTAACACAACTTCTGGAGTAGGTAGCTTTGTGCTTAAAATAGCACTATCAGAGCCAGCCTTTTCTTCCTTTAAATCAGTCATGTTAGCATGGTTTAAAATAGAAGCTTTACTCTCTATAGTCGCTGTACTCTTATGAATAGAAGCCTTCTGTGCAATGTGATGAACGGCTTTTACCAGCCGCCCTATTGAATCAGCAGTATCCCCTATGGTAATTAAGACTAAGACATGATACCCCTGTACTAACTCAACTTCAATACCTTCCTTACGCAACAGCTGTTCCGCTTCACTCCCAGTTAACTGCAACGCTTTAAAGTCTATCAATACTTTGGTCTGATCATACTCATAAATATCAGCAAAATCATCAGCCTCTGGTACAGCAATGCCTGGTATTGCCTGCAATGCGTTCCGCAAGTCGTTAGCTAGCTGTTCCGCTTGCCCTACCAAAGTTCGTCCTTCCATAGCCATTTGTTGCCGCGCCATATCTAAGGAAGCCAAGAAAATATAATTGGGACTCGTGCTTTGCAACACTTGATGTGCTTGTGTAATACGTCGTTGATTCACAAGTGATCCCTGACAATGAAGCATAGAAGTCTGGGTTAAAGAGCTTATTAATTTATGCGTACTCTGCGCTACTACGTCAGCTCCGCATGCTAAAGCACTGTGAGGTAACTGTTTACCAAAAGGTAAATGAGCGCCATGGGCTTCATCAACTAACACCATCACACCATGAGCATGAGCCACTTCAATAATAGCTTTTAAATCAATAGCAATACCGTAATAATTAGGATTTACTAAAACTAACGCTTTTGCTTCTGGATGAGCCAATAAAGTAGCTTCGACTTCTGCTACTGTCGTTCCCAAAGGCACTCCCCAGCGTTCATCAAAACGGCCATTCAAATAAACAGGCCTAGCACCACTCAAAAGTAAACCGCCCATAACTGAGCGGTGCGCTTCACGAGGTATAATAATTGTATCATCAGGACCTACAGTCCCCATAATCATGGTTTCAATTAAAGCAGTTGTACCATTAATAGAAAACCAAGTTTGATCAGCTCCGTATAATTGGGCTGCTAAATCTTGTGCTTCTTTTAAAGCCCCTTCTGGTTCATGCAAATCATCGAGGGCATACATAACACCTAAGTCATAGGGTAAGGCATTAGCCAACCATTGTCTTAATTTTGTAGGTGCCCCTACCCCTAATTTATGCCCTGGTGTATGAAAGGCAGTAAAACCATCCTTCGCATAAGCTTCTAAGGCTTCTACAAAAGGCATTCGTTCTTGTGAATATTGTTTCTCATTTCTACTATGAACTTCAATTGTACTTTGAGCTTCAACTATACGTTGAGCGTCAACAGTATTATAAGCATCAGTTGTACTCTGAAGTTCAGTTTTGCTATGAGGCTCACTATTAGCCGTCATTTTATTTTTCTTCATATATTTTAACGCATACCTCTTGCCAAACTGTCTATTTGAATGTATCTACAAAATACTGGCGTAATTCTTGACCTCGTTCGCTACTAGTCTGAATTCGTTCTAAAGCTTGGCGCAATGAATCTTGTAAACGATACGTATGGAACTCAGAAGGTTTCACCCAAGCAAAGTCAGTATGTTCCTCTGATAAAACAATATCTCGACTGGTAGCTTTTGCGATAAAAATAACACCCGTTAAGAATTGCAATTTTGTACGTTTATATGACCATAGTCCAGCTACATCTAATAATTCTACCGTTAAACCTGTTTCTTCTCGCACTTCTCGTAAGGCCGCATCATGTAAATCTTCACCAAATTCTAACCCACCACCAGGAAATTCCCAAGGTCTAAGGCCTTCTCGATCTTTCTTCTGTAAAAGTAACACATCTCCATCACAAAAAATCATACACTTTACTGACATCCCCATTCGTGGGGCTCGGCGTGTTCTTGGTGACAATGGGCGTGATTTACGATTTTTACTATTTTGACGTACGAACATGCAATCCTCCAGTATATAGCTCACTTAAACTCTACTCTTTATTCTTCCAAATCTATATTATAAACTTCAAATCCATATTATAAATTATTTTATATCGAAAAAAAAGAGACTATAACTCCGTATAGTCTCCTGTGTCTTACGCTATCTTATTTACTATAAGCGGCTGCATACTGCGTCCCAAGCGTTACATATTTTTCCATTTGCTGAATAACATATCGTAGCTGTCTGCCACTTAATGTTGTTAATTCTTTGCCTTTTGAGGCGTTATTAATAATGTGAGAAATCTCGAAACCACTATATCCCAGCACCGATAAGCGGTTCGATAAACTTTTAATCTTGTTCATAATCGAACCTCCTTGTAATAATGTCTTACAGCGATTTGGGTTAAAACCAACTGCTCTTAAAGTGGTTGGGTTATTACCACATACCCTTTTCGACTGCACAGGAATGTTCAAGATTATGACGTTGTTGGGTTTAAAGTTCATCCTCCTCAAGCATTAACACTGACAATCTATTCCGGATAATATATCAATTATATCGAAATTATTAGAATATGTCAAGTTATTTTTAGGCTGAGTTTAAAATTATAACATATTCACTCATATGTTGCAAATAAAATCAAATCTTAATTCCGACGCCCTTTCTTTGGATTGTATAAGTTCATTCCCTTATCAATCCCCACTTCTAAGGTGCCTAAAATTGCCTCTGCCATGGCTTTAATCCCCTTAGAAACCTTTTCTTGTTGGTCTTCAGGGAAAGGTGCTAACACATGATCAATAACAGTCCATTGTGGCAAAGGACGACCAATACCAAAACGGAAATGAGGAAACTCTGATGTCCCTATATGAGCAATCAGTGATTTAATCCCATTATGACCACCAGCACTACCATTAGGGCGAATGCGCAATTTACCGACTGGTAAATCCATATCATCATAAACGCAATATACATCGGCTGGGTCAATTTTATAATAACGCATCAAAGGGCCTACTGACTCCCCACTAGCATTCATAAATGTCTGTGGTTTTACCAGTAACACTTTTTCACCATCAATAGTAATTGTGGTAATTAAAGCTTTAAAGTCTTCACGCCATGGTGTATGAGCTTCTTTTTCAACCATAGCATCAATCACCATAAAGCCTATATTATGCTTTGTCTTCTCATACTCTTTGCCTGGATTTCCCAGACCGACTACCATTTTCACTGTTTAAATCCTTATCCTTCATAGTCAACACACTACGGGCTGAACCAAACAGTCTGTAGGTGTATTATTTATCAAATAAATTACTTACCGACACTTCGTGGAAGATACGCATAATCGCTTCGCCCAATAAAGGTGCTACTGATAATGACGTAATATTAGGCAATTTATGTTCTTCTGGCAAATCAATCGTATTCGTTACAATTAATTCTTTAATATTGGAATTAGCAATACGTTCACAAGCAGGGTCTGTTAATACAGCATGTGTTACACAGGCCATAACAGATTTAGCACCAAATTCTTTAAGCGCTTTAGCCCCTTCAACTAAAGAACCAGCTGTATCAACAATATCATCAATGATAATACAGTTTTTGCCTTCTACATTACCAATTAAATTCATTACTTTTGCTACCCCTGGTTGAGGCCGTTTCTTTTCAATAATCGCAATAGGCGCTCCAATACGGTCAGCCAAATCACGAGCCCGTGTAACGCCACCAAGATCTGGAGATACTACGATTAAATCTTCCATATTTTTTTCATTAATGTATTTTGCTAAAATAGACGCACCAAATAAGTGATCCACTGGCACATTAAAGAAGCCTTGAATCTGACCAGCATGAAGATCGATAGTTACCAATCGAGTAATCCCTGCTGTTTGCATTAAATCAGCTACTAATTTAGCTGTAATTGGTTCGCGACCACGAGTTTTGCGGTCTTGACGTGCATACCCATAATAAGGTACAACGGCTGTAATATGACGTGCTGATGCACGTTTTAGAGCATCCGCCATTACTAACAATTCCACTAAATTGTCATTCACTGGATAGCTTGTAGGTTGTACGATGAAAACATCTTTACCACGTACACTTTCATCAATCATAATTTGAACTTCGCCATTGTTGAAACGACCTACAAATGCTTCGCCTAAAGGTAAGCCTAAGTAATCACAGATTTCTTTCGCCAACTCTGGATTTGCATTGCCTGTGAAAATTTTAAGTTTCTTACCGTCTTCAAATGCCATGATTCAATACCCCTTTTGCTTATTAATAACTTCGTTGCTCCTAGCAAACCTCATTCTTTATTATTGTATACTATTTACTACCTACATTGCAAAAAAGTAATCAAAATTTTTTATTTTTTCTTAAATGTATCATCAGTTACCCAATTTTCTTTCACAATTTGACGGGCACGACCAACAGCCAAAGATTTACTTGGCACATCTTTAGTAATCGTTGAGCCAGCTCCAATATAGCTATAATCACCAATAGATACAGGTGCTACTAAGTTTGAATTACAACCTACAAAAGCACCATCGCCAATATGCGTACGATGCTTTATTTTCCCATCATAGTTGACTGTAATTGTACCGCAGCCAATATTAACACCACTGCCTACATCGCTATCACCAATATAGGATAAATGTGGGAACTTAGTGCCTTCACCTACAATACTATTTTTCACTTCTACAAAGTTACCAATGTGAACACGTTCACCAATCACCGTATTAGGTCGTAAATGAACATATGGGCCAATATCAGCACCAGCTTTTACCTCACAATCATGAGCATATGTAAAATAAATAACAGCACCATCACCAACAACTACATTCGTAAAACGACTGTGCGGACCAATTTCACAACCTTCGCCAATGACTGTATTCCCTTCTAAAATCGTTCCCGGATGAATCACTGTATCGGCACCGATTTCAACCTCCGGTGCAATATATGTGTTACTAGGATCAATTATAGTCACCCCTTGATCCATAAACTGGCGGTTCGTACGATTACGCAATATCCGTTCTGCTTCTGCCAATTGTGCACGCGAGTTAACACCTAAGGACTCTTCTTCATTATCCATCATGTAGGCACTTACACGGTCACCTTGATTTACAAGAATGCCAACTACATCTGTAATATACAACTCACCCTGTGCATTATCATCAGCTAATTGCTCTAAACAAGGCCATAATTTTTGACTATCAAAGGCATACATACCCGTATTAATTTCTTGCACAGCCAATTCGTCTGGACGACCATCCTTTTGTTCCACAATGCGCAATACTTTGCCAGTTGCCTCATCACGAATAATACGACCATACCCTGTTGGATCTGCCATATGAGCTGTTAATACTGTAGCCGCTGCACCAGTAGCCTCATGTTCAGCTAATAAAGCTTCTAAAGATTCTTTGGTCACTAATGGTGTATCGCCACAGAGCAATAAAATTGTCCCTTCATAGGCGCCCAATAAAGGCTTCGCTTGTTTTACCGCATGGCCAGTCCCCTTTTGTTCATGTTGGGTTACAAATTCAGCTTGGTCACCCAAATGAGCTTGCACCGCTTCACCACCAAAGCCAACGATAACAATATTACGTTCTGTACCAACAGTTTTTACTGTATCAAGAACTCGTTCTACCATAGCCTTACCAGCAACAGCATGCAATACTTTTGGCAGTTTAGACTTCATGCGCGTTCCTTTGCCCGCTGCTAAAATTAAAGATGTTATATGTTTCATAATTAGGCCTCCTCATTAGGCTTGCAATATACTGGTTCAATATCAACTGTCCGTGCGGTTTCATCAACCCCATTTAACACGAGTAATGCTTCATAATCACCGACTACTTTAGGACTAGGTGAAGCTGTTGCTACTAAAACGCCAGTCCCCACGACGGTGCCTCCCATTTCAGTGACTAACTCTTTCATACCGTTAGCCGTGCCACCAGCTTTCATAAAATCATCAATGAGTAGCACTCTAGATTTTGGTGGAATCGCCCGTTTTGTCAATGACATAGTTTGAATCCGCCGCGAAGATCCGGTCACATAATTAATACTTATAGAAGACCCCTCTGTTACCTTACTATCACGGCGTGCAATAACTAAAGGTTTATTAAAAGCACGTGCTACCATGACCGCTAAAGGAATCCCCTTTGTTTCAACGGTCATAATATAATCTGGCCTCCGTTCAGCAAAGCGAGTCATAAAAATCTCGCCTAAACGGCTCGTAATATGCCAATCATATAAAATATCTGACATATATAAAAAACCACCAGGAATCACTCGATCTGGTTCTTGTAAACGCTGCTGTACTTCTTTAAGAACGGCAAAAGCCCGCTCTCCTTGACGATACGGTATAAACCGAACACCACCAGCTACACCAGCTACTGTTTCAATGGTTCCTAATGAAAAATGCTGTAAGGATGCTTTTACACAACTTAAATCTTCGCTTAACGTTGATTTAGCAATATCAAAGAATTCGCAAAAATAGCGTAAAGATATCAATTCTTGCGGAGAATCTACTAACAGTTTAGTAAGCGCTACCATGCGCTCGACGCGTCGCACTTTTTCCACTGTATACCTCCTTATACAAAAAAATAACGTTGTCGCCTCAGCCAACAACTCTTTTCTCTCTTTAAGGATACCACAAAATAAGTATTAAATATATACTTTTCCCTAAAAAACCATACATTAAGAACTAAAATTTTTCGAACGTTCGTATAACACAAAAAGCCCTCGATTCCTATCGAAGGCTTTTGCTGCATTTTAGATGTTAATAATTAAATACCTACCAAGTACTAACTCTTCTCTAAAATATATCCCTATTAATCTAATACATATACCGTAACCGTTTGACGACCAAATTGAATGGCCTCACCATGCGAATCCATGGCTAAGTCGATACGATTACCTATAATACTGCCACCTGTATCATCAGCTACCGCATAGCCATATCCTTCTACGTATACAGCTGTGCCTAAAGGAATCACATCAGGATCAACAGATACATAGCCTCGTTTTAATAAATTACCACGAGCTGTGTAAGCTGTATTACCTGGATCATATGCTGAATAGGCAGTAGCGTTCATTGTCAGAGCTTTCTTATACTCTGTAGGAACGCCTGGTTGCTGAGAAAGCAACGTCATTGTCTCACTATCTACTTCACCAGTTACAGTTAAGCCATTAGCTTCTTGAAAGCGTTTTAAAGCGCTAGCTGTTCCTTGACCAAAGATACCATCAATGGAACCTGGTGAAAAACCACTGCTGGCTAAACGAGTTTGCAAGTCAGAGACAGAGCGGCCTCGATCGCCAAAACGGGAAACTTCCACGTTATTGCGCACATTGCGAGACTGTTGCGCTGCTGCAAACAGCTTATTGTTCTCTTTCATCGCTGCTAAGGTATCACCATCAACTCGGCCAGTAGCAGATAAGCCCATTTGTGATTGAAATGCGCGTACTGCATATTCTGTATTATTGCCGAAAATACCATCAGCTTGGTCTACAAGGTACCCCTGCGTTATCATCAAACGCTGAACAAGTTGCACCTCACTACCGCGATCACCGCGTCCTACATCGGCTAGTACAACAGATGTACAAGCCATTAGAAACGTCAAGAGAACTGTCACTATTCTAAGTTTTCTCAATATTTCCACCTCGTATCTAAATGCAACACTATTTTACCGTATTTTGGGCTTTTTGTCAAAATTTGCCCCTTTTAAGCAATACTTGTCACCACTTTTTAGGCTTAATTCAAACAATTTTCCCACCATGATTACTTTTTTCAAAATAAAAAGAGTTGCTTTCCCCAAACAATCCAATTTAGGATAAACAACTCTTTTATTACGAACTTACTATATGATTCTAACTTATCAGCAATTGCAAAATATTATTTAAATAAGCACACCTTACTCATAAAAATCATCTGTTTCAATAACTTCACATTCTGGCGCTACATAACGAAGAACTACATAGCCCAATACGCCAGATACGATAGAACCTAGGAAGATACCTACTTTAGCTAATTCTTGAGTATGTCCTGGCTCTAACGCTAATAAATTAACAAATAGACTCATAGTAAAGCCTACACCACAACAAAGTGCTACACCATACATATGTGTCCAAGTCAACTGATTTGGTAGTTTTACTAATTTAGATTTTACCAATACTAGCATAATGCCAAAAATACCAATCTGCTTACCTAAAAACAAGCCTAAAGCAATCCCTAACACAACAGGATGAAATAAGTCACTACTCTGGAAATCGCCAAATGATACACCTGCATTTACAAAACCAAATAGAGGCACAATTAAGAAAGTAATCCATAAAGCCAATGCATGATGCCATTGATTTAAAGGAAGAATCTCTTTATCCCCTTTCCATACTCGCGATGGAATTGTCATAGCTAAGATAACACCGGCTAAGGTAGCATGTAGACCCGATTTAAAAATACAGAACCAAAGGGCAATCCCCAAAATCGCATAAGGCCAAGGGCTTACTACATTCTTTTTATTAAAAATTAATAAAAGAATAAATATGGCTAACGCCCCACCCATAAAAGCAAAATTAAAGGTTGTGGTGTACACCGCAGCAATAATAATAACTGCTATTAAATCATCTACCACCGCCAAAGTTGTTAAAAACACTTTAGCCGCCAAGGGCGCCCGCGTACCTACTAATGAAATAATACCTATAGAAAAGGCAATATCAGTAGCTGTTGGAATCGCCCAACCACGCAATAATTCTGCATCACTATAATTAAAGGCTGCATATACCAACGCTGGTGCGAGTACCCCCATAAGGGCTGCAATAGTTGGCAAGAATCGTTTTGCATGGGTGTTTAATTCCCCTTCTAGCATTTCATGCTTTACTTCTAGCCCAACGCCCAAGAAGAAAATAGCCATCAATACGTCATTAACCCAAAGTTCAACGGATAGTGGCCCTAACATCAGATGTAAAAATGAGGTATACGCCTCAGACCACCCAGAATTCGCAATGCCTACTGCAAGAATTGACATTAATAACAATAGTATACCACCTGTAGCAGGTGCATGTAATAGTTCTTTTAAACGCTCCATGTACTCCCTCACTTCAAATTATATTTAATATATACTGCTTAATAATTCGTCATTAATAAACACTAAATATATTATACCGCAAATAAAAAGAGGCTTGCAATAATGGAAGAAGCTCACCACTCTAAAATGGTGAGCCTTTTCCGCAAGCTAGTATTACTAAATTGAATACTAAAATAAATTATGAGTCTTTCTTTTCTAATTCCGATACATCTGGCGTAAAATAACGTAATACTACATAGCCAATGCAACCAGATAAAATAGATCCAATGAAAATCCCTATTTTAGCCATCTCTTGCGCATGACTTGGCGGGTACGCCAATAAGTCCACGAATAAACTCATTGTAAAGCCAATCCCGCAACAAACAGCTATACCATACACGTGAGACCAAGTCGCATGAACCGGCATATCAACTAGTTTAGCCTTAACTAAAATAAATACTGTACTAAATACCCCAATTTGTTTGCCTAAAAAGAGTGCTAGTGAAACGCCGAGAACTACTGGATGGAATAAATCGTTGAATGAAAAATCATGGAATGATACGCCTGCATTAATAAAACCAAACAAAGGTAAAATTATAAAAGTTATCCACTTAATCAACGCTGCATTCCATTGAATTACTGGTGAAATCCACTTACCTGATTTATACTGTGCTCGATATGGAATCGTCATAGCCAAAAATACACCAGACAACGTAGCATGCAAGCCAGATTTAAAAATACAATACCATAAAATAATGCCGAGTAATACATAAGGTAAAGGATTGAATATATTTCGCTTATTTAAAATCATTAGCAAAATAAATATTAATACACCAAATCCCATGTATAAAAATTGTAAGCTCTCTGTATAAAAAGCAGCTATAATTACAACAGCAATTAAATCATCAACTACAGCTAACGTCGTAAGCAGAACCTTCATCGCAACAGGTACACGCGATCCCAATAAGGATACAACACCAATAGAAAACGCTATATCCGTAGCCGTTGGAATAGCCCATCCTCGATGATATAAAGGGTTATCATAATTAAAAGCAAAATAAATAATAGCAGGCACTATTACCCCACAACAAGCAGCAATAGTTGGTAATACCCGTTTTGCATTTGTATTTAATTCCCCATTAATCATTTCATGCTTGATTTCCAAGCCTACACTTAAAAAGAAGATTGCCATCAGCACATCATTCACCCATAATTCAACTGGGAATGGTCCTAAATTGAATTTCAAGAACTGAAAATACTGTTCTGAAAATGGTGAGTTAGCTGCTCCAATGGCTAAAGCTGCAGAAATTAACAGTAGAATACCGCCAGCAGAGGGAGACTGTAAAAAAGCTTTGATTTGACTCATACGCGTCCTCTTCTTTCTAAAGAGATACTTTTCAATATAGTCTGAAAAGTATCTCCTGTATAATTATTTCATTCCGTCATTTTATATATAATATTATATCATCTTTTATCAACAAACAGAAATTCATTTTGTGCATTTTGAAGGTACATCTGTCTAATTAAAGAATAACGAATAAAAAGAGAAGGAATTATGTCTATCAAGTAAAAATAAAAGAACCATACTTTCGTATGGTTCTAATAATGGTGACCCAGGAGAGATTCGAACTCCCGACCTTTTGATTCGTAGTCAAACGCTCTATCCAGCTGAGCTACTGAGTCATGTAAATTTTCAATTATGTGAGTAAAATGGTGACCCAGGAGAGATTCGAACTCCCGACCTTTTGATTCGTAGTCAAACGCTCTATCCAGCTGAGCTACTGAGTCATAACTTACCACTCGAATATGATACCACAATATACTATCCAATGCAAGCATAATTTAAAATTCATTCAAAATGAATTAATCTAGCCTAAACAATAGAATGAGCGACCCTAAGGTCGCTTTCTATATTGTGGCAGGGGCAGTAGGACTTGAACCCACAACCAACGGTTTTGGAGACCGCTACTCTACCAATTGAGCTATACCCCTATGTAGTATCAAGTCACACTTGATACTAGAATATAATAACAAAAGTTGAGTAAAATGTCAAACACTATTTTAATATCTTAAACTCAGAATTTAAATACATCCTATCATATATTTTTTTACCATAGACCCTCTATAAATTAATAGTAAAACACATAAAATTGTATTTTCTAAGGCTCTAGGAGGCGAAAAATTTGCCCTCCTATTCAACCTACTAATATCCAATAAGATTATAAATAGTGTAAATAAAAGAGTTGTAGCAGCTAAAAGAATATTAATAGAGCCTTATTTTTCTAACTATCACATTCTTAGTGCTTTTCACTTATTGAAACCATTTGCTAAGAAGTTTTTAATATCGATTTAAGTAATTCATTTGATTTTGTTCGCCCTTTTACCCCTATAAAGGCAGTTTACTACTTTTCTCAGCTTCTGGTCGGATAGGAAGCTATACCAAAAAAGACACCAACCTAAGTTGATGTCTTTGATCAATCAGCGACTACCTATCCTCCCAGGCCGCTTCCAGCCAAGTACTTTCGGCGTTTACGAGCTTAACTACTGTGTTCGAGATGGGAACAGGTGGACCCTCATAGCTATCGCCACTGAATCTGTCAGAGCTTGTACTCTGAAAACCACATAGAAGTGTAGATCTTGTAAGTTACACATTAGATTATATATAATTCTTTAATTGAAGTTTGTCCCTACAGTCTAGTGACTACCATTTTAATCTGGTTCACTATTTAAAAGTAAAGCCCTCGATCTATTAGTACCAGTCAGCTCCAAGCCTCACAGCTCTTCCACACCTGGCCTATCAACCATGTCGTCTACATGGGATCTTACTAACTTTTGTTA
>Ga0129307_1000545_pt1 | contig 56787 bp, 40 predicted proteins | sample P1105metagenome_FD_94437 | JGI IMG/M metagenome (GOLD analysis project Ga0129307, IMG submission 94437) | Capybara group fecal microbial communities from Wisconsin, USA - P1105 metagenome | ecosystem: Host-associated > Mammals > Digestive system > Large intestine > Fecal | place: USA: Wisconsin... | reverse complement strand
TATGTTAAGTCCGGAAACATTGTACTTCCAATGGTGCTTCATTTTGTATATGACTTTCTGATCAAAATGGCTGCATTCGTACAGTGGCGGCCCAATCCTGTTTACTACGGTATCTGTGATTGCTCTGATATAGCGTATGTGGTCATGTTTATGATTTCGCTTGTGTTCCTTATATATACTCCGCGACGAGCAAAGAACAAAACGAAATAATGATGTGATCGGATAGCAAGTATTGACAGCTAAATAGCCTTTTATTCCGGAAAAATATGAAAAACTATCAGATTGATGAAAAAGCACAAACACCTGCATATATGCAACTGTATCAGTTTCTTGCTGATGATATTGTAAAAAACGTCTATCCCTACGGAAGTAAGTTACCATCCAAACGTGTGATAGCGGAGGAAACGGGAGTCAGTGTTATTACTGTGGAGCACGCTATTGAACTGCTTCTTGAAGAAGGATATGTTGAGAGCAGAGAGCGAAGCGGAGTGTTTGTTATATACAGAAACGAAGATTTCCTGGGAGCCGGAGTGTCTGCCAAAGAGAACCCCGTTGGAAATTCTGTACCGGTACATGATACTGATTCGGAAGCCTTCCCCTTTCCTTCGCTTGCAAAGACAATGAGAAAGGTTCTTTTGGATTACGGGGAGAAAATAATGACAAAGTCTCCCAATCACGGATGCCCCGAACTTCGTGACGAAATATGTCGTTATCTTGCAAGGAGCAGAGGAATAGTAGTAGAACCCGAACAGGTAATTATAGGCTCAGGAGCGGAGTATCTGTATGGACTTATTGCACAGCTTTTCTCCGGAGAGAAAACAGTTGCTATTGAGAATCCTTCATACAGTAAGATACAGGACGTCTATGAAGCCATGGGGCTAAACTGCGATAAGCTGACCTTGGGGGCAAATGGAATTGTAACAAAAGAGCTTGGCAAAACAAAGGCAAAGATTCTTCATATAACACCTTTCAACAGCTTCCCTTCCGGGGTTACAGCCGATATTTCAAAGAAACTTGAGTATATTCGCTGGGCAAAGAGCCGTGATGGGGTTCTGGTGGAAGATAACTATGATTCAGAGCTGACGGTATCAAGGAAAGTAGAGACACCGCTTTTTACCATGGATTCTGAAGCCAAGGTGATATACCTTAACTCCTTCTCTAAGACTTTGGCACCTTCCATGAGAATAGGATACATGATACTTCCGGCGTCATTGGTTGATGATTTCAATGCTAAGCTGGGCTTCTATTCATGTACCGTGCCAATATTCGATCAGTATGTGCTGGCAGAGCTATTAAGAAGCGGAGATTTCGAGAGGCACATAAATCGAGTAAGAAGAAACAGACGGAAGAAACAGAATTAAGGGCAGGTGCAAATGCACCTGCCCTTTATTAGTGCGCCTGACGACGCTAAGTTTGTGAAGTTACATCGCCAAGAAGAACTTAACAAGGAAGATAAGGGAGAGCACATAGGTGAGTATGGAAACTTCCTTTGCCTTTCCTGTGAAGACTTTGATGATGGTGTGGCAGATAAGACCAAGGCCGATGCCGTGTCCGATGGAGCCTGAAACAGGCATTGCGATAAGCATTACGGAAACGGGAAGGGTCTGTGTAATATCTGAGAAGTCGATGTTTTTAAGGCCGCAAAGCATCAATACGCCAACGTAGATGAGGGCTGCTGATGTAGCTGCGGGAGGAATAACTCCGGCAATGGGAGAAATAAACATACAAGCAAGGAAGAGGAAACCTGTTGTAAGGGCGGTAAGACCTGTACGTCCGCCTTCCTCAACACCTGATGCGGATTCTACGAAAGTGGTAACTGTGGAAGTACCTGTGCAGGCACCTGCAACTGTACCGATGGCATCTGAAAGAAGAGCTTCCTTCATCTTGGGCATGTTGCCGTCTTTGTCAAGCATTCCGGCTCTCTCAGCTGTTCCCACAAGAGTTCCGATGGTATCAAACATATCGATGATACAGAAGGTGACTATGAGAGTCAATACTGTGAACCATCCGATATTAACGAAGTTCTGCCATGTTGTACCATTGAACTTAAAGAGTGTGGTGGAAGCCATATCCTTGAAAGGAGGCAGCCAGTTTGCGGTTGCAAGGGAAGCAAAAGGATTGGTGCCAAAGAAGATAGCTTCTCCTGCCCAGTATACTATGGAAGCAATGAGCATTCCAAAGAGAACGGAACCTTTGACTTTCTTGTGGTTTAAAAGAACGATGGCGATAATTCCAACAAACATGGTAACAACGGTAAGAACCATCATACCGTAGCCTGAGCCCATGGTGTCTTTAGCGACTGAAGGAGTCAAAGCTCCGAAGAAATCTCTTAATACAAAGAAGGGACCGCCGGTTTCTGAGTAGATACCTGCGTTGCTGCCGAAACCTATGTTCATAAGCATAAGACCGATGGCAGGGGTAATTCCCATTCTGATTGAGAGTGGAATGGCTTCAACAATCTTCTGACGAACTTTAAGTACGGAGAGAATGATGAATACGATACCCTCGATTAAGATAATCCAAAGAGCAGCCTGGTAGCAATCAAGATAAGATAAACCTGTAATGGCAACAAGATTGCCAACAACTACTGCGAAGAATGAGTTAAGACCCATTCCGGGAGCAAGTGCAAAGGGCTTGTTGGCAAGAAATGCCATACAGAACATACCGATTGCAGATGCAATACATGTTGAAAGGAAAACACCGTTCCAAAGCTCAGGGCCTTCAGCACCAAATCCCGTTAAAAGGTTGGGATTAAGGGCGATGATGTAGGCCATTGTCATGAAGGTGGTTAAACCTGCAATGAGCTCTGTCTTAACGTCTGATCCGTTTTCCTTCAGTTTAAAGAACTTTTCAAACATTGAAACACCCTCCTGAAATATGTAGTGGATAAACAAATCCTTATCAATAATATCAGAATATATGGTATATAGTCAATATAAAAAGCACAAGATATGGGGTTAAAACCATATCTTGTGCTTCTTACTTAGGGAGATATTATTTTGATAAAGTACTTGAACGCTTAAGTAATGTGGATGGAAGTGTAACAACCTTTGTGGGGGTGGTATCACCCGACAGCCTTTCGAACAACACATTGGCTGCAACCTGTCCCATTTCGTGAATGGGAAGGGAGATGGTTGTCAGCGGAGGATTGGAGTACTTGGATATTTCGATGTTTGAAAGTCCAACCACACCCATTTCCTCGGGAACCGAGATTCCCAGATCAAAGAGGGTTCTTAAGGCTCCGATTGCCATAAGGTCGCTGGCTACGAAGAATGCATCCGGAAGTTTGCCGGCCTTATAAGCCTTTCTTACAGCTTCTGCACATTCTTCCTCATCCCAGTTGCTGGCAAGAATCCAATCGGGATTAAACTCCAGATCGAAAGAGTGGAGGGCGGCATAATAACCGTTGAAACGGCGGCTGGTTTTCATTGCCGCACCTGAGCCTCCGATGAAGCCTATTCTCTTATAACCGCATTCCTTAAGATGCTTTACAGCCATAAAGGAGGCGGCGTAGTGATCATAAGCTACATTATCTATATCGGTATGATCTGTATCGATACCTACAATGAAAGGTGTTTTCTTCTTAATAAAATTAAATGTGTCATCGGTGAGAGTGTTCATAATGATGATACCGCTCACCGGCTCATCGAATGTCTTATAGAGGATAAGAGGATTCTCCAGCTCTTCGTTGGTTCTTATAAAAGAAATCTCATATCCCTTTTCCATAACAGACTTCTCGAAGCCTGAGAGGATAGCAAGATAGTAAGGATCGGTGTATTTGCCACCACGAACATTAAGAATACATCCGATTTTATGGACAGCCTGATTACCGGGGAGGGACTTCTTGACGTAACGCATCTGTTCCCTTGAGGAAGTGGGGGCCTTGTAGTTAAGCTCAGCTACAGCCTTCCAGACTCTCTCTATGGTTTCATCTGTCATTTTGTATTTCGTATCGTGGTTTATAACCCTGGATACCGTTGCTGCAGACACGTTGGCCAAAGCAGCGACATCTCTAATTGTACTCATGTTTTATCCTCGTGGTTTACTTTAATTGGAAAACGAGACAATCCTCTTCTTGTCAACGTAATGATACACCCTGCTTGTTGCGTTGTCAACGCAACACATTTCATAAAATATAGTAACAACCATTGTGCTTATTGTACAAAAATAAAATCAAAAAATTGTCATAAGCCGCCAATTGCAAGGGAAAATCAATGGTGGTATCATTTTCATTGTGGCGACGCAACACAGGTAAACAAAAGCGCCGATTCCATGCAACAAAACTATATCCTACGTAAAAGGGGGACTTCTTAAATGAAGAAAAAGTTATCAATGCTCCTTGCGGCTTCCATGATGATTTCATGTCTTGCAGGCTGCGGAGGAACAAATGGAGCAGCAGCTCCTTCAGGCTCCGGTGATGCCGGAACCGCTTCCTCAGGTACTATTGAAGAAGTAGTAATGCTCTATCCCGGTGAGGAGACCGATGCGATGGAGAACTTTATTGACAACCAGCTGAATCCTCGTCTTAATGAGGAACTTGGCATCAACCTCAAGCTGGTTTACAAGGGCTGGGATCAGTACTGGGAGCAGAAAGAAGTAATGCTTTCAGCCGGCGAAACCGTTGACCTTTACTGGGACGGAATGTCAGACCTTGCAACAAGAGTTAACAAGACCCAGTGTCAGCCTCTTGATGACCTCATCAAAGAGAACTGCCAGGATATGCTCAAGGTTATTCCTGAGTCACAGATGGCAGGCGGCGTTGTAAACGGCGTTCAGTACGGTATTCCTTCAGCTTACGCTCCTTCAAGCTGTATGCTCCAGTTTGTCTGCTTGAGACAGGACATCCTTGAGAAAGTAGGTATGACAGAGGTTAAGACTCCCGAAGATTTAAGAGAGTTCGCAAAGAGAAGCGCAGAGCAGTGCCCTGAGATGAACGGACCTGCAGACGTTATCTTCAAGCCCTTAACAAGAGCTTTTGAGGATGAGCAGTTAACATGGTGTGCTTATGCAGAGTCAGTTGTATACGGTGAGGATACTCACAAGGCTTACAGCTACTTCGAGACAGACGCTTTCAAGAAGGTTGCTGCTTTCAACAGAAGCATGTATGAGCAGGGACTTTACAGAGAAGAACTTACAACAAAGTACTCAGAGAGAGAGTACCGTTTACAGCAGGGTACATATCTTTGGGTAGAAGGTTCCCTTGGAAAAGAGAACGAGCAGATTGGTGCGGTTCGTCAGAATGCACCCGATGCAGTTCTTAAGTCATACATCCTTAACCCCGAAGCAGATAAGTATATCACAGCCTGCGGTGGCGAGTGCTTACAGATTCCTTACTGTGCTAAGAACCCTGCCGGAGCTCTTAAGTTTGTAAACTGGTTATATAAGAACCAGGAGAACTATCTCTTCTGCTTATACGGACCTGAAGGCGAGAACTACACAATTGAGAACGACAGACTTGTTCTTAAGGATCCTTCATTCGAGGGTTACTTCTATGAGTGGATGTTCAGAAATGCCAACTACACAATCTTCCCTTCAGATGTATCTGATGAGTTCATTGAAATGTATACACATTGGGATGATGATGCCAAGACATCAGACGTTATCGCATTCCACTTTGACAACTCAAAGGTTCTTGAGATTGAGACCAACGTAAATGAAGTTCTTCAGAACAGAATGGGACCCATCCTTTATGGTTATGTTGATTTTGACGAGAACTATCCTATAGCTCTCCAGGAGCTTAAGGATGCAGGTATCGATGAGTACGTAGCTGAAGTTCAGCGTCAGCTTGACGAGTACTTCGCAGCAAACGGTCACCAGCACTAAGACAAACAGATATTTTTTGCCCTACATTGAAGGACGGAGGATTCATTCCTCCGCCCTTCTTTTTTTGTATGTGCAGAATATTCTGCACATTGTTGTTTCACTATTAACGCAACACAGGAACGTAACCATAGTGGGACGATTGTGCTTTTTTCACAAAAATGAAACCTCAAAATTAGCAAAAACCCACATTGAACAGCGTAAAAAATAGTGTTATTATGGTTACGCAACAAACGAAACAAAATGTAAACATAACGAGGAAAACTATGAAACAGAATCGAGAATATCAAGAGATTCTTGATTACATGGGGATGAGAAAGCTTCCCAAGGGGTTTGAAGAAGCTTTTTCCTTATATGAACCCGACGACTCTAAAGAGTTAATCCCCAAGGACTGGTACGAGAAACTTCTCGCTCCTTACGATTTGCCCAAGGATAAGAGACAGTATCTTGACGAAGCCCTTGCTGCAATAGAAAGTGATGAGACGGTCTTAAACTTCTCCAAGTTCTTTGTTTGGGACATGTGCTCAATGCGAAACAAATACGACATTGACAATTACACAGAGCTGATGCCTAACTGCCTTGGCAAATATAACGAAGCGTATGGCTTCCTTGTATTACTTGCCTGCGTTCCGGTTTCCAAGAAGGAAATGGACAGAAGAGGAGTTCCTGAAGAATATTACGAGGACATTCCTCACAGAATGATTAGAGATCAGCTTAAAAGATATGAAGAGACAGGCAAGATTGATGTCCTTGATATGCCCTGGAAGATGAACTTCTATACTTTGACAATCTTCCTTTTGGACAGATTCTTGTTTATTCCTTATCAGCACGGCGAAGGATTTGAGATGTACAGAAACAAATCCACCGGCAAGGTAATCGCTCTTAATGACGAGGGCAATGTGTACGACTCAGAAGGCCAGCTCCTTAAGTGGAAACTTTCTGAAGAGTGGGATGATCCCGAGGAGGAAGAGGAGAGCAACAAAGCTCCCAAGCCTGACACCGGACATGTATATGGTTCAAGGCCTGCAAAGGATCCAAGGACCTTCGTTACAGTCAAGAAGGAAACGGAAGATGAAATAACAGGTAATTACATGAACCCCGTGGGATACACCGAGGAGAAGATGATTACCATAAAGAAATCCGAATACGAGAAAGTCCTTGCCAAAGGTGATTACATGATTGCTCTTCACATTCCGGGAGGCGAGGGATACACACCGGAGAGAATGCACAGCTCCATGAAGCTTGCTCTTGAGTTCTTCGGAAAGTACTATCCTGAGCTTGATATGAAGGGATTCTGGAGTTCCAGCTGGCTTTACGATAAGCGACTGGAGATGATAATCGGCAAGAACAAGAACATTACCAATGTTCAGGATCTGATGTTCCGCTACAGCGACGGTGAGAACGGAGATATGCTCTATGTTCACCTTTACAGGAACTTGGACAACACGCTTTCGGATTATCCTTGCAAAACCTCCCTCCAGATCGGAGCAAGGGATTTCCTTCTTAAAGGCGGAAGGTTCTGCACCACAGGAATGATGATATTAAAGGAAGAGGCTTTGAACGGAAATCTGTATTTTTCAGAAGAGGATGAAAAAGATTTCTACGATATGATGAGCGCTCGGGGGTACAAATGAGAAAAGAATTTAAGAAAAACAGAGAATTATATTTGATGTGTGTACCGGCACTTCTGGTGCTTTTGGCTTTTGCCTACATACCCATGGCAGGTATCTGGATGGCCTTCACAAAGTACAACATCAAGGACGGAATCTTCGGAAGTGAGTTCGTAGGACTTCAGAACTTCAAATACTTCTTCACAAGTTCCACAGGAATGGGACCGAAGGTTATAAAGAACACCCTGGTAATTAACTTCTGGGGACTGATCTTCGGAACGATACTTCCTATTACAATCGCCATCTGCTTCAACGAAGTACGAGGCAAAATATTCAAGAAAGTAACTCAGTCGGCAATGTTCTTCCCCTACTTCCTTTCATGGGTAGTAGTTGGTGCCATTGTATATGCATTCTTCTCAACCGACACAGGTATGGTAAACAGAATGCTGGCAAGCGGCGGTCACGACATTGTTCGCTGGTACGCAGAGAAGAAATACTGGAAACCGATTATCATTACGGCGGATGTGTGGAAATGGGCCGGATACAACTCCATTATCTACATGGCGGCCATGACCAACTTCGATGCTTCCCTGTATGATGCGGCAAGCGTTGACGGCGCCAACAGATTCCAGCAGATACTTCACATCACATTACCTCTTATAAAGCCCACCGTAGTAGTGCTTTCACTTATGTCCATCGGACGTATCTTCTTCGGTGACTTCGGTATGATTTACGGTATCGTCGGTAACAACTCTCTCCTTTATGAAGAGGTTGCAGTCATTGATACATATGTATATTCCGCTATGAGATCTTTGGGATTCTCGTACACCACAGCCATTGGTTTATTCCAGTCGGTAATGGGACTTATTCTGGTAACGCTTTCCAACAAGCTTGCCAAGAAAGTAAATGAAGGGGAGGGCCTGTTCTAATGAATAGAAGAAAAACCAAACCTTTCTCCGCAGACTTCTGGGTTAAGGCTTTTGCATATTTCTTAATAGCATTCCTTGCAATCGCCTGCCTGTATCCTCTGATTATGGTACTTTCCGTATCATTCTCAGACAACACCGCAGTAACCAAGTATGGTTACTCAGCTATACCCCAGGACTTCTCCACTGATACATACCTTTATCTTTTCGTACACAGTGGAACAAGAATCCTCAGATCCTACGCAGTAACAATCTGCATTACTATCATCGGAACAATTCTTTCCATGATAATAACAAGTATGATTTCATTTGCTCTTTCAATCAGAGCTTTGAAATACAGAAACCAGATAGCTTACATTTGTAACTTTACAATCATCTTTTCAGCAGGTTTGATTCCCTGGTATTACGTATGTACCAACTGGTATCACCTGACAGACTCATATGCGGGACTCATTCTTCCCACAGTGTTCAGCGTATGGAGCATGTTCCTTATGAGAACCTACTTCGATGCAGTTCCTCAGTCCCTTTACGAGTCAGCAAAGATTGACGGCGCAAGCTACATGAAGATTTATGTATCCATTGCGATTCCTCTTTGTAAGACAGCAATGCTTACCGTAGGTCTTATGTATGCTCTGGGTTACTGGAACGACTGGTGGAACGCTCTCATGTTCATAAATGACAGAGACAAGTTCCCTCTTCAGTACTTCTTATACAACATACTGTCAAACGTTAACGCTATTTCAAGCGGACGTGTTCCTTCAGGAGCAGCTGCAAACATCAAGCTTCCTTCTGAGACAGTTAAGATGGCGGTTACAATGATTACCATCGGACCCATCATCTTCTTATATCCTTTCATTCAGAAGTACTTCGTAGACGGTATTATGACCGGAGCTGTCAAAGAGTAACGGAATTAAACGCGAAATGTAAACGGCGTTTGATTTATAAACCAATTTTCAATCCTATAAAAGGGGGCAAAAAAATGAAGAAAAAGTTATCTTTGTTACTTGCAGCAACCATGCTGGTATCTTGCCTTGCAGGTTGTGGCGGAACAACTGAAACTGCAAACACATCAAGCAGCAGTTCAGAATCAACAGCAACAACAGCTTCTGATTCTACAGAAGCAGCAGCAACACCTTCAGGAGAAGTTTCCACAGTTGTTATTCTCTATCCCGGAGAAGAAACTGATGCAATGGCAAACTTCATCAACAATCAGCTCAACCCTCGTCTTGCTGAAGAAGCAGGTATCCAGGTTGAGATGCTTTACAAAGGTTGGGATCAGTACTGGGATCAGAAGGGCGTTATGCTCGCAGCCAACCAGAGAATCGACCTTTACTGGGATGGACTTCCTGATCTTTCATCTATGGTAAATGCTTCACAGTGCCAGCCTCTTGATGACCTCATCAAGGAGAACTGCCCTGATATGCTCAAGGTTATTCCTGAGTCACAGTTGGCAGGTGGCGTTGTAAACGGCGTTCAGTATGGTATTCCTTCAGCTTATGCACCTTCAAGCTGCATGTTCCAGCTTGTTTGCTTAAGACAGGATATCCTTGACGCAGTTGGAATGACAGACGTTAAGACAGCTGACGATCTTAAAGAGTATGCCACAAAGGCAAAAGAGCAGTTCCCTGAGTTAAAGGGACCCGCAGATATCATCTTTAAGCCCTTAACAAGAAACTTCGCTGATGAGCAGTACACATGGTGTGCATACGGTGATTCCGTAGTTTACGGCGAGGAAACCAAGAAAGCTTATGACTACTTCGAGACAGATGCATTCAAAGAGGTTGCTAAGTTCAACCAGAGCATGTACGAAGCAGGTCTTTACAATGATGAGTTAACCACAAACTACAACGAGCGTGACTCTCGTATGCAGCAGGGTACATACCTCTGGGTTGAGGGTTCCCTTGGAAAAGAGAACGAGATCATTACTTCCGTTCGTGGTAACGCACCTGACGCAGTTCTTAAGTCATACCTTCTTAACCCTACAGCTGACAAGTACATCACAGCTTGTGGTGGTGAGGTTCTCTGCGTACCTTACTCAGCAGAAAACCCTGCAGGCGCTATGAAGTTCCTCAACTGGATCTACAAGAACCAGGAGAACTACCTCTTCGCTCTTTACGGACCCGAAGGTGAGAACTACGACGTAGTTGATGGCAGAATTCAACTTAAGGATCCCGCATTCGAAGGTTACTTCTATGAGTGGATGTTCAGAAACGCTAACTACACAATGTTCACAACAGATATCTCTGATGATTTCATCAAGACATATGAGTCATGGGATGACAACGCTAAGACATCTGATGTAATCGCTTTCCACTTCGACAACTCTAACGTTCTTGAGATCGAGACAGATTGTAACGAAGTTATCAAGCAGGAGTTCACTCCCATTGAGTGTGGTTATGTTGATTTCGATACAAACTACCCTGTAGCTCTTGAGCACTTAAAGGCAGCAGGTATTGATGAGTACGTAGCAGAAGTTCAGCGTCAGCTTGACGAGTTCTTCGCAGCAAACGGCTACAATCACTAATTTGTGTAAAAGGAATTAATAAAAGCTTGCGACAACAGGCAGGATTCAAATCTTCCTGCCTGTTGTTTAACGATAGGAGATACAATGAAGCGTTTATTAAAGAAAATCACCATTATTGTAGCGGCATTCTCACTGTTTACCCCATTTCTGAATTCCTTATTCTTACCCCAAGTTAAAGCAGAAGAGAATGCCCCTATCGTTATAGATGGTGAAGGGGAAGACTGGTTTCACATTACACCCATCTATTCCGGTGGAGGTGTAATTAACAAGGTATCGGCATTTGTAACAGAGGATAAGCTCTACGGTAAGATGCAGCTTTCCACTTCCGGAAACTTTGATACCTGGCATATTTATTTTGAAACAGACGGGGATACAACAAACCACCTTTACAAGGCCGGCGCAGACTATTTGCTTGAAACAGATATTCTCTACGAATATCAGGGAGATTCAGGTGAGTGGGACGGACTGGTAGGCATGGCTACCGCTGTGGAAGACAAGCTCTCCAAAGACAGAAAGATGTTAGAGTTTGCCATTCCTTTGGAGGCATTTGGAAATCCTGAAAAGATTGGTATCCACTGTGCAACAGTTTCAAACTGGGCAGACGTGGCAAACAATCCCGAAGCACAGGATGAATACCTGGATGTTCCTACATTCGAGGAAGTATACAACGAAGAAGAGATGGTTGGTCTCACAGAGGATGAGCAGGTGGCTTACCTGGCATCCAAGCAGTTCGCAGGCACCCGTTCACAGTGGGATTCCATTATGTACGATGCCGTATATAAGAACTCCAACCTCAAAAACCTCAAAGCCGTAACAGACGGCGACAATCTTTACATTTCGGTTGAGGCAAAGGCATTAAGCAACAACTTCACAATCTTTGTTAACACCGATACGGCTACCTATGAAGTTAAACCCAACGGTTGCGTTTACCACACAGTAAACGGCAAGAAGATGGACATGGGTACTCAGACCGAGGGCTCATTCAAGAGCGACAACGGTTTTGAAATTGCCATTCCTGTGGAGATTTTTGAGGGAAACACAGATAAATTCGAAATCTACATTGACGAAGAAGGCGAGCGCCTTCCTGATGAAGAGGGCGAGAAGTTAACAGTTACCGCTCCCATCAGAGAGGAAGCACCTGTTATCACAACAGACGGCGATCCTTCCGACTGGGCAGGAATTAAGCCCATCGGCAAAGGTGAAGGAAGCCTTGGCGACCTTTATGCTTTCAGAGATAATGACGCCCTTCACGTAATGACATACATAAAAGATGTTGAAGATCCTGAATCAAGTGCAGCTTATACCACAAGCTTATTCATCAGCGTTGATAACGATGATAAGACAGGTTTCCAGCACTCAGGCTACGCAACACACAACTCAGGTGATGTTCTTGTCCAGGACTGGCATTCATACGGCCCCGACAGAAACCTTGAGATTTTCTACGCGTCCGAACCCGTAATTCTTGAGTGGAACATGAAGAATTTCTCTAACTCAGTAGAGGGTTATGAGAAAGCAATTGCTGCCACAAACACCCCCGGTGTTTACTGTGCAGAGTACCTCGTTCCCATTGAAACATTAAGAGGAATTACACCGGGAATCGGCGATCAGTTATACATCTGTATCGACAGAAACGATGTTCAAACTGATGAAGAGACATATGAGCGTCTCACTCCCGAGGGATTCACACCTGCAAGAGACCCTAAGAACGGCTCTTTTGCAAAGGTTCCCAAGTACAACACCACCTTCGATATCACCATGGGTGATTCGGATATAAGTGACTGGGAGAGCGTTCCCGTTTCATTAAAGCACGTTAATACAACAAACCTTGTAGCTGTTAAGTCTGATGAGAAGCTTTACACAATGGTTACCGCACCCGGCGACCTCTCAACAGTTAACAAATTCTACATTGGTACAGATAAGGACGGATACACGGTAGACGGCAGAGAGAACGTTTCATATGTGGTTGACAAGGGAGTTCTCTATGAGGTTACAGGTGATGACACCGTAGCCGACGAGGGAGTGAATGTCTACACATATTATGAGACTGACGCTGTTCTCATGCAGGTTTATATGGAAAAAATCGGCAACCCCTCCAAAGTGAGCGTTGCTGTAGATTCCAACGATGGCGAGTATGTTCTGCCTGAAAGCGGAATGCTTACCTTAACCAAGTCTATTGAAGAGAGCAGGGATGAAGGTTTCTTCTATCCTGTTGAGAGCTTTGATTTTTACAATAACCCCTTCAAAGGCTGGGTTGGCTGGGCTGACACCCTTGAGGGCGATGTTGATACAGTAGCATCGGCACATAACCTTGTATATGTTGACTACAAGTGGAGTGAGCTGGAACCCGAGAAAGGCAAGTTTGCCTTCGATGAAATCGAGAAGCAGTACCAGTTTGACAAGTGGACAAAACAGGGCTATCGAATGGTAATCCGTTTTGTTATGGATAACCCCAACATCCTTGACGGAGATCCCGATAAGGAGAGAATGGATATTCCTCAGTGGCTCTATGACGAGCTTGAAGCAGAGAATGCCGATGGGGAAGGCGCAGGTACATTCTACCTGGGTCAGAGCATTAAGGATTTACTTGGAGGCTGCGGTTTTTCACCTAACTACAAGTCCCCCAAACTCCTTGAGTATCACAGAAACATTATTAAGGCTTTGGCTGAGAGATATGATGATCCTTCAATCTGTGCATACGTTGAAGTGGGAAGCCTCGGTCACTGGGCAGAGTTCCACACATGGCCTACCGGAACAGGTTACTTCCCTGAACCCGGTCTTGCTCAGGAATATATGCAGCCTTACGTGGATTACTTCCACAATGTAAAAGTGGGTATCAGAAAGCCCTACGCTCTCGCAGCAGAGAACAACTGGGGTCTTTACAATGATATTTTCGGTGTTACTTCCGATGGCGGTACACCCACATTCCTTGAGTGGGCAGCAGTTGGTAATACCGATATGCCCGAAGCTACAGAGGAAGATATTGCAGCGTCGGCAATGCCTGAGTGGTGGAAGCTTAACTACTCCGGCGGTGAGTTCGCAAACGGTGATTTCAGAACCAACGCACTTGATGAGAATATCTGTGCAGTACTTGGACAGATCAGAGACAGCCATACCACATGGTTAGGTCCCTGCTCAGCATGTGACTTCAAGGTTGGCGATCCCGATTACGACTACTACAAGTACAACATTGAGACAATGTTCAAGACAATGGGTTATCGTTACAACCTCTTCTCCATTTCAGAGGGTGACCTTAACCAGGGTAAGAACACCATCGAGATGACATGGAACAACTCAGGTGTAGCTCCCATTTACTATAACTGCCCTGTATCTCTTATCCTTAAGGATGCAAGCGGAAACGCGGTTTACGAGCAGGTTATAGACACAGATACAACAAAATGGCTTCCCGGCAGAACCAACATCAAAGCAGAGTTTAACATCCCTGCTGATGTAGCCCTTGGAGAGTACACTCTTGCAGTTAAGATGGTTACTCCCGACAAACAGGCTCAGGTAATTAATCTTGCCATGGAAAACGGCAACGGGGACGGAAGCTACGATTTATACAAACTTACGGTTAATGAGGGAACTGTTGAAGAAACAGTTGAAAACACCGAGGAAACCACCGAGGAGGCAGCTCCTGCAGAGACCGCAAGTGTAGAAACCAAGGGAACAAATGCTACAGGTTATGTAATTGGCGGCGGAGTTGTTGCAGCATGTATCGCTGCGGTAGCAGTATTACGTTCTAAGAAAAGAGGAAAAAAATGAAACTGGCAATTATTGGAGCAGGACAAAGAGGAATGATTTATGCACATTATGCATACGAGAAATGCAATGCAGAAATCGTTGCCGTTGTCGACATCAGCGAGAAAAAGAGAGAGGCAGCTGCAGAGAAGTTTAATATCCCCGCAAACATGCAGTTTACCAATGTGGAAGACTTCTACAAGCTTGGTAAGGTTGCGGATGCCGTAATTCTTGCTACTATGGACAGAGATCACTTTAAGCACGTGATGCCTGCCATTGATCTGGGATATGATATCTTACTTGAAAAGCCCATCTCTCCCGACATCGAAGAGTGTCGCAAAATCCAGGAGAATGCTCATAAACATGGAGTAAAGATTGTTGTGTGTCACGTTTTGAGATACACCAAGTTTTTCTCCACAATCAAGCAGATTATTGACTCCGGAGAGCTTGGAAAGATTGTTACCATTCAGCATGCCGAGAATATAGGCAACTTCCATATGGCGCATTCTTTCGTTCGCGGTAACTGGAGAAACAGCGACGAATCAAGCCCCATCATCATGCAGAAGTCATGCCATGATATGGATATTCTCGTTTGGCTTGTAGACAGCAACTGCAAAGAGATTTCTTCTTTCGGTAATCTCTCATATTTCAGAGAAGAGAATGCACCCGAGGGAAGTACAGCTCGCTGCCTTGACTGTCCTGTAGCCGATAAGTGCAGATTCGACGTTAAAAAGGCATATATGCCCATAAGAGGCGATTGGCCCGCAGTTGTTCTTACAGAGGACCAGTCAGAAGAAGGGCTTCTTAAAGCTTTAAGAGAGGGCCCTTACGGAAGATGTGTATTCAGATGCGACAACAACGTTTGTGATAACCAGATTACAAACATTCTCTTTGAGAATGGGGTAACTGCAACATTCCACCTTTCAGGTCTCACAAACAAGATGCATCGTACCATAAAGATCATGTGTGAAAACGGCGATATCTACGGTGATGATTCCGAAGATTTCATAACAGTTACACACTATTCTTCAAACTCCAAGTACGAGGGTGAAGTTACAAAGGTATCTGTCAACAACGAGGAAGGTTTCCACGGCGGCGGAGACTACAGACTTACCATGGACTTCATTGAGGCCCTTGAGAACAAAGGCGTTGAACTTCGTTCATCCATCGACCGCTCTATCGAAAGCCATTTGATGGCATATGCAGCTGAGCAGGCTCGTGTAAAGGATGAGATTATTCACATGGAGGATATCAGATAAATGACACCCGTTGAGGCTTGTAAATATTTCAGACTTGAGGGCGAAGTAAAAGAGTGCTCCAAGTACGGCAACGGACATATCAATGACACATATCTGGTTGTCTGTGATAAAGCTGACGGCACACAGGTAAAGTACATTTTACAGTGTGTTCACTGCACAATTTTCAAAGATCCCGCAGGTTTGATGGAGAACATCAAAAAGGTTACGTCCTTCCTTAAGGACAAAATCGTTGCAGTTGGTGGGGACCCTATGAGAGAAACCATGAACCTTATCCTTACAAAGGATGGGGAGGTTTTCGAAAAGGACCCTTCAGGCGATATTTGGAGAGTATATGTATTTATAGATAACGCCACCTGTTTTGACAAGGTGGAGAAGCCCGAAGATTTTTACCAGTCAGCATATGCATTTGGTAAATTCCAGAATCTCCTGGCAGATTTCGATGCTTCGACCCTTATGGAAACCATTGTGGACTTCCACAATACTGCTGTAAGATTTGAAAGATTCAAGACCGTTGTCAAAGAGGACAAGATGAACCGCGCAAAGGACGTGGCAGAAGAGATTAAATTCTGCATGGACAGAGCAGAAGATATGAGTAGCTGCGTCGATATGTTAAAAGCCGGCAAACTCCCCTTACGTGTTACACATAACGATACCAAGCTCAATAACGTTATGATTGATGACGCTACAGGCAAGGGACTTTGTGTAATCGATCTGGACACTGTAATGCCCGGACTTTCAATCAATGATTTCGGCGATTCCATCAGATTCGGTGCCAACACCGCAGTTGAGGATGAGACAGATTTAAGCAAAGTATCTCTTTCCCTTGATTTGTTTGAGACCTATGCCAAAGGATTCCTTGAGGGCTGCGGCGGCAAATTAACCGATGCTGAGCTTTCAATGCTTCCCATGGGCGCTAAAATGATGACATTGGAGTGTGGAATGAGATTCCTCACAGACTATCTTGAAGGGGATGTTTACTTCAAGACTCATCGTCCCGGCCATAATCTTGACAGATGCCGCTGTCAGTTTGCATTGGTGGCAGATATGGAAAAGAAGATGGACGACATGCACAAAGTGATTTCAAAAATCACAAACAAATAAGTGTGTAAAAGGTGAATCCTTTTGAAAAATGACGCGAAAAGGCCGATGTGTCTTTCGCGTCTTTTTTTTGGATTTTTGCTTAATTGCTAGAGGTATTGGTCTCATGCTATAATGTTTAGGCTATGTTTTTTACAGGATGGTTAATAAATGAGAATTAGAAGATTTTTACCAATATTACTGATAGGTGCGGCCCTGACGGGGCTTGTGGCCTGCGGCAAGGAACCGGAACCCGAAGTTATTGTGGAAGAGGTTCCCACACCCACGCCCACACCTGAAATCGTTAAGACCAAGGTAACTTACAGCTACTTTGACGATTCAATGGAAGAGTGGCTTAAGAAGTGCGAGGCAGACTATGAGGCCAAGCACGAAGACATCGACATTATTCTGAAAAAGGGCGATCCCGACAACCTTTCGGAAAGAACGGCGGACGCATTTCTTGTGGATTCAATGGAGATGGGAGAGTGCATAGACAGTGGCCTTGCCACTCCCATAGATTCCTACATGTCCAAGGCCGGAATACGAAGGGATGATTATAAGGAAACGGTCCTTAACATGTTTATAAAGGGAAGCGATTTGTATGCCCTCCCTGAAAGCTATGACACCGTGGGATTGTGGTATAACAAGACCATCTTTGACGCTTCGGGAGTGTCATATCCCAACGCAGATACAGGCTGGATGAATGTGGTGGATATCCTCGGAAGCCTTACAAATGAGGCAGGCGGCGTGTACGGAATGGCAGTGGATTACAATAACCTTACACCTGTTATGGTTACCATTGCCGAAATGGGCGGCGCAATTTACGACGAGGAAGGAAATATCGCTGATTTTGGCAATTCCCTTACAAAAGCCGGAATCCGCTGCTTTGTGGACCTGATTGATGCGGGTTACATCCCCTCAGTTGCTTCCATGAATGAAAAGAATGCCATTAATAAGCTTATGGATGGTGAGGCTGCCATGATTTACGGATGGGCCTCCGACTATCTTATGGTCAAGGCTTCTGAGAATGCGGGAAATTACAATTGTACATATCTTCCTACACTTTCAGGCAACAGGGTTACTCCCATGGTTGGAAGGGCAAATTGTATATCAGAGGCATCCAATTGTAAGAAGGAAGCTTTTGAGTGGATTGCCTTCCTTACAAAGGATTCTGAGGCAATGAAGGGATTTACCGAAATCTGTCACGGAATTCCGGCATACAACCAGACGGAGCAGGCGCTTCTCGGAAGTATAGGAGAAGCAAATAACCTCTTTATTTTTGCCGAGGAAGCAGGGGATAATTCCTATATACTTCCTATAGTGCCCGATATTAAGGAGAAGCAGACATTTATCAGCGAAGAACTCTTGAGTGCATTTGAACTTAAGAACTCGGTGGATGAGGCCTGCATAGAAATTTGTAGCAAATTTAACTAAAGACTTCCATTATTGTCAGAATTCTTGTATAATAATATTATCAAATCCAATTAGGGGGTAGGTATTATGCAAGATTACAAGAAAATTGACTATGCTACCAACAAGGATGTGGTCTTAAGATATGTTCCGGGACATTTCATCACTCCTTATTCACACGTTAACTACTACATGGATCTGACCGACATGAAAGCCCGTCAGCGTGAAGCAAGAGCAACCGGTGAGGAGCTTGCACAGCAGTACATGGTAACCGACATTGTGGATACGGTTCTTTGTCTTGATAACATGGAAGTTATCGGCGCATATCTGGCAAATAAGCTTACGAAAGCCGGAGTTCATTCCCTTAATGCGCACCAGACAATTTACATTGCGACTCCCGAATATGATTCTGCGGGACAGATTGTATTCAGAGAGAACAGCAAGCATATGATTAAGGGCAAAAAGGTTGTGCTCCTTCTGGCATCCATTTCAACAGGAGGAACGGTAACCAAGGCTATCAACACAGTTAACTACTACGGTGGTGAAATCGTTGGTATCTCAGCTATATTCTCAGCTGCAACAAAGGTTATGGATATTCCTATTTATCATCTTTACAGCCCTGCTGATTTACCGGACTATTTCAAGTACAAACCGGAAGAGTGTCCCATGTGTAAAGCAGGCCAGCCTGTGGATGCACTTTGTAACGGTTTCGGATACTCCATCGTTTAAGATTTTTGAACACAAAAGCGTGGATTATTTCCACGCTTTTTTATTGCTTATTAGGGCGAAAAGAAGTAAAATTAAGGATATTACTCAGGGGGAATATTATTAATGGTCAAGTACCTTTATCCGGACTACCCGGAAGTGTCATCTCCGGTAGCCATGATAATTATTTCCATATCGCTGATGCTGTTTCTGGGTTTTCTGATGACCCGACTGACAAAGAAACTGCGACTTCCAAACGTAACCGCCTACATAGTGACGGGTATACTTATAGGGCCCTTCTGCCTTAATATGATACCCGACAGAGTAGTGGCAGGCATGGACTTTCTGCCTGATATTGCTCTGGCTTTTATTGCCTTTTCCACAGGTGAATTCTTTAAGCTTTCAACTCTTAAGAAGAACGGATTAAAGGTTGTTGTAATCACCATACTTGAGGCTCTTACGGCTTCTGTACTGGTATTTATTCTCACTTACTTCATTCTTGGATTAAACCTTCCCTTCTCCATTGTGCTGGCGGCTCTTGCTTCGGCTACAGCCCCTGCATCCACTGTTATGACCATAAGGCAGACCAAGGCAAAGGGTGATTTTGTAGAGACCCTTTTGCAGGTGGTTGCTCTTGACGATATAGTCGGACTTGTTGCCTACAGCATTGCCATTTCCGTTGCGGTTTCATCCATTTCCGGAAAGGCTTTCTCGGCAATGAGCATAATTAAGCCGATTCTTATTAATATAGGGATTATGGCTCTCGGAGGACTTTTCGGATTTTTCCTTAAAGCCCTTATTTTCCAGAAAAGATCCAAGGATAACAGGCTGATTATTTCCATAGCTCTTATATTCGCATTCTGCGGTGTCTGCGCAATGCTTGGGGTATCGCCCCTGCTTGGATGTATGTCCATGAGTACCGTTTATGTGAATCTTACGGATGATGACAAGCTCTTTAAGCAGCTTAACTACTTTTCACCGCCCCTTTTACTTTTGTTCTTTGTAAGATCCGGCGTTTCCTTTGATCTGGATTCCCTGGTTCATGCATCGGGCGCAGTGGGAGCGACGCCTTTATTGGTAATCGGAGTTTTGTACTTTGTTGTAAGAATTGTGGGTAAGTACGCAGGAGCCTTCGTTGGATGCGCCCTGGCAGGGAAGAATAAGAAAGTCAGAGATTACCTTGGACTTGCCCTTATCCCTCAGGCGGGAGTTGCCATCGGTCTTGCGGCCCTGGGTGCCAGAACCCTTGGAGGAGAAACGGGTAATGCTTTGCAGACCATTATTCTTGCTTCCAGTGTACTTTACGAGCTTATAGGACCTGCCTGTGGCAAGTTGTCTTTGTACCTGTCAGGCTCCTACTCCAAGAAGATTGAAGATATTGTGGAGGTTAAGGAAACGGATGAAAACGGCGTTCCCAAGACTTCACTTGAACTTTTGATAGAAAGAATCCAGGCAATTCAGGAAGAAATCCCGGAGCATGCGGTTTCGGAGGAAGAGCTGGCTTTTACCGCTGCTGCGGAGGAATATGACATGATGAGCCCCATCAGGACGCCTAATCGCAGGGGCTTAAGACATAGATTCTAAGGAGGATAGTTTGAAATGATGTTTTTAAATATTGCCGATCCCATAGGAAATGCGCTTGGACATTGGGCAACTTCATTGACACTTGGCTCAGTGTTTTTAAGGGTATGTATTTCCCTGGTTTTTGCAGCAATCATAGGCTGTGAGAGAGCAACCAAGAGACATTCCGCCGGTGTTCGTACATTTATGCTTGTGACCCTTGGGGCAACCATCGCAATGATAACGGATATCTTTATCTGTGACCTTTACGGAACCCACATCTTCTTCCTTGCGGGAGCGGTTATAATTGCGGGAGCTACAGTCAGTGTAAACTGCGTGCTTTTCTCATCAAGGAACCAGATTAAAGGTCTCACCACATCAGTGGCCCTTTGGACCTGCGGTGTTATCGGACTCGCGAGCGGTGCAGGATTCTACTCCGTAACCATCATAGGATTTGTGGCTCTGCTTTGCACCCTGAATCTTTTCCCTGCAATGGAAAGATACTTAAAGAACCGTTCCAACCACTTTGAGATTCACCTGGAACTTAAGAGCTCAAGCCATCTTCAGGACTTCGTTACAACCATCAGAAAACTTGGAGTAATCATCGATGATATCGAGCTTAACCCCGCATATGTGAACTCGGGTTTAAGCGTATATTCCGTAGCTGTTTCTATCACCAGCGGAGAACTTAAGAAGTATAAGACTCACGAAGAGATAATTGAGGCTTTGGGTTCTCTTGATTATGTATATCACATTGAGGAGATGAGAGGATAGTATGGAACCTCAGATTGTTGAGAAGGAAGGAAGATTCTATATAGAGTTTGCCGGGAAGACCGTGGAGATTTCCGCATCGGAGGCAGAGGCTTTGAAAGCCAATCCTGACGCCGTTTACGATGTTATAGTTTCACACACAAGAAAGTTCAATTTCAATACAGCCGAAGATTCCGGGGAGAATATATTCAGTATGTAAATAAATCCGAGCTCTTTGAGCTCGGATTTTTGTTTGCTTTATTGTTCTCTGGCCTGCTTTACCAGGTCGTCAACGTTGTTTTGCTTGGGTGCGCAGATGGAAGCAATAAGGTCTTCCTCGGACACATCTGTGGCTGTACCTGCGGCTCCTGCGTCGCCGCCTTCCGCCGCTAAGGCTTCATTTGCCATGGCAAAAACGTCATCTACACTATTTTGCTTAGCATCCTGGAACTTGGCCATAATGCTTGCATAAAGGTCCTGATCCTCGGCACTTAAGCCTGCAGCATCAAGATCGATTTCTTCCTCTCCGTCACCAAAGCCGCCTGCAGCACTTGCGGTTTCCTCGGCCGCACCGGCATCAAGCCCTGCCTCGGTTAGCACTTCTTCGGCAGCTGCTGCAAATTCCTCCTTTGTAGGAGACTGCTCCGGCTGATTTCCCATCTGCATCTGGTATTCATACCATTTAATCAGAGTCTTGGTCCTTAGCCTATAGTCATCAAACATATTTTTTCCCTTTCAACACGCTTCTCCCCGCTTGGTTTCTTTATTTTATCAGACAATACCCGGAATTGCAAGAAAAATCCGCGTAGCGGGGTTACCGAGGGCCTTTGGGTGGGGCGCTCGCAGGCTTGTGGTGCCATGAAATCTTGCCAAGTTTGGGCTGAAGACATAATGAAATTTTAAATTGGCAATACTATTATGCAATGGTGGTGACTCTATTTTTGCGGGAGACATAAAGGAATTCAAGATTTGTATTTTTATTATGATGCGTTGCTGACTTCATTTTTGCAGGTGTCATAAAGAAGTTTAAAGTTTGCTATTTTATTATGCGTGGTAAATGTTTGCTGGTTTTGAAGAAGCATAATAAATTGAAGAATTGTTGGATTTAGTATGAAGCTCTCAAGAGGGTGGGGGTGAAGCACGCATAATATCTTGGCAGATTGAAGCTTTTATTATGCCGGCTTCAAGTTTCATCATCTAACGGCGCATAATGGATTTGAAATTTCAATTGAGTATTATGCGCATAGCTTTCATTGACGCTAAATTCGCATAATAGTATAATTCAAAGTGATTCACATCATTCGAGGGAGGTAGTAACAATGGATAGCAATAACATGAACAATGAGAACATGACAAACACTGCAGGTACTGAGAATCAGGCGCCTAACCAGGGACAGTTCTCAAACCAGAATCAGTACGGTCAGAATCAGTACAGCCAGAACCAGTACGCTCAGAACAATCAGAACCAGTATTATCAGGTTCCCAATTATCCCGTGGTAGTTCCCGGGAAGAACAAAGCAGTAGCTTCATTGGTTCTCGGAATCCTTTCAATTGTTTTCATTTGGGGTGGATTCTCAGGCTTCGTATCATTGATTTTAAGTGTCATAGGTCTTATTCTTGCAAGCTCAGCTAAGAAAGACGGATTCGACGAAGGAATCAGAACAGCAGGTTTCGTAACAAGCCTTATCGGTTTGATCGGAGGTTTGCTTGCAGTTCTTGCTTGCGTTGCTTGTATTGGTGCTTTCGGCGCTGTAACAAGCTCCAGAGATTTTGAGAGAGCAGCTGATGAATTCTTCTACGATTTCTATGGCAGGTATTAATATCCCGACATACGGATTATTAGGTGGGGCCGGGTTCTTTTGCGGATTAGTGTATCTTCTCCTTCGTTGCAGGGAGAAGATGCAGCGAGAGAACGCGGTCTATATCTATGTCTTTTCGGCGCTTTTCGCCATGCTTGGAGCCAAGATTCTGTACCTTGTTGTGAGCGCAAAGGACATAATTACGGCTTACCAAAGCACAACAAAATATCTGGGCCTTACCATTGAGCTTTTGAGAGGTGGCTTCGTTTTCTACGGAGGTCTTATAGGCGCTCTCGTTGGCATCAATGTAATGACCAGGTATTATGGCCTTGTAAAAAACGACTATATCCCAATCCTGGTTCCCTGTATCCCTCTTGTCCATGCTTTCGGAAGGATTGGCTGTCATATGGTCGGATGCTGCTACGGGGCTCCCACCCACTCGCATTTCTTTCAAGTAACTTATCAGAATTCTATCTATGCGCCAAATAACGTGGCTTTGATGCCGGTTCAGCTTACGGAAGCAGTGATAGAGTTCATTCTCTTTATCGTTCTTTTGATTCTTGGGATAAAACTCGAAAAAAAGAGCCTTATTCTTCCCATCTACCTGATTGCTTATCCGGTTTGCCGCTTCATTCTGGAGTTCTTCAGAGGCGATGAAATACGCGGAATCTTTGCGGGCTTAAGTACCTCACAATGGATAAGCATAATGCTTGTTGTATACGCAATTTATGAGATAATTCGGAATAGAAAAAATTGATTGACAATGGTCACATACTTATGTAAACCTGCGTGTTTCAAACGTTTCTGCGTGACCTTCATGTGACCGATTTTTGATACTATCATAATCGGTAAGTTGGGGTACTATTTTTCGAGTACCACAATATATTGAAGGGAGATCTAGATTTATGAAACAGGTTAAACAAAGACTTTTGTCCTTTTTGACGGCATTTCTGGTTGTTTTCACAACTGTATTTGGGAATGCCTCTTTTGTTGTGCGGGCAGAAGGAGAAGAAACGATTGCCACTTGGTCATGTGACAAGGAAAAGAATGTTACGAGTGACAATTTATCATTGGGTCTTGAGGGAGGTCCTGCCCAGGATTTCTTATCTGACTCAATAAAGGGTACTGATTGGACCAATGGTGGATATTGGCATTTGACATTTGATGCCACGGGATATGAGAATATCACTCTCAACTTCAAGGCCAAATCCAGTGGTACCGGGCCCAAAGACTTTAAGGCCAGCTATAAAACTTCCGATTCTGATTGGATAGAAATAGAAGGTTATTCTGTTACAAAAAACCTGGCAAACAAGTCACTTTCTATCCCGGTAGCAAACCAGGGAATTGAAATTAAACTTGAAGTATCGGGGAATTCCTCGCTCACGGAAGAGAAAGAAATTGCTTCTGGAGGTACTTCTGCAATTAACAATATCGTCATCAAAGGTACACCCATCTCAGGCGGTTCAGAAGGTGGCGAAGAAGGTGGAAGCGGCGAATCAGGTGAGGAGAAGGAAGCCTGTGCAGCTGTTATAGCAACACCTTCAGCAGGGGAAGTAGAAAAGGGTGCAGCAGTATCTCTGTCTTGTGAGACTGAAGACGCTACAATTTACTATGATGATAATGGCGATAACAATTTCGAAATGTACACATCGCCGATTCAGATAGACGCTGATATGACCATTAAGGCTTTCTCACACAAGGAAGGCTTTAATGACAGTGAACCTGTTTCATTTACATATACAGTAAAAGAAGAGATACCCGAAGAAATCAAGCCCGGAACCAAGCTTGATGAGGTTAAGGACGGGGATTCTTTTGTTGTTGTTTTTGGAGACAAAAACATTATCTTAACATCTGATGTTTATGAAGATGGTAAAAAGAATAAGAAACTTGTCGGTGTTGAAGGGAAAATAGACGCAGAGAGCAAAGCCCTTTATGTTGAGAAAAGCAAGAATACTGAATCCCTTGTGGATAAAATCGTAACTTTTACCGCAAAAGAAGTTTCGGAGGAAATCTATGAGCTTACCGATTCAGAGGGCAAATTCCTTTCGACAACTGAAACCGGCGGAGCATTATTCTTCGTAGATACAAAGGATGATTACAGTGAGTGGAAGATTGAGAAGAAGGCGGATTCCGATTCTTTCTTCATTATAAACACCAAGGCTAAATATAAAGATAAAGAACAGCGAATTGAGTTTTATAACCAGTTTACTGCATATAGTTACCCTCAGGACAAGGGTAATGATGCTTTTGAGTTATTCCTATACAGCGCCCCTGAAGTAAAAGAAGTTGAGGAGCAGACAGAAAAAGAGACTCCTAACGAGGCTAAGGAATTAGATAACCATGACAGAGTAATCATGGTTATTAAGGACAAGGCTTTGGATACTTCTTTTGCGGGCAAGGAAGCCCAAAAGGGAGAAGATGGCAGCGTTTATGCTTCTGACAGTGTGGTTTTAAGTGTTCAGAAGGCGGACGACGGCTATATCTTCAAGGATGAAGTGGCAGGCAAGTATCTGTCTGCAGTAGACGCCAAGCAGGGTCTTGTTTGGGTAGATGATGTCGATGAGTTTTCCAAGTGGACAGTTGAGGCTCAGGAAAAGGGTGGCTTTATCATAAAGAATAATAAAGCTGAGTATACTAAGAACGGAACCAAGACTGCCCAACACATTGAGTATTACAAGAATTTTACAACATACATTGCAGGCACAGGTGATGCATACCTTGTAAAATTCTACTATGCGGAGACAGCACCTATAGTGCCTCCTGTAGAAGAGCCTGATACCAACGAGAACAAGAACCTCAAAGATGGCGACATTGTTGTAATGTATGCTGAAAAGAAAGTGCTTACTTCCACGGCAAATGGCACCAGATTAAACGGTGTGGATGCTGTTATTGACGATGAGGGTAACCTTACTGTTCCCGACGGAGCAGCTTACTTAAAGGTTGTTTACGACGAAGAACAGAAGAACTATGCATTTAAGGATGCCATTACGGGCTTGTTCCTTACAAGCGGACCTACAGGAAGTGCCCTTTCATTTACTGAAGAACTCACAGATCTTGGTAAATGGATTCTTGAGAAAAAGGGTGATGGATTTAACGTAAAGAACAAGGCAGCTCTTTATAACGCGAAAACTGCTCAGTACATAGAATTTTATCAGACATTTACTACATATTCCCTGAAGGATCAGGATGCATTTATCGTCAGATTCTTCAATGCCACCCTTCCCGCAACCGTAGACACAGAAACTGTCCTTGGGGTTGCATCATGGGGCGGAAACGCTAACTATGCAGATGCAGGTGTTACAACGGAAGTATATGGTGATGCTTCTTCCACAAATGACATGGGAGATGCAAGTGCAAAATTCAGGGCAGTACTGAGCGGAGCAAATGTGCAGCCCTATATGGCTACCACATCTACATCAACACATTCAACAAATTACTACATGGGAGCCAAGGGAATAGGAAGCGGCTCAGATGACTATCTGGAGTTTGAGATTCCCTATTCCGGTTATGGAAACGGAGAGCTTTCTTTCAGGATTAAAGCCAGCAATACCGGAGCAGGTTCATTCCAGCTTAAGTATTCTATTGATGATGGTAAAAACTTCAACAACTTCTCAACCGGAACATACGCATACACAACATCAAGCTATTCCGGTGGCGGAGCAAAGGATAACTATGGAGATATCACAAACGGAATCGCAGATATTTCCAAAGCTTCATCAGGCGGAGTTTACGAGAGTTTTACATTTGATATTCCTGAAGGAGCAAATGATGCAGACAAACTGCTTATCCGTTTAGTTCCCGGAAACAAATCTGCAGGAAAGAACTCACAAGGTGAGTATACTATTGCAGTAGGCGGTACGGTTCGTATCGACTCTGTTGTTATCACAGCTCATCCTCTCGTTTCCGGCACCAAGTGCGCATTTGTTAAATCCACTCCCACAGCAGGTGCTATCCCTGCGGGAACCATGGTTGCTCTTTCAACAGCAACAGACAATGCAACAATCATGTACTCTGTAAACGGTGCAGAGTATGCAGAATATAATGCGGCAGAGAAGATCGCTATTGACACCTTCCCTGCAACAATCAGGACATATGCGAAGGCAGAGGGCCTTAAGGACAGTATCACAACAACTTACACCTACACTCAGGAAAAAGTAGATATTCCTACTGTTATCCCTAACGGTGGTTCTGTACGTGAGACTGACAAGATTAAGTTTAAGAGCAGTACAGAAGGCGCAAAGATCTTCTACGCTTATGCAGCTGCAAACGCAGTAATCGAAGAGACATCAAATACTGAGGATGCTGAGACAGCAGAAGGCGAAGAGTCAACTGAGGCAGAGGAGCCTGAAACAGAGGAAAATGCTGCTGATGATAACTATGACTGGATTGAGTACACAGGAGCATTCGTTCTTGATAAGCTTCCTTGTACTTTGGTAATTAAGGCTACCAAGGAAGGCTGCATCGACAGCCCCATCAAGACCCTTAAGTTTACCAAGAAGAGCGGTGACAAATACAATATTTACTTTGGACAGATCCACTCCCACACCAACTTCTCAGATGGTGCAGGAAGCTGTGAGGAGGCATTTATCCATGCATCCACAGAGGTTGCAAACCTTGATTTCCTTGCAGTAACAGATCACTCCAACTCACTTGATGGAGATACAACTTCGGATATTGCAGTTAACAAGGATACTTCTGCAGATATGGAGTGGACCAAGGGTCATGCCCTTGCAGAGCAGTATTCACGTGATGACTTCACATGTCTCTATGGTTATGAGATGACATGGTCAAATGGTCTTGGTCATATGAATACATTCTGCACACCCGGATTCCAGAGCAGATCTCAGCAAGCTTACACAACATACTCAACTGCACTTAGCAATTACTATGCAGCACTTAACAGAGTGCCTGATTCAATCAGTATGTTTAACCATCCCGGAACCACGTTCGGAGATTTCCAGGATTTTGCCTACTTCTCAGAAGCAAATGACGCGCTCATTAACCTTATTGAGGTAGGTAACGGCGAAGGTGCCATCGGTTCCGCAGGTTACTTCCCTTCATATGAGTACTACACAAGAGCTCTTGATAAGGGCTGGCACGTAGCACCCACAAACAACCAGGATAACCATAAAGGACTTTGGGGTGACGCCAATACTGCAAGAACAGTAGTGCTTGCTGATTCAAACAATGAAGAGAATATCTACGACGCTATGAGAAACCGTCGTATCTATGCTACAGAGGATAACAACTTAAGCATCTACTACACCTTGAACGGAAACATCATGGGTACTGCCCTTGAGAAGGAAGATGTGGATGACACAGTTAACATCTCTGTAGATGTTTCGGATGCCAGCGGCGAAGCAATCGGCACTGTACAGGTTATCGTTAATGGTGGCCTTGTGCTTGCTGAGAAGAAAGTGGCTTCTTCCGAAGAGACAGTTACATTCAATCTTGAGTCAAATTACTCATACTACTACATCAAGGTAGTCGAGGCTGACGGTGATATAGCTGTAACAGCTCCCGTTTGGGTTGGCGATGTTGAGGCCTGCGGAATCAACTCCGTAACAACCACAACAACACTTCCCGTTCAGAATGAAAACGCTGATATAAACATCGATTTCTACAACAATGAGAAGGCAGATCTTCTTATTAACGAGATTACAATTGAACTTCAGAACTCAGAGAATGAAGTATCTACAGTAGCTGTCCTTAAAGGAGATGACATTAAGGATGTGGCAACAGTCGGAAGCAATAAGACTGCCGGAATGACATTTAACCATGTCTATGACGGGGCCGGTAAGGTAACATACATAGTTACTGCAAAGGGAAGTCTTAGAGGCGTAGATAAGATTTACGTAGGCAAGCTTACCATGAACTATGCTACAGCACAGATGGTAGGTGAAGTAATAGTTGATGCTTCTCACTACAATGACTATGTTGCAGGTTACTATGCAGGCAACATGAAGAACTTCACAAAGCTTTGCGCGGAGCAGAACTTAAGAGTAACCCTTGTAAAAGATAAGATTACGGCAGAGATGCTTAAAGATGCGAGAGTACTTGTTATCTCAGCACCTGCCGCAGCAAAGGATACAAAGAACAATCCTCCCATGTATGAGGCTTCAACCTTTGAGCCTGAGTTTGTGGAGCTTGTAAAAGAGTATGTTGAAAACGGCGGAAAGGTAATCCTTTGCGGTATTGCAGATTACAATAACTTCAAGGCGGCATCAGAGCAGAATAAGATTCTCGAGGCCCTTGGATCAACCATCAGAGTTAATTCAGATGAAGTTATTGATGATGAAAATAACGGTGGACAGGAGTACAGACTCTATCCCACAAACTACAAGGCTGATTCCAAGTACTTATATGGAGTAAAAGAGGGCCAGACCTACAGCCAGTACTCAGGCTGCAGCATCACAGTGGGTGAAGGCGAGACAGATACCTGCTACGAGGCTGAAAAGCTTATTTGGGGATTTGACACCACCTACTCCAAGGACTGCAAGGATGAGAGCGGAAAGAAAATTGGAGATGAAGGAAAGGGAATTAAGAACGATAACTTAGGTGACATCACCTTCCTTGCTCATCAGGAGACCAAGTCCGGCGGTGACATCATAGTGGCCGGTGGCGTGTTCGTTTCAGACTTTGAGGTTAAGGCCGAACTTGATAACATCTTTGACCTTCCTTACATTAACTATACTATTGCAACAAACATCATCAACGATAACAAGGTGGTTCTTCCTACAGCCACAATTGCTGAGGCTCGTAAAGGAAATACCGGTGATGTATTTGCCGTAGAAGGATATGTGACAAGCGGAACTGATAACGCAAGCACAACCTTCTTTGACACCATCTACATCGAAGATGAGACAGCCGGAATCGATATCTTCCCTTATGCTACACCGGGTCTTAAACTTGGAACAAAGGTAAGAATTGTGGGCTTCGTTTCATCCTATCAGGGTGATAAGGAGTTGAAGGTTCTTTCGGCAGAAATCCTTAATGATGAACCCAAGTTAATCGAGCCTAAGGAAGTAAGCTGTAAAGATGCCATGGATTACGATAAACTGGGCGGTTCACTTCTTAAAACAACAGGTGTTGTTCAAAGAGTCAGAATTGAAAACAACGCCTTGGCAGAGATCTGGCTTTCCGATGATTCAGGCAAAGAAGCAGCTATATTCATTGACGGATATATCTACTCTAAGACTACAGGAAAGAACACTCTTGCAGAGAGTATAAAGGTTGGGGATGAGGTTTCCGCAGTAGGTGTGCTTTACATACATCCCGAGGATGGGGAAGAAGAATCTGTACCTGTACTTCGTGTGAGAAACTGTGATGAGATAGTTGTCCTTTCACAGGTAGTAATTCCCAGTGTTGGCGGAGGTACAAGTTCAGGAGCCGGTGCCGGTGCAAGTGCAAGCGGCTCGACTTCAACCGAAACCACATCACCTGCTTCCACAACGCCTGCAACCACAGTTCCGGGAACCACGACACCTCAGGGAACAGCACCTGAGGCAACTACACCGGCAGCAGCAGTTGTTAACGCAGCGGCGGAAGTGGCAGCCAACACAACAAACATTGAAGATGCACAGACACCTCTTGCAGATTCTAACTATATACTCAGCACAGCTGAAGAAGTTGCAGATGAATCATTGGATTCCGGGGACTCAGATGTTACAATAACAGAGAACCAGACTGCAACATCAGCTTCCGTTGAGTCATCCAACGCAAAGGTTGCAGCTTACGCAATAATTGTACTTGTTGCCGCAGCAGCCGTAATTGCAGCGGTACTTCTTAGAATCAAGAGAGAGAAGAATGCAGAATAAGCTTTTTTCCAAAAAGAAAATAATAAACATCTGTGTAGTAACAGCTTTTACTATTTGTCTGATTGCTGTAATGTGGCTTGTCAACAGAGACAGGCCACGTTACACTTCAACAAGTGATACAGGTGTTGAATATGAGAACGCCAGGGTATTATCGGTAATCGAGGATAAGACTGTCGTCGACGAGAAGACCGAGGGCGTATTGAAAGGGAGCATGGAATTAAAGGTGGAAATCCTGACGGGCCGTTACAAGGGCAACATCAGCTTTGTCACCAACTATTTCAGCTCTCTTTATAATGTCAATGTAAAAGAAGGGGATACGGTCTGTGTCAGACTGGACACCACAGGAGAGGGCGTTTACACCGCCAGTATTTATAACTACAACAGAGCGCCTTTGATAATCGGCCTTATAGTCGTATTTTTGCTGGCCCTTGTTTTGGTGGGCGGAAAGCAGGGTATAAAAGCCTTTGCGGGCCTTGTATATACCGTTCTTTGCATATTCGGCATATTGCTTCCCCTTACTTTAAAGGGAGTCCCTGCAGTGCTTTTAAGCTGCGTCATCATATTTATCACAAGCTCCGTTTGCTTTTATCTTATCGGAGGCTTTGATAAGAAGACTTTGGCTGCGGCATTGGGATGCTTTGGGGGCGTACTTATAGCCGCTATCCTTGGCCAGGTGGCTGCCGGAATAGGCGGAATTACCACTTTCCAGATGGATGAGGCTGAAGCCCTTCTTTTGGTAAAATCCACAACCGCTCTGAAGATGCGAGGCCTTTTTACTGCAGGCATCCTTATAGCGGCAATGGGTGCAGTGATGGATATAACAATGTCCGTATCCTCGGCACTTTACGAGGTTCACACCATAAATCCGGAAAGGGATTGGAAACAACTTTTTAAATCAGGATTAAACATTGGCAGAGACGCCATGGGCACAATGGCAAACACTCTCGTGCTTGCCTATGTGGGAAGTTCGCTTAATATGTGCGTGCTTATCTATTCCTACGGTGTGGGAATGCGACAGCTTCTGAACACAGATTTCGTAGCGATAGAAGTGATAAGAGCCATAGCGGGCAGCGTAGGTATTATATGTGCTGTCCCTTGTGTATCATTAATAGCGGCGTTGATGTATGCCGGCACCAAATCAGTTGGTAAACCAGGAGTTAAGTAGCTCGGGCTGGCCGCCATCGAGGCTTACGCGATAGAAGTAGTCGTTGAAGCCTGTGTCGGGGTCAAGATCCGCCAGAGTCTCATAATAAAGGTAGCCGTCTCCGGGGGCAAAGTGGGGAATTCCCCAGTATTCAAGCTCACCAAGGGAACAAAGAACGGTTCCTTCGGACTCGGTATTTAGATTAATCTTGCAAATCGAATCGGCGGTTGAATAAATAAGAGTATCACCGTCAAACAGGAAGCCGTAGTTTGCGGCACCGGTAAGAGTAAAGGGAAGGGTTTTTGTGACCTTTCCTTTTTTGGTGTCTCGAACCTCAACCTTGTATTCGGCGGTTCTGTCATCATAGTTTTCGGGGGCCTTGGTCATGGTGATGGCGTAAATCTCGCCCTTATAAAGGCTAATTCCCACGATGCTGCCCACATTTCCCACATCCTCATAGGAGTATAGGGTCCTGTCCTTGTTGGTTTCAATGTTGTACTTTCCAACGATGTTTTTGGAAGTTTTCTTGTCGAATCCGCTGTAGAAGAAGTATGTCCCGTCGTAACCGAAGATGTTGTTGATTCTTCTTGATAAAATCGGATTCCTCTCAGCACCGTCTGTGCTTACCCATGCATACATCATGTTAAAATCGTCGTCCAGTCCGGTACAGTAGAATATCTTGTCGCCGATTAACTTCTCCTGTCCGTAACCTACGTTGTAGGCGTTGTCAGCCAGGGTTACTTCGTTGGAGCCGGAGGGCATATCAGCCGAGAAGATGTTTCCAAAACGGTTATCGCTGGCAACATATCCTTCGGTTATCTGGTCGCCATAGTAGATCTTGCCGTCATATACAGCAAAAGCGCTGGCTTTAACGGGAATTTCCTCGCCCCAGGCACCACCTATTCCTTTATAAACTTTGCCGCCGTTTCCGCGCATGTTGGCGAATCCCACGGTCTCATATTCAATTGCCTGATAGCTGTCACGGCCGATAAAATAAATGGCGGCTGCGCCTATAACGATAATGGCAAGAACAGCTGTCAGTACTATGATCATTCCTTTGTTGAACTTATTGCTTCTCATGTCTTTCAACCTTTCAATACGTACTTCATATAATATACACAATATGTTTGGAAAAATAAATATGAAATGTTATAATATAAGCACTTACCGTACGTTTAAAGGACGGTTGTGAGTGGCACAAAATAGGAGATTTACAGATGTTAGATTTACAAGGTATTTCCTTTAAGGTAGAGGAAGGTTCTGCCGAGAAGGAGATAATTCAGGATTTAAGCCTTCATGTTGATGAAGGCAAATTTATTGTGGTTACGGGCCCCAATGGAGGCGGAAAATCAACTCTGGCCAAACTTATTGCCGGAATTGAGAAGCCCACCAACGGGCGTATTTTATTTGACGGGAAAGATATTACAGATCTTAGCATTACCGACAGAGCAAAGGCAGGAATAAGCTTTGCAATGCAGCAGCCCGTAAGATTTAAGGGAATAAAGGTCTTTGACCTTTTAAGACTTGCATCGGGAGTCAAGAATTTATCCATAAATGACGCCTGCTCATATCTTTCAGAGGTTGGACTTTGCGCCAGAGATTACATCAACAGAGAAGTAAATGCTTCTCTTTCCGGCGGAGAGTTAAAGAGAATTGAGATAGCTACGGTTTTGGCCAGAGGAACAAGGCTTTCAATCTTTGATGAGCCTGAGGCGGGAATCGACCTTTGGAGCTTCCAGAACCTTATTAAGGTTTTTGAGCACATGAGAGACAATATCAAGGGCTCAATCATAATCATTTCTCATCAGGAGAGAATCCTAAACATAGCAGATGAGATAGTAGTAATAGCAAACGGACAGGTTAGCAAACAGGGCAAGAAGGAGGAGATTCTGCCTGAGATTATCGGCACTTCTTCAGCTCTCGGAACCTGCGACATGCTGCAGGGTTAGGAGGATAGTTCATGGATGAGATTCAAAAGAGAATTCTTCTTGAAGTAGCCGATCTTCACGAGGTTCCGGAAGGTGCCTACAATATCAGAGCAAACGGCGCTTCAGCAGGAAGAAATTCCACAGCAAATATAGAGATAACAAGCAAGACCGATGTTTCAGGTATCGATATCAGAATTAAGCCCGGTACCAAGCACGAGAGCGTGCATATTCCCGTGGTTCTCAGTGAGAGCGGAATCAAGGAGACGGTTTATAACGATTTCTACATCGGAGACGACTGCGACGTGGTTATAGTTGCAGGATGCGGAATTCATAACTGCGGCAATCAGGACTCTGAGCACGATGGAATTCACAGATTCTACGTTGGCAGGAATTCCAAAGTTAAATATGTTGAGAAGCACTATGGTGAAGGTGACGGAAACGGAAAGAGAATCCTTAATCCCGGAACCGAGGTCTACATGGAGGAAGACAGCTTCATGGAGATGGAGATGGTTCAGATTAAGGGTGTGGATTCCACAGTCAGAACCAGTAAGGCTGAGCTTAAGGCCGGTGCAAGACTCAACGTTCACGAAAGACTTATGACCCACGGCGAGCAGTATGCCGAGAGTATTTATACAGTGGAATTAAAGGGTGACGGAGCGGCCACAGACATCGTTTCAAGAGCTGTTGCCAGGGATAAATCCTATCAGAAATTCGACTCAAGAATCATCGGAGACGCTGTGTGCTCCGGACATTCCGAGTGTGATGCCATCATCATGGATGAGGCAAGAGTACTGGCTGTGCCTCAGCTTGATGCGGCAAATGTTGACGCAGCTTTGATTCACGAGGCAGCCATCGGAAAGATTGCGGGAGATCAGCTTATTAAGCTTATGACCCTGGGTCTTACCGAGGAGGAAGCGGAAGAACAGATTATTAACGGCTTCCTTAAATAATGGGAACGGGCGGGATTACATTAATGAATGTAAATGACTACTTCAAATACATTAACATGGGGTTACCTGAGGACATAAGAAGGCTTAAGGACGCAGGGTACTATGACGAGGCCATGAGGCTTATGGACATTAAGGCGTCAAGGCCCGATACCCCCGAAGAACTTAAGTATTGCTTCCTTGCGTGGAAAGAGATTTTCAGACGCATTCCCAGGGAGTATTCCCTATCAAAGGATGATCTTTTTAAGCAGTTTAAGGAGAAAATCTCTGATTTTACCGAGGAGGACTTTAAGAAGGAAGAGGATGACGGCCTCTTAAGGTGGATATTCCTTAAGGGAGAGAAGAGATACTTCAAAAGCAGCGTCCGCACCGTTTTGAAGACTGACCTTGAAATGGCAGGGAGAGCGGGGCTTGATACCTCAGATACCGACAAACTTCTTAATGAAGCCATTGAGATTTGCAAAAAAGAAGGCAGAATCTCCAAAAACATCAGATATACACATAGTCTCAAGGTCAGAGATGATTTGTTTAAGCCCGGAATGAAGGTAAGGGTTCACATCCCCATTCCGGCAGAATGCATAGAGCAGACAAACATTAAGATAGAAAGCACTTTCCCCGAAAATGCCGTGATTGGCAAGGCAAATTCCGAGGCAAGGTGCGTGTATTTTGAGGAAACACTTAACGAGAACCATGAGTTTAGTGTGACTTATTCCTATACCTTTACCAATGTTTACAAGGACTGCTATAACGAGGTGGGGGGCTTGGCATCAGGGGATTATGACCCCGGTGAAGAGTACCTTGCAGAGGAGAAACCTCACATTGTTTTTTCACCCATAATCAGGTCTTTGGCGGCAAAGATTGCAGAGGGTTGCAGGGATAAGGGCGTTATTGCCAAGAGGGTTTACGACTATCTGACCCTTAACCTTAAATATACATTTACACCAAACTACATTCTTTTACCTGATATCGTGGAGGACGGAGCTCTTTTCATGCGCGGAGACTGCGGAGTTATGGCCCTTTTGTTCATAACAATCTGCAGATGTCTTGGCGTTGGTGCCAGATGGCAAAGCAGCAGAACCATGGAGCCAAAGGGAAGCGGACAGCATGACTGGGCGGAAGCTTATCTTCCGGGATTCGGCTGGGTTCCTGTGGATGTTTCCTATGGAGTGGCTGCACACCGTTATGGAAATGAGGAGAGAAGGCAGTTTTACTTTGGGAACCTTGATCCCTACAGGATGGTGGCAAACTCCAAATTCCAGGCGGATTTGGAACCTGCGAAGACCTTCTTCAGAAATGATCCTTATGATAATCAGGACGGCGAAATTGAAAGCGATATCTCGGGTCTTAGGGAAGACGATATAGTTGAACGAGGAGAAGTAATTGTATGAAATGGGTACTTGCGTGCGGAGTAATCGGATACCTGGTGGGGACCATTAATCCGTCATACTTGATAGCGAAAATCAAAGGTTTTGATATCAGGGGAAGAGGTTCAGGCAATGCCGGCGGTTCCAATGCCCTTATTACCATGGGCAACAAAATCGGCGCCATTTGCATGATTCTGGATATTTTGAAATCCTATCTGGTTGTTACGGCAATCATGTATTTCCTGCCTGAGAACAAGCATGCTGCCATTGTAGCAGGCGTTATGTGCATAATAGGCCACATGTTCCCTTTCTATATGGGATTTAAGGGCGGTAAAGGTTTTGCATGCTTAGGGGGACTGATTCTGGCCTATTCATCCAAACTCTTTGTTGTTATGCTGGCGGCGGTTTTCCTTCTGGTTTTGATAACTGACTATATCTGCATCGGTCCCATGGCTGCGTCCGTGGCGTTTGCCGCTATTTATGGCATATATGAGAAGGACGTGATGGGATTTGCCATTTTGATGGTGGGTGCAGGCCTTATCATTTACAAACATATTGAGAACATTAAGAGAATAAAGGAAGGCCGAGAAGTTCATTTCAGCTTCCTGTGGCGGAAGGACGAGGAAACTCAGAGAGTCCAAAAGAACATGGAGGATAAATAGTTGTTTTACTATAGTATATTAAGGTGGCTGGCCGTAATTCCCGGCATAGTCCTTATTGTACAGGTTTATAAGCAGGACAAGATAGAAAAAGAGCCCCTGGGGCTTATACTTAAGCTTTTGTTTGGGGGCGCTTTGACAGTTATTTCCGCGGTGCTTTTGGAGACCTTTGGAGAATGGCTGATTCAGACCATATTCACCGTACCAAGCAGAATCACCGTTGCAATTGACTGTTTCCTTGTGGTGGGAGTAGCGGAGGAAGCCGGAAAATATCTGGTTTTGAAGCACCTGACCTGGAGACACAGGGCATTTAACTACAGATTTGACGGAATCGTGTATGCAGTTTGCGTCAGCATGGGCTTTGCCATTGTAGAGAATGTTTTGTATGTTACAAGCGGTGGTATCACAACAGCCATACTTCGCGCAATTACGGCAGTTCCCGGACATTGTATTTTTGCCATTTTTATGGGGCATTATTACGGTGAGGCCAAGGTATGTGAGGCAAGGGGAAACATAGCGGGCATGGACAAATACCAGAGACTGGCATTTATGGTTCCTGTTTTGATACACGGATTCTATGATTTCTGTCTGTCTGTGGAGTCTCTGGCAGCTACACTGACATTCTTCGTGTTTATAGTGGCTTTGGACATTTACACAATTAAGAAAATCAAAGTATATTCTTCGGAAGACATGCCAATCTACGAGCCTTTTGGCGGTTTTTGGGGCTCTGATTTCTAGAAGGATCGTTTTCGAAGAATTGGGGGCGCGCAATGGATATAAAAGAAGTTTCTTTTGAAGATAAACTAAGACTGGTAACGGGGCAGGGTAAGTGGCATACCGCCGACTGCGGTGGCAAATATAAGAACATTCATCTTTCCGATGGCCCTCACGGCTTGAGAAAGCAGGATGAGGAGGTTATGCAGAACAATTTGAGCTATACCTCCACATGTTTCCCTACGGCCTCTGCTGTGGCCTGCAGCTGGGATACGGACCTTATTGCAAAGATGGCAAAAGGAATAGCCTCAGAGGCCAAGGCAGAGCAGGTTTCGATTCTTTTGGGCCCCGGAACCAACATCAAACGTTCACCAACCTGTGGACGTAATTTCGAATATTTCAGCGAGGATCCCTATTTGGCAGGAACCCTTGCTTCTGAGTATGTAAATGCCGTCCAGGAGGAAGGCATAGGTACATCTTTAAAGCATTTCGCAGGCAACAGCCAGGAAACTCTCAGGATGACCCAGAATTCCATGATTGACGAGAGAACTCTCAGAGAAATATATCTGAGGGCTTTCGAAAAGTGCGTAAAAGAGGCTGCACCTGCCACAATCATGGCATCCTATAACAGAATTAACGGTCAGTACGCATGCAGAAACAAATGGCTTCTTACGGACGTATTAAGAAACGAGTGGGGATATAAAGGCCTTGTGGTTTCTGACTGGGGCGCCTGCAATGACCTTGGAGAGGCTGTGGAGGCAGGATGTGATCTTGAAATGCCTGACAGTAACGGCTTCCATGCCGGTAATCTTAAAAGGGATGTGGAATCCGGGAAGACCTCTATGGAAGCTTTGGACAGAGCGGCTGCAAATGTTCTTAATCTGGCGGAGAAATATAAGTATCTCGATGATGAAAATTATGTGGGAATTACGAAGGAACTGCTTGATACAAATGCTTCCCTGGCAAGACAGATCGCGGAGAACAGTGCAGTCCTTCTTAAAAACGACGGGATTCTCCCCTTAAAGAACAAAGGAGAAATCCTTATTATAGGCTCCATGGCAAAGGACGTTCGTTATCAGGGCGGTGGAAGTTCCCATATTAAACCTCCCTTTGTAATGTCTATGCCTGAGGCCTTTGAGGCAGAGGAATTCAAGGTCAGATATGAAGAGGGTTACAGAAGTGACGTTGATATAGTCGATATTTCTCTTGAGAAGAAGGCCATAGAGGCCGCAAAGAAAGCAAAGGAAGAGGGTATCCCCGTTCTCTTCTTCGGAGGACTTACAGATTTTTCTGAGGGTGAGGGATATGACAGAAAGAGTTTCTCCATGCCTGAGAATCAGGAGAAACTGTTTGATAAGATCGCTGCGGAAAATCAGGATTTAATTTTTGTAGCCTTCGGTGGTTCTCCCTTTGATATGAAACCTGCGGATAAAGCAAGAGCAACCCTTATGATGTATTTATGCGGTGAATCCGTTGCCCCTGCATGTGCAGGAATCATCTCCGGAAAGGTTAATCCTTCAGGAAAGCTTGCCGAAACTTTCCCTTTCAGTTACGAGGATACTCCCGCAAAGGAGACTTATGCCAAGTATACAAAGGACGTGGAATACAGGGAGGCACTGTTTATTGGATACAGATACTACGATACCTATAACATTCCCGTTCATTTTAAATTTGGATTTGGCATGTCCTATACCACATTCGAATACACCAATCCTGTGGTGGTAAGGGATGGTACAAAAGTTAAAGTTAGATTTGACGTTACCAATACAGGCGATATGGACGGGGCTGAAGTGGCTCAGGTCTACGTGAAGAATTCTAAGCAAGATTTTATCAGGGCAGCAAGAGAACTCAGAGGATTCAAGAAGGTATTTTTGAAAGCAGGTGAGAAGGCTGAGGTTTCCATAGACCTTGATGACAGAAGCTTCGATATATATGACGTGGCCAGACATGATTATGTGACGGTTAACGGCACCTATGAGATTCAGATAGGTTCATGCCTTGGGGATATAAGACTTTCTGAAACCGTTGATATTACTGAAGGTGAAGACTTTAACAGAGACGATAGAGCAGGTATTCCCGGTTACTTTGCAAAAGCAGAGGGAGAACGCCCCAAATTTGACGAAGAGAACTTTAAGAAGCTGTATGGCAGAGAACTTAGCAGATTTGATGATACAAAGCCCGGAGAATTTGATATGTGCAATTCCCTTGGAGATCTTGCAAAGCACTCTCTTTTAGGCAAAATCGTCCTTAAACTTGTTATTTCCTTTGCTTATAGAATGATGAAGGATAAGCCAAAGGATGATCCGGAGGTCATGATGATGGTGGAAGCAATCAAGGACGGAACCCTTGATCTGGTTCTTTCAGAGGGCGGAGGAGCTTTGCCATATAATCTTGGAGAGGCCGTTGTCCTTTCCGCCAACGGGAAAAAGCTTAAGGCCATAGCTAAACTCTTTGGAAAGTAGAACAGAATAATAAAACGCACCCTCTAGCTGCGAGGGTGCGTATTTTTGTACACTTCTTTGATGTGGCCGGGTTTCAGCTTGGCGTATACCAAGGTGGTTGAGATATCGGAGTGCCCTAACATCTCCTGTACACTCTTTAAATCGGCCCCGTTTTCAACCAGGTGTGCTGCGAAGGAATGTCTCAAGGTATGAGGTGTAATATCTGCCTTGATTCCGGCCTTCTTGGCGTATAATTTTATGATTTTCCAGAAGCCCTGACGGCTCATGGTTTCTCCCGAACAGTTAACGAATACGAAATCCTTGCCTGCATCACCAATCATCTTGCTTCTTACTTCATCAAGATAACGGGAGAGAGCAGCATGGGCTTTATGACCAAAGGGAATGACTCGTTTCTTTCCGGTGTCCTTAACCGTAATCTGTGAGTGAGCCATATCAAGATCGGACATCTTAAGAGTGATAAGCTCGGATACTCTGATTCCGGTTGCATATAAGAGCTCCAGCATTGCCTTATCTCTTATTTCCTTCTCGGTATCTCCTCCGGGCTGTTCCATAAGGAGATTAATCTCTTTGATGGATAAAATAACGGGCGCTTTCTTCTCAATCTTGGGAGCATGAAGCTTTCCGGCTATATCTTCACTTATGATTTTCTTATCAAGGAGATAGTGATTGAAGGCCTTGAGAGAAGCGATGCTTCTTGAGATGGTGGCGGGAGCAAGCCCCTCCTTATTCAGATGCTCAAGAAAACTTTCAAGATCGGCGGTGGTAACGCTTGCGATGTCAGTGATACCTTTGGACATAAAAAAAGCTGACGCCTTGTTTAGGTCTCTTTCGTATGACATCAGGGTATTCTTCTTAGATGTCTTTCCCTTGCCAAGATACTCGATGAAACTTGAAATAGCCTTTTCCATTGTGTCAACCTTTCAGAATTATGTTAATTGAATTATATTTGGATTTTGAGCCAAAATCAACAGGAAATTTCGGCTTTTTTCCGTATTTTTCCCGGCATATCAACATATAGTTTTTTATTATTTTATGTCTACCAAATATGCTAAAATCTCTGAAAAAAATTTTATAAAATATTTTTGCACACAACGAAAAAAGGTGCGACTGTTATGTCGCACCTTTTTTGGTAGGTAGGTAAGTAAGTATAAAAGAAGTTAAAGGGAAAGTAAGTGATTAACACTTACAAGTTTTACACATAATACAAATAAATCAGCAGCCTTGGCCATATCCTCGGGAGAGGGGAAGGAAGGAGCAATTCGAATGTTGTTGTCCCTGGGATCCTTCTTGTAAGGGAATGTTGCGCCTGCTCCTGTGAGGGTTACGCCGGCCTCTTTACATTTGGCTACGATTTCCTTGGCACATCCGTCCATGGTGGTAAAGGAAATGAAGTAACCACCCTTGGGAGTAGTCCAGGAGCCGATGCCAAGGCCTGCGAGATTGGCTTCAAAGGTCTTAAGTACAGCTTCGAACTTAGGACGAAGGAGAGCAGCATGTTCTTTCATGTGTGCCTTGATTCCTTCGATGTTCTTATAGCATTTAACATGTCTCAACTGATTAATCTTGTCATAACCTATGGTCTGAATGGTCATGGACTTCTTGATGTCAGCAAGGTTTGCTTCGCTTGTGGCGAGAGCAGCAATGCCGCTTCCTGCCAGGCTTATCTTGGAAGTGGATGAGAACTCGTATACCATGTCGGGATTTCCGGCTTTCTCACAAAGAGAAATGATATCGGCAAGTTCATCACCTTCATCATAAAGGTCGTGAACAGCATAAGCGTTATCCCAGTAAATTCTGAAGTCCTTTGCTGCGGGCTTAAGTGCGGCAAATCTCTCAACAGTTTCCTTTGAATATGTATATCCGCAGGGGTTTGAGTATTTGGGAACACACCAGATACCCTTTACGGTCTCATCGCCATTTACATATTTCTCAACCAGGTCCATATCGGGGCCATCCTCATTAAGAGGAATATTTATCATCTCAATGCCGAAGTGCTCGGTAATGGCAAAGTGTCTGTCATAACCGGGAACGGGGCAAAGGAATTTAACCTTGTCAAGCTTGTACCAGGGTGTATTTCCGAGAACGCCGTGGGTAAATGAGCGGCTTACGGAGTCATACATAAGGTTTAAGCTGGAGTTTCCTGCTACAAGTACGTGAGAGGGGTCAGTACCCATTATGTCTGCCATAAGCTTCTTGGCTTCAGGGATACCATCCAAAACTCCGTAGTTACGGCAATCCAATCCGTTCTCTGCGGTGAATGATGAAGAACTTGTGATTGTATCAAGCAAATCCGCACCCAGATCATACTGAGCAACGGAGGGCTTACCTCTGGACATGTCGAGTTTAAGCTCTTTTGCCTTGGCTGCCTCGAATGCTGCTTCAAGCTCATCCTTCATTTTAATGAGTTCTTCTCGTGATAAATCCTTAAGGGCGTTCATTATTTCCTCCCACCTTTGTATTAATCATTCTGGATTATTGTATACAATTATACAAACAATGTCAATATGTTATTATGCTTGAAAATAAGGATGAAAAAGTGTAGAATTCTAGAGGAATTACTAACTTTTAAGGAGAAACTGATGGCACTTACTAAGAAACCTGTAACGGGTATGAAGGATATTTTACCCGAGGAAATGATAATAAGAGACTATGTCATAGGCGTAATCAAAGAGAATTATGCAAAGTATGGCTTTACTTCAATAGAGACTCCCTGTGTTGAGAATATTGAGAATCTCACAAACAAACAGGGCGGAGAGAATGAGAAACTCATCTTCAAGATTCTTAAAAGAGGAGAGAAACTTAAACTTGAGACAGCTGAGACTGAGAGTGATCTTGTAGACGGTGGTCTTCGCTATGACCTTACGGTTCCCCTTGTTCGTTTCTACTCCAATAATTCCGGCTCACTGCCTGCTCCCTTTAAGGCACTTCAGATAGGAAACGTATGGAGAGCAGACAGACCCCAGAGAGGAAGATATCGTCAGTTTATGCAGTGTGATATCGATATTCTCGGTGAGCCCTCCAACCTTGCGGAGATTGAGCTCATCCTTGCCACAACCTCCACACTTGGAAAGCTCGGATTTAAGAACTTTAATATAAGAATTAACGAGAGAAGAATTCTTAAAGCTATGGCAAAATACGCCGGTTTCCCCGAAGAGAGCTACGATTCCGTATTCATCACTCTTGATAAGATGGATAAGATCGGAGTGGAAGGTGTAGAGGCCGAACTTAAGGAGCAGGGCTTTGACGCTGCAGGCGTTGATAAGTACCTTGAACTCTTTAAGGGTGCAGAGGCATCAGGTGACAGCTTAAAGTATATTGTTGATCAGATTAAGGATTGCCTTGAGGATGGCGTATATGACAACCTTAAGGAGATTATAGACAGTGTTGAATCCACAAAGTCTGCACAGTTTAATATGGTATTCGACCCCACTCTTGTAAGAGGCATGTCCTACTATACAGGAACAATCTTTGAGATTGAGATGCCTGAGTTTGGTGGAAGCTGCGGCGGTGGCGGAAGATACGATAAGATGGTAGGCAAGTTCACAGGAAACGATGTTCCTGCCTGCGGGTTCTCCATCGGATTCGAGAGAATAGTTCTTCTTTTGCTTGAGAACGGTTTCAAGGTTCCCACAGCGCCCAAGAAGATTGCTTTCCTTATAGAAAAGGGAGTAAGCGGCGAGAAGCTTTGTGAAGTTATCGGAGAGGCACAGAAAGAACGTGCCAACGGTTCCCAGGTTCTCGTTGTGAGAATGAACAAGAATAAGAAGTTCCAGAAGGAACAGCTTATAGGAGAAGGATACGAAACTTTTAAGGAGTATTATAAAGAAGCGCTCAAAGTATGAGACAGATTCTGAAGTACTTTACAAACTATAAAAAAGAAACGGTTTTAGCGCCCCTTTTTAAGTTGTTGGAAGCGGTATTCGAACTCTTTGTCCCCTTGGTTATTGCCGGAATCATAGATAAAGGCATCCCCACAGGTGACAAGGGTTACGTGGGCCGAATGTTTGCACTGTTAGTGTTACTGGCAGTGATAGGCCTTGTCTGTGCCGTGACAGCCCAGTTTTTTGCTGCAAAGGCTGCCACGGGAGTTTCCACAAAGCTAAGGAGCGCTCTTTTTGCGCGCATTGAGCACTTAAGCTTCAGACAGATTGATGAGGCTACAACCTCAACACTTATAACCCGAATGACCAGCGATATCAATCAGGTTCAGTCGGGTATCAACATGGTATTAAGGCTTTTTCTTCGCTCCCCGATTATCGTATTCGGAGCGGTAATCATGGCCTTTACCATAGATGTTAAATCAGCATTTATTTTTGTGATAACCGTTCCCGCCCTTGCTGTTGTAGTTGTGACCATTACAGCTATGAGTATTCCGAGACACAAAAAGGTACAGGGCGCTTTGGATAAGGTTCTTGGCGCTACCAGAGAGAACCTGGCAGGTGCCAGAGTAATCAGGGCTTTCAGGAGAGAGGAAAATGAGAAGAGGGACTTCGCTGAAAGAACCTTGACTCTCTATAACCTTCAGAACAATGTGGGATTTTTGACTTCAATAATGAATCCCGCAACACTTATCATTATTGATACAGCCATTGTGATTCTTATATATTTTGGCGCCATAAGAGTCGATACGGGAGTTCTTACCCAGGGCCAGGTAGTTGCCCTTTGGAACTATATGTCCCAGATTCTTGTGGAGCTTGTTAAGCTTGCAAATCTTGTGGTTACCGTTACCAAGGCATTGGCATGCGCTGAGCGAGTGGGAGCTACCCTTTCCATGGAGGAAGAGGAGCCTTTTGAGGAAACTGTTGAACCCCTGGAGACTGACCCTGATGCTCCTGCTGTGGAGTTTCAGAATGTTTCTCTTACCTACCACGAAGGTGCCGAACCCTCACTTAAGAATATATCCTTTAAGGTTAACCACGGGGATGTTGTGGGCGTTATCGGAGGTACCGGAAGCGGTAAGACTTCCCTCATACACTTAATTCCCGGCTTTTATAAGGCCAGCGAGGGAAGAGTACTTGTTGATGGCAGAGAAGTTTCTGATTTTACCAGAGCTGACTTGAGAAAAAGAGTATCTGTCGCCATGCAGAAGGCGGTTCTCTTTAAGGGAAGCATCAGATCCAACATTCTTAAAGGAAACATAGATGCCACTGATGAGGAGATACTTGAGGCGGCAAAGATTGCTCAGGCTTATGAAATCATCGAAGGAAAGGGCGGTCTTGATGCATCTGTTGCTCAGGGAGGAAAGAACTTCTCGGGAGGCCAGAAGCAGCGTCTGGCACTTACAAGAGCACTTATCAGTAAACCTGAGATTCTTATACTTGACGATTCGGCTTCAGCCCTGGATTTTGCCACTGAAGCGGCTTTAAGAAAGGCACTGGCCGAGAAAATGAAGGGAACCACAATGTTTATAGTGTCCCAGAGAACATCTTCCATTATGCATGCAGACAAGATTATTGTTCTTGAGGATGGCGAAGCAGTGGGCATAGGAACCCATAAGGAACTCCTTAAGACTTGTGAGATTTACAGGGAAATCTTTCTTTCTCAATTCCCGGAAAGGGCAGGTGAGATAGATGGATAGGAAGAGAAATATAATTGCTGAGGTTTTGATTTACCTTAAGCAATATCTTTGGATGATAGCACTTTCGCTGGTGCTTTCGTTGGTGTACGTTTTTGGAACCTTATATGTTCCTATTCTTATAGGAAGAGCCATTGATTATATCGTTGGTCCTTCAGATGTGGATTTTGAGGCCATTATGGCCATAAGCATAAGGGTTCTTGTGGTTGTGGGAATAAGTGCATTGGCCCAGTGGATTATGGGAATCCTAAACAACAAGATAACCTTCCATGTAATCAAGGATATCAGAGAGGATGCTTTCAAAAAACTTCATGATCTCCCCTTCTCATATCTTGACGGCCATTCCCACGGTGATCTGGTTAGCCGGGTAATTGCGGACGTGGATACATTTGCCGATGGGCTTCTAATGGGATTCACTCAGCTTTTTACAGGAGTAGCCACAATAATAGGAACTCTCATATTCATGTTCAGAACCAATGTATGGATTTCTCTTGTGGTGGTTCTGATTACGCCGGTGTCTTTACTGGTTGCCAGGTTTATTGCCAGAAGTTCTTATAAGATGTTCACACTTCAGTCGGAGACCAGAGGCGAACAGACCGGACTTATCAACGAAGTAATAGAGAATCAGAAGGTTGTAAAGGCCCTTTCCAACGAGGAAGAGGTTATAGAAACCTTTGAAGAGATTAATGACAGATTAAGAGACTGCTCATTAAAGGCAGTTTTCTATTCGTCCCTTGTTAATCCCAGCACAAGATTCGTCAACAGCCTTGTGTATGCGGGAGTGGGAATCAGCGGCGCAATGATAGCCATAAACGGCGGAATCAGTATCGGTATGCTGACCTGCTTTTTAAGCTATGCAAACCAGTACACGAAGCCTTTTAATGAAATATCAGGTGTTATTACTGAGCTTCAGAATGCTTTGGCCTGCGCAAAGAGGTGCTTTGAACTTATCAAAACCGAAGGTCAGACTCCGGATGCCCCCGATGCCACAAAGCTTGGGGAAGTGGACGGAAACATTAAGGTATCCGATATTTCATTCTCATATACCCCTGACAAGCCTCTTATCGAGCACTACAATCTTGAGGCAAAGAAGGGCCAGAGAATTGCCATCGTAGGTCCTACGGGATGTGGCAAGACCACATTTATAAACCTTCTCATGAGATTCTATGACATCAATTCAGGTACAATTGAGATTGATGGAGTTGATACATCAAAGGTTACAAGAGACAGCTTAAGAAGCAATTATGGAATGGTTCTTCAGGAAACCTGGTTAAGATCCGGAACCATTAAAGAGAATATAGCCTTCGGGAACCCTGAGGCCACTGATGAAGAGATAATTGAGGCGGCAAAGAAAGCCCACGCCCATTCCTTCATTAAGCGTCTGCCCAAGGGTTACGATACCTTTATAGGAGAGGACGGAGGCAGCCTTTCACAGGGACAGAAGCAGCTTTTATGCATTGCAAGAGTAATGCTGACACTTCCTCCTATGCTCATACTTGACGAGGCTACAAGTTCCATTGATACAAGAACCGAAATCAGGATTCAGAAGGCCTTTGCCGAGATGATGCAGGGAAGAACCTCCTTTGTTGTTGCCCACAGACTTTCCACCATCAAAGAGGCCGACATCATTGTTGTTATGAAGGACGGGCATATAATTGAGCAGGGTAAGCACGATGAGCTTATAGAGCGTGGGGGCTTCTACGCAAAGATGTACAATTCTTGACACTAGAGCCTATATATGGTATATTTTTCAAACAATTATACGTATTTTTAGACGTATTTATATGGAAAAGGAGTTGACAATCCAATAATGGATGATGGTAGTCGATTGCCGTGGATTATAGCAATCATTCTGCTGTTTTTTGCAGCATTTTTCGCAGTCGCGGAAACCGCTTTGGCGTCCGCGTCAAAGAATAAAATAAAGGCCCAGCTTGAGCGGGGCGATTATCGTGCAAAAAAAGCACTTTTTTGTTTGGATCATTTTGAAGATGCAATAAGCACTTTGCTTGTCTGCACCAACATCGTACATATTTCTACAGCTGCACTGGTTACCGTAGCCGTCACAAGACGCTGGGGCTTAAGTGCGGTGTCTGTGAGCACCTTGATTACCACTGTTGTGGTTTTCTTCGCAGGTGAGATGTTGCCCAAGAGTATAGCCAAAAAGTATAGTGAGAAGCTGTTGCTTGCAACGGCCGGTATTCTGCGCTTTTTTATGGGGGCTTTGGCTCCTGTTTCAAAGCTTCTTTCTGCTGTGGGCAAAATCTTCGTGAAAGAGGAAGATGCCGAGATAAGTGTCACAGAGGATGAACTTTATGACATTATCGAGGACATGGCAGAAGAGGGCTCTATAGATGAAGAGCAGGGTGAGCTGATTTCATCCGCCATTCAGTTTGGTGATGTTACCGTAGACAGTATTCTTACCCCCAGAGTTGATATGGTGGCTATAGATGTGGCTGCAAACTCCAAGTCAGTACTTGAACTTGTTAAGGGAACTACTCACAGCCGTCTTCCCGTATACGAAGGAACCATCGATAACATTATCGGTGTGCTTCATATAAGAAAGTTTATGAAGGCTTATCTTAAATCCAAGCGTATTCCCAAGGTAAGACCTCTTCTTGATAGCGTATATTTCACACCTCAGACCACAAGAATCGATACTCTCCTTCCCATACTTTCCGGTAAGAAGCAGAATATGGCCGTGGTTACCGACTCCTTTGGAGGAACCCTCGGTATTGTTACTGTTGAGGATATCTTAGAGGAGCTGGTTGGTGAAATCTGGGATGAGGATGACATTGTTGAGGAGGCAATTATGTCTCTTGGAAACAATGTTTACCTTGTTGACGCCGAGGAGACTGTGGGAGACCTTTTCGATGAGATAGACTTTGAGGACCCTGATGAAGATGAAAGATACACCAATCTCTTAGTCAGCGACTGGGTTTACGAGCACTTCCCCGAAATTCCCAAAGTCGGAGACTGCTTCGAGTATAACGGTATAAAGGTTACGGTATCTTTGATGGACCACAACAGAATTGTGAGAGTCAGAGTCGTAGCTCCCGATAAAGTAGAGGGAGGTGACGAAGAATGACAATCTGGTTCGTAGGTACAGGTATACTGCTTTGCGTATTGTTATCCGCATTCTTCTCAGCCTCTGAGATGTCCTATTCCTCATGCAATACGGTTCGCCTGGAAAATGAGGAAAAAGACGGAAACAAGAAAGCAAAACGCGCGTTATTTATTGCAGATCACTTTGATGATGCTTTAAGCGCAATACTTATAGGAAACAATCTGGTAAATATAGCGGCTTCTTCCCTTTGTTCGGTATTTGTAATCCTTGCTACGGGAGAGGACAAGCTTACATGGGTGGCAACCATAATCATTACAATTGCCATCATTATCTTCGGAGAGACCATTCCGAAAATTACGGCAAAGCAGAGAGCAAACGGTTTTGCCATGTTTGCATCCGCGCCCTTAAGATTTCTTATGATTATCTTTAAGCCGGTAATTTGGATAGTGGTTAAGCTTATTAACCTTATTACCATGAAGATGAATCCCGAGGAAGATAAGGACGAGGACGAGGGAACCACAGAGCTTCAGTCCATTATCGAAACTGCAGAGGATGAGGGTGTTCTTGATAAGGAAAGAACGGAGCTTATTCATGCGGCAATCGATTTTTCTGAGATTTCTGCCTTCGAGGTTATGACAGCAAGAATCGATGTGGACGCCATCGACATCGATGATGATAAGGAAGATATTTTAGAGGTTGTAAGAAATACTTCCCATACCAGAATTCCTGTATATGAGAACGGAATCGACCATATTATCGGCATTGTTCACATGAATCACTTCTTAAAGGCCATGGCCAATGAGGAGGAAATGGATTTGAGAAGCATTCTCATGAAGCCATGCTTTGTATATAAGACAACAAAGCTGCCTGCTGTTTTGGAGGAGCTTCGAAAGGCCAAACAGCACCTTGCCATTGTTACGGATGAATATGGCGGAACTCTGGGTGTTATCTCCATGGAGGACGTTCTTGAGCAGATAGTCGGAGATATCTGGGATGACACCGACGATATAGAGGTGGATGTTGTAAGGCATTCTGAGAATGAAATTGAGGTTGACGGAGATATGGTTATTTCCGATTTCCTTGACCTTACTGATATTGATGAGGATGAGCTTGAATGCGAAAGTGATACCCTGGGTGGCTTTATTACGGAAACCCTGGGAACCTTCCCTGAGGAGGGGGATCACGTGGACTTTAAGAACCTGACCCTCACAGTCCTTAAGATGGATGAGAGAAGAGTTGAGAAGGTCCTCATAAGATTCAATTAAATACTTTCAATTTCTTTAGTTTTGTGGTAGATTTAGAAGGCAGGTTTTTTTTATGTTCACTATTTTAGGGGAATTGCCCTTATAACAAAAGGAGATTAGTTTTACCATGAAAAAGAGTAGAGGAGTTGTGACTCTTATATGTACCCTGCTTCTTTTGGCAGGATGCATTTATACCGCTATTTTCGGTGTGGGTCAGGACAAGTCAGGTTCTGCTGAGAGCATTAAGCTCGGACTTGATCTGGCAGGCGGTGTCAGCATTACATATCAGGTAGTAGGTGATGAAGAGCCTTCAGCCACAGATATGAGCGACACAATTTTCAAATTACAGCAGCGTGTACAGAACTACAGTACAGAGGCACTTGTTTATAAGGAAGGCTCTGACAGAATCAATATTGAGATTCCCGGCGTTACAGATGCCAACCAGATTCTTTCAGATTTGGGACGTCCCGGAGCACTGTACTTCATCGCTGAGACAGACTCCGAAGGAAACCTTAACTACGTTGGTTCCTATGGACAGGATGCAGATGGTAAGCTGGTTCAGGTATACAGCCTTACCAAATCCCTTGAGGAGTTGGAGGCAGACGGTTCTATCGTTCTTACAGGTTCTGAGGTTGCAGAAGCTCAGGCCGGTTATCGTAAGGATGATATGAATAACCAGTCTCCCGTTGTTCAGCTTACTTTTAACGCAGACGGAACCACAAAGTTCGCAGAAGCTACAAAGAAAGCTTTCGAGAAGGGCGAGACAATTGCAATTTACTATGACTTCAGTGAAGTTGAATCTGAGAACTTCGTAAGTGTTCCCAAGGTTAACTCCGTTATCAACGCAGGTTCAGCAGAAATCACAGGTGAGAAGTCCCTTGAGGATGCAGAGAAGCTTGCTTCCACCATCAGAATCGGTGGACTTAAGTTAAAGCTTGAGGAGTTGCACTCCAAGGTTGTAGGTGCTCAGCTTGGTACCGATGCTATCCGCACATCACTTATGGCCGGAGCTATCGGTCTCGGAATCATCGTATTATTCATGATTGCCGTTTACTTTGTACCCGGACTTGTGGCAAGTATTGCACTTGCATTATATACAGCACTTGTTATCGTGCTTCTTGATGGATTCGATATGACCCTTACCCTTCCCGGTATTGCAGGTATCATCCTTTCCATCGGTATGGCAGTAGATGCCAACGTTATTATCTTCGCACGTATCAGAGAAGAGATTGCAGCAGGAAATACTGTCGGTGCTTCCATTAAGATTGGTTTTGACAAGGCTTTGTCAGCTATCATCGATGGTAACATCACAACACTTATTGCAGCAATTGTTCTTTGGTTTATGGGTACCGGTTCTGTTAAGGGCTTTGCTCAGACACTTATGCTTGGTATCGTTTTATCAATGTTCACAGCTCTTGTTATTACCAAGATGCTCCTCAATGCATTCTATGCTATGGGAGTTAGAGATCAGAAGTGGTATGGCGTATCCAAAGAGAGAAAGCCCATCAACTTCCTTGCAAAGAAGGGTATCTTCTTTACAATCTCTGCAGTAGTAATTATCTGTGGCTTCGTATTCATGGGTATCCACTCAGCTAAGGGTGAGAGAGCATTCAACTTCTCCCTTGAGTTCATTGGTGGTGCTTCAACAACGGCTACATTCCCTGAGGATGTAAGCATTGCAAAGCTTGACAGCGAAGTGGTTCCCAAGATTGAAGCTGTAACAGGCGACGGAAACGTTCAGTCTCAGAAGGTAACAGGTACCAACGAAGTAATCTTCAAGACACGTACCCTTACAGTTGACGAGAGAGAGCAGATGAAGGATGTACTTGTTGAGTCCTTCGGAGTTGACGAGGCAACAATCAATGTTGAGAACATCAGCTCAACAATCTCTAACGAGATGAAGCGTGATACAGTTATCGCTGTTATCGTTGCAGTAGTACTTATGCTTATCTACATCAGAATCAGATTCAAAGATATCAGATTCGGTTTCAGCTCAGTACTTGCTCTTATCCATGACGTTTTGGTTGTACTTACATGCTATGCGGTTGCAAGAATTTCAGTGGGCTCTACTTTCATTGCCTGCCTCCTTACAATCGTAGGTTACTCAATCAACGCCACAATCGTTATCTTCGACAGAATCCGTGAGAACTTAAATACTCCCGGAAGACTGTCCGTTGAGGAGATTGTTAACACAAGTATTACACAGACATTATCAAGAAGTATCTTTACTTCTTTGACAACCTTCATCATGGTTGCAGTTCTCTACATACTTGGTGTAACCTCCATCAAAGAGTTTGCACTTCCTCTCATGGTAGGTATTGCATGCGGTACATTCTCATCTGTATGCTTAACCGGAGCATTCTGGTACCTTATGAGAAAAGTAGGTAAGAAGAAAGCTTAAGTTTTTGCATAATAATAAAGTGTTAAATTTGGGGAAGAGATTCGTCTCTTCCCCTTTTCTGTACAATGATTTATTGGTATAATTGTCGAGTGTGCTACACATATTAAACGAAGAGGAGTAATAAGGAATGTTTCAAATGTATGTAACACTGGCAGTCTTTCTGCTTATGATTATAAGCTTCTGCCTGAATAAAATTCCTATGGCCATCACATCAATGCTGGGCATGCTGGTTTTGGTGGCAACGGGATGCGTAGAGCCCTCACAGGCTTTATCCAACATCGGAAGCAGCGTAGCGGTAACCATGGCGTCCATGTTTATCATTGCCGCAGGTCTTAACAGAACCCAACTGGTTCCCAAGTTATCAGGAATCGTTTATAAGGTTTCAAAAGGGTCTTTCACAAAGGTTTTGGCCGGATATGTAATAGTTACTTTTATCCTTGGCCAGTTTATCCCCAGCATTACAGCGTTATTTGCACTGGTTTGCCCCCTTGTTATCGGCATGTGCGATGAGATGGGATTCAAGCCTTCAAAGATGATGTATTCAATCGGTCTTGTTACGGTGTCCTGCTCTTATGCAATCACACCCATCGGACCCTACGTTGGAAACTATATTGAGAATAACGGTCTTCTTGCCGAGTACGGTATCGAGGGCTTTACCAATACCATTTTTACGGAGACATCAATTAAGCTCCCCGTAACAATACTTATTATGCTTTATGCGATTTTTATCGCACCCAAGTTTGCACCTGAGAACCCTGTGGTTCCCGTAAGACTTTTCGACGCAAAGAAGGCAGCTGAGAAGGTTAAACTTCCCATCTGGCAGGAAGTTATAGCATATGTAGCTTTCTTTGGAACAGTAATCTGTCTGATGTTTAAGTCCTTCGGACTTCCCTCATGGCTTATTCCCGCTATTGCAGCCTGTCTTGTGGTTGCCAGCGGAATCCTTAGAGGCAAAGATGCCATTGGAAGCATGGGAATCGACATCATCCTTCTCTATGTTGGCGTTGTTACCCTTGGAAATGCCTTTGCCGCAACAGGAGCAGGCGACATGGTAGGCGGAGCAGTTGCGGGCCTTTTACAGAACACAAGAAACAGCTACGTAATCGGAGGAGTGTTCTTTGTGGCTTCATTTATTATGACAAGCCTCCTTTACAACAGAGCGGTAAGCAAGGTTCTTATTCCCCTTGCTCTGGTAACCTGTGCATCCTTAAAGTGTGATCCCAGAGGAATCATGCAGATGTGCTACATTGGATCCATGAGCTCGCTTATTACACCTATGGCCACATCGGTTGTTCCCATGATGATGGGTGCCGGCGGATATGACCAGAAGACCCTGCTTAAGATGGGGTGGCTGCCGTCGATTCTTATGGCCATCGCAACAGTGGCGATTGGCATGACCTTATATCCTTGTTTCTAATTTATGACATCTTGAACAGCTTCGAGCTGGCACGTAGAGCAGTCTTTGACTGCTCTTTTTTTGTGTCCGGAAATAAAAAATCGACTGAAAGTCGAAAAAGTTGTTGACAACATAAAACAAAGGGGTTATCATAAAAACCGACCGAGAGTCGAAAAGGAGATTCGTGCGCATGAAAAAAGGTGAAAGAAGAAAACAGGAGTTACTGGAAATCGCTTATAAGATGTTCCTTTCAAAGGGATATGAGAACACCAGCGTTGATGACATCATAGCTGAGGCAGGAATTGCCAAGGGCACATATTACTATTATTTCCCAAGTAAGGAGCAGACTCTTGAGGAAGTAATTGATTTGATGCTGGATAAAGAGACGGAGCGTGCCAAGGCAATCTTAGCAAGCGATTACCCCATAGAACAGAAGCTTGTGGGCGTCATTGCCTCCTTCAGGCCTGATGAGGCGGAGATGACCATTAAGGATGCTTTACATGAGCAGGAGAATTTGCTGATGCATGAGAAGATCAAGAATAAGCTTTTGGACAGGCTTGTGCCTCTTGTTTGCGAAGTAGCGGAGCAGGGGGTAAGAGAGGGAAAGTTTAACTGCGATAACATCCCCGAGCGAGTAAAGATGATTATTATTCTTTCCAATGAAGTTTTCGACTCTGACAATTATACGGAGGCCGACATAAAGGTCTTCATAGACACGATTGAAAGGATGCTGTACGCAAAGCCCGGCTCCATGGCCTTCGTGGAACAGCTCGTCAGAAAATAAGGAGATATTAGATGGAACATTACACATACAGACCCAAAAGGTTCTATATTATAGTTTTTGCCCTGACCTGGGGTTTCTGGGCTCTGGCCCTCGCTTTAAAGAATAACAACGCAGCCATGCTTGGCATAATGGTAATCGGACTTATTATGCCGGCTGCAACGGCCGTGGTTACGGTTCTTAGTTCTAAGAACAAGATGCTTAAGGAAGATCTTAAGCGTAAAATCGTCGGCTTCTACAGAATTAAGCCCCAATACATTTTACTTGGCTTTTTACTATACGGAGTAGCAGTGGCGGCTTCAATCGGAATATCCGTTTTGTTTGGAGGCTCACCCGATCAGTTTTCCTTCACAGAGGATTTCTCTTTCTCAATAGGCGGTACATCAGCTCTTTTGACCATGCTTCTTGCTTCCGTTATTGAAGAGGTGGGCTGGAGAGGCTACGGTGAAGATGCTGTAGGTCAATACCATAGCTGGTTTGTAGAATCTTTGATTTTTGCAGGAATATGGGGATGCTGGCACCTGCCTTTATTCTTGATTCCGGGAACCTATCAGTACACACTTAAGGAACTTGGCTTAGTTTACGTTATTAACTTCCTGTTAAGCACATTTCCTGTGGATTTCCTTCAGACATGGCTTTATGTCAAGAACAGAAGAAGTATGCTTGCCACAATTCTTTTCCATCTCTTTATAAACATTATGCAGGAAAAGATAGCCATGACTCCCGAAACCAAGATTATAGAAACCGGAGTTTTGACCCTGGTTGTAGTGGGCGTGGTTTTGGCCAACAAGAAGCTGTTCTTCGAGAAGGAGCACGTTGGAAGACTTTTGGAGATGCAGCTTGAGGAGGACGCCAAGAGTGAGCGGTAATTTCAAGAAGTTTCTGCTTTTGTGGTCGGGAGAGCTGGTTTCCTCCATAGGTGGCGGACTTACAAGCTTTGGACTTGGAGTTTACGTATTTAACATGACAGGAAGCGCTGCGGGAATGGCTCTCGTAACGCTTCTCGGATTCCTGCCCACATTGGTACTTGGCGTACCAGCGGGGGTATTGGCTGATAAGTACGACAGGCGCCTTCTTATGATGATAGGAGACGGGTGCTCAGCAATCGGCATTATTTATATTCTGGTTGCCATGATGACGGGTGGGGCGAGTCTGCTTGAGATTTGCATCGGCGTCACCATAAGCTCGGTATTTTCAGCTCTTCTTGAGCCTTCATATAAGGCAACAATTACGGACATCCTTACCAAGGATGAGTTTTCCAAGGCCAACGGACTTGTGTCCATGGCGGGAAGCGCGAGATATCTGTTTTCGCCGATTATAGCGGGATTCCTTCTTTCCGTAAGTGATGTGAAGCTTCTTCTTATTATAGATATCTGCACTTTCTTCCTTACGGTAATAAGTGCTGCGGTGGTAAGGAGAGGGACTCCTACAAATGCCACTGAGGAAGATATTTCTTTCATGGAAAGCATGAAGGAAGGCTGGAAGATAATTACAGGAAACAAGGGGGTTCTGATGCTTGTTGTTGTGGCATCATTTATCACTTTGTTCATGGGAATGTTTCAGATTCTGGCGGAACCCTTTGTCCTTTCTTTTTCTGACGCCAAGACTCTTGGAGTTACGGAAACAATCTGCGCCTGCGGAATGTTAGTGACGGCAATATATCTTGGAATCAAGGGTATAAAGGGAAGATTTGCCATGCTGATGTCAGTTTCTTTGATGCTTGCAGGGGCCTTTATGTATGGATTTGGAATGACAACAAATATCGCCATTCTTTGTGCATTTGGATTCCTTTTCTTTGCTTCCCTTCCCATAGCCAACAACTGTCTCGATTATCTTATCAGGACAAACATAAGGGCAGATGCCCAGGGAAGAGCCTGGGGACTTATCGGGTTCCTTTCACAGATAGGATATGTTGTGGCTTACGCAGTATCCGGAGTGGCGGCGGATTTAATTGGAAAGGCTACAGGAGGGGGCGTTGGCTTTGGCTCAGGCACGGTAATACAGGTGGCAGGAGTGATGCTTGTGATTATCGCAGGAAGCATCCTGCGTATGAAAAGCATTAGACGGCTTGAAAATTTGCCGGAATAAGGAAAATGTGCAATTTGGGGACAGC
>Ga0129307_1000544_pt1 | contig 56967 bp, 43 predicted proteins | sample P1105metagenome_FD_94437 | JGI IMG/M metagenome (GOLD analysis project Ga0129307, IMG submission 94437) | Capybara group fecal microbial communities from Wisconsin, USA - P1105 metagenome | ecosystem: Host-associated > Mammals > Digestive system > Large intestine > Fecal | place: USA: Wisconsin... | reverse complement strand
CCTCATCATCATATTCGATGGATTCTTCAATAAACTTCTGAGCATGCTCTTTCTGGGTGAGATAGGTATCCCGGGCAGGAGCAGGGGGTTCGGGAAGGGCTGGTTCCACACCGGCCGCTGCAGCCTGTGCTTTTGTTTCAGCCACAGCCTGCTCATGCTTCCTGCTGTTCTCGGCATCGATGGCATCAAAATCAGGCATATGGTTCATATCAAACTTTTCACAGTACAAATAGCCAAGCGTCTGATAGAGCATGCCGCTCGGAGCACGCAGGGCGCGCTTTTCGAGCAGATTGATGCCCTTGTCCAGGGAACCAAGACGGTACATGCAGGCTGCATAATTGGTAAAGAGCTGCGTCTTCTGTTCTTCATTGAGGCCAGGGGCCTTTTCTGTTTTCTTCAGAAGATCACGGGCTTTTTCATACTCACCGGAGCGGATGAGAAGGACAGAGTAGGAGAGCAGAAAACGTGGATTATCAAGACCGGATTTGACCGCTTCTTCATACATCTGGAGAGCTTCTTTGATCTGACCTTTGCCGTGCAGGGCATAGGCCTTCTGCGCTTTGAGCGTCGCCATGAATCCCATATTCAGATTCCTTTCCTGGTCAGCCTTTTCTGGAGGCGATCATAGCGGTATTGTAACGCATTTCTGGTTGCTTGTACAGTGCCCGGGTCCGTGAGCGACGGTTCAGAGAGCAGGATCAGCGCTTTGCGCGTCATCTCCAGTGCCTCAGAAAGATTGCATTCCACGTGCTCATAGTATTTCGCAAGCGCGATATACGGCTCAACGCCGCCTTCCTTCCTGGAGATCATATCCAGGTAAATCTCGCGGGCATGCTCAACCTGTCCTTCCCGGCGGTGGGATGCGGCAAGACGAAGCTGCGAGGAAGAGTGCATTTTGCCGGCGGGAACAAGACGGAAGACGCGCCTGGACTCGGCTGCATGATGTTCTTTTTCAAGAGCAGCGCCCATGGAAAACAGGTCTTCCTGAAAGCGGATCTGTTCGGGCTGGGTATACTGAGCACACAGATGACTGAGAAGGAGCAGCATGCTTGCGACGTCCTGTTCGTTGTGGGTCAGCACATCTTCCAGAAGGGCAAATTCCCCTGTTTTCAGAAAACGGAAAAAACGCTCAGGGGCTTCGCTGCCGGGCAGGTCGCCGGTACGCGGAATGCCCAGGACTTCTGTTTCGATGCGGCTCAGGCGGCACTGGGAAAGGCGCAGCTTGTAAATCCTCCTGGAAATGGGCAGAAGATCAATATGCGGCAGATCCAGGCAGTCGGCACTGAGCCGATTCATGAGAAAGCGTGTGCGGAGCAGCGGAATATCGAAGGTTCTGCCGTTAAATGTACAGATCAGATCACTGTCAAGGATCTGCTGGCGGACTTTTTCAAGCATGAAGCGCTCTTCGGGATAATCCCGCATGACATATTGCGTGACAGCGAATCCATGTGCTGTGATCCTGCCGATTCCGATCTCAAATGCCACAGTGCCCGCGCCGCCGCCGAGACCTGTGGTTTCCGTGTCAAGGAAAAGAATGCGCCGGGGATTCAGCGGGTCCGGCATTTCTTCGTGCTGCATGAGCATCAGCGGACGCCGGGTCAGAGCGGAGAGTTCGGGAAATTCCTGAATCGGACGGACCACTGTTTTTTCCCAGCAGTCGACAAAGGACTGAGCAGGCTTGCTGTCCGTACGCGTACTCTGGGATTCAATGGCTTTGAGTTTCTGGAGCAGATTGATATGCTTCGCCTCCCTTCCCCACAGGATGAATCAGGTGCCTGAGCGGAGGAGCATATCCCTGAGAATGCGGATGGCGGTTTCCTTGCCGTCCGGACCGACTTCTCCGACAGGTCCCACACAGGAGGGACATCCCTGGGCACAGGTGCAGCCTGTGACAATGTCAAGACATTTTTCGAGCAGCAGGCGCTGCATGGAATAGGCTTTCTGAGAAAGTCCCACGCCGCCGGGATAGTTGTCATAGATAATCAGGGTCGGCTTATCCGTGATGGGACTTTTGACCTGATAGACAACGCAGACATCCTGCGGGGAACACATGAGATAGAGCGGAGCTACGATGCGCAGCAGATTGGCCACGCCGAGCATTCCGTTCTTCAGCTGATCATTATCGAACCGACTGCACAGGTCATCGGGCAGTTTCCACCACATGGCGGTGGTATGCATATCGGTTTCCGGCAGACGCACATGACCGAATCCGAGATTTTCATGGGTATCAAAACGGATTTTCTTGAACATGGTGACGAGCGCCGAGACCTTGATTTCACCCAGTGCACGCGCGAGTCCGCCCGGTTCATCAACCTCCTCCTCAATATCCAGGAGGCTCAGGGAAATATTCAGGTCAGCGTCGGTATAATACCCGACATCCACCTGGCGGATGAACGCTTTGCAGGCATCAAAGTCGAGCTTTTCGACCTGGTACTGCATGCCCTCGTGCATGTAGATGGCGTTCTCATGCAGGAGCATGGGGACCGTGAATCGGTCCATTTCTCCGATGACCCGGTGGTGTGCAGGATCGGTGATATCGATGATGGCAAAGTTTTCTTCGGCAGCTGAGCGGAGGGAGAGACTGGAGGCGGGAAAATCATCGGCCATCCAGTGATATCTGCCGCCGACATGCCGGAGGATATTCGCATCCGTCAGGTATTCCATCAGCATATCCGGGGACGGAGCGTTGCCGAAAGCGTCGCCGTCCTCGAACGGAAGCTCATAGGCGGCACACTTGAAGTGATTCAGAAGAATATAGATGTTATCCGGATTGAGCAGGGCATTCTCAGGAGACCGCCTGAGGAAATAATCCGGGTGCGCAACAATATACTGATCCAGCGCAGAGGAGTTGGCAACGAAAAAGACGATCGAGCTTGCTTTCCGGCGGCCCGCGCGTCCGGCCTGCTGCCATGCGCTGGCAATGGTGCCGGGATAGCCGCACAGGACACAGGCGTCAAGCGCACCGATATCAATGCCCAGTTCAAGGGCGTTGGTCGAGACCACGGCATCGACTTTGCCTTCGCGCAGACCGCGCTCAATCTCATGCCGGGTTGTCGGAAGATAGCCCCCGCGGTAGCCGCGGACACGCCCGGCATTGCCCAGGGGATCCCGGACCATATCCTTGAGATAGCGGGTCAGCACTTCCACCACCAGGCGGCTTCTGGCAAATGTGATGGCCTGAATGCCGTTTTTAAGGAGCATGCCCGAGATATTCCGCACTTCGCCCATGGCGCCTTTGCGGATGCCGAGCTGCTGATTGATAACCGGGGGATTATAGAATACGAAATGGCGCTTGCCCATCGGTGCACCATTGTCATCAATCAGTTCGATTTCCCTGCCGGTCAGGGTTTCAGCGAGCTCCTTAGGATTGGCAATCGTCGCAGAGCAGAGGATAAACTGCGGATGGCTCCCATAGAAATCACACAGCCGGATCAGACGGCGGAGCACGTTGGCGAGATTGGACCCAAAGACACCGCGGTAGGTATGGATTTCATCAATCACGATGTACCGGAGGTTTTCAAACAGCTTGACCCACTTGGTGTGGTGGGGAAGAATGCCGGAATGCAGCATGTCCGGATTGGTCACAACAATGTGGCCTGCCTGCCGGACGGCTTTTCTGGCAGCACCCGGGGTGTCTCCATCATATGTATACGTTTTGATATCCGCCCCGCAGAGCTGAATCAGGTCGTACAGTTCATTGACCTGGTCGGAGGACAGAGCTTTGGTTGGAAACAGATACAGAGCCCGTGTGTCCGGATTGCGGAGAATGGATGAGAGGATCGGCAGGTTATAGCACATGGTTTTACCGGATGCAGTCGGGGTGACCACTACCACATCATGCCCGTTGAGTATCTCCCGGACAGCATGTGCCTGATGCGTATACAGAGAATGAATGCCCCGCTTCTCCAGTACGGGAATAAGCCGGGCATCCAGCCCGGCGGGAAAGTCTGCATATTGTGCTTCACGTGCCGGGAGTTCTTCCCACCGCACGACATTTTCCATAAACTCCGGATCTTTCCGAAGGACATCTGCCAACTGATCAACGTTCATGTTTATCCACCTTGATTGTATGCTTTGGTAGAGGTAATCGAAAATCATTATAGCGACTTTGCAATGGCAGTGCAACCTTGCAGGAAAACGGGCAAAGGGCGAGGCGGTAAAAGGAAAAAGCTTCCGAAAAGCCGGAAGCTTTTTCTGCAGGTCAGCCGATATATTCCTTGCCGCCCATATACATGCGCAGGGCCTCAGGAATGCGGATTCTGCCGTCAGCCTGGAGATTGTTTTCCAGGAAGGCAATCAGCATGCGGGGCGGAGCAACGCAGGTGTTGTTGAGAGTGTGTGCAAGGTACTTTTTGCCGTCTTTGCCCTTGACACGGATCTGCAGGCGGCGGGCCTGGGCGTCACCGAGATTGGAGCATGAGCCGACTTCGAAGTACTTCTTCTGGCGCGGGCTCCAGGCTTCGACGTCGAGGGACTTGACCTTGAGATCGGCAAGGTCGCCGGAGCAGCACTCCAGGGTGCGGACAGGAATATCCAGCGTGCGGAAGAAATCAACGGTGTTCTGCCAGAGGCGGTCAAACCACATGGGGCTTTCCTCAGGACGGCAGACTACGATCATTTCCTGCTTTTCAAACTGATGGATACGGTACACGCCGCGCTCCTCGATGCCGTGTGCACCGACTTCTTTGCGGAAGCACGGGGAGTAGCTGGTCAGCGTGAGAGGGAGCTTTTCCTCATCAAGGATGGTATCAATGAAACGGCCGATCATGGAATGCTCAGAGGTGCCGATGAGATACAGATCTTCGCCCTCAATCTTGTACATCATGTTTTCCATCTCAGCAAAGGACATGACGCCGTTCACCACATCGGAATGAATCATGAACGGGGGAATGACATAGGTAAAACCCCGGTCGATCATGAAGTCACGGCTGTAGGACAGAATAGCGCTGTGCAGGCGTGCAATGTCACCGACAAGATAGTAGAAACCATTGCCGGAAGTGCGGCGTGCAGCATCCAGATCAATGCCGCCTAAACGTTCCATGATGTCGACGTGATACGGGATTTCGTAATCCGGTACGACCGGTTCGCCGAAACGCTCGATTTCAACGTTCTCGGAATCATCTTTGCCGATCGGGACGGAAGGATCGATGATGTTCGGGATGACCATCATGCGCTTTTTGACTTCTGCCTGAAGCTCGACTTCTTTGGCTTCAAGGGATTCGAGCTCAGAAGCGATCTCGGCAACACGGGCCTTGGTTTTTTCGGCCTCTTCAACCTGACCTTTTCCAATCAGTCCGCCGATCTGCTTGGAAAGAACCTTGCGCTGATTGCGCAGACCATCAGCCTGCTGCTGTGCTTCGCGGTACGCCTTATCCAGCGCGATGACCTCATCAACCAGGGGCAGTTTCTGATCCTGAAACTTTTTACGGATGTTCTCGCGCACTTTTTCCGGATCATTGCGCAGAAGGGAAATGTCCAGCATGTTCCATGCCTCCTCATTTTTTCGGGTGCCTGTAAAAAGAGCTTCCGCCCCAAGTCCGGGGCGAGAAGCTCTCGCGGTACCACCCAGTTTGTCTGCCTTGCAGACCTCGTATGTGCTGTATGGGGCACACCCCGCAGATTCCTCACCTGCTTCCTCGGGGAGGGAAATTCAGCCGGCATTCCTTGCCTCGCACCACCCGGCAAGTCTCTGAAGAAAGCATGGACAGAACCGTTCCCGTCAAAGGAAAATGTACAAGGGGGATTATACAGCCATACGGCAGGCTTTGCAAGCAGGTTTTTCTCACGCCTCCCATCTTTTTCTGGACCTGGAGACGAAAAGGGAGAGACAGAAAAAACCAGCCGGCAGAACCGGCTGGCTGGAAGGGAAAGATTACTTTTTCTTGGAAGTGCCGAAGATGCCCTGGATGCCGCCGAGAATGCCGCGCGTGATGGAACGGGTGACCTCACGGGTTGCTGTGGAAATGGCGGTATTCTGGATTCGTCCGATCACAGAATCATTCTTGCGTGCACGCTGAGCACGTTCTTCACGCAGCTCCTCTGCACGCTTTCTGCGTTCTTCTGCAACCCGATCCTTCTCGGCTTTCTCTGCCTCTTTGCGCTGCTTTTCGGCTTCTTTCGCAGCAGCGGCAGCAGCCTTGGGATCGACAGCAGCGGCGCTTTCCGGCTGGAACGGAACCAGCTTTCCGGTTGCAGGGTCTTTCATCATTTTGACCATTTTCTGGACGTACTGCCCGCTTGCGGCATCATAAATCAGCACGGGCATTTCCGTGACAGCGGAGACCGCGGCGGTCTGTTCCTGAACCTGCAGGACAGGGGCCTGTGCCTGGGCGGGAGACTGAGCGGAAGTAACAAAAGGCTTGACTTCCAGAGCAGGAATCTCCTGCTTGACATATCCGCCGGTTGCCGGGTCATAGATCATGAATCCCTGAGGCTTCACCGGAGCCGGGGCAGCAGCGGGAGCCGCCGGGGCCTGGTAGGGAAGCTCGGCATCGGGTGTATAGACGAGACTGGGCGTTTCCTCGGAAACGGGGGCAGCCTCATCGGGGTTGTAAACAAGGCTCGGGATATCGGATACTTCGCCCGAAAGGACAGAAGACATATCGCTTTCAAGCATTTCATAGGCGCTGACCCGGTCGAGAACCTGCTCATAGATGCCATAGTATGGACTGGTTTCCATGCAGGTCTGACGAAGTGCTTCATCAATGGCGCCGATATAGGACTGAGGCGGGAGAATGGTAGCTCTCTCCACAATGCAGGGCGCACCCTTGCTGTCCAGGAAGGAAATCAGTGCTTCGCCGGTCTGCAGGGACTGGATGGCTGTCTCTGTATCAAAACCGGGATTGGCACGGAAGGTCTGAGCGGCGACCTTGACAGCTTTCTGATCCATGGGGGTATAGGCTCTGAGTGCGTGCTGGATCCGGTTGCCCAGCTGACCGAGCACAGTCATGGGGATATCCGAAGGAGACTGAGAGATGAAGAAAATACCGACTCCTTTGGAACGGATCAGGCGGACAACCTGCTCGACCTTTTCAAGCAGGGATTTTGAGCAGTTGTTGAAGAGCAGATGGGCTTCATCAAAGAAGAAGACCATGCGCGGTTTGGCAAGATCCCCGGCTTCCGGCAGTCTCTCGTAGAGTTCGGAGAGAAGCCAGAGCAGGAAGGTGGAATACATGGTGGGATTGCGGAAAAGACGATCGGCAGCAAGAATGTTGACATTGCCGCGTCCTTCCTCGTCTGTGCCCATCCAGTCATCCATGTTCAGCGCGGGCTCACCGAAGAAACGATCTCCGCCCTGATCTTCCAGCACGGCAACAGCGCGCTGAATGGCGCCGATGGAGGCGGTGGAAACATTGCCGTATTCAAGTGTATAGTCTCTGGCGTGTTCGCCCACGTATTTCAGCATGGCCTTCAGGTCTTTGATATCCAGAAGGAGCATGTTCTCCCGGTCTGCAATCCGGAAGACGATGTTGAGGACGCCGGTCTGCGTGTCATTCAGGCCGAGCATTCTTCCCAGCAGGACAGGGCCCATCTGAGAAACGGTGGCGCGAACCGGGTGGCCCTGCTCTCCGTAGACATCCCAGAATACAGCAGGGAATGAACGGAACTGGAATCCGGGAACACCGCACTGTGTGAGACGGTCAGAGATCTTGGAAGAGTTTTCACCCATCTTGACCATGCCGCTCAGGTCGCCTTTGACGTCGGCCAGGAAGACCGGTACGCCCAGGGATGAGAAGCCTTCTGCAAGGACCTGCAGTGTCACGGTTTTTCCGGTTCCGGTTGCACCGGTGATCAGGCCGTGCCGATTGGCCATCTCCGGCAGAAGACACACCGCTTTGCTGCTGCTTCCAAGCCAGATTGTATTTTCATACAGCATATAAAAAACCCCCTTATTGTATGCCACTAGAACTTACTTGGTATTCTACACAGAAAGTGCGCTTCAGTCAATGAAGTCGACAAATTGTCCCCGCAAAAACGATAAAAAACGCAAAAATCGGCACGCGGGGCAAATGATCCATGAAAGAAGAACAGACAATGCACAAAATGGGACAGAAACGGCTGAATGAGAACGCTTGCAATTCCTGATGGAAAGATGTATGATACATTTCGTCTTTTGAGCGGCATACGGCTGCAAATCAGCAAAAGGCACGGAGGAACCGGTTTGACCATTTCAAAGTTGTATGATCTGTCTGCCTCACTGGCAGGACAGTATCTGTCACAGTTCACATATCCATGGGAAGCCCTGGCAGGCATTAAGGATCTGATTGTATCGCTCGGCGAAAAACTTCCTGCAGAGGAATATGACCATCCTGCGGAGCATGTCTGGGTGCATAAAACAGCCCGGGTCATGCCCACTGCCTATCTTGGTGCCCCCTGCATTATCGGTGCCCGCACGGAAGTGCGCCACGGAGCGTTTATCCGGGGAAGCGCACTGGTCGGAGAGGACTGTGTTGTCGGCAATTCCGTTGAGCTGAAGAATGTGATCCTGTTTAATCATGTGCAGGTGCCGCATTACAATTATGTGGGCGACAGCATTCTCGGAGCCTATGCACATATGGGGGCCGGTTCGATTACCTCCAATGTCAAATCGGATAAGAAGCTGATTGTGATCCACGGACTGGACGGGGAGATTCCGACCGGACTGAAGAAGGCCGGTGCATTCCTCGGAGATCATGTGGAAGTGGGATGCAATTCCGTCCTCAATCCGGGCACGGTGATCGGAAGGAATGCACGGGTCTATCCGCTTTCCTGCGTACGCGGCACAGTGCCTGAAAACAGCATTTACAAGCGTCAGGGTGACGTGGCGCAGATCCGCAACGACTGAGAGAAATAAGGAGAAAGCATTATGGGAAGATATTTTGGAACCGACGGATTCAGAGGAGAGGCAAACTGCGGGCTTACAGCGGACCATGCCTATAAAATCGGACGTTTCCTGGGCTGGTATTACGGAGAAAGACGGCGCCAGAGGGGCGATGAACGGATGCCCCGCATTGTCATCGGCAAGGATACCCGCCGCTCCAGCTACATGTTCGAATACTCTCTGGTCGGCGGTCTGACCGCCTCCGGTGCAGAAGCCTGCCTGATGCATGTTACAACCACGCCTTCCGTGGCATACATTGCACGCGTGGATGATTTTGACTGCGGCATCATGATTTCCGCCAGCCATAATCCCTATTGGGACAACGGCATCAAGCTGATCAATTCCTACGGCGAAAAGATGGATGATGAAACCATTGCGCTCATTGAGGATTATCTGGATGACAAACTGGAAGTCTTCGGCAAGCGCTGGACGGATCTGCCGCTGGCCAGACGCGAGCATATCGGCTGCACGGTGGACTATGTGTCCGGCCGCAACCGCTATATCGGTTATCTGATTTCTCTGGGCATTTATTCCTTTAAGGGACTGCGCATCGCGCTGGACTGTGCCAACGGCTCCACCTGGAACATTGCACGCAATGTGTTTGAGGCGCTGGGTGCCAAGACATATGTGATCAACGCAGACCCCAACGGAATGAACATCAATGAGCATGCCGGTTCAACCCATATTGAAGGTCTGCAGCAGTACGTTGTGAATAATCACTGTGATGTGGGCTTTGCGTATGACGGGGATGCAGACCGCTGCCTGGCCGTGGATGAAAAAGGCAATGTCATCACGGGCGATCATATCCTGTATATCTACGGCAGGTATATGAAGGACAGGGAAAAGCTGATCCCGAACTGCGTTGTGACCACGGTGATGTCCAACTTCGGCCTTTACAAGGCGTTTGATGAGCTTGGAATCGGCTATGCTCAGACAAGGGTCGGGGATCGTTATGTCTATGAATACATGTCTCAGCACGGCTGCCGTCTGGGCGGCGAAGAGTCCGGTCATATCATTTTCTCCAAGTATGCGACAACCGGCGACGGTATTCTGACCTCTCTGAAACTCTCTGAAGTCATGATGGCACGCAAGAAGAAGATGTCCGAGCTGGCCAGCGATCTTGTGATGTATCCGCATGTTCTGAAAAATGTGCGGGTTCTGGACAAGGCAGGAACCCTGGCTGACGAGAAAGTGAAAAAGGCCATTGAGGAAGTCGCGGCGGAGCTGGGAGACAGCGGCCGCATCCTCGTGCGTGAGTCCGGTACAGAGCCGGTGATTCGCGTCATGGTGGAAGCAAAGGATCCGGAAGTGTGTACCGCGCAGGTCGACCGTGTGGTCTCCGTGATCGAGGAAGACGGCTGGGTGGTGAAGTAAGATGTGCGGAATTGTAGGTTATACGGGCACAACGAAAGCAGCCCGCATTCTGCTCGACGGTCTTGAACGGCTGGAGTACCGCGGATATGATTCGGCCGGCATCTGTGTGTCGGACGGGAACAGGGATCATCCGCTTCAGGCATGGAAAGTCAAAGGACGTCTGCAGGCACTCCGGGATGCAACCGGAAACGGTGAACAGGTTCCGGGAACCAGCGGCATTGGCCATACCCGGTGGGCGACCCACGGAGAACCGAATACGGAGAATGCACATCCGCATCTCTCCGGCGGCGGTAAAGTGGCTGTTGTACACAACGGCATTATCGAAAACTATCAGGATCTCCGTCAGAAACTGGAAGCAAAAGGATATGTTTTCCAGTCGGAAACGGATACAGAAACCATTGCGCACCTGCTCAACGAGTATGACAAGGGTGACCCGATTGATGCGATCGTCAGAACCGTCATGCATCTGCGCGGATCCTTCGCACTGGGCATCCTTTTTGAGGACAGACCGGGCGAGGTCTACGGCGTGCGCAGAGACTCTCCGCTGATTGCGGCTGTATCGGATGAGGGAGCGTTCATCGCATCCGATGTGCCTGCGATTCTGCCGTACACCCGAAAAGTGACCTATCTTGAAAACATGGAGATTGTCTGTCTCCACAAAGACGGGCTCACTTTCTACAATATGGACGGCGAGCCCATTGAGAAGGAATTCACCACGGTGTCTTGGGATGTGGAGGCAGCTGAGAAGGGCGGATATGCCCATTTCATGCTCAAGGAAATCCATGAGCAGCCCAAGGCACTGGAAGATACCATCCGGCCGCATATTCAGGATGGCAGGCTGGTGCTTTCTGAACTGGGCATGACGGATGACGAAATCCGCGGCATTCGTCGGATTCAGATGGTGGCCTGCGGTTCTGCGTGGCATGTGTGCATGACGGCCAAGTATATCTTTGAACGTCTTGCGAGAATTCCGGTGGATGTTGACCTTGCCAGCGAATTCCGCTACCGGGAACCGGTACTGGAAGACGGGACCATGCTGATGGTTGTGAGCCAGAGCGGTGAGACAGCCGACTCCCTGGCCGCCCTGAGATACGGCAAATCCCAGGGCATGCTGTGCCTGGCCATTGTCAATGTAGTGGGTTCCTCGATTGCACGGGAAGCAGACCGCGTCTTCTACACCGCTGCGGGTCCGGAAATTGCCGTGGCGACCACGAAGGCCTATTCCGCCCAGCTCGCTGCGTGCTATATGCTGGCTATGCACTTTGGCTATGTCAGAAAGATCATGCCCGATGAGATGTATGCGAAGCATATTGAAGCGCTTTCCAGACTGCCCGGGCAGATTGAGCAGATCCTCCAGTCCGAGGCGCGCATGCAGTGGCTGGCCGGGAAATATGCCAATACAAAGGACGCATTCTTTATCGGACGCGGGCTGGATTATGCATCCGTCCTGGAAGGTGCTCTCAAGCTGAAGGAAATCTCCTATATCCATGCAGAGGCCTATGCCGCAGGTGAACTCAAGCACGGCACCATCTCACTGATTGAAAAAGGTTCCATGGTCATGTCCGTGGCCACCCAGCAGGATCTCCTTGAAAAGGAAATCTCCAATATGGTGGAGGTTCATGCAAGAGGTGCAACGCTGCTCGCTGTCACGTTTGACGGCAATTATGCCATGGAAGACCAGGCGGATTTCACCATCTATATTCCCAAGACGGAAGATATGTTCTATCCCAGCCTTGTCGTGGTTCCGCTTCAGCTCCTGGCGTATTATGTTTCGCTCTCCCGAGGCATTGATGTTGACAAGCCCCGCAATCTGGCCAAATCGGTCACTGTGGAATAAAAAAGAAAACCCGATTCATGCGGATCGGGTTTTTGTTATGCGCTTTTCTGCTTTTTCGCATACAAGTGCGATCAGACAGACACAGCAGAGTGTCGGGAAAAAGGCAAGATGCGGAACCATATCCATCAGGCCGGTCTCATAAAAGAAAATCATTGGAATGCGCTGAAAAAGATAGATGACCAGGGCATGCTTTCCAAGGAAGGCCAGGAGACGGCTTCCGGGGGAATAATGCAGGGCACAGACCAGGATCACGGCGCAGGCTGAGAGCATGTACAGTTCGTGGAGAAGAAAGGAACGGGTATGAAAGCAGTAGAAGAATGCGCAGGCAGTCACCGACAGCGTGAGCAGAGCGCACCATGTCAGATCACTGGGCGAGCGGCCCTCCGGCAGTATATCCTGGAGACAGGCAGCCATGATGCCGCATGGAAACAGAATGATGGTGTCATACCAGTAATCCTCAAAGCCGTGTGAGGATAGGAACATGATATAGGCCGCACAGAACGCAGCATGGAAGAGAAACAGAAGGAAAAGCCGTGGACGGGAAGGGCGGAGCAGATAGGGGACAGCGCATAGGAGAAAAAAGAGATAGCACAGCAGGATGGCGAAAATGAACCAGGGCGAGTTTCCGAGATTTACCAGGGGCACAAATGCGAGAAGCATGGTGGAAACCTCGTATTCCCGTCCGCGCAGCGTCTGCACGAGCAGCATGAGAAGAACAGCTGCGGCATTCATGAGCCAGAGACGGATACATTTTCTGAGAACGCGGGGGAGATATGCCCGGCCCTTTGCGATGAGCTGGCGTGTCATGCCGTAGCCCGCAGCGAAAAAGAAGAGCACGACGACCGTCTGTCCCATGCCGGAGCGGATCAGCAGATAGGTTTCATCCGCCAGATCGGGTGAAATGTATCCGGTGTAGTGTGAAAGGAGAATCAGGAGCACACACATCCCTTTCCAGGGAAGCAGCCGCTCGTGGGTGAGCGCACCGGAAAAGTTCCGGCCTGCGGTGTCGGGGAATATACACAGAAGAAGCAGGACGAGCAGAAGCAGGATGGTCAAAATGATTCCTCCCATGGATTGACAGGATGAGAAAAGCGTCTATGATGTGAGGACAAAAGGTTTGGAGGCGAAGGCATGCGTGGACTGAAAGAAGTACTTGCGGATCGGGCCCTGATGGATCAGATCGGGGAAGCTGTGCGGGAAGCCGGGCGTCAGATGACCGGCATCCACGTGGGAGAAAACGAGATTGAAAAAAAGGAAGGACGATCCAATTTCGTTACCCGGTACGACAGAAGAAATCAGGAATACCTGCAGGAACGGTTCGGGAAACTCCTTCCGGAAGCTGCATTTGTCGGGGAAGAAGACCAGGAACACAGGGACCGGCTTCCGGACGGCTTTGTCTGGATTGTGGACCCGATAGACGGGACAACCAATTTCCTGTTCGATCTCCATATGTCCTGCGTGTCGGCGGGTCTTCTGTATGACGGACAGCCCGTGGCCGGCTTCGTTTATAATCCTTACACCGATGAAATGTTCTGTGCCATTCAGGGACAGGGGGCATTCCGCAACGGCAGAAGGATTCAGCTGCAGGATCTGCCGCTGGAGGAAGGGCTTGCTTTTTATGGCTGCGCAGCGTACAACGATGAGCATATCGATGCGCTGATGCGCTATGTCGGTGAACTGTTTCACAGGGCACTGGGCATTCGGACGCTGGGCACCGGCGCATGGGCCCTGTGCACCGTGGCAGGTGGCGGTGGCGTCATTTATACAGAATTCGCGCTGAAGCCGTGGGATTATGCGGCTTCGGTGATCATTCTGCAGGAAGCAGGCTGCGTGATCACCCAGATGGATGGGTCACCGGTATCCTTTGTGAAGGCATCCGATATTATGGCGGGCACGCCGAAGGCACATGCACAGTGTGTGGAAATGATGAAACGCTGCCTTGAGATGGAAAGAAAATGAGAGATGCAGCGCATCCGATCAGGGGAATCCGCAGGGGTTCCCTTTTCTGATGCGCTGCATGCACAGAGACGCCGTTCATTTCAGCGTATTGAGTGTGTCCAGCTTTTCCTGGACTTCACCAAAATACATGGCGACTTCCTCACTGGTCAGCTTCATGCGCTTTTTCAGCATGGATACGATTTTCTTGGGGCGCACCCTGGCATAATACTTTGTCGCATTGACGTTTGTGCGCCAGCGCTTCATGGTGAGATAGGGCCAGCGGGTATTGTGACGGGGAAGCAGTTCTTCCAGCACGGTCTCCCATTGCGTGAAGCGGGATTCGACAAACGGCCAGAGGAAGGAGGCGTCCAGGACTTCCGCAAACCGGGTCAGAAAACGGGAACGCATTTCCGGTACGGCGAGCAGGGCATTCAATGGCTCGTGACGGAAGGCGGCATATTTTGCACTGACCGATTTGATATAGTTGTTCAGCGGCGTGACATCCGAATCGGATCCGGAACCAAAGCTGGCTTCCACATCAAAGAGCAGATACTTCCACTTTCCTCCGGGCACGCGGTACATGCGGACATTGGTGATATCCGAATTGCCGGAAATGATTTCAAAGGCAGCATGGGTAAACAGATTGTCGATGTCGATGCGCTCATCGACCCAGGCCAGATTTTCAGGGACGTTCAGATCTTTGGTTTTGCAGAAACTGCACAGTTCCAGCCAGTCCGCGTTCGAACCGTTCTGAACATAATCGTCTGAGCCGGTGCGGGCAAGAATATCAATCTGGTCCACGGTCGCTTCGTCGTCCAGACTGATGCCTTCCCACTGCGCTACCATATATTTGTTGATCTTTTCCCTGAGATTGTAATGTCCCCAGTATTCCCCGTTGATGAAGACAACGATCGGTCGGGCATCCTGGTGGCAGAGATCGAGCGGATCGGCCAGAGAACAGAATACGACGTCCCGCAGGCGCTCGGAGTAGGCGTCGGAGTTGGTGGAGCGCAGAAGGATGGATTTGTACCTGCTGTAATTCCGGTTGGGGAAAGGACTGAAATCAAAATACTCGGGACCGTATGCCTTCCGGGCATACAGTGCAATGGATTTCTGTGCGTTCTGCTTGGCGCTGTGTCCGCTGGCGGTGAAGGAGCCGACCTGGTTGATCAGGCAGGTTCCATTTTCATCGAAATACTCAATATTGATGGGATATTCGTAGGGCTTGTCATAATTCGGAACGGAACCGGTTCCCTTCGCAAGCGCACCGGCTTTTTTCCCGAACAGGTAGCTGTGATCCGTTGTCAGGGAAACGACGGCTACAGGAATTTCTTCGTTCATAAAATAGGTGGAGGAAACGGTTGCCGAAGGAATTTTGTCCTCTTCAAAAGCCCGCACGCGCAGCACGGTGGTCGAGGAAAGCTGAAGCCCGTCTGCGGGGAAAACCCTGCTTTTTCCTGTCGGAGCGGACCCGTCAAGCGAATAGCGCAGGGTGCTGCCTTCCGGACCGGACGCAGAAACGGTGACCGTGCTATGGTAAAACCCGCCGTTGGTTCTGATGACAGGGGTTTCCACACGGGCCTGACAGACCGTGCGTCCGTTTTTTTCCCCGGGGGTCGCTTCTTCAAAATATCCGTAGCTGCTGCCCTGATCGGGGATTCCCCAGGAAATATTGCCGTATTGTCCGGGAAAGGATACAGCACTGACTGTTTCCAGGGCGGCATTGGTCAGAACGGCATCATCGCCGGATGCGCTCAGCTTGAAGTTGCTGTAGTAAACTCCCTTGCTTCCGGCAGGCAGGTTTTCTCCCGTGCAGTAGATCAGCACATAGCCGTTGCCCTTGATCTTTGTCCCGGAAGGAAACTGCCATTTGGTGGGATTTCGTTCTGAATCGCTCAGATACCATCCGGAAATATCGATGGCCTTTTTCTCAGTATTATGGAGTTCAATCCAGTCATAGGCATGTCCGCCGGACCAGGTGCCATTGCTGGCCATGATTTCGGAGATGACGATACCGGAATCAGCAGAAGCCTGCTGAAAGGCAGAAAAAGAAAACAGCAGTAACAGCAGACAACAGAATGCCATCATTTTCATCAGAAGATCACCGCCTTGAAAGGATCAATCGGATTATAACACGGATATTCCAGGGAATGAAGATCACCCCGCAGAACGGTCTTTCTGATTTGCTGTGAATCCTGTATAATTCGTTTGCGCAGGTCCGCAGCGGAACGGAATCTCCGTCAGGGGACCGGAGCGGCGCGGGAAGGATCGTCAGGATCCGGATCAGTGAGATATCAGGACGGAACGCAGGTTTCAGTGTCCGGAGAGGAAGATAAGACGGATGGATCGCATTTATTTTGATCATGCAGGGACAACGCCGGTTACAGAGCATGTATTGAACGGCATGATGCCCTATTTCCGGGAAATATACGGCAATGCATCCAGTATTCACGGAACCGGCAGAACAGCCAGAAAAGCGGTTGAAAATGCCAGAAGACAGGTGCAGCATGCCCTCGGCGCAGAAAACGCCTCCGAGATCTATTTTACCTCCGGCGGCTCGGAGAGCGACAACTGGGCCATCAAGGGGTGCGCTTTTGCGCAGAAAAACAGGGGAAGGCATATCATCACCACGCAGATTGAGCACCATGCCGTGCTGCACACCTGCCAATGGCTGGCCGAACAGGGGTTTGAGATCACCTGCCTTCCTGTGGACAGAGAAGGCAGAGTATCACCGGAAGCGGTCAGGAAGGCGATTCGGGATGACACGATTCTGATTTCCGTCATGACTGCGAACAATGAGATCGGAACACTGGAACCAATTCGCGAAATTGCCGGAGAGGCGCATGCGCATGGCATTCTGTTTCATACGGATGCGGTGCAGGCTGTCGGCGCGGTACCGGTCAATGTACAGGCAGCCGATGTGGACATGCTCTCGCTGAGTGCACACAAGTTCGGCGGCCCCAAAGGGGTCGGAGCACTGTATGTCCGGAAGGGAACGGTCCTGGACCGTTTGATGCACGGAGGAGATCAGGAGCGCCGGATGCGTGCCGGCACGGAAAACCTGCCGGGGATTGTCGGACTGGGAATCGCCATCACTGACGCGGTGGAACAGCTGGAAGAGCATGCGCAGCATGTCCGGAGCCTTCGGGACCGGCTGGAGAAGGGAATCATGGAGGCCATCCCGGATGTCCTGCTCAATGGACCGCCCTGTCTGGATGAGCGGCTTCCGGGCAACCTGAATATATCCATTCTCGGCCTGCAGGGGGAATCGGTCCTCCTCCGCCTGGACCTGGCCGGGATCGCCGCCTCCTCCGGCAGTGCATGCACAGCGGGCAGCCTGGATCCGAGCCATGTGCTGACTGCCATCGGAAGGGATACCGATACAGCGCATGCCTCACTTCGTCTGACACTGGGCTGGGAGAATACACAGGAGGAAGTGGATGAAGTCCTGCGCATTCTGCCGGATATCGTGCAGGATCTGAGACGGATACAGGGCTACAGCAGACCATGAAAAGAAAGATGGCAGATCAAAAAGAGCAGGCAGCATGATGATTATCATCATGCTGCCTGCTCTTTTTGATCACAGTGCCTGAAGTGCCAGGCCCATTTTTCTGGCCAGAATGGCATGCCCTGCGTCGTTGGGGTGCAGCCCGTCCGGGATCAGGCGCTCGCGGATGCAGGGGAGCGCAGGCTGGATGCCGGAAACGCTGTAGAGATCAAGAACAGGAAGGGCATAGTAAAAGGCGACATCCATGAGAATGTCCCGATATGTCCGCAGCGGAGCGACAGAGAACGGCTTGTTTCCTTCACCGCGCGGGTTCTCTTCATCGCTTCTGCGAAGAGGCGTACAGATGAGAACGGGCTTGCCTGTATAGGCGTCAAGCAGGTAGGACATGAGATCATGGCAGGCTCCGTAAAAGGTATCCGGTGTGCGGTCTGTCATGACACCCAGAGGTGCAGTTCCGTGACCGTAATCATTGGTCCCGCCGAAAACAATCACGGCATCCGCAGACAGGTCCATTTCACGTGCACGCATGCAGAAATCCCGGTCGGCTCGTACATCTGTAACGATGCGCTGCCGGGCAATACGGGATCCCCCGATGCCGTAATTGTTGACCCGCATGGAGAACATCCGTTCCATCACGCAGGTCAGGCCGTTCTCGGCGCAGGAGGCGCCGCAGCCCTCGGTGATGCTGTCACCGAGCAGATTGATGGTGGCATTTTGAAGAATCATGCAGATTTTCCTTTCGTAAGGTCGTTGAAACCTACATTCGATGGAATGATTCTGATCCCTTTGCCGATGGACAATTATTCCCGCTTCCATGATATAATATTCGCGACAGATTCCGGACGGATGCATCCGGACACAGAAGCGCGCAAGAGCAGCCGCTCAGGTGAGGCAGGCTGTTTGGGGAGGATGGAGAAAATGACAAAAGAAGAACTGTTCGAACTGATGCATGGTGAGATCATAGTATCCTGTCAGGCCACGCCGGGAGAACCATTGTATGACCCTGAGCGTTCCCTGATGCCGTATATGGCCAGAGCAGCCAGGCAGGCCGGGGCGAAGATGATTCGCACCAGTTCTGTGCGCGATATCATCGGCATCAAAGAGGAAACCGGTCTGCCGGTGATTGGCCTGATCAAAAGGGAGTACCCGGGGTATACGGGAAGGATTACCATGACCATGCGTGAAGTGGATGAATGCATGGAGGCCCTGTCGGATATCATTTCCATTGACTGTACGGACTGTGAGCGGGGAGACGGACTGACTGCGCCGGAATTTCTTCGCAAGGTAAAGGAAAAATATCCCAACAGCATTATTATGGCGGATTGTGCGACCTATGAGGAGGCTGTGGCTGCGTTTGCGGCGGGGGCCGATCTTGTGGGAACGACGATGAACGGGTATACCCGGGCAACAGCAGATCATACGGGAGAACCGAATTTTGAGCTGGTGGAACGTCTGGCCAGAGACCTGCCGTGTCCTGTGATCGCGGAAGGCAGAGTCCATACACCGGAACAGGCACGAAAGATGCTGGAACTCGGTGCGTGGGCTGTGGTTGTGGGCGGAGCCATTACCCGTCCTCTGGAGATCGCTGCCCGGTTTTTCAGGGCGATCCATTGAAAAAGACAGACAGGTCGGGTGAAAAGATATGATTCTGACGCTGGATATCGGCGGCACAGCGGTGAAGATGGGCCTGTGTGACCGCCATGGCATACTGCATGCGAGAAAAGAGGCCTCGGTCTGCTTTGATCATTACCGGACGCCGATCCTGGAAACCGTACTCAGAGAAGCGGAGCAGTTTCTCACGGAACAGAAGTGTTCTGTGGAAGGGATCGGTATTTCTGCAACCGGACAGATTGATGACAGAAAGGGCATTGTGATTGGAACCAATGGCAGAATTCCGAACTGGGAAGGGAGCCGTCTGTCCGAAGAAGCATCCGCCAGGTTTCATGTTCCGGCTTTTGCCCTGAACGATGCCAATGCAGCAGCCCTCGGAGAGAGCTTTGCGGGGCGGGCAAAGGGCATTGCCAATGTGATCATGATCACACTGGGAACCGGTGTGGGCGGGGGCATTATTCTGAACGGAAAGCTGTACAGCGGAAGCCGCGGTATCGCGGGAGAGATGGGACATTTCACGCTGTATGCCGACGGCATGCCCTGCAGCTGCGGCAAACGGGGATGCTTTGAGTGCTATGCTTCCAGCACCGCGCTGGTGGAGCGGGCACAGAAAAAAAGCGGCTCATCGGCCCTGGACGGCAGGGAAATCTTCCAAAGAGCTGCACATGGTGACCGGGATATGTTATCCGTACTGGATGCATGGATGGATGACATCGCGCATGGAATCACAGGACTGGTGCATATCTTCGATCCGGACATGGTTCTGATCGGAGGCGGAGTCAGCGTTCAGGAAGAGCTGCTCATGCAGCCGCTCAGAGAGCGCATAAAAGCAGGAGTTATGCCCCGGTTTGCCGAACATCTTTCCATTGAAAGAGCGACCCTCGGGAATGATGCAGGCATGATCGGGGCAGCAAAATGGTATATGGAAAGGAGTGCTCAGCTTGATTATTGATACAATGGAACGACTGGATCTCTATGCTTCTCTTGGAAAGAATTTCAGGACAGCGGTAGAGTATCTGAAAAAGGCGGACCTGAAAGGACTGCCGGTAGGCAAGCATATCGTGGATGGGGAGAACGTGTTTGTGCTCTCGCAGGAAAATCATCTTACGGCGAAGGAAATGAGCTGGGAGGCGCATGCAAAGTATGCAGACATTCAGCTCATTCTTGAGGGGACTGAAAAGTTCGGCTGGGGATATGAAGGCAAGCTGGATGCGCTTGATGAGGCGCGGGATTTCAGGACCTGTTCCGACGTGCAGTCGATCGATTATGTGCTGAAATCCGGTATGTTCACCATCTTCTTCCCGGGTGAAATGCATTCTCCCGGAAACACGACAGCAGGGGACTGCGTGGTCCGCAAACTGGTTGTGAAAGTTCTCTGTGACTGAGTCATCCGCACGCATCTGTGCCCCGCTCAGGTCAGTGCATTTTGCGGAATGAGTCAGACTGCTCCATCAAAAAAGCTGCGTTGCCTGAGACGCAGCTTTTTTGATGGAGAGATCAGGAGGACACGTCCTCTCTGTACCAGGACCGGGAGAAATCGGCACTGATAATCTGCCGGAGCGGTTCAGAGAGATCCGTGGACGGGTTAAAGAGTGTCACATACCCCTGCAGAGAAAGTGCTTTTTCGCGCAGCATCTGTGCGCGGCCGAGAACATAGATCGCACAGCCGCCTTTTCCGTTTTTGGCTTCCTGAATCATATTCTCAGCGGAAGAGTTTCCATCCAGAGCAATCAGAACGGATGGACGGCGCTTGAAAATCTCGTAGGAGATGCTTTTGTAGATGGCCATGGGAGACGGTTCAATGGATACACGGACCGACACGCCGGCATGCAGAATGCGCCTCGCATCAGTCCCTGAGATTCTGGAGGGAACAAAGGAAAAGATATCATGCCGGCCCTGATTTTCGGAAACCAGGAACTGCTCATAACCGGTCATGGAGTGACCGATGACAAAAAACATTTTCTGCGGGTCCGCACTGTCGAGAATACTCCGGATCTGGTGACAGACATCTGCGCGGCGGCGGGTCAGATGCCGGTCGTTATTAAAGGAGCCGCCGACAAGGATGATCGGGACACGGTCGATGGGCAGTTCCCGAATCTGTCCGGAAAAAACATCATGGCTGTCCTGAAGGCGGGGAAGCACAAGCAGAGAGCGAGCATTCAGCGTCTGATCGCTGATCAGATGCCGGTAGTAATTTTCTACGGACTGATCTGCGCACCGTACACGAAATGCTTCCATCTTGCTGTGAAAGGCGGATATGCCGCTGTGCATGATGTCCAGTTCGGTGGCGTGCATGTTCATCAGCTCATCCCGCGTCAGATTCAGCATTTTTTCCAGAGACAGCTCTTCATCAATGGAATCTGTGCCGTACAGTGCACCGCCGTCTGTTCCCTGCACGCACTTTACACCGGCATGAAGATACTGGCGCAGTGGGTGATTCTCCATGGAACTGAGGTTGTTGAGGCGGACGTTGGATGTGATCTGGAATTCCAGCACCGCACCGGCTTCCCTGAGATCGGCGGCAAGCTGACGGCCTTTGATGGTACGCAGGCTGGCAGTATACAGGCCGTGACCGATCCGCAGATGCGGCATGGGCTGCCCGGGAGCAAGGGACTCACGGATACATTTGACCGTATTGGCCACATTATCCCGGAGACTGTCATTTTCCCCGGCATGCACGCGAATAGTAAAGGTGGGCACGTCGCGTGCGATGCCTGTGATTTCGTGCAGGAGGGGAGTCAGATCCCGGATATCATTGATTTCCTCACCGATGATGTCGCTTCCGGCAACATAGGGATCCTCGGAAACCGCTCTGAGCACCTGAAGATTCTCGCGGAAAGAATCATCCTGATCAATGTGATCTTTCAGAATCGTCAGCGGGGTTCTGCGGATGGCTGCAAGGAAACGGATCAGAACACCGGTTTCTGCATGGATCGCAGGCATCACCTGATGGACCTGCCGGAGCATGGCGGCAGCAGCATCCTTTTTGACCAGCGTTGTGTCAGAAATCTCGACATAATGGATGCCGCAGCGGGCGTAACTCCTTGCGATCCACAGGAGCTTGTCCTGGAAGAGCGTATTGGCGGCATAGGCGGGATTGGTGCGGTCTTCGGCCATCTGTTTCAGATAACGGACGATGTCTTCATCCGGGATCTGTGATGTTCTTTCCGGCGTACAGGAAAAGGCGTCGTCGCTTCGTATGCCTTTGCAGAAAACGTAACGGTATAAATAGACCTTTTCCAGGTTGGTGAAGACAGCCTGTCCATCCTTGAGAATGGAGAGGGAAGCACGGATGCGGGGAATGTTCCACTTTGCGTTCTCGGGGCTTTCGGTTATGAAATCTGCAAAGTTGATAAAGGTATTGTCATTGATTTTCCGCTCACGATATTTGCCGCGAAGCGGTGAATCCCTGAATGCTTCTGCAACCGCCCGGCGCTTCCGGGAAAGGAGTGCTTCCTGCTCCGGCGTGCATTTCAGGCCGAGCTTGCGGATATAGTAGAGCGGGTATCGGATCTGATGGTGAATGCCCAGTGCAATGAGAATGTCCGGCGTCAGATTGGCGTTCATGTGGGTATGCAGATCAGTTTCAAACTTGCATTCGCGAAGAATATAGGTTTTCACGACGGTTTTTCTGAAATCGAGCAGGTAATCCTTGGTCTGACTCATGAGCGTCTTGGAAATAGCCGGGATCGAGGCTTTCCGTTCAATGGTGCCGTCCGGATAGATGTTGGCGATCTTTGTGTCCAACAGCCTGAAGACATAGAGCAGACGATTGTTGGCGTCGACGTAACAGGGAAGGACACCCCGGATGATTTTCAGACCATCCCTGTCTGTGTCCAGCGGAAGCCGGCAGAGGCGGGCAAGGTTTGTAATCAGATTGCCGGTTGCGTGGTTCGGCGTGCGAAGAACATAGGACAGTTCCTGCCCTTTCATGTCCAGCTCAACAATCATATCCTTTTCTTTATCCAGGTAAAAATGACCAAAGTAAGCCATGGACATCCATCCTTTCGAGATGATTATGCACGCCTGGGATAATATGAAAAAATGGGAAGTTGATATATATTCATTCGATAGAAACAGAAATATCCCTGCAGGCTGTGCACAGGGCAGATGGGTGGAAACAGGGACTTCTGGGGAGCAGACCGGGCAGGCTGCTCTTATCCCGGAAGAAAACAAACATCCCGGAGAGAGTTCTCCCCGGGAACGAGATCATACGTTTATGCCTTGTCGGAAGGCCTGATTCTTCCCACCAGCATGTTGATAAACTGCTGGGCACAGCGGCCGCTTTCTCCGCCGTGTCGGATTTCATACCGGTTGGCCTCAAGCAGCAGTTCCTCTTCGGTCATCTGCAGTTCCGGATAGCGCTGTGCTATGCCTTTGACGATTTCCTGGAACAGACGGTGGTTGGGAGCACTGTAGCTGACGGCACATCCGAAGCGGGCAGCGAGGGACAGTTTTTCCTGCATGGTGTCCGAGCGGTGCACATCTCCGTTGTGCTCCATATCGTCCCGGTCATTCCATGTCTCACGGATCAGGTGCCGGCGGTTGGACGTGGCACAGATCATGACGTTGTCAGGGCGCGATTCCAGTCCGCCTTCAATGACTGCCTTGAGGAACTTATATTCGACTTCATTCTCTTCAAAGGAGAGATCATCAATATAGATCATGAAGCGATACTGGCGGTTTTTGACGGTGGAAATCACCTCGGAGAGCCTTGAGAACTGGTGCTTGTACAGCTCAATGATTCTCAGGCCGTCTTCCCAGTATTCATTGAGCAGGGCTTTGACGGAAGTGGACTTTCCGGTGCCTGCATCGCCGTAGAGCAGCATATTGTTGAATGGTCTTCCGGCAAGGAAGGCCTTCACGTTGGCGCGGATTTCCGCTTTCTGCGCGTCATATCCGATCAGGTCGGACAGTGTGACGGAATCCATATTGTTGATGGCGGTGATTTCAATGTCATTGCCGTGCTCCTGCAGGCGGAAGGCACGGTTGAGACCAAACAGACCTACGCCATAACGGGAAAAATGGTCTGTGATCAGATCAAATATTTCTTCAGCGTCTTTTGCACAGGCGAGTTTTTCGGAGAGGGCACAGACGCGTTCAGACACATGACGATTGAACAGCTGCTGGCGCTTGGGGATTGCCTGATAATTGCAAAGAAGAGAAAAGCAGTTGATATTCAGGCTCTTCTCGATCGGGGCAAAATCGAAGTGCAGAAGCCGGAGGAACACATCAAAGTCATGCTTGGCAATGAGATTGATGGTGCCGTCTTTCGGACCGCGCCGCTCACAGGTCAGGGCAAACGAATTCTCATGGGAGATCATGACAAAGGTCAGATAACACTGCCACAGATTGCGGTCGAAGCCGTAGGCTGTGGAAATGTCCAGAATCCGCTTGACCTCAGTATAGATGCGATGTATCAGTGCAGCCGGTGTATCCCGCTGCGCTTCCCAGTCCGACCAGATGCCGGCGAGCTGCATGAGAATGCTGTCCTGGGGCAGAGAAGAATAAAGAATCAGAGAATCGGTTTCTCGGTACATGGCGTATCCTTTCATCAGCCGCCCGCATGAGACCGGACGGTAACTGCACCTGACCGCATCAAGATGCTCTGCTCAGATGATTCCCTGAAGGCAGAGCTGATTTACGGTCAAAAAACAGGGAAGCCCTGCTTCCTGAATGTTGAAGAGGAGGCAGGGCAATCCATACGGTATCAAGCTGTCTGTCAGGAGAGAACAGCACCCTTGTCAGCACTCGAGACCATCCGGGCATATCTTGCAAGATAGCCAGTCTTGATCCTGGGTTCCGGGCATACCCACGCGTCACGGCGCGCTTTCAGTTCGTCGTCTGAAACTTTCAGTGTGATGCTGTGCTCGGGAATATTGATGGCGATCAGATCACCCTCCCTGACCAGGGCAATATTGCCGCCGGCAGCGGCTTCGGGACTGACATGTCCGATGGAAGCACCGCGTGTTGCACCGGAGAACCGTCCGTCAGTGATCAGAGCAACAGATTCGCCGAGACCCATACCGACGATGGCGCTGGTGGGATTGAGCATTTCACGCATGCCGGGACCGCCGCGGGGACCTTCGTAGCGAATGACGACAACATCACCGGGAACAATTTTGCGTTCGTAAATGGCAGCGATGGCATCATCCTCCGAGTCGAAAACACGGGCAGGGCCTTCGTGAAACATCATGGAAGCAGAGACAGCGCTCTGCTTGACGACACATCCGTCCGGCGCCAGGTTTCCGAAGAGAACCGCGATGCCGCCTGTTGCAGAATAGGGCCGGCTCAAAGGACGAATGATGTTTTCGTCCATGTTTTTTGCATGCTCGATATTTTCAGCAACTGTTTTTCCGGTAACAGTCATCAGGGAGGTATCCAGAAGTCCTGCATCAGCCAGTTCCTTCATGACAGCACTGACGCCGCCTGCCTGTTCGAGATCCTCCATGAAGGTGTCTCCGGCCGGGGCGAGATGGCAGAGGTTCGGGGTACGGGCTGAGATTTCATTGGACATGTTCAGATCGATGGTGATGCCTGCCTCGTGGGCAATGGCCGGCAGATGGAGCATGGTGTTGGTGGAACATCCCAGCGCCATGTCCACAGTCTCTGCGTTGCGGAATGCAGCTTCTGTCATGATATCGCGGGGACGGATATTGCGGCGGACCATTTCCATGACCTGACGGCCGGCTTTCTTGGCAAGACGCAGTCTTGCGGAGTAGACACCGGGAATGGTGCCGTTGCCGGGGAGTGCCATGCCGATGGCTTCGCACAGGCAGTTCATGGAGTTGGCTGTATACATGCCGGAGCAGGATCCGCAGGACGGGCATGCGTTCTCTTCATAATCCCGCACACCGTCTTCGTCCATGGTGCCGGCTTTATATGCACCGACCGCTTCGAACATATGGCTCAGACAGGTCCGGCGTCCGTCGGAAAGCCTGCCGGCCAGCATGGGACCGCCGGAGACAAAGACCGTCGGAATGTTGACACGGGCGGCTGCCATCAGAAGTCCGGGAACATTTTTATCACAGTTGGGAATCATGACCAGGCCGTCAAACTGATGCGCGATTGCCATGGCCTCTGTGGAGTCTGCAATCAGGTCTCTGGTGACCAGAGAATACTTCATGCCGACGTGACCCATGGCAATGCCGTCGCACACCGCAATGGCAGGGAAAAGAACAGGATATCCGCCGGCTTCCAGAATGCCGGTTCGGACAGCGTCTGCAATTTTATCCAGATTCATATGGCCGGGGACAATTTCATTGTATGAACTGACAATGCCGATCAGCGGTCGGTCCATGTCTTCTTTTGTCAGTCCCAGGGCATAAAGCAGGGAACGGTTAGGCGCGCGTTCGACGCCCTGTTTGATCTGATCTGACTGCATAACAATTCCTCCAAACATCATTATTCAAAGAATGTATCGCGGAGCACGTTTTTACCGTAGTCAAATTCGCCCTTCATCTTGGTCTGTTCATCGATGGTGTACTGTCCGCGTTCAAGTGCGACCATGCCGGTACGGACCAGCTCAAGAATGCCGAATTCAGTCAGAAGGTTCTGAATGGCTTCGGTCTTGGTTTCATCGCCGATGACGGCCAGTGTGATACTGGCTTTGGAGACGTCGATGATGGAAGCTCTGAAAATGTTTGCAATCTGAATGATTTCATTGCGCTGCACGCTGTCACCGGAACTGACCTTGATGAGCATCAGCTCGCGCCGGATGGCATGTTCAGGCTTCAGGGCCTTGACAGAATGGACGCAAATCAGTTTGCGCAGCTGGTTGCACAGCAGATTCAGCTGCTGGTCGTCAGCGATGACTTCGATTGTGATTCGCGAGATAGCCGGATTATCCGTGGTGCCGACGGCGAGACTTTCAATGTTGTAACCTTTTCCGGAGAACAGTCGTGCCACACGTGAGAGAACACCGGACTCGTTGTCGACGAGAACGGCGAGGGTATGACGATTCGTAGGATTCATAATGCTCGCTCCTCTCAGTTCAGCATGAAGTCGGTAATGTGACTGCCGCCGCCAACCATGGGACGGACCTTTTCGTCAATATCAATCAGACAGTCAATGACAGAACCGCGCGGACTGGCCAGCGCCTGCTGGAAAACAGTCTGGAATTCCTCGAGATTGGAAGCGCGGAAGCCGTTGAGTCCATACGCTTCTGCAAGGCGGACAAAGTCAGGTGCACGGTCGAGGGTTGTCTGGGAGAAACGTCCTCCATAGATCAGGGTCTGCCACTGGCGGACCATGCCGAGCGTGCGGTTGTCAAAAATGACCGTAATAATAGGAAGGCCGTAATACTGAACTGTGGAGAGCTCATTGCAGTTCATGCGGAAGGAACCGTCGCCAGTAATGTGCAGAACCCGCTTGTTCGGGAAGGCCGTCTGTGCACCGATTGCGGCACCGAGGCCGAAGCCCATTGTGCCAAAACCTCCGGAGGTCAGAAGCTGGCCGGGATAATCGAAGTGGAAATGCTGAATCGCCCACATCTGATGCTGTCCGACGTCGGTGGAAACAATGGAATCCTTGGGTGCAGAAGATACGATCGCGCCGAGAATCTGGCCCGGGGTGAGACATCCGGGATGCTCATCATAAAGGGTTTCACGGGGGTGCGAGAACACTTCAGCCTTCCATGCATCGTGATGCATTTCCGGGACAAGATCCATGAGCAGTTCAAGAACGCGCCCGGCATCACCGACAATATGGTGATGCGTCTGGATGTTCTTGTTGATTTCAGAGCGGTCAATATCGATCTGAACAATTTTGGCATGCTGGGCAAAAGTGTCCGGTTTGAGTGCAACACGGTCCGAGAAGCGGCAGCCGATGGCCAGGAGAAGATCACACTCATCCACAGCAATATTGCTCGCCTGGGAACCATGCATGCCGATCATGCCGGTCACGAGCGGATCGGTTCCGGAGAGTGCGCCTGCACCCATTACGGTCAGGGCAACCGGAGCGTCCACACGGTGGGCAAAAGCAGAAAAGATTTCATGCGCACGGGAACGGACGACACCGCCGCCGCAGATGATGAAAGGCTTTTCCGACTGCTTGAGCATATCGGCGAGAAGACGGATGTCATCACCGTCGGGTTCCGGAGGCTTGAAATCATACCGCTGCATCAGGGCACCGAGGTGTCCGCTTTTCCCGTGATTTTTTCTGGGCAGGGGCGTGTATTCTCCCATCTGGGCAGTGACATCCTTGGCAATATCAATCAGCACGGGGCCGGGACGTCCGCTGCGTGCAATGGCGAAAGCTTCGCGAACCGTATCGGCAAGATTATTGACGGAACGCACGAGAAAATTGCACTTCGTAATCGGCATGGTGACACCGGTGATATCCACTTCCTGGAAGGAATCCTTTCCGATGAGTCCGGTGGACACGTTGCAGGTGATGGCCACAATGGGAGAGGAATCCAGGTAAGCCGTGGCAATGCCGGTGACCAGATTGGTCGCACCGGGACCGGATGTGGCAAAGCAGACACCGACGCGGCCGGTGGCACGGGCATATCCGTCTGCGGCATGGCAGGCTCCCTGTTCGTGGGCTGTCAGAACGTGGTGAATCTCGTCGCCCATTTTGTACAACTCGTCATAGACATTGAGGATGGTGCCGCCCGGATAACCGAAAATGGTGTCGACTCCCTGCTCCTTCAGACATTCAAGCAGGATTCTTGCGCCATTGAGCTGCATGAAAAGAACCTCCTATCATCCCGTACATATAAAAGTCTGCAGCCTGTCCGTCAGGCTGCAGACATCTATCTGGCACACGGGTCTTGGCGTGGTGCAGAAAGGCTGCAGATAACTGCGCTCAGGCAACTGCCTTTATGAAACATATGGACCGTACCTGAATGGCAGCAGGGAGCAGAATCTGTTCGAAACTGCACTGCATGTCTTTCTGACCTCCCTTAATGATATCACAATATACCGCACATGCCATGCGGCACAATGATTATAGCGGCAGATTGTTGGTGTGTCAACGAAACGGGTTTCTGAATACAATGAAAGAACATGGGAGCTGCATAACCGGCACAAAAGCCAGGGCGAAGGAAGGAAAAGCAGAAGCGTGATACATTGACTCATCAGTTCAAGTGTGGTATCTTAAACGATGCAGATTGAATCTGTAATTGGGAGGCAACGAACCGTGATGAAAAAAAGAGTCATCAGTCTTTTTATTGCTCTCGCTCTGATGCTTCAGATGACAGGCGCTCTGGCTGTCAATGAAGCAGAATGGAATGCACAGTGTGTCAACAAAACCATTCAGGAAACGCCTGTGTATGCCAAGGCCGCCGATGGGGAGTCTGTGACATCGCTTCCTGCCGGCACCTATGTTCTGACCCATGATTACGATGTGATGAGCGGCAGATGGAATATCCGCTATCTTGAAGATGGAGCCGAGCATGAGGGCTATGTTTCCGGAACGGATCTGACCATTGCAGTCGCGACCGTGATCCTGGAAGACGGCAGCATCGAGACAATTCCGGAAGCGCTGATGGGTCAGACGGAAGGAATCGCTGCATTTCTGAATGAACGTTATTCCGACAGGCATTTTGAAGCGAAAAACGGAGAAATTCTGGTGACGGATGCTCCGGAAGATGCGGAAGCCGCGGCAGAAAACCAGGATTCGGAAGACGAAGAACCTGTGGAGGCTGAAGCGGACGAGACGGAAGAAGAGGATCAGGGCGTGAATGCGATCCCGACGCCTGCGCCGGAAGAGAATACGGTATCCAAAGTGATCACATTCTCTGCCGCCACAGAAGCACCTGCCAAAGCAGAAAAACCCGCAGCCACGGAAGTGCCTGCTGTGAAAGAAAGCACGCCCACCGAGCCGGTGAAGGCTGCCGCAACGGCTACGCCTGTTCCGACGGCTCTGCCTGCAGACCAGTATGAAGTACCGGACGCACTGAAAAATGTGGTCATGATCGGCACCAATACATGCCTGGTCAGCGACAACGGCGAGCTCAATTCTGTCAAGACCAGTTCCATCCGTTTTTCTGACAATGCAAAGAAAAACAAGATGGTTGCCTATGCAAGGGCGACGGCGGACGGGTATGTCCTCCTGCTTGCCGAACCCAATCCGAGAAGCCGTGTGATCGGCTATCTGAAGACAGGCACGATTGTGGGCATTGTCAAGGCGGGCTCGAATTACAGCCGCGTCTATGTGGATGGCGTTGTGGGATGCGTCAAGACCAATATGCTTGCGAGCATCACGGTCGACAAGAAGCCGAAGGGGAAGGGCATTCTGACAGCCGGCGGTGCCATCGATCCCTCCCTGACCGTCAACGCACTGTCCGCTTCCTCCAAGTCTTATATCGTCGATGCACTCCCGTGCGGACTTCAGGTGGATATCTGGGATAAAAAGGGATCAAGCTACCAGATCGAAGCAAACGGCCTGCGCGTGTGGGTCCATCAGACGAATCTGACGGAAAAGGCTTCCATGGAAGGCATGGTTGCGCAGACGCCATGGACTCATATCATGGAAACGCCTCCTTCGCTGACAAAAACAGTCAGGAATGCGAACGGCACGGAGGAAGTTCCCGATAATTCCAAGTCGTACAATATGCACAGAGACCCCTATAACTGATCGAATCCGTTGCTTGAAGGAACCGGAAGAGCAATCCGGTTCCTTTTTATAGGTCCTGACAGGGAGAAACCTGGAAAATATGAAACCTGCCCTTCACGGGAAACGCAGTCTCGGGCAGCAAAACAGCCGAAATCGACTCAAAGCCTTGAAAAAAGGCGGTTGACAAAAACAGAAGGGGTCCGTATAATACAGCATGGTCACGACGAGGAGGACTGGAAACGTGCTTGATGTCTCGACAGCAACCCGGAATCCGGGGACACGCTATGCGTATGATGTGGAGCAGGCCATTGCCCCACAGAATGTCTGCGGAGAGCTGGTACGCTTTGATTCAGCACACCTGATCGGTTCGTTCGAAGCCATGGAAAATGGTGACGTCGAAGTGGAAGGCAGGCTGACTGTTCTTGCCCACGCCCGCTGTGCCAACTGCCTCAAAGATGCCAGTGCCTTTGTTGAAGCGGATTACCGGGAACTGTTTCAGCGGGAAGGCGATCCGGAAGACGATGAGATCTTTACTTACACAGGTCATGTCGTCAATCTGGAGAAGCTGGCCATGTCCTATGCAGTGATGCATCTTCCGATGCGGTTTCTCTGCAAACCTGACTGCCAGGATTATGTTCAGTATCTTGATGAGGAAGATCCCGGAACATGCCAGAAGGAACTGACTGGTCAGCATCCTTTTGCGGCATTGCAGCAACTGCTCTCTCAGAGCGGTGCTGACCAGGAGTGACATAGGTCACGATATCATGGATGAGATGTATGAGGAGGTGTGAACATGGCTCTTCCGAAGGGGAAAATTTCCAAGGCTCGTAAGCATAGCCGCCGCGCAAACTGGAAACTGGAGCAGCCCGCGATCGTCGTGTGCCCCAAGTGCCATAAGATGAAGCTGTCCCATCATATCTGCAAGTTCTGCGGTTTTTATGATGGCACGGATGTCCTGAAACTTGAGGAAAAAGAGAATCAGGATAAGAAAGACGCCTAATAATATTGTTTTCGATGAACAGAGAGGAGTACTCTGGAAGCCGGCCAAGAGAGGGCAGTTCATGGGCTGAAAGGCTGCCTGCAGTGGCGTACGGAGGAAGGTCGCTTTGGGAGAAACAGCGGGAGACCGCACGGATGCATCCGTTATCGTGCAGTTGAGGCAGACGTTGTCTGCGAAAAAAGGTGGTACCACGGAGCAGATCCGTCCTTCGGGATGGCCTGCTTTTTTATTTTATCTGAGGCTGGAATCAAAATGCTGGAACGATTGATGCATCCCGCCGTTCTTCTGGTTCTGATTGGGGCACTCTGTGCCTACGGAAGCAGGACACTGGCAGGTTTTCTGATGAAGGAAAACGCCAACGGCGAACTCATCCTGAAAGGAATCGGGTGCGCACTGGCTGCAGCCGGAGCGCTTTGGCTGTTTATGACATAAGATCCGGAATTGAGGGAGGAAATATGGAACAGACAATGGAAACCAAATTCAATCCACAGGCGATTGAAAAAGAAATCTATGAAGCATGGGAAAGCAGCGGGGCGTTTGTTGCGCATCGTGTGGAAGGAAAGAAACCCTTCACCATTGTCATGCCGCCGCCCAATATCACAGGTCAGCTTCACATGGGTCATGCCATGGACTGCACGCTTCAGGATGCTGCGATCCGATATCACCGCATGAAGGGCGATCCTACGCTCTGGCTTCCCGGAACCGACCATGCTGCGATCGCGACGGAAGTCAAAATCGTCGACAAGATGCGTGAGGAAGGCCTGACCAAGGAAAGCCTCGGCCGTGAAGGTTTCCTGAAGAGGGCATGGGCCTGGAAAGAACAGTACGGAAACCGCATTACCCTCCAGCAGCGCAGAATGGGTTCATCCTGCGACTGGAGCCGTGAGCGCTTTACGATGGATGAAGGCTGCTCCAGAGCCGTTCGTGAAGTCTTCTGCTCACTGTATGATAAGGGCCTGATTTATCGTGGAACGCGCCTGGTCAACTGGTGCCCCTGTTGCCAGACCTCCATTTCCGATGCAGAAGTGGAATATGAGGAGAAGGACGGCAATTTCTGGCATCTTTTCTATCCGGTGAAGGAGACCGGGGAAATGATCGAGCTGGCAACGACCCGTCCGGAAACCATGCTGGGCGATACAGCTGTCGCTGTCAATCCCGAGGATGAACGCTTCAAGCATCTGCATGGCTGTCACGTCATTCTGCCGCTTGTGAACAGGGAAATCCCGATTGTCCTTGACGAGCATGCGGATATGACCAAGGGAACCGGTGTTGTGAAGATTACGCCTGCCCATGACCCGAACGACTATGAAGTCGGTCAGCGGCATCATCTCCCGATCGTGCGCGTCTTCACCTATGACGGACATATGACCGGAGCCAAGGAAAAGAAGGCCAATGAGGAACTCTTCGCCAGCGGCAAGGCTGCGGTGAATGAACCTGTGGTGCTGGACTGCGGCAAGTATGCAGGCATGACCACGCTCGAAGCCCGCAAGGCGATCGTGAAGGACCTTGAGGCCGGCGGTTTCCTCGGAAAGATTGAACCGCTCAAGCATGAAGTCGGCACCTGCTATCGCTGCCATACTGTGGTTGAACCCATGGTTTCCAGACAGTGGTTTGTGAAGATGGAGCCCCTGGCCAAGCCTGCTATTGAGGCCGTTGAAACCGGAAAAACCCGCTTCTTGCCGGAACGGTTTGACAAGACCTACATGAACTGGATGCGGAATATCCGCGACTGGTGCATCTCCAGACAGCTGTGGTGGGGCCATCGGATTCCCGCATGGTACTGCGATGACTGCGGAGAAGTGATTGTCAGCCGGACCGATCCGACCGTCTGCCCGAAGTGCGGCTGCACGCATCTGACACAGGATGAGGACGTGCTGGATACCTGGTTCTCTTCTGCCCTGTGGCCTTTCTCGACACTGGGATGGCCGGATCAGACAGAAGACCTGAAGTACTTCTATCCCACCACCATGCTGGTAACCGGCTATGACATTATTACTTTCTGGGTTTCCCGCATGATTTTCTCCGGTATTGAGCAGATGGGTGAGACCCCCTTTGAGACTGTTCTGATTCACGGTCTTGTCCGGGATGAACTGGGAAGAAAAATGTCCAAGTCGCTCGGCAACGGTGTGGACCCGCTTGAAGTGGTGGATCAGTACGGCGCAGACGCGCTGCGATTCTCTCTGCTGATGGGCGTCAGCCCCGGAAATGACACGCGCTATTCAACGGAAAAGGTTGAAGCGGCCAGAAACTTCGCCAACAAGGTCTGGAACGCAAGCCGTTTCGTGCTGATGAATACACAGGAGCATGTGGACATCAATCCTGAGACGCTGACCATTGCGGATAAATGGATTCTGACCCGGTTCCATGACGCGGTGCGCGACATTACGGCGCATAATGAAGAAGGCGATTTCGGTCTCTCCGCAACCCGTGTCTATGATTTTGCATGGTCTGAATTCTGCGACTGGTATATTGAAATGGCAAAGCCGTGGCTCCTGGGCGAGGATGAAGCGGCCAAGCGCAATGTCCAGGCCGTGCTTCTCTATGTGCTGGAAGGCCTGCTCAAGCTTCTGCATCCCTTCATGCCTTTCCTGACAGAACAGGTGTATCACTATCTGCCGGGCTCTGAAGGATTCCTTATGCTCAAGGCATGGCCGGACAGCGAGGGATATGATTATCCGGAAGACTGCAGCAAGATGGAAGGCATCATGGAAGTGATTCGCCAGATCCGCAATATGCGCTCTGAGATGAATGTGCCGGCCGGCCGCCGCACGCGTCTGATGATCCTTCCCGCCGATGGCTGGCAGGAGACGATCGCTCATGCTTCACTTTACTTCGCACGTCTTGCCGGCGTTTCACAGTCCAGTCTGATTGCCTCCGCGTCCGATGTGACAGAGAAGACCGTGACCAGCGTGACCTATGCAGGCACCCTGTATATCCCGCTGGGTGATCTGGTGGATATTGACAAGGAGATCGCGCGTCTTGGCAAGGAGCATGAAAACCTTGTGAAGGAGATCGAGCGCACGGAAGCAAAACTGAACAATCCGGGCTTTGTCTCCAAGGCACCTGCGGCTCTGGTCCAGGGTGAAAGAGAAAAGCTGGAAAAGAACCGTGCACGTCTTGAGGCACTCTCTGCCCGCATTCAGGAACTCAGAGAGTCAAAATAAACAAAGAAAGTGGCGTTTATGGAAGCCAGGGCAGTGATTGAAAAGATTCATGCCTCCCGCGCCAGCGGCATCAAGCGGGGGCTCGAAAACACAGCCAGACTCATGAAAGCGCTGAATATTCGTCCCGCGGTGCCCGTCATTCATGTGGCGGGCACCAATGGGAAGGGAAGTACCTGTGCGATGCTTGAGTCGGCTTTACGCCCGTATCGCACGGGGCTTTTTACTTCTCCCTTCCTGCAGCAGTATGCCGAGAGAATTCGGATTGACGGCAGGCCGGCTTCGGATGAGATGATCAGCAGCTGCGGAAGCGAAGTGCTCCGGTGTGCTGAAGAGCTCAGAGGGGAGGGAATCTTTCCCACGCCGTTTGAACTCGGCACGGCGCTGGCAGCGCTGATCTTTCAGCGGGAAAAGGTAGGGGTCTGGATTCTTGAAACGGGCATGGGCGGACGGAATGATCCGACAACAGCCATCCCTGCGGATCTGAGTGGTATTACATCCATCGGGCTGGATCACCGGCAGTATCTTGGGGACACCATCGAAGACATCGCACGGGAAAAGGCCGGCATTATGTGCCGGCATAAGACCTATGTTGCTGTGGACGGACCGGGAAGAAAGGTTCTGGAATCCGAAGCTGAGCGAATCGGAGCACGTCTGGTCTGCCCGCCGGGCACGATACGGAATGTGCAGGCGGACCGTTACGGGGTACAGGCAGAGATCGCATGCGGTGAGAACTATCCGCTTTCGATTCCTCTCCCAGGGCTTCATCAGGTGTCAAATGCCCTGCTTGCCGTGCGGCTTCTTGAGGAGGTTCGTGCGCTGGGCATTCCGGTTTCCAGAGAGCAGATCATTGACGGAGTGAGCCGCGTCCGGTGGCCCGGAAGGCTGGAATGGCATGAGAATCTACTCATTGACGGTGCGCATAATCCGCCTGCAGTCCATGCACTTGGACAGTATGTTCATGAGTTTCTCAGATGCAGACCGGTTCTCCTGACGTCTGTTATGGCGGATAAGGACACACAGGCGCTGGCAGAAGAGTTCTCGACCTTTGTTTCAGATGCCGTCACCGTGAGCCTGCCTGAAGTGCGTGCCATGCCGGATACAGAATGGGCAGAAATCCTCAAGCAGCATGGAATCCGCGCTATGGCGGGAGGCAGTGTTCAGGAGGGGCTGGAGACAGCGCTCCGCCTGGCAGACGGTGGACCGGTTCTGGTTGCAGGCTCGTTTTATCTGGCCGGGGCTGTTCGCTCCGCAGCAGGCCTGGAGCCCTGAACGCAAAAAGCAGCAGCGCGTCTCACTGCTGCTTTTTGCGTTCAATGATAGAACAATATGCTCAGGGAAGCCCTTTGCGATGAAAATCATACCTGTTCAAATGTGAAACGGTCCCAGGGAATCTGGACAGGCGCATGGTGAAGAATATCATCCACATGCATCAAAAGCGGATAATCCGAAAGACGGGCTGTATTGTTTGATGCCCGAATGCGGATTGCACGGGCCACGCGTTCAGCTACAACCAGGGATTCAAGGGTCACGCCCTGAAGCTCAGCCCTGGCGTCATCAATGTCGAGGCCGCGCCCGAGCAGAATACCGATCTGACGGGTTCGACCACCGTATACTGTCACGTAAAGATCTCCAAGGCCAACCCAGAGATTATTCAGGTCGGAGACGCCCTGCAGCTGAAGAAGGCTGCACATTTCTTTTGCTGCCTGGCCGAAAACGGCAGCCTGAGAATTGAAGTGCAGTTCACTGTTCAGGCCGAAGGCTTTCTGATTCAATCCGATGGTCAGGGCAATGCCAAGTGCATAGCCGTTCTTGAGTGCGACAGCGCTTTCAATCCCTGTTACATCGGTTGACAGACTGATATGATAGTAATCCGTAGACATCAGGGAACGGATTTTTCTGAGGAGCGTGATGTCCTGTCCGCAGAAAGCGACTTCTGTCTGATCATGGGCTACGAGCTCATAACTGGTACAGGGACCGCCTACCGCATGCAGCGGGACATGCTTTCCCAGAGCGTCCAGTTTTTTCTGCCACAGGCAGGGATAGGGAAGCAGGGCACCATCCGGTGTATCCATGAGTCCCTTGGTTACGGTTAATACAGGAGTCCCGTCCGGGATGACGGGCAGCACATGATCGGAAAACCAGTCGACTCCGAAGCTGCTGACACCGCCAATGACAAGATCTGCCCCCTGAAGCGCACTTTCCAGTTCTTCTATCTGAAAATAGCGGATGCCCGAAGGAAAATCCCTGACAAATTTGGGATGACGGTTCACTGCATTGCAGGCATCGATGATATCCCGGTCGAGGTGGGTGCCGACCAAACGAACTTCATGCCCGTTTTCACGTGCAGGAAAAGCGAGCGCGGATCCCATCATACCGGATCCGACGATTGTGATGACAGCCATGGGGAAACCTCCTGATGATGTGGATTTGGTGTGCCGGAAAGAGACTGTGTGCGGCAGGACAGGAAAGAGGCGCCGTATGAATGATATGATATAGAACAGAGCGTGAAAAGTCCATACACAGGCATACAGTAAAAAAGAAATCAGGGAAGAAAGAGATGGCGGCTTCCGCGGGTGTGAAATGGAAATTGACAGGTCCAGAGGGTGGCTGTACAATGATTTCAGGCCCGTACAGGGCTTCCGAGCAAGTAATGGCATGGAGGAAGCGTATGGCATTCACCCATATTCCGGTTCTTTTTGATGAAGTCATGGCCTATATGCCGCTGATTCCCCAGGGTGTTTATCTGGACGGGACACTGGGCGGCGGAGGACACAGCGAGGGCATTTTAAGCAGGTGTCCTGAAGCCGCTCTTTTCGGAATCGACAGAGACCCGAATGCACTCAGTGCAGCCTCTGAACGATTGAAGGATTACCCGGGGTTCCATCCTGTCAGGGGGAATTTTCATGATGCCCGGCAGCTGCTGGCAGAGCAGGGAATCACGCAGCTCGACGGTGCACTGCTTGACCTGGGCGTTTCATCCCCTCAGCTGGATGAAGGAGAGAGGGGATTCTCCTACCATGTGGATGCGCCGCTGGACATGCGCATGGATCCGTCCCAGCGCGTCACGGCAGAGGAACTGGTGAATACGCTTCCTGAAAAGGAACTGACACGGATTCTTCAGGAGTACGGAGAGGAAAAATGGGCGTCCAGGATTGCTGCCATGATCTGTGAACATCGGGCGAAAACACCGCTCAAAACCACGCTGGATCTGGTGGCCTGTGTCGATGCGGCCATTCCGAAAGCGGTCAGAAGAAAAAGTGAAGGACATCCGGCAAGGCGCACCTTTCAGGCGATTCGGATTGCTGTCAATGATGAACTGACACCGCTTGATCCTGCACTCTGTGAGATTGTCAGCATGCTGCGCCCCGGCGGAAGACTGCTTGTCATTACCTTCCATTCCCTGGAGGACCGTATCGTCAAAAAATGCTTTCAGCGGCTTCGCAATCCCTGCATCTGTCCGCCGAAAGCTCCGGTCTGCACGTGTGGAAGGAAGCCGCAGGTGCGCATTCTCGGCGGAGGAGCCATTGAACCCGGAGCGGATGAAGTGGATCGCAATCCCCGCGCAAGAAGCGCAAAACTACGTGTGTGTGAGAAACTGGAGGAAGCCTGACATGCCCAGACTGTATGTGATTGCAACGCCGATCGGGAATCTTCAGGATCTGTCCCCACGGGCACTGGAAACATTGAAACAGGTATCCTTTATTGCTGCCGAGGATACCAGGGTGACCATGAAGCTGTGCCAGGTGTTTGATATTCATACGCCGCTGGTCAGCTGTCATATGCATAACGAGGAGAGCAAAGGTACCGAGCTTGCCGAACGGATGATTCAGGAACAGGCAGATGCTGCGCTGGTGACGGACGCAGGAACCCCCTGCGTGTCGGATCCCGGCCACCTGTTTGTACGTGCCTGTACAGAGCGGGGGATTGAAGTCCTTCCGGTTCCCGGACCGGTTGCCTGTGCGGCAGCGCTGTCGGTAAGCGGCATGGAATGCAGGGAATGGAAGTTTTACGGCTTTCTTCCCAGGGAAAAGAAAGACCTGCGGGAAGCATTGCTCAGGATTCCCATGGAAACCCATATTGCCCTGATTCATGAGTCCCCTTATCGGATTCTTGCACTCATGGAGCAGATCCTTGAAGTGCTGCCGGAAAGCCTGGTTTCCGTCTCCTGTGATCTGACCAAGCTGCATGAACTGACACTCAGAGGCCCGGTCGGGGAAGTCCTTGAGACCATGCGGAGCAATCCAAAGACCGAAAAAGGGGAATACTGCCTTGTGCTGGATGTGCATGCATGCAGGGTGCCGGAAGAGAAAAAAGAGCCAGAGCTGTCTGTGGAAATGCAGCTGCTGCAGTGCATCATGGATGGAAAAACGCTTCGTGAAGCACAGGAATGCCTGACAGAGAGCGGACTGCGCAAGAATCTCGTCAAAGCGGCGGCGCTTTCGGTGAAAAAACGCATGCTGGAGGATGAAGTATGGTAAGAGAACTGAACGCATGTCAGATTGAAGATGCAGTGCGTGAGCTCTGCATCCGGGCCTGCAGGGAACTGCCGGAGGATATTGAGACGCGCATGAAGGAAGCGGCAGGAGAAGAGGACTGGGACAGCGCACGCTCGATTCTGGAATTGCTGCTGGAGAATGCCAGGGTTGCAAGAACCAATGCGGTCCCGATCTGTCAGGATACCGGCATGGCCGTGGTGTTCTGCGAAATCGGGCAGGATGTGCATATATCCGGGAATTTTGAGGAGGCCGTATGCAGCGGCGTCCGGCGCGGTTATACGGAAGGCTATCTGAGGAAGAGTGTGGTGGGCGACCCTCTTCGCCGAAAAAACACCGGGGATAATACCCCTCCGGTCATCCATCTGCGTCTGGTCCCCGGAGACCGTGTCCGGCTGACTGTGGCGCCGAAAGGCGCAGGGTCTGAGAATATGTCGAGAATGACCATGCTGACACCCGCCCAGGGGCTGGAGGGCGTGCGGCAATTCGTAATGGAAACCGTGCGTCTTGCAGGCGCGAATCCATGCCCGCCTATGATTCTGGGGATCGGCATCGGCGGAAACTTTGAGCGTGCACCGGAGCTGGCCAAGGAAGCGCTGCTTGATCCGCTGGACACATGGAATCAGGACCCGTTCTATGCTGAGCTGGAGAAGGAATGGCTTGGACAGATCAATGAGACCGGGATCGGACCGCAGGGACTGGGCGGGCGGACAACCTGCCTTGGACTGCATATCCATCAGGAAGCAACGCATATCGCATGCCTTCCGGTGGCTGTGAATGTCGGATGCCATGTCACCCGTCACGCAACTGCTGTGCTGTAAAGGAGGGAGAAGGAAATGCGTGAGATTACTACCCCTTTGGACCGGGACACCATTCTGTCGCTTCATGCGGGAGAGCATGTTCTCCTCTCCGGTGTGATCTATACAGCGCGGGATGCCGCGCATCTTCGGATGATGGACTGCATCCGGGAGGGAAAAGAACTGCCGTTCCGGCTTGCTGGACAGGTGATTTATTATGCCGGCCCCTCACCGACGCCTCCGGGGGCGGTGGTGGGTTCGATCGGACCGACCACCAGCATGCGGATGGATGCCATGACGCCTGCTCTGCTCGAGCGCGGACTGGGGGGGATGATTGGAAAAGGCGGACGCAGCTCCGAAGTGTGCCGGAGCATGCAGGAGAATCCTTCCGTTTACTTTGTGGCCGTGGGCGGTGCTGCCGCGCTCGGCGCGCAGTGTGTCAAACAACTGGAAGTGATAGCATGGGATGACCTCGGCCCGGAATCGGTGAAAAGGCTTGAAGTTGAAAAACTGCCCCTGATTGTTGCAATGGATGCATATGGTGCGGATGCTTTTCAGGAAGGGCAGAATGCCTATCTGCATCAGCGGAAAGAGCTGGAAAAATAGCGTTTCCTGTAATCCTGCATCGCAGCTGTTTCCTGAAAAGACGATATGCTGTCAGGCAAGTCGCCGGGACAGAAAAAACAATCCGAACTTGCAGTTGCCAATAAGATTCTATATAATTAACCGCGCAGTGGGTTTAGCTCCTGCTGATTGTTTTATAGAGAGGTGTTTCCCATGAATTATGTAATCAGCTGTTCATCAACATGCGACTTAAATAATGAACATCTTCAGCGCAGAGGGATTGTTTATATTCCTTTCCATTATCAGATGGACGGAAAGCCGCAGTTGGATGACCTTGGTGCATCTCTTTCCATGGAAGATTTCTATGCTGCGATGGACAACGGGGCAGATACACGGACTTCCCAGATTAATGAAGACGAGTATGTTTCATATTTTGAACAGTATCTCAGGGAAGGAAAGGACCTTCTGCATGTTGATCTTTCCAGCGGCATTTCAGGTACGATGAACTCCGCAAGACTGGCCATGGAAACGCTGAAGGAAAAATATCCTGAGCGCACCATCTATGTCATCGATTCTCTGGCTGCTTCTTCCGGTTTTGGTCTGCTTATGGATGAGATGGCAGACCGCAGGGATGAAGGCATGACAATTGATGAACTGGCCAAATGGACAGAAGAAAACAAGCTGTATGTGCATCACTGGTTCTTCTCAACAGACCTGAAATTCTATATTAAGGGCGGACGCATTTCCAAAACGGCAGGCATGTTTGGACAGCTTTTGAACATCTGCCCCCTGCTGAATGTGGACTACCTTGGCAGGCTGATTCCCCGGGACAAGATCCGCACCAAGAAAAAAGTGATTCATGAGATTGTAAAGCGCATGGAAGCGCATGCTCAGAACGGGCTGGATTATACCGGCAAAGTGTACATCTCCCAGTCGAACTGCTATGAGGATGCGCGTGCAGTGGCAGATCTTGTGGAGGCACGGTTCCCGAAACTGAAGGGAAAAGTGGAGATCTACTGGATTGGCCCGACGATCGGATCGCATACCGGCCCCGGAACCGTTGCCCTGTTCTTTATGGGTGATAAACGAGTTGACTGAAGTCATGCTGCATACCGGCACATAGAGAAATCCGGAAGGAACTGATTGAGTTCCTTCCGGATTTTTGCATTTTTGCTGTCCGATATGCTTTGCCTCAGGCAAGGTCAGAAGCTTATGCCTGTTTTTTTGAATCGAAATCGCCGGAAGCCTTTGCAGGAAACAGACGATGAAGTTTTCCGACGGAGAGCGGAGACTGACGCCTGGTTGTTTCAATGACCGGTGGAACCGGGATCTTTTTTCCATTGACCTTGATGACTTTCTGCCCGTGATCCTTTTTGTCATCATGTTTACTGTCTTTTGCACCTTTTTTCTTCTTTTTTGCAGAGGCTTCTTTTTTGTCTTTCTTTTTATGATTCTCACGGGAAGTAAGAACAGGATCGGAAGGTGCAGCAGGAAGTGCATCGGCTTTGTGAGACCTCGACGGCAGTTTTGCAGCCTCCAGCGTGGCCGCCTTCTTGGCCGCGCTTGTTTTGATCGGGGTGGCAGAAGAAGACAGCGCATCCTGACGAATCGCACCGGACCGGACAAGAGCATATTTCGCGCTCATCGGCCCGATCATCTCATAGAGCACAGAGGAGGAGAGAATAATCGTATTGATCAGCATGCCTGATTCAGCAGGAAGAATTCTCTGTGCCAGTACGGCAAGGCCAATGCTGACGCCTGCCTGAGGGATCAGGGCAAAGCTCAGATATTTTGTGACCTCAGGCGGGGAATGAATCAGACGGCATCCGAGATAGGAGCCGAGCCACTTGCCGATAATGCGGACGGCAAAGTAGGTCAGCCCAATGATGCCGGCAGTCTGCAGGGACAGGATGTTCAGGCGCATGCCGGAAAGGACGAAGAAGAGCATATTGATGGGGGGAGAGATTCTGTTGACCTGTTTGAAGAGCGTTTTGTCATCGGTGCAATTGATATAGGTGGCGCCGAGCATCATACATCCGAGGAGCGGAGAGACGTTCATCATGGCGCAGCCGCCGGCCAGTGCAAAGATAAACGCGCAGGTCAGGACGATTCGATGATCCGGGGAACGTCCGCGAAGAACGACACACAGAAGACGGCCGAGAATATAGGCGACGAGAAGAACCCCCAGATTCTGGACGATCGGGAGAAGCATTTCCTGCCATCCGCCTGCGACACCTTCACTGCTGGCGGCAATGGCTGCAGAGACAGAGAATGCGAGCAGCGCAACAGCATCATCGAGTGCAACGACCTGGATGAGCGTGTTGACGAAAGGCCCCTTTGCATGGTACTGACGTATGGTCATCAGCGAAGAAGCCGGGGCTGTCGCGGAACCGATGGCACCGAGCAGCAATGAAAACGAAAGCGGCAGATGAAAAACGACCATCATGACCACAGTGACCAGAACGGCGGCGGTCAGTGCTTCAAGCAGGGTCAGCAGAATGACTTTTTTCCCCTGGTCACGCAGAATATCCATGCGGAGATACCGGCCGACACCGAAGGCAATCAGGGCGAGGGCAGCATCTGTGACAAACGACATATGCGCAGTGACATCAGCAGGGATCAGATTTAAACAGTGAGGCCCGATGGCGACACCGGCCAGAATATAACCGGTGACATTGGGCAGACTGAATACTTTGGACACACGGGACATGAGGAATCCTGCAAGCCACAGAATCGAGATGGCCAGCAATGCCTTTGCCTCTATGGATAGCGATGCAATCATCTCATTGATCATCATGGCGATCAACACCTCCTGCAGCAGAATCTGGGGCAATGCGGGAATACGCGCCGGCTGCTTTCAGCAGCATCTGCGCGTTTGATATATAAGGTAATATGAGTATTATAACCACTTTATGACTGCTTTTCAACCAAATAATCCATGAAAAAAGCCTGCGTCAGGGCAATCTGATCCCCCGGGCCGGAAATCTGTGTCATTTTTCCGTTCAGAAGGAGATACCCTTCTCCATGGAGTACTTCATGATTCTCTTCTGAGAGCACATAACTTCCATCCGGGATGGCCATAAGCGGCATGCCATCACTGTCAGGAAGCGTAATCTCAGCATACAGCAGTCTCCCGTCCAGAACGGTGTCCCGGTTTTCATTGTAGTGGGGCAGAATATGCAGGTCGGTCAGTCCGAGTCCGGGGAGAAAACGCTGATATGCCGGGTCAATGCTTTCTCCGGGCTCTTCAGGCTGTGCATACACCGTTTGGGCAGCGTTCATGCTGCCCGCTGAGATACCGATGATGATGCCATGAAACTGCCGAAGAGATTCACGCAGGCGGATGACCTGAAAGAAGCGGTTTTGTGTGGGCACATGTCCTCCGCACAGCAGGATGATATCGGCCTGTGTCAGCAAGGCATCCGTGGACCGGCTGTTTCTGCTGTCGAGGATATCGGCTGTCAGGGCAGGCCATCCGGATGCACGGAAGGCATCCCGGTAATCGGCAACAAAGGCATCGTTCTGTGCGTGGGCATCCGGAGTGGATGCAATCAGCAGAAGATGCGGGTTCGGATGCGGGCCGATACGCTGCGAGAGCTCCCTGAGAAAACCTTCCTCTTCGCGCAGAAGGAAAGGTGCGTGGACACCGGGAGGAGGCGGCCAGGCGCAGGGTGAACTGGTAAGAAAAAGTGTCTGAAACATAGGCTGTCCTCATAGGCTGAGGGAAACAATTCCGGTCCGGTCGGGCGGAGAAATGAACCGATTCAGCCTCAAAAAGAAAAAAAATGGAAATGTCAACAGGGTTTGAGAGTGGGAGTATAGCAGAAAAGCGGTATCCAGGCAAGACATCCAGACTCTTTACGAAGGAAAAAGCAGGTTGTATACTGCAGGAACATGGAAAAACAGTACTCAGCCAGAAAGGAATCGATGATCAATGCTGACAGAAGAGATCAATATCAGGGATCCATTTGTACTCAAATGGAATGATACATACTATCTGTACGGGACACGCGGTGCAACCTGCTGGGGAGAAGCAGATGGTTTTGACGTGTATGTCGGAAATGATCTGACACACTGGGAGGGACCGACTGTCTGTTTTCAGAAGCCGGAGGGCTTCTGGTCGGACCGCAATTACTGGGCGCCCGAAGTCTATGCAGTCGGCGGAGCGTTTTATATGTTCGCCAGCTTTAAAGCCGAAGGAGTCTGCAGAGGCACATGCGTTCTCAGGGCAGATCAGCCGGAAGGGCCTTTCCGGGTGCATTCGGACGGCCCTGTCACCCCGAGGGACTGGGAATGTCTGGATGGAACCCTGTATGTCTCAAAAGCAGGGAAACCCTACATGGTATTCAGCCATGAATGGGTTCAGGCCGGCGACGGTGAAATCTGTGCTGTTGAGCTTTCAGAGGATCTGAAAACGGCTGTGAATGTGCCGTTTGTACTCTTTCATGCGTCGGATGCCCCCTGGGCAAAATGGATGACCCACTCAAGCGGGGTGCGCGGCTGTGTCACAGACGGTCCGTTTATGGTCAGAACATCTTCAGGCCAGCTGTGCTGCCTCTGGGCCAGCTTCTCGGAGAACGGTTATACAGAAGGGGTCGCTGTTTCCGACAACGGAGAGATTGACGGAAAGTTCGTGCAGGCGCCTCCGCTGTTTGACAGGGATGGCGGACATGGCATGGTGTTCAGCGACCGCAGCGGGCATCTGTACCTTACACTGCACAGCCCGAACATCCATCTGCAGGAGCATCCCTGTTTTATTCCGCTGATGGAGAAAAACGGAACGCTCTGCCCGAAAGAAGCAATGGACACAGCATGGACCGGGGAGCTTCAGGAAAAACTCTCTGCCATGAAAAACCGGCTGAATGCAGCATGTACTGCATGGAGCGGGCCGGACACCCTGCTGACTCCGGAAGAGATGGGGTATCACGGAAGCGGGAAAGCGACGGAGTTTCTTCAGAAAGCGATGGACACGCTTTCTTCAAAGGGCGGCGGTACACTTCTGCTGCGGGCGGGAGACTATGTTTCCGGAACGCTGGTTTTCCGGTCAAATGTCCGGCTGTGTGTATTGCCGGGGGCACGGCTGATCGGGTCCACAGAGCTTGCGGATTACCCGGAAAAGCATGCCCGCAGACTGACTGTGCAGGATACCAGCATGGGCATGCATCAGTCGCTGATTTTCGCTGAGGGCTGTGACAATATCTGCATTACGGGCGGCGGGGAGATCAACGGGCAGGGTACACCGGATCATTTTCCCGGCGCAGAGACAGCACAGGGCACGCCCGGACGCCCGTTTCTGATGCGGATCATCGACTGCACACATGTCACTGTTCAGGACATCACGCTCCGAAATGCAGCATGCTGGATGCAGAATTATCTGAACTGCGAACAGGTGCTTCTGGAACATGTCCGGGTATTCAATCATGCAAATTACAACAATGACGGTCTGGATCTGGATGGGTGCAGAGAAGTGATCGTCCGTTCCTGTCAGATTTATTCCGGTGATGACGGCATCTGCATGAAAGGTGCAGGACAGACGCTCATGGAACACGTGCTGATCGAGGACTGTGATGTGTACTCGGCCTGCAATGCGGTCAAAATCGGAACGGATACACAGGGAGATTTTCGCAGCATCCTGATTGAAAACTGCCGGATCGGCGGACTTGCGGACGATCCTTCGGGTCTTAAGCATGCCTGGGCGGACAGCGCTGTGTCATTCGAAATGATGGACGGAGGAGAAGTGAAGGACATTGTCGTCCGGAATACCGTGATCTGCAGAGCGTGGAGTCCCTTCTTTATGCGCCTGGAGAACCGGGGCCGGGTTAAGCCGGGCGATCCGAAACCGGATATAGGACGTCTCCATCGGATTCTTTTCTCCGACATCCGGGCCGATGACTGCGGGCCGAGAGGGTCGTATTTCCTGGGTTCGCCCGAAGGCAGGATCGAAGATGTCTGCATGCAGGATGTGGAAGTCCGTCAGCGTGCGTCAGACAAACCGGTCAGAAAAGACGCGGATTATCCGGGAATGAAGGATGTCTATCCGGATGCTCATATGATCGATGCAATTGGGGATGCACCGGCATTCGGACTGTGGGCACGCCACGTCCGCGGCCTGGTGCTGGATGGGTACTGCGTCAAACCGGAACCCGGAGAGGAACGCCCGGAATATGTCGGGGAAATGAACGTGGAGATGACAATTCTGTAAGGATGGATCAAGGATGAAGTGTCTGAGAAACGTGAAAAGGGCAGCAGCGGTCTATGATGGCTTCCGGGTCAAGGATGCGGCCGGGATTCGGGCTTTTCATGAATCCATGCCGTCCTATGCTGTATCCCCGCTGCATGAGCTGAATGGTCTTTCTCAAGCGCTGGGCCTCGCATGCCTTGCTGTCAAGGATGAAAGCACAAGGTTTGGGCTCAATGCGTTTAAGGGGCTGGGCGGAACGTACTGCGTTGCCTCCTGCCTTGCGGATCTGATGGGACTGAAAGGCGGATGGAACTACGAGGACCTGCGTGGAGGCAGCATCGCAAAACCTGTTTTTGCCACAGCCACAGATGGAAACCACGGACGCGGCATTGCCTATGCGGCACGCCTTTTCGGGTGTCCGTGCCATGTCTATCTTCCGAAAGGAAGCGCCAGGGAACGTGTGGAGAACATCCGCAGGGAAGGTGCTCAGACGCTTGTCACAGACGTTGATTATGATGCGACGGTCCGAATTGTCTCGCAAAAGGCCAGGGAGGAGCACTGGATTCTTGTGCAGGATACGGCATGGGAAGGGTATACAGAGGTTCCGAAACGGATCATGCAGGGATACCTGACCATGGGAGACGAAATTCGGGAACAGATGCAGCGAGGGCCGACCCATATCTTTCTCCAGGCAGGCGTCGGGTCCATGGCTGCGAGCCTGTGCGCATATTTCCGGGACCTGTATGGTGAAGAGCCGGTGATTTCCATTGTTGAGGCTGCAGCTGCAGACTGCCTTTATGAGACAGCCAGAGCCGGAGACGGGCAACTGCATGCGACAGGCGGAAATATGCAGACGATGATGGCAGGACTGTGCTGCGGATATCCCTGTCTGACGGCCTGGCAGATGCTGGAAAAACAGGCAGACTTTTTCCTGGCCATTGAAGACGAGGACGCTGCAGCAGGCATGCGGATCCTCGCACATCCATGCCCGGGAGACGATGCGATAGAGTCCGGGGAGAGCGGTGCGTCGAGTGTCGGTACGGTGGTGCAGATCATGCGGCAGTATCCCGAAGTGCAGAAAACCCTTGGACTGAACAGGGATTCCGTGGTGCTGTGCATTTCTACGGAAGGTGCGACAGACCGTGAAAACTATCAGCGGATTGTTTGTGAAAACGGGGAATGATTGAATGGAGACAGGGATTTCTTTTCAGACGGTCAATGGCAGAAGACAGCACATATTTGACACCTGCATGGAGAAACTGAAGGGCAACCTGCAGCAGTTTGGCCCGTATCGCGTGCTGGTTGAAGGCGGAGGATATCAGAAAATCTGGCTGGAGACACAGCCGATGGGCGGAGAAATGTATGCCGGTGTGGACATGGAGGCTGCCCTGAACAATTCTCTGCTCTTTCTCAGGTATCAGCGCGAAGACGGGCGAATGCCCGGATCAATTGCCTGCAGAGACGGCAATTTGGTTCCGGAATACAACAAGTTCCAGGGGTTCTGTTTCCCGTGGCATGCATTGAACATGTATTATCTTGTCGGAAAAGACCGGAACTATCTGGAAATACTCCGTGAAGGACTCCGGCGCATGCATCGATACCTGACTGAGAAGCGTACGAATCGGGCCACCGGCGTGCTGCAAAGCTTCTGTGTGTACGATACAGGGGAGGATAATGCGCTTCGCTATGCGGACAGCCCCAATTACTGGACCGGGGACGAACCGCCGGAAGGATATCGGATTGTGCCCATGGACAGCATGGATGTCACAAGCTGGGATTATGCTGCCTGTGATACACTGCGGGCAATCGCTGCAATCCTGAAGAATGAAAGCGAAGAAAAACAATGGAATCAGACTGCGCAGCAGGTGAAAGATGCTCTGAGAACGGTCCTGTGGGATGACAGGAAACATGCATGTTTTGATCGGGATGCGCATGGCGCGGTGATGCCGCAGCTGATCCATAACAATCTTCGCTGCATGTACTGGGGAAGTTTTTCGCAGGACATGGCGGAACGCTTTGTGCAGGCGCATCTGCTCAATCCGAAGGAATTCTGGACGACGCTGCCTCTTCCGTCTGTATCCGTATCAGACCCTGATTTCCGGAATGCACCCGAAAACAACTGGTCGGGACAGTGTGAGGGACTGACTTTCCAGCGGGCTGTTCTTGCCCTGGAACGGTATGGAAAAACAGAAATCATGACGGAAATCGGAAGAAAATTCCTGGATACGCTTGCGGACGGCGGGTATATCTATCCGCAGCAGTTTGATCCTGTGACAGGGAAACCGACGATTGTCGGCATGATCAGCCATGCGCCGCTGAAGCCGGGAGATACCGAACCGGCTCAGGATGCTTATGGACCGACCATGCTTGCTGCGCTTGAGTATCTTGCGCACATGGAAGGAATCGATATGGAGTTTGACCATATTCTGTTCAGTGCGGTGCGTGGGGAAACGTTCGAAGCGGCAAGAAAATGGGGAAGGCATGAATATACGCTTTCCAGTGATGGAGTGACCGCGAAAGCCTATCTCGACGGCCGGCTTCTTTCTGCATTTCCTGCCGGTTTCCGGATGACGACCGGGACGGACGGTGCGCCGGCAGCCGAACTGATTCGTCTGGGGTGACAATATGCAGCTTTTTTCTGTCATTATGCCGAAAATGGTGTACTTCTTCATTTTGATGGCATTGGGATTTGTGCTCGCAAAGACAGGAATGATACCGAAGCATGTTGTTCCTACCCTGTCCGCACTTGTCGTCAGAGTGTTCCTCCCCTGTCTGCAGATGGGGCTGGTTTTTGAGAACGGCACCACGTTTGGAACATTTCTGGAACAGAAATATTTTGCTCTGATGCAGTTGTGTGCATACATCATACTGACTGTTTTCGGACTTGCGGGGGCTGCTCTCTTTCGACTGCGCTACCCTCAGCGCAACAGCTTTACGGGCGGAATGGTCGGGGGCAATTTCGGCTTTCTGTTCGTACCGCTGATTGTTTCCTCTTTCCCTGCCTATCAGGGGTTTATCCCGATTATGGCTGCAATGGATACACTTTATGTCTGGACCGTCGGATTGCTTCTATATTCGGAAGGAACATCCGGAAACGGCAGAAAAGGCTTCCTGCAAACGCTCAGGATGCGGCTGCTGAATCCCATACTGATCGCGATTCTGATCAGTCTGTGCATTTCTTCGCTGAACATCTCCCTTCCCGGGCCGGTGACGGACGTGATCTCCGGGGTGGGCAATGTATCAGGCACAATCGGGATGATGCTGCTTGGTGCAAACATCTGTTTTATGCAGAAAAATCTGAAGGGAAGAATGGCCTCCGCTCTGGGATTTGTGTTTCTGCGGCAGCTTGCGGCACCACTGGCAGTGTTCCTGCTCTCGCGGCTGATTGTGGGCGAGTCACAGGCTCTCCTTCTGATGCTGCTGGCGGGGATTCCCACGATGACGACAACAGGACTTCTCGCGATTGAATATCATACCGATGTGGATTATGCCTCCAATCTGGTGTTTGTTTCCACGATTCTGTCTCTGGCAACACTGCCGCTGATCGCATTCATCAGTGCATATCTATAATCAAACAGCAGGCCGATTTCGGCCTGCTGTTTGATTTGCAGTGAAAGGATGGATCAGGAAACGCTGAGGTACGGTCCTGAGCGGAAAGATTATGTCTGATCATCGGGGACTGACTCCGGGAACGGCTCCCAGACACCGGTCCGGAACATGCGCTTGACAATGGTATATCGTGGATGCTGACGCCATGTGCCCCCGGTGGGGTTTTCCCCGTTGAAAATATCAAGACCGGGAATCGCTTCCTGCAGCATGGCAATCTGTTCCTTGGAAAGATTGACCGCCGTATCGCGGTTGATCGCACGGCATGTCCAAAGTCTTTCCAATTTTTTCAGATTGAGAATCGGTGTGAGATCCTCAATATAGTTCCAAGAGATGTTCAGGTCCAGCAGATTGGTCAGTCCGCTCAGAGGAGACAGGTCATGCACTTTGTTGGTGAACATTTCAAGGTATTCAAGATGCTTCAGGCTGGCAATGGGCGTGATATCCTCAACCTGATTGACAGAGATGATCAGTACACGCAGCTCAGGAAGGTCATACAGGAAGGAAAGATCAGTGACAGCATTATGCCCGAAATCCAGGGCCCGCAGATTCCTGCAGTAACGGACCAGGGAAATGTATTCATCGCTGTGTTTCTTTGCCTTGGCGACATGCAGTGTGGAATAGGCGGTCATATCCGTCCGAAACGTATGCTCCGCAAAATGAATGGTCCACCCGAATTCAATATCCGGATAGCGTGCTGCCATTTCTTCCACGCGCTCTTTGGGAATGCGCGTGGCGAACATATCCACCTTCCGAAGGTGATGGAACTGATCCAGAAATGCATAGTACTCATCGAAATTGGATATGAATTTATCCCCGATATCAATCGACACGGCGTCCAGATCATAGGTGTTTTTGCCGTACTGTATGGTTTCGGCATTGGCTGCAGCACAGCAGAGCAAGACAAACAGGATCAATGCAGGGAAGAAAACAGTCAAATGTTTTTTCATAAGTCACTCCTATGAACGGTAATGCGGTCCGCGCATCATGCGGCAGGACTGATGGTTGGATTTTAGCATATCTTTGAATCAATATGCAACGGAAAATACTGGCGATACCATCTGCCATGGCAAAGACCTTTTGCTGCATGGTGAGGCGGCCATCATGTTCTGCGGCTGCCCTCAAAGAGGCTGAAACATTTCAAGAAAAAGCAATCTGATGTATTGACAAAAGAAAAAACCATGCAAAAATATAAGGCCTGTGTCTTCGGGCACAGCACAAATCATCAGTGTTTCTGTGGAGGAATTTATGAGTCAGCCAGTGTCTGAACGATCCAAAATGCTGGGTACCATGCCCATGACAAAGCTTGTTCCCCAAATTGCAATCCCGATTATGATCAGCATGCTGGTGCAGGCCCTGTACAATGTGATTGACTCCATTTTTGTTGCCCGGTTTGATGCAAATGCTCTGACTGCAGTCTCTCTTGCCATGCCGGTCCAGATGCTCATGGTGGCCGTCGGCGTTGGCCTGGCTACCGGTATCAACAGTCTGATGGCCAGACGGCTGGGCGAGAAGCGGCCGGATGAAGCACGTGCAGCGGCGTGGAACGGATTGTTTATGGAGCTCTGCAGTTTTGTGCTGTTCCTGATTTTCGGGCTGTTTTTTACCAGACCGGTGTTTGATTCACTTTCTGCCGGACTGGAAGAGAATCTTCGGGGACAGATCCGGGCGTATGGCTATCAGTATCTTGGAACGGTTACCACATTTTCAGCGGGTCTTATGACAGCTTTTGTCTTTGAACGCATGATGCAGTCCACAGGCAACACCCTGCTGTCGATGGTAACACAGCTGAGCGGTGCCATCACCAATATTGTTCTGGATCCGATTCTGATCTTTGGTCTGCTGGGGTGCCCCAGGATGGGGGCGCTTGGTGCGGCCATCGCAACAGTGATCGGGCAGTGGGTCAGCCTTGCGGTGGGGCTGAGCATCAACCAGACGAAGAATGTGGAGCTCCGCCTGAAGCTGTCAGAGTTCCATATTGAGGGGAGAATCATTCGCGATATCCTGGCTGTTGGCCTTCCAAGCGTTGTGATGCAGGCCATCTCCTCTGTGATGAATATCATCTTCAATATGATTCTCATGCCGTACGGCGCTGTGGCTGTCAATGTCCTTGGCATTTATTTCAAACTGCAGTCTTTTGTGTTCATGCCCGTATTCGGCCTGTCAAACGGCATGGTGGCGATCGTGGGATACAATTACGGGGCGCGGGAGAGAAAACGTGTGTATGCCTGCATTAAGGTGGCACTCATCTATGCGACGGTGATTCTCGGCGCGGGCATGCTGGCGTTCCTGCTCATTCCGGAAGCCCTGCTCTCACTCTTTGAACAGGCTGGAGGCGATGCCGCACTGACCGCCATGGGTGTGCCGGCGCTGCGTACCATCTGCCTGTGTTTCCTGATGGCAGGGTGCGGGATTACGTTCAGTACCGTGTTTCAGGCCGTGGGCAAGGGGAATTATTCGCTGGTCATTTCACTGTGCCGTCAGCTGATCGTTCTGATCCCCTCGGCGTGGATTCTGAGCATGCTGACCCATAACGTGCAGATGGTCTGGTGGAGTTTTGTCATCGCTGAGCTGATTTCCCTTGTGATCTCGCTGCTGTTCTACCGGATAGTGAACAGAACGATGCTCATGCGCCTTGAAAAAACAGAAGCATAAAGCAAATACTAAGAGCCGGAGAAACAGTGCAGTGTGCTGTTTCTCCGGCTCTTTCTATGCTGGCGCGGTTCCGGCGTTATCTCTTGATATCGTAGCTCATGTTCATGAGGTTCCGGATGGTATCCGCCTGATCGATGATGTTTGCATCACCGTGAATGGTGTGTTTCAGGGCACTGGACGCCACGGCAAAATTGACCATATCCATGGGCTTATAGCCCTTCATCATGGCATAAATGAGGCCTGAAGCAAAGGCGTCGCCGCCGCCGACGCGGTCAAGAATATTGAATGTGAACAGCTTGCTCTCGAAGGTGTGGCCGTCATACCACATAAATGCCTTCAGGCTGTTTTCCGAACCGGAATGCGCATAGCGGACATGGCGTGCGATGCAGTGAATGTTGGGATAACGGGCAATGAATGCCTGGAAGATTTCATCCTGCTGCTCATAACTCGGCTGCAGCGGCACGCCGTCCTTCAGATCCCCCTTGGACGGGTCGTTTTCATCCCGCAGCAGATGATACGGCTCAATGCCAAAGAGAATATCGATGTAGGGAAGACACTTGGTGCAGAAATCCCGTGCCTCTTCCCATGTCCACAGTGAGGAACGGAAATTGCCGTCAAAACTGACGGTGAGGCCGATTTCCTTGGCCACCTTGAGCATATTGAGGATCAGGTCCTGCAGGCTTGGAGCCAGTGCCGGCGTGATGCCCGAAAGATGCAGCCAGTTGAAATCCTGAAGCAGGGCGCGCAGATCGACATGAGAAAAATCATATTCCGTGATTGCTGAATGCTTGCGGTCGTAAATCACCTGGCTGGGACGGATTCCGTAGCCGGTTTCAAGAAAATAAGTGCCCAGACGGTGGGTGGGCGTTTCCTTGGGTGTCGAAAGAATGACCGGTGTGCAGTGGACATCGTTTGAACGAAGCCAGCGGATGGCGCTCTTTCCGAGGGAATTATTGGGGACAACCGAGAAGAATGTTGAGTCAATACCGAGGTTGGCCAGAGACAGCGCGATATTTGCTTCGCTTCCGCCATAGGACGCTTCAAAAGAAGTTGCCATGCGGATTTTGGCATAGTCCGGGGGAGTCAGACGAAGCATAATCTCACCCATTGTAATAAAACGGTGAGTCATATCCATTTCGCCCTGCAGAGGATTGGCATGAATCATAATGGTTATTCCTCCCAAGATTATTCTTGTTTATCAGTATAGGCTTTTCGACAGGCAAGGGCAAGAGGAAGAGAAAAAAAGCCTCTTTCCGCAGAAAGAGGCCGGGATACTGTCATTGACACTCCGGAAGGTGAAGCAGGACGGGACCTTCAAGCCCGCAGGGCCAGGGGATTCCATCCATCTCGGTTACGCGTGCACCGGTCACCGTGATGGTCAGAGACGCGGGGTGCGCGGAAAGCAGGTCGGAAAGATCGGTTTCCCATGGCGCGATCAGGAGATGCTTTTCTGTCTTGCCGCATGTGATGACAGCCAGATCATGGACAGCGCCAAACGAGATGAAAACCGGTCCGCTTTCGGGAAGATCGGGCAGAGTCAGTGTATAGGTCATGGTATGGGTGGAAAGATCAGAACAGACTGGTTTGCTGAGCAGATGGGAAATGTCCATGGTTTTCATAACCGGGCTGACCTGCGAGGCACCAGGCGTACGGGGGTCGGGAGCACTGAAGCGAAGAATCAGGCTTTGCAGCGCACGAATCCGGATTTCTCCATGGCTGACACTTCCACGGTCTTCTCGGGTACCGGTCCATGCATCCATGATCTCAAGCTGCTGCTCCTGAGGCAGTGAGAAAGAAGTCAGGCACTCATTTCCCTCATTGACCAGGAGAACATATTGGGCATCCTCACGCTTCTGCCAGGAGATGCGCAGGTCCGGCGCATCCGTAAAGCGGATTGGAACACGGACGGAAGAGAGACACTGTGTCCATTCAGGCGCATCCGTAAAGACCACCCTGCCGCCCGCTGCCTGGAAAGCGGTGAGGCAGGTACGGGCAGCATCTGTCAGACGGAGGGAATCAGGCACAAGAATGAGGGTAATGTTCTGTCCGGGGACATGCAGACAGGCTCCATCCATTTCAGCATGAAGAAGATGGGAAATCATGAGATAGTGGAATGAAATTTGCCGCGTATACAGTTCACGGGCCGTGTTGTAGTCAAGCGAAATGCCGTCGGTGAGGACCACAGTCTCTGCAAGGGATGTCCTTCCGAGATTGAAGGTGCTCAGCCTTGCCGTATAGGTCGAGAAATCAGTGTAGTACGGCCAGAAAATATTGTTTGGTCCCACATCCGGCGGACGGTCCGCGCGGGCCTCAGGAAGCCGGAGGCTGTAGAAGAACGCATGGGGAACAAGACAGGAGATGCCGCGGACAAACAGCCAGTCAGCCATCCATTTGATCGTGGACATGGTCAGGCCCCACTGGCTTTCTTTGGGACCGCAGCAGCCAAAGCATTCACACAGACTCATTGGTCTGCCGGTGTGGAGGGCAGCATCGGCGGCACACTGGGCAAGCGTGCTTTCCGGGCCGGTCAGACTGGTTTCGCCCGGGGCCACCCATCCCCAGACCAGGTCCTGTCCGGGAATGGTGAAAGCGTCTTCCATATCCATGGCATCCGGCCATGCGGGATGTCCGGTGAGTGCAATGCCGTGGCTGGTGCACCAGTCATGAAGAGGCTGATAGTAGGTTCGCATCATGTGTGTGCGGACGAGCTGGGCGTGATCCGCGCGCACTGAGGCGGCGCGTTCTCCGGGAAGAAAAAGCAGTGCCAGATCAGAAAGTCTGAATCCTGCTTCTGTCCATTCTCTCTCCATGCCGTGGGTCCAGCTGACCAGTCCGGCTTTGACATTGCGTCCGAGTGGGCTGGGCTCATCGGTGAACATGGCACGCACTGTGCTGCCGAAAAAGCGGGAAAGCTTTGCATAATAGCGGTCATGCGTCAGACGGATGAAGCAGGCAACCGCATCCGGATTCAGAAGATCCGCAGCGGCCGGTGCGTGGGGAGCACCGTCATCTTCTTCCGGATGCAGCCCGCGGATGGTGCCATGGGAGAAAACACATGACACAAAACGCACCACTTCGTTCGGAAGGCATTCAGAAGGTGAATGAATGACCCGGGCATGATCAGCATCCGGTTCTCCACTTTCGTCGACAGGCAGGGCCAGGACAGCGACCAGGCTGCCATCAGCAGCTGGCTCTGACGTCATTTCCAGTGCCTTTGCAGCAAACGCAGGATTCTCCTGAACAACCTGTCCGCATGCAGAACCGGAAGGATACATTCCCTCGTCATACAGGTAGACAAACATGGAGAGCGACTGCGCGGTTTCACATATATATTCCATCCAGTCCATGAACAGAGGAGAAAGATAGGGAACGGAAGCATCAAACCCCATGCGCGGGTGAATGACTACGCCGGGAATCCCGTGCGCATGAAAGTCGCTCAGCTGCCTGCTGATTTCCTGACGGGACAGCGTATCATTGAGAAACCAGAAGGGAACAGGCCCGTTCTGAGGGTTTGGACAGGAAAGAAGATCCAGAAAATTATGCATAGCTGGCCTCCTGCATGGATTATCTTGACGCGGCGGATTATATCACACGCCCTGACAGCATACAAGCACAGAGGGTGGAGCAGAAAGAGTTCATTTGACAACGATGAGAAGGGTGATAGAATCATACGGGGATGACCGATAAAGAGGGGGACGCAGTCAATTACCCACGACTGAAGTCGCGGGCTTGTGAAAACGAGTCCGGAGTTGACTAGCCAAAGATCTGCGGGATCTACGTTGAGAGAGTCATAACACCCATGGACATATCACCTAATCTG
>Ga0129307_1000542_pt1 | contig 57227 bp, 59 predicted proteins | sample P1105metagenome_FD_94437 | JGI IMG/M metagenome (GOLD analysis project Ga0129307, IMG submission 94437) | Capybara group fecal microbial communities from Wisconsin, USA - P1105 metagenome | ecosystem: Host-associated > Mammals > Digestive system > Large intestine > Fecal | place: USA: Wisconsin... | reverse complement strand
TGATTTTGAAACAGGTAATTATTTAACAAACGAAGAAGTTTTTAACAAAAACAAATAAAATTTATGAAAATAATATGGAGCCGTAAAGCAGCTTCATCCTTTCACCAAATTGAAACCTACATTATAAGAACATTTGGAGAGAAAACCCAACAGGACACCAGACGTGAACCCAAAGCACAAGCTAGAAAATTGAAATAAAGTTATGAAAAACAACTCAAAAATAATCCTCATCACTGGAGGAAGCTCGGGAATCGGGTATGATTCGGCGGTGGCGCTGGCGAAGCAGGGTCATAAGGTTTTTGCGGCGGCGAGAAGAGTGGAGATGATGGAGCCGCTTAAGGAATACGGCATCGTGCCGCTCAGCTTGGATGTAACAGATGACAACTCGATGCAAGACTGCGTAAAATCAGTGCTTGACGCAGAAAACCGCATTGATGTTTTGATTAACAACGCCGGTTATGGATACTTTGGCGCGATAGAAAATGTGACAATGGAAGAAGCCCGCAAACAGTTGGAAGTCAATGTGTTTGGAATGGCAAGAATGTGCCAACTGGTGCTTCCGACAATGCGTGAACAGCATTCAGGACGCATCATCAACATAGCCTCCATCGCTGGAAGGGCGACGGTGTATTTCGGAGGCTGGTACAACGTTTCGAAATATGCAGTGGAAACTTTCAGTGATGCGCTCAGAATGGAGACAAAGCCTTTCGGCATCGACGTTATTCTAATCGAGCCGAGCGCCATCAAGACAAACTGGGGAATTATCGCCGCCGACAACCTCGAGGCATCGTCAAAAGGCACGGTTTATGAGGAGAAAGCTCAGAATGAAGCCAACAACATGCACAAAGCATATCGCTCAAATTTCTTCTCGAAACCGGCTATCGTGACAAAAGCAATCTGCAAAACTGTGAACCGTCGCCGCCCGAAGACAAGATACTGCATCGGACGCGGCGGCAAGATGATAGTTTTCCTGCACAGCATCCTCCCTACTCGATGCTGGGACCGAATGAATCGAATAATGACGAAAAAAGTGTTATAAGATTATTAAATGTCATTAATCATCAATATGACCGCCTTCAGCTTTGGAAGAAAGGTGGCAGCTGGAAAATGATGATTAAAGACTTTACTTCTTCACCGGGTCGCACGTCAACCCCACTCCCAGTTTCTTGAATATTTTTTGGTCGACTTCCGGAAGCATCACCGTTGAGTGCATCTGGCAGCTGTTAAGCTGTGGCAAGCAGTCGAGGGCTTTTTTGCAGTTTTCGTCCCACAACGAGAGCATAGACAGTGCCACCAGCACCTCGTCGGTGTGCAAGCGCGGATTCTTGCCGTGAAGCAGGTCGACCTTGGTAGTCTGGATAGGCTCGATCATCGCCTGAGGAATGAGTTTCACGTCGTGACCGATTCCTGCCAAATGTTTGGTGGCATTGAGCAGCAAAGCCGCGCTGGAGCCCAAAAGCTCGCTGGCATGTGCTGTGATTATTGTGCCGTCTTCAAGTTCGATGGCGCCGCAATGCTGATTTTCCTGAGCCTTGCGTTCACGTGCAGCGATAGTGGTCTTGCGCTCGTCGGTAGTAATCTTAGCCTGCTTCATCAGCAATGCTATCTTGTTGACCTCATTCTCACTGCCCTTGCCTTTAGCCAAATCGCAAAGCGCTGTGTAATAACGCCTTATGATTTCATCTTTCGATGCCTTGCAGCAAATCTCGTCGTCACTCAAGCAGTAGCCCGCCATGTTGACGCCCATATCTGTCGGCGACTTGTACGGGTTCTCGCCGTAAATCGACTCAAAAATGGCGTTCAGCACCGGGAAAATCTCGATGTCGCGGTTGTAGTTGACTGCAGTCTCGCCGTATGCCTCCAGGTGGAACGGGTCGATCATGTTCACGTCGTTGAGGTCGGCTGTAGCGGCCTCGTAAGCAATATTTACAGGGTGTTTCAGCGGCAGATTCCAAATCGGGAACGTCTCGTATTTGGCATATCCGGCCTTGATGCCGCGTTTGTTTTCGTGATAGAGCTGGCTCAGGCATACTGCCATCTTGCCGCTACCCGGGCCCGGCGCAGTGATGACAACCAGCGGACGCACCGTTTCAACATAGTCGTTCTTGCCGAAGCCGTCTTCCGAGTCGATGAGGGCCACATTGTTAGGATAGCCTTCGATGATACGATGGTAATAAACCTTGATACCAAGCCTTTCCAAACGATGACGGTAAGCGTCGGCGCTGGCCTGACCGTTGTAATGTGTAATGACAACACTGTTAACCATGAATCCGCGGCTCATAAACTCGTCGCGCAAGCGAAGCACATCGACATCGTAGGTGATGCCCAGGTCGCCGCGCACCTTGTTCTTCTCAATGTCTTTGGCACTGATTACGATAACTATCTCAGCCACGTCGGCCAACTGTGTCAGCATCTGCAACTTGATGTCGGGTTTGAAGCCCGGCAACACACGGCTGGCGTGGAAGTCGTCAAACAGCTTGCCGCCAAACTCCATATACAACTTATCGCCGAATTTGGCTATGCGTTCCTTAATATGTTCTGACTGAATTTTGAGATATTTCTCACTATCGAACCCGTATTTCATGGATGTAAATTTTATTAATACGGGATGCAAAAATACAAATTTTTTCGCTCCCTTTATAAAATCCCCAAAAATTCTTACTTCTAAATCCCAAATTTCTTCGCCAGTTCGTCGCCTCGGCTGAGGGCTCCGTTCACCACACACACAGCCGACACTTGTGCCGAAACGCTCAGTTTCATATCCGATTTGCGGTAAATATCCTGCTCAAACACGAAACGAGCCCCGTCGCGGCGCAAATTGAGGCACGACAGAAACGCCTCCTGGCCGTGCAAAGGAGTTTTATACTTTATAGTAATCTCAGCCACCACCACATCTATGCCTTCATCGTGCCACTGTCTGAACGAATAGCCTTGCTCTTGCAACCATTTGTGACGCGTAGCCTCCAGATAATGCTGATAATTGGCATTGTTGACAATTCCCTGGATATCGCACTCATAGTCGCGAGTCTCCATTTCCAATGTGTATAAGTAGTTTTTCATAGTATTAGTGCAGCTGATAGTTTTTCATTCTATCCTCGGCCATCTTTTCGTATTGAGTGCCTTTGCGGCCATAATTCACGTAAGGATGTATGCTGATGCCTCCACGCGGGACGAACAGCCCGACCACCTCGATGTAGCGCGGATCCATAAGCTTTACCAAGTCGTCAAGTATGATGTTGATGACATCCTCGTGGAAATCGCCATGATTTCTGAAAGAAAACAAGTACAATTTCAAGCTCTTGCTTTCCACCATTTTCTTGTCGGGAATGTACAAAATCTTGATTTCGCCAAAATCAGGCTGGCCTGTAATCGGGCACAACGCGGTGAACTCAGGGCAGTTGAACTGCACCCAGTAGTCGCGGTCGGGATGACGGTTCTCGAAGGCTTCGAGAATCTCGGGGGCATAAGTCTCGGGGATTTCAGCCTTGCGGCCTAATGATTGCAAATTATCTTTTTCTCTATTCATAACTATCTGATATTTAATATTTTATGCGTTTGCAACGAAAGCCGCCACTCGGGATGCTCTTTGCAAAATTCTATTGTTTTCTTGATTATTTCTTTGTTTTTCTCAGCGTCGCCGGTGTCGCATGGCTGGAGGAAACGGTGTTTGACGTTGATGTTGGCGTATTTTGAGACGCACGACTGTGCGTCTCTACACAGGTCGTCCGAAAATACCAATTTCAATTCGTCGGCATATTTCAAAATCGGTGCCGCCTTTTCTCCTAAAAATGCGTCTTTCGGCGAAAGCGTGATCCAATCGACGTTTTTAGGCAATTCAACAGTGCCGTTGGTCTCGACAGCCACTGTTTTACCCAGAAAATGCAGCATCTTCACCAGTGACTCGGTGAGTTGCAAGGCAGGCTCGCCACCTGTCACCACCACCAGCTGCGCCTTGTAACGTGACACCTCCTCGATGATGTCGCCTTCGGTCATCTCCTTGCCCTCGGCGTGATTTGTGTCGCAAAAGGGGCATTGCAGATTGCATCCGCTGAAACGGATGAACACGGCCGGCGTCCCGGTGTTGAAACCCTCGCCCTGCAGCGAATAGAATATCTCGTTGACGCGCATCATTCGTCTATTTCGTAAGTAGCGATATTGCCAGTAGTCTCTTGAACATCAACGCGATAGCAATTAGTGATTTGGCCACAGCACCAGCGGGCAATGTTCTCGGCCGTAGGGTTGCACTTGAGCACATCGTTAACGACCTTATGATCCAACGCATCGACAATGCGGCGTTTTATCTCCGAAAAATCGACCACCATGCCGTTTTTGTCGAGTTCCTTGGCCTTGCAGTAGATTGTGATAATCCAGTTATGCCCGTGCAACGAGCAGCATTTGCTGGGATAATCGAGCGTCAGCTGATGTGCGCCCGCCACTTCTATGGTTTTTTTGATGTAGTACATTAGTCTTCGTAGTTTGTTGGGTCAATAATTCCGGCTTCTTGGAAAGCCTCTTTTCGTTCCTGACAGGTGCCGCAGCGGCCGCAATGCTGTGCTTTGCCACGATAGCACGAATACGTCTTGCTGTAGTCGATGCCGAGTGCGACGCCGCGTTTCACTATGTCGCCTTTTGTGATGTTTGTGTAAGGGGCTGCCAATTGCACGCCTTGGTAAGTGCCGGCTGTCATAGCTGCATCCATCGCCTTCACAAACTCCGGCCGACAGTCGGGATAGATGGCGTGGTCGCCGCCGTGGTTGGCTATCAAAACACGTTTCAGTCCACGGCTTTCGGCCAATCCGCAGGCCACCGAAAGCATAATGCCGTTGCGGAAAGGCACTACGGTGCTACGCATATTCTCGTCGTCGTAATTCCCTTCGGGTATGGCATCAGCGCCCGATGTCAGCGACGAGTCGAAATATTTGCCGATAAACCCCAGATTGATTACTATATGCTCTATGCCCAGATGCTGACAATGCCAACGAGCACAGGCAATCTCGCGCTCAGCGTGGTTGCTGCCGTAGTCGAATGTGACGGCCAAAGCAATCCGCTCGCGCTCCTCATACAAAAGCGTGGTGGAGTCTAATCCACCAGAATAAATGATAATTGAATCCATTGTCTTGTTTTGTTAAAGGGGGTTGTCAAGTACCCCTGTTTTTATTGAACAAAGACCCATAGTCAACCTACGGGTCTTGTTTAATTAATATTCGTCTTCGTGGAAGAAGAAGTCGTCCTTTGTCGGATAATCAGGCCAAAGGTCTTCGATACGCTCGTAAACATCGCCCTCATCCTCTATCTCCTGCAAATTCTCAATCACTTCCTGCGGTGCGCCAGTTCTCATAGCCCACTCAAGAAGCTCGTCTCTTGTTGCCGGCCATGGAGCATCCTCCATTTTCGACGCTAATTCTAATGTCCAATACATATCTAACTATTTTATTTTCGGGCTGCAAAAATACTATAAAATTTCATTCTGTCAAGAAAAAATTTACAATTTTTTTAGCCATTAGTTTTTAGCCATTAGCCATTAGGGTTCCCATTTCACATCACCCTCTGCAAACATTCTCGACATCACAAAAAACATGTCAGACAAGCGATTTAAATATCTCATTATCAATGGGTTGACTTCATACTGACGGCTCATGCGCACAACGGCCCTTTCGGCCCTTCGGCACACCGTGCGGCACACATGGCACTTCGATGCCAGCAGGTTGCCGCCAGGGATGATGAGGCTGTTCAAAGGCTGCAAAGTTTCGTTCATCTCGTCAATGAATTTCTCAATGCCTTCAACGTCGGTTTCTTCCATCTGCGGAAGCTGTTTATGGAGCTCGCTGGCCTGGTCGGTGGCAAGCAGACATTCAGCCACCAGCAAACGTTCCTGGATGCGCTTAAACACATCGTTATATTTATCAGTCGAATCCATCAACACAGCTATGAATGCGCTCAGCTCATCCAAAGTGCCGTAAGCTTCCAAACGCAGGTCGTCCTTGCCCACTCGTGTACCATTGACCAGTGAGGTGGTACCTTTGTCGCCGGTTTTTGTGTAAACTTTCATACCTTTAATATATAATGTTCTTTTTTTATCCTGTCCATCACAAACGCCAAGCCGTAATGCCAACAATCTATGCTCAGCCTAACCTTTTCATCACTTATCAGCTTTTCCCAATCAGCCTCGTTCTGTTTGTTGCAATGAATGCCCCTTACAATCATCACAGTGTCGTTATCTTTGAAAATCAACGGATTATCATTAACGAAAGACTTCAGGTTCCTGTCCAATTCGTCGTATGGCTTTTCAAGCACCTTTTCATAAAGGTCGTAAACCAACGGCGAATGCAGATGATACTTGCCCTGAGCCTTCCTGCGATATTTCAAATAACTGATAACCATCGATTTAAAACGTAGAGACGCGCCGTGGCACGTCTCTACATATTCTATTGAAACGGATTACCATCCGCCTCTAAAAATTATCTTTTAACGAACTTCACGACAGCGCCGTTCATTCTCACGAAGTAAACACCGCTTTCGAGTTCTGCCACGTTGATGGTGTTCTCGCCTTCAACTGCGTTGACTGTCATAACCATACGGCCAGTCATGTCCATGATCTGGAGCTCGCATGCGCTTGCAGCCACCACATTGATGCTGCTGTTGGCCGGGTTCGGGTAGAGGTTGAATGAAACAGCTTCGTTTTCTGAAACCACATCCCAACCTGTGCCGTAAACTTCAACGTCGGTGATTTCCCATGTTGAAGCTGCTGTTGCGCTGCTTGTGTAGACAAATGCGAAATAAATATGATCGCCATAGATGTCTTCCATTTCCATCTCACCTGATTCAGCCCATTCGAATTCGCCTGGTGACCAATTGAAGAACTCTGTGACGTCGTCCCATACAAACTCATTAGGATCGCTCATTCCGTCGTAATCTCTTGAAATCTTGACTGCGAGCATATCGCCATCATATCTGTAAGCGTTTCTGAAGCTGATGGTCAATGTATGATATTTACCGTTGGCGAAGAGGTCTGGTGAAATCAACCAGTCTTCGTTGACATTGGCTGCGCCGTTTGCATAGCCGCTCATCTTTGCGAATGTTGTACCGCTAAATGAACTTGCATACCAATCCTGATCACCTGTGACGTTATAAGCTGTGAACGGTGCCAGATCTGTAGCGAAGTTAGCGCTGACAATACCGTAAATATCAGCAATAGTTACAGAATATGCTGGATAAGTGCCACCATTTTTGTAATTGATATCCTCACCGCTGTTGGTGTATGGGAAAATTGCAAAAGTCCATGTTGAATTGCCAAGAAGCTGGGTGAATGTGTATTCGGTTGTTCCGAACATTACGTTGTATGCCACATGACCGTCGTTTGCGTTGAGGTCGTTTACAATTGGTGTTCCGTCTACAGGAAGTGTGATTGAACCTGTTGAGCCGATGATAACATAACCTCTTGGAAGCTGTGCGCCAGCGCTTGAGTTCCATGTGAGTGTCACATTGGTTTTGTCGGCTGTGCCGTTGAAAGCTGTAGGATATTCGCTCGGCTCAGGATAGATAACCGGTGCGCCGCCAGCCTTGAAGATGTAAACCAAACCGACCACTGTCGATGATGATTTGTAGCAACCGAACAATGTGCTTGTCACGTTGTAACGCATGATGTTCTGTTCGGCACCGCCGTTTGATGTCGGAACAAAACCATCGCCGTCCATTGAAAGAGTCCACTGACCTTGGTTGTCGAGAGTGCTCTGTGTCTTGAGGTAGTTGCCGCCGCCCGGAGCGTAAAGGTAACCGTTGTTCAGCTCATCGAAGAATGTCCAAGCGCCTGTTGAACCGCCAATTGTAAGTTCAAACGGCTCGGTCTGGCTTGATGCCGATGTAGCCACTTCAGTTGTGATGGTGCCGCCGTCAGCATTGATTTCGATAGCGTGACGGTTGTTAGTCTTCTGATATGACATAACAAATGCCTGTCCTTCGTCATTGTAACCCACCAGGAGAACTTTATCGCCTGCGCTGAGTTCGTTTTGAGATGTAATCATTGTATAGGTTGTTGCCTGAGCCCAAGCGCCTACACTGATTAATGCTGCTGCTAAGAATAGTAAAATTTTCTTCATGTTTTTAAATTTTTGATGTTATTACTATATTTGAATATTCTTTGTTTGTCATTTCGAGTTTGTCGAGACCTGAGCTTGCGAAAGCATTCGCCTTGGCGAATAAATCCTGAGATTTCTCCGCTTCGGTCGAAATGACGGTTAGGAAACTTTCTCCACTGATTTTATATCCGGGATGACGCTCTTCATCGTCTTTTCGATGCCGTTTTTCAACGTCTGCGAGCTATGCGGGCAGTTAGCACAGTGGCCAGTCAACTCAACCCACAATGTCATGTCATCATCCAAACGCACGAACTTCACGCCACCGCCATCAGCCTTCAAATAAGGCTCAATCTGCGTCAGAATGTTCTTAACTTTCTTAATTATAGCTTCTTTATCCATGATTAAATCAATTCAATAACTTTTCTGGCCACTTTTTCAAATGCGGCTGTCACCGGACCGAAATTGCCGAAGGTGTAAGGTGTACCCTTGTCGCCTGCGCTTGCAATATTCTCATCCATAGGGATGGCGCCCAAGAACGGTATTCCGAGTTCTTCGGCGAACTCTTTGCCGTGGCCTTGTCCGAAGATGTAGTATTTCTTGTCAGGCATGTCGCTTGGTGTGAAATACGCCATATTCTCGACCAAACCCAAAATCGGGATACTCACACCCTTGTGTTTGAACATGTTGGCTGCACGGCGCACATCGGCAAATGCCACCTTCTGAGGTGTTGTCACTATGACAGAGCCCGACACCTTGAAGTTCTGGGCCAGGCAGAGCTGTATGTCGCCTGTTCCAGGAGGCATGTCGACAACCAAAAAGTCGATTTCGCCCCAGTCGGTTTCGGTCATGAGCTGTGTAAGGGCGCTGGTGGCCATAGGTCCGCGCCAAATCAAAGGTTGGCTTGGATCGACCATCATGCCGATACTCATCAGTTTGATGCCGAATTTTTGAAGCGGCACCATATATGTCTTTCCGTCCTTGTCATAGCACTCAGGCTGTGTGCCTTCTGTTCCGAACATAATCGGCACCGAAGGACCGTAGATATCAGCGTCAAGCATACCAACACGGAAACCCTGTGTAGCCAGTGCAACCGCAAGGTTGACAGCCACTGTCGACTTACCCACGCCGCCTTTTCCTGACGCCACTGCGATGATATGTTTCACCTTCGACAACATTGTTACGGGTGAGGTAGGAATTATATCGACATTGATATCGCCATACTCATCGTTCAGATACTTCTTGGCTGATTCGAATAAAAACTTGTTTTTCTCATCATCGACATCGTCGAGCACAAGCTTGAAACGCACAAGGTTTTCCCCAACCTCGACATCCTTAACCATCTCAGCGTCAACGATATTACTTCCTTTCGGAAAATAAACGACTTCTTTTAAAATCTCTAAAACTCTCTGTTTGGATGGAATCATCTCTTAAACTCCTATTTTTTTCAGACTACAAAAGTAGTAATTATTTCAATACGACAACCTTTTGATGCAGTTTTCATAGAAGAAATCTCTCAGTCTCCCTCATGAAACCCGTCGGGTCATCAACGTGAATCCAGTGTCCCGACTCCTCAAGCGTCACCATTTCGTAATTAGGGAAATGCTCTTTTATCACAGGGATATCTTTCTCTTTGATATAATCCGACTGACCTCCCCTGATAAACAATGTGGGGCCGTTGTATACGCCTTTGTTTTCAAACCCGCGGCCTATTTCGGCAATATTTCTGTTAATCGCCTTCAAATATGGCTTCCATTGGAACCCACGCTCGTGGCTGTACGACAGATTTTTCATCAAAAACAGCAGCAGTCGCTTTTCGTAATTCTGTTTAGCGAGCTCCTCCTCCACTTCGGAACGCCGTGTCACCTTCTTCAAGTCGATGGCACCCATTGCCGCTATAAAGCCGACATGTTCCATAGGTGTTTCAAACCGCATCGGGCTGATGTCGAGCACTTCAAGCCGTTCCACCAGATGAGGATTCTCGAATGCGAGCATCATTGCTATCTTGCCGCCCATGCTGTGGCCTATCACATAACAATGCTTTATATTCTCCACATCCAGCACCCGTTTGATGTCCTTAGCCATAACCTTGTAGTTGAAAGCCTCCATCTTGGGTGACAACCCATGGTTGCGCATATCAGGCACTATCACATAAAAACCCAGTTCGGCGAAGCGTTTGCCAAAATAATCCCAGTTGTCGGAAAGCCCAAGCAGGCCATGCAAAACAACTATAGGCTTGTTTTTCGGATCACCGTATTTTCTATAAAAAAGCAGCATCAGTCTTCGAGGAAATAAGTTACATTTGTCACCACTCTCACGTGCTTGACGTTTGGAGTGTATTCGTCAACATTTTCAATTGTGAACAAGCCCTGGTTGGCGGTTTTAATCTTGCCGAGTTTGCTGTCGGAGTCTTTTGCGAACTTCTCGGCGGCAGCGCGAGCGTTCTTGGTAGCCTCCTCAATCATCTGCGGCTTGATGCTGTTGAGTTCGGTGTACTCGTAGATGGTGTAGTTGCCGTAGTCGCTTGAGTTGATGGTGACACCTTTCTCAATCAGTTCGCCTTGACGTGAGATGAGTTCCATCACGAGCTTTACTTTGTTGGATGTCACCACTATGTTTGATGTGACATTGTAGCGCTGTTTCCAACTGTTGTCGTAGGAATTTGTCGCACGGTCCACCACACTGGGTGCTGTCACAGCAATCTCATCGTCGCTCAAGCCATTTGATTTCAAGAACTTAACGACTTCGTCGGCATTTTTGCTTACCTTAGCGTAGACTGCCGTAAGCTCGTTGCCAGCTTCCTTGACGGCTATCGGCCAAGTCACCTTGTTTGCTTCGACATTCATCTCGGCCAAGCCTCTTACGTTGACCGTTCTCACGTCGCGATTCACTCTTCCCAATCCAGTTTTCAAACATAATCCCATGAAGATCAGCCCAATCATCAAAAGGAAAGCTTCTATTTTCAAGTTTTTCATATTAAATAATTTATTATCCGTTTTATAAACGCAAAAATACAAATTTTATATCACAAAATGAATTATTCACATTAAAAAAAAATGTAATTTTGCAATCACTATGGAAACAAAAAGACAACAGAAGATTTCAAAGCTGATTCAGAAGGAACTCGGCGAGATATTCCAAAGGGAAATCAAGACCCAAGGAAACATAATGATTACGGTGACTAAGGTCAATGTCACCAGCGACATGTCGTATGCCCGCGTATACCTCAGCGTGTTCGGCCCCGACCACGAGGCAAAAGGGGCTGTGGTAAAGGAAGTCAACGCCATGACAAAAAACATACGCCGCATGCTAGGCGATAGGATCAAGTTGCAGGTCAGGGTGATTCCGGAACTACAGTTCTTTGAGGACGACTCCCTCGATTACATCGAAAACATCGACAATCTGCTTAAATCGTGAGGCTGCCGTTATTCATAGCACAACGATATCTTCTTGCCAAGAAGAGCCACAATCTCATCAACATCGTCACCTGGATCTCGATAGTGAGCGTGGCGGTGGCTGCGTTTGCCATGATTTTCGTTTTATCGGTTTTCAACGGCTTCAACGTGGTTATCAGCGAATCCATCCACAAGCTCTCGCCCGATTTACAAATCACTTCAGTCAATGGTAAAACATTGAATATCAACGAATTTCCTTTTGAAAAAATCAACGGTATCAAGAATGTGGATTTGGTGTTGCCCACCATTACCGAAGACGTGCTTTTTCGCAACCGCGACCGACAGCAGATAGGCCAGGTGAAAGGCGTCCCTGATGAATACTATCAGGTGGAGAGAATCAAAAGCTCAATCATCAACGGCGACCGAGTGTTCGAAACCGAGGCCGATGTGGCGACAGCCGTGGCTGGCGCCGGCATGGCTTACTACTTGGGCATCAACGCCAACAAGCCGTTCACCATGGTTCAGGTGTATGTGCCGCGTCGCGGCAACGCATCGTCATTCAATCTGGAAAACGGCTTCAACACAGGCCATCTCTTTGTAATGAAGGTGTTCTCCACCCAGCAAGATATAGATGAAACAACGGTTTTAGCGCCTTTTGGTTGGCTGGCCGAACTGGTCGGATACGAAGGGTTGGCTTCGGATGTTGAAGTGTTCATCAACCAGACGGCCAACGTCAACAAAATCAAACGACAAATAAAACAAATACTCGGTCCCGACTTCAACGTCGATGACCAGTACGAGCAGCAGTCAACCTTGTACAAGATGATGAAATCCGAAAAGTTGGCTGTTTACCTGATACTGGTGTTTATTTTGGTGATGGCTACATTCAACGTGATAGCCTCGCTGTCGATGCTGATAATCGAAAAGCGTAAAGATACCGGAATTTTGCGCTCGATGGGCGGCGACAACTCGTTGATTCGCAGCATATTCCTCAACGAAGGAACGATAATTTGTGTTGTCGGAGGCATCATCGGCTTGATTCTGGGCATCATCGCGGTGCTGCTGCAGCAATATGTGGGCTTTATCCGCCTTGGCGACGGCTCTGGAAATTATATTGTCGAGTATTATCCGGTTGCGCTGCAGCTACAGGATGTTTTAATCGTTTTAGCCACGATAACGATCATCGGAGGCATCGCAGCGTTTACGACAGTAAAAATTTCAATGAAAAAATCGTAGAGACGATGCGCACATCGTTTCTACATTAATTTGCGGGTTAAATCCACAAACTCCTGCACCGACAACTGTTCAGGCCTCTTATTAAAAATTTCATTGTCGATTATCTCCGCCGGAATCAGCGAGCGCAAGGAATTGCGTAAGGTCTTGCGGCGCTGGTTGAACGCCTGCTTCACGACGGTCACAAACAGCTTTTCGTCGCATCCTAACTCCTTAACGTTGTTACGCTTAAGACGGATAACCGCCGACTTCACCTTCGGTGGCGGGTTGAAGACGTTCTCGTGAACAGTGAACAGATATTCGATGTCATACCAGGCCTGCAAGAGCACGCTCAAGATGCCGTAGGTCTTGCTTCCCGGACCAGCTGCAATGCGCTCAGCCACCTCTTTCTGAATCATGCCAACGCACTCCGAGACGTTGTTGCGGTATTTCAAGATTTGGAAAAAGATTTGCGAGCTGATGTTGTAAGGGAAGTTGCCGATGACGGCAATGTCGCCGCCCGTCATATCATATTTCAAGAAATCACCAAGCACCAAATGTCCTTCCAGCTCAGGAAATTTTTTCTTCAGAAACTCCACTGACTCTTTGTCGATTTCCACCACCTGCAACTTTTCCAGCTGGTTTTCAATGAGATACTGCGTCAGCACTCCCATGCCGGCGCCGACCTCAATCACCACGTCGTGGTCGGTCGACAAAGCGTCGACAATTTTTCTGGCGATGTTCAAATCGACCAAGAAATGCTGTCCGAGGGCTTTTTTAGGCCTCACCAAATCAATATTGTTGTAGTTTTCCATAATCATCATTTTATTTCGTCACGCAAACGGCGATAACTCTTTCGAGCCTGAGCCACATAAACGCTGGCGGTGTAATAATCGAAAAGCCGCGAATAGCACTCCATCGCATCTTCTTTTCTATTCAATTGATTTTCAAGCAGCATCGCATCTTCAACCAAAGCCTCGTCGGCTATGTAGCTGTCGGCATAACCTTCGTAAACTCGCTTGTACAGGCTGTCGGCGAGCTCATAATCTCCAGCATTCACAGCTATTTTTGCCTTTCGGTAAAACACAGCCGGCAGGCTCACCTCGTTGGGATTGTACGCTGCCACCGAGTCAAGCATCTGATTTGCAAGGGCATACTTGCGCTGATAGATGTAATAATCGGCCTTGGAAATGCGTCTCAACCCGACGGTATCGTATTCCAAATTGTCGCTGATTGTCAACGACAGCGTCATGGCATCGTTGGCCACCAACTTAGATGTAGCCGACTTCAGAATGTCGAGCGATGCGTTGGCCCATTCAAATTCACCAATAAAATAACGCAATTGCGCATTCTTAAACCTCGCCTCATGAGCTATAGGCTCATTTTTCATGGCTTTCTCAATCTGCGAATACAGCAATGTAGCCTCCCACACCTCGTCGGTAAACAGATATATGTCGGCCAACTCAAGTTTCAGCTCGGCCTGGTGCAAAGGCGACATATTCATCTCCAAAGCATTGTTAAGCAAAGTTTTAGCTTCGTCAAAACTGCCCAGTTCAAATGCCATCACACGTGCTTGCACGGCTATCAGAGGCATGGTTGCACCGGTCATCCCAATCTTACGAAAAGCTTCGCCTATTCGTCTCGACAAATTTTCATAAAACTCCCTGTCGTGACTACCAACAGTCACAGCCTCGGTATATTCAGTATTGAGAAGCCCAACCGTGGCGTCAACGTAAAACACGCCCTCATCCCCTTTCTGCAACACATATCCGTAAGCATCCTTGGCAATCTCGTATTGTCGGTTGTCGCTGGCAATTCGGGCTATGTAGATAATGTCGTTTTCATAATTTCCCTTGCCGCGTTTGTCCAACGCTTTCAGTTGCATCAAAGCCAAGTCGTAATCCTGCATTTGCAGTGAGAACCACATCAGCAGCGACGCAAATTCTTCATTTTCAGGCTCTTCCTGAGTTCTTCTAAGCAATGCAACCCTGATTATATCGTTCACATTGCCGTTAAGGTCGTACATCATCATCACCCGCAGACGGTTTTTCACCATCTCGTATTGTTCGGGATTCTCTTTTAAATACTGGAGATAGCAATCGGTTGCATTGTCGAAGTCAAGTATAGCGTTGTAGGCGTATGCCTTTTCAATACTGAAACTGTAATTGATTTTCTGATCCTTGGCTCCTTTGTCGTATAAAGCTATGGCCTGATTGTTGAAGTTTCTGGCTCTCAACAGGTTGGCCACTTCTTTTATCGAGCCTTTATTGGCGGGTGTATCTTTGATGATTCGGTTCAGCTGTTTGTCGGCCTTGTCGTTTTCGCCCTGTTGCGAATAAACATAAGCCAAATCGACTTGCGATTTCCAGTTGCTTGGGTTTTTCTTCAGGAAGGCCTTCAAGGCTTTTTCAGCGGTCTGATAATCGCCGGTAAGAATCAGACAATCGACGTAGGCTGTAAAATGATTAATCTGATTGTTGGTGTCATAAAGGCTTTTGTATAGGTCTCTGGCTTTTTCGTACTCTTTCCGATAGTAAAACTCACGCGCCAAGCGCTCATCCATCTGGCCTTCCTTTACTATCTGGGAATATGCATTTTGATCGAAAAACATCAAAATGCTGAACAATGCGATAAACAGAAATTGTGGAAAGCCTGACAATCTCATGCCTACTCCTTCCTCAAGCGTTGCACGACTTCCTTTTGCGCGTCAAACTTTTCCTGAAAATAATCAATCTGGGCTTCCAGCTTGTGCAAAGCCTTTTCTTCGTCGGCTATGTATTTGGATGCCAAATCGTCATCAAACCGGCCCGATTTTATGTCAGATTTAAGATTTGCGAGTTGTTTTCTCGACAGTTCCACATCTTCAAGCATCACAACCCTGTATGTTTCAAACTGTTGCAAATATGCCTGCATCAAATCCATCTCGTAGCTGATGTCTTTGGCGTGCTCCATCTGGTTGTCTATTGCCTCAAACTCTTTCACGAGATAGTTGAAATCATTGTCATACAACTTACTAATCCGCTGCTCTGCGACATCAACACGCTTGAGCATGGCATTGATTTGCCTTGACGGTGACTTGGAAGTGCAAGCCACCATCAAGATCAAACCTATGATAGTCAATATTTTACTTGATAATTTCAAAGCCTGTGTATGGTTGAAGTGCCTTAGGAATCAAAATACCGTCTTCTGTCTGGTTGTTCTCGAGCAATGCCGCCACGATACGCGGAAGTGCGAGGGCACTGCCGTTCAAGGTGTGAGCCAAGCGGATGTTTCCGTCTTTATCTTTGAATCTGAGCTTCATACGGTTCGACTGGAATGTCTCGAAGCATGACACCGAGCTCACCTCGAGCCACAACTGCTGCGCTGCCGACCATACCTCGTAGTCGTAGGTCATTGCTGACGTCCAGCTCATGTCGCCGCCGCAAAGACGCAACACGTGGAATGGCAACTCAAGTTTACGAAGCAAACCTGCCACATGTTCCTTCATGGCCTCGAGGCGGTCGTACGAGTTGTCAGGATGTGCAATCTCGACAATTTCCACCTTGTCGAACTGATGCAGACGGTTCAAGCCGCGCACGTTCTTGCCCCACGAGCCAGCCTCACGACGGAAACAGTTTGAGTAAGCCACGCGCTTGATCGGGAGCTCGTTTTCCTGCACAATCACATCGCGGAAGATGTTGGTCACCGGCACTTCAGCAGTCGGAATCATGTACATCTTATCCAATGGCACCGCATACATCTGAGCCTCTTTATCAGGCAGCTGGCCAGTGGCATAGGCCGAAGCCTCGTTCACCACTATTGGCGGCTGCACCTCGTAGTAGCCGTCTTTCACAGCCTCGTCGAGGAAGAAGTTGATCAGAGCGCGCTGCAAACGTGCGCCTTTGCCAGTGTAGAACGGGAAACCGGCACCTGTCACCTTGTTGCCGAGTTCGAAGTCGGCAAGTTTGTATTTGTTGAGCAGCTCCCAGTGCGGAAGTGCGTTCTTAGGCAGATTAGGCATCTTGCCCTCTTCGCTCACCACCAGGTTGTCGGCAGCTGTCTTACCGCGCGGCACCAGCAAATTAGGTGTATTTGGTATCTCAACAAGCTTCTTCTGGATGAGATCTTTCAACTCCTCCAGACGCTCACTTTTAACTTTCGTAAATTCTTTCAACTCGGCCACACGAGCTTTCATAGGTGCCGCTTCGGCTGCCTTGCCCTGTTTACACAAATCGCCCACCTGACGTGCTATGCTGTTGGCTTCAGCCAAAGCTTCGTCGTTTTCCTGCTGTGTCTTGCGACGTTCATCGTCAAGCGCTAAAATCTCATCGAGGAGCTCAAAACGAGTAAAGTTCTTGATACTCAAGCGTTCAATGCACTCCTCTTTATGTTCTCTGATATAAGGTATTGTTAACATATCTGTTAAATATTTAAATTCTTACTTCTATCTTCTTACTTCTATCTTCTAATTAAATCTCACATCACCCATGTTCATCAATTTGTCGAGGTCAACTTTGTCGGGCTGCCAGGCACGCACGTGAATAAGCGGCTGGGCGCCACGAAGGTCGACCAACAGGAACAGGTAGCCGACGTCGCCGTATGACGACGAGAAGTACTCCTGCCTGACTCTGATGCCGTACACTTCGCTGGTGTTGTTGGCACGGTTGAAGTCGGTTTCGGTGAAACGCAACCTGATGTATTCGTTGTTGCCGAAACAGGTACGCAGGTTCTGCATATATGTGTTTTTGTCGTATCTGGTAAGCTCAGCCTCCTCTTTTGTCTGTTTGAGCGTCATGCGGTCAGGCAAATCGGGAGCACGCTTCACGAATCGTCCTACAATAATAAGAGCGTCGTCCGAGTAAATGCTCTCAAGATAACGGTGACGTTTCAAGGCGTAAGCCGTCTGATAGTCTTCGAGGAAGTTGACAAGCAAAAGTCTCGACGACTCAGGCCATTTCGACTTGGATACAATGTCATACTCGGCCTGATCCGACAGGCGGAAAGCCAGCGATGTCACCACCTTGTTGATGGTGTCGAAACGAAACACCACATCCTGCGAGAAACTTGGGGTGTTGCGGAAATCGAACTTCACGGTGATGCTGCGGCACAGCACCTCGTCGTTGTATTTCAAAAACTTGTATTCAGGCTTGCCTACAACTGTCATCTTGCCGTAACGCGACAAGGTGTCGAGCATATTGTAACCGCTCTCCGAGAAGCATCCGCGTGCCGAGGCGATGTCGCCGCTACGCATAGCCTGCTCGATGATTTGCATTTTTTCGAGATACGAGGCTTTAGACACATCGTTGTGTTTCTCAATCTGATTCCAATTGTTGTCTTCCGGTTTAGGGGCAACCTTCTGCTTCTTGTTGAGCTCCACGTTGATGTTGTTCGAGAAACGTGGACCCTTGATGAGTGTCAGCGCATTCGACACATCGATATTCATCTTTTTGGCATCCTCTTCAAAAGAATAGTTGACCTTAATTTTTAGAGTCTTGGTGTTCTTGTCGTTTAGCTGCACCAGCAACTTGCCGTCTTGCACAGTGTTGGGGATGAATTTACGCCCATTGTAGCAATCGCAGCGCAGACTCTTGACATCCATGCCGTGTTTGTTTTTCACTCTCAGCTTCACTATCACGCCATCTTCCACTTCCTCGTAAGCGTCTTCTTTAGGCACAATGAAATTAAACGATTTCAAAATGCCATCGCTACCGCTGATTCTTTCGATAAGCCACTCTGTATCGATATTATCATACAAGACGTTTCCGTCGGCGTCTTTGGCTGTAAAACGAAGCTTTTTGCCTTGAGGATGGGCGTAAATAAGCATCAGACCCCAGTAATACGATTTCAAGGCGTCTTCCAGACGGGCTTCTTCCTCCTGTTTCACTCCCTTGCTGATGAAGTTGTCGATATCGTGTTTGCGGTCGGCACACATATTTCTGAAATCTCTGCGGCGCATCCAGACGATATACTGGTATTCTTCCTTGTCGTCATTCTCAACAATGGCTTTCTCGGTCGATTTGTCCTCAATGCGCTCCTTAAAAGTCATGATGATGTTTGTCAGCTGCTTGTCACCATTATCAGCCAGATAAATGGGATGCGAGTCGCAATTCTTGGCGATATTCTCATAAAGCGCCTCCCTGGCCAAATCGGTAGCCTCACCCAACGAATTGCACATGCGACCCATACCCCAATACAAGGTGGTGTCGTTTTTTATCGCATCTATCTCCTTTTGCTTCATCTGCCCAAAGGCCATATGCGATAATACAATGATTATCAGTAATATATAAAATTTTCTCATATTTTTATTAGAATACCGAATTAACAAGTTGCAAAAATAATAATTAATCCTTGTTTTAACAACATTCCAATAAAAAAAATTAGAACTCCATGATAAGCTTTAGATTAAGCTGTCGGTTGGTGAGATAATTGGGCACGGCATACTGGATGTTGTACACGTCGGTCACCCACATGTACGAACTTACATTGTTCACACCCAACAGGTTGAACACTTCCAGGCTAAGCCAACAATTTTTGATGTATTTAAGAGGATTTTTCGGATTTCTGAATGAGGTTGACTCGCCTATCAGCTGCTTGCTGAAGCCAATATCCACACGGCGATATGGCGACATGCGGTTCTTCTGTTGGTAGCGCTGCGACTCAGGTGCGCCAAACGGCAAGCCGGTGCCGAAGATGAGCTTCAGGTTAACCTTGAACGACGGGATAAACGGGATGTAATCCTGGAAAAAGATTGCGAAGTTTATACGCTGGTCGGAAGGACGCGGGATGCCGCTGATAATGGTGTCGTGGTCGTAATCGGCTCCCGAGTTGATGTCGGTTTGCGACAGTATGTTGCCGTCCAAATCGATGTAATATTTAATGTTTTCGGCGGTTTTCATCAACGACACCGAAGCCCAGCTTTCAATGCCTTTCACAAATTCCCCGTTGATTTTCAGGTCGATACCGGTGGCATAGCCAGTGGCTTTCTGATCGGCGTAATATCTGATTCTGATGTTGTCGACCTCGTAAGGGATGATGTCTTTCAGATATTTGTAATAAATCTCCGATGTCAGCACAAACGGACGGTCCCATGCAATGAAGTTGTACTCGTGACCCAGCACCACCTGATACGATTTCTGCACCGAGGCCTCGTCTTTGCCGACAAGGCTGCCGTCGAACATACGCAGTTCACGGTAGAAAGGCGGCTGCACATAGACACCGCCCGACAGACGGAAGGTCATGTTGGTATATTTGGCAGGTTGGAAGGCTATGCCGCCACGAGGGCTGATGTTGACCGATCCGTTGTAACCCCAATAGTTGGCTCGCAATCCGGCCGTCAGCACCCACACATTGCCATTCTCGTTTTCAAACTGCCATGAGTTTTGCAAATATCCCTCTAAAGTATTGACCGACAGCTCGTTATGGCCTTTTGAAACATTTTTCAGCTCCAACGGGGTCTGCATCGGATTGTTGGGATTCAAGATTGAGTCGATTATGTGCGGCTGGGTGTAGCCTGCCGAGTCGACCATATCCCATTCGTTGATTATGTCGTCAAAATACTGATGCTGATAGCGCACGCCCCACTTCAAAGTGTTGCCGTTGTAAGTGTAAGCGCCCTTATGATCGAGACTTACCACTCTGGTATAGAATGCGTTACGGGCATGCTCAATATATGTTCCAACACCTTGGTTGCTGATTACGTTGCCATATTCCTCGCTGCCCGGATTGGTTTCAAGAAGCCCAATCCAATACTGCCCCTGGATGTCGTAGGTTTCCGACTCCACCGCCGAATAGCCCGAAGCTATCAGCTTGAGGTTGAGGTCTTCGTTGGGGCTGTAATTGAACGACACGGCACCCAAACCCGTGGTATAACGGCTCAACTCCTGACCGTCGAAATAAACTTTCAGACGGTATGAGGCCTGCAGGTTGCCGAAATCAGTCTCACGCGTGGTCGGTATCATCAGATAGCTGTTACGCGAGTAATATCCCAGAGCCGTAATCTCAAATTTTGGTGAAAAACTATATGTCAGAAGGCCTTGAACATCAATAAAGTTGGGCTGATAATTGGCCTTGGTGTCCATATTGCCGAGCAGATATTTGGTGTTTTTATATCTTGCTCCGATAAGGTAGCTCATCTTATTCTTGAAGGCGCGTCCTTCGGCATGAGCATCGGCGCCGAGCAGGCTGAGTGATAGCGAGCCCGCAGGTGTTGTCGGCTTTTTGTAAGTGATATCGAGCACCGACGACAACTTATCGCCGTATTCCGATGAGAAACCGCCTGCCGAAAAGTCGATGTTCGAAACCAGACGCGAATTGATGAAACTGAGTCCCTCCTGCTGCCCCGAGCCCACAAGGAAAGGTTTGTAAATCTCAATTCCGTTGACATAAATGAGGTTTTCGTCGAAATTGCCGCCTCGCACATTGTACTGCGAACTAAGCTCGTTGGTTGAGCTTACGCCAGCCAGAGTTTTCACCATATCCTCCACTCCACCGGCGCCAGCCGTAGGCAACAGAACTGTTTCTTTTGCGTCAAGCTTGGTGATGGTTGAGGTGTTGATGGCCTGATCGCGGACAGTGGCCTCAGGCAGCATGGTCGAGGTTATGCTCATCACCACGTCATTCTTGCGCCGTTCGTCTGCTTTGAGTCGGACATCCAGCTTTATCTCTTCATATCCCACAAACGAGTACACAACATTCATCAAGGTGTCGGCCGGCAATGTAAGGCTATAGTTGCCACGATGATCGGATACCACGCCATAAGATGTGCCTTGCACAGCCACGTTGACCAGCTCGATGGCCTTGCCGTCTTCACCCGTGATTTTTCCATACAACACACCAGTAGGCTTTTGTGCGAAGACAAAAGTCGGAAGGAGGAGTAATATGAAAAATATCAGTTTTTTATACACGTGATATGTATTTAACGCCAAATTTGTTTTTTTATTACACAAAAAAAGCCGCCTTATTGCAGACGGCTTCTTTTTTTAATAGTCATATCTTACCAGCGGTTCAGATTGCCATCTTTCGCTGCGTCGACCATTGCCTGATAAACGCCTTTCTTGTCGATGGTGCGCAGACCTGCTGCAGAGACCTTCAAAACAACCCATTCATCCCACTCAGGAACGTAGAATCTCTTAATCTTCAAGTTAGGAGAAAACGTTCTCTTGGTCTTCTTGTTAGAGTGTGAAACATTGTTTCCACTGATGACTTTCTTTCCTGTGATTTGACAAATCCTTGACATCTCTCTAATATTTTATTTGTTTCTTTTTACTTTTCAAAACGAGGTGCAAAATTACGACTTTTTTTCACTCGCACAACATTTTCTTAAAATTTTTTTTGACAATAAAAGTTTTTTTCTATTTTTGCACCTATAAAAATAAAGCACTATGATGAAAATCCCAATGGTTGACCTCGTTGGTCAATACAATAAAATCAAGCCAGAGGTGGATTCAGCCATACAGCAGATCCTCTCAACTGCCGGCTTTATCGGCGGCCCTTTCGTTCAAAAATTTCAGGAAGATTTACAGCAATATCTCAATGTTAAGCATGTGATTCCTTGCGCCAACGGCACCGATGCACTTCAGGTTGCCCTTATGGCTCTCGGATTAAAGCCTGGCGATGAAGTTATCACCCCTTCGTTTACATTTATCGCCACAGCCGAAGTGGTCGCGTTGCTGCGTCTCACCCCGGTGGTGGTTGATGTCGACAAAGACACCTACTGCATGGATCCGGCAGCTGTGGAGCGCGCTATCACTCCTCGCACCAAAGCCATTGTGCCGGTGCATCTGTTCGGACAATGCGCCAACATGGATGCCATCATGGATATTGCCAAACGCCACGACCTCTATGTGGTTGAAGACGACGCTCAAGCTATTGGAGCCAACTATACCTTCAAGGACGGCACAGTGAAGAAATCGGGCACCATCGGTCACATTGGCTGCACCTCGTTCTTCCCTTCAAAGAATTTGGGCTGCTACGGCGACGGCGGCGCCATCTTCACCAACGACGACAATCTTGCCAATATGATGCGCATTGTTGTGAACCACGGCATGCAAACCCGTTATTATCACGATTACATCGGCGTCAACTCACGTTTGGACGCCATTCAGGCAGCCGTGCTCGACATCAAGTTGAAACATCTCGATGAATATATCGCAGCCCGTCAGTATGCCGCTGCATATTACGAGAAGGCTTTCTCAAAGACCGACAAGATTATCACGCCTAAGACAGCCTCTTTCACCAATCACGTCTATCATCAGTATGTGGTGGTTTTGAACGGTCTGGACCGCGCCAAGGTGATGGAGCACCTGCAGTCGAAAGGCATTGCCTGCGCCATCTACTACCCAGTGGCTCTGCACATGCAGAAGGCTTACGCCGACCCGCGTTACAAGAAGGGCGACTTCCCGGTTTGCGAATACCTCTGCGACCACGTCCTGGCTCTCCCAATCCACACAGAGTTCACCGACGAACAGCTGAAGTATGTGACTGACGCGGTGCTTGAGATGTGCTAAGTCGTTTATTATATGGGGAGACCAAATCTTTAGCGTCTATGTATGATTGTTTCCAATAATGGTAAGAAAACGCTATTATGAGGGCGTATAGCGGGGAGAATAGTTGTGTGATGGGTTTTTACTGTGTCATAATAATGATATGATTTAGGTAGTGTTACATATGTATTACCAAACGACAGTTTAAATAAATAACATATCTTTGCCGTGTTTGGGTTTGCCGATATCTCGCCCAATATGTAGCCAAAACATCATTGTGATAATTTTATCAAAATTAATGTTTTCAAGATTATGATAGTTCAGATAATCTTCTATATCTTCTTTAATTCTGCAAGAATAATTTGATTGATAATTAAACTTTTCAGTAATGGCTTTTTTAATAATATTGTATGCTGTTTTGTTATCTTGTTGAATAGCAGCTATTTTGGCCATTAATGCTTTTGATATGAAAGATTTATCATAAACATTTTTATAAGGTTGTGTGTCCAATGTTTTGTTAAGAAAATTTAGGACTTGTTCTGCTTCTGCAATTTTACAAGTTTCAATTAATGAGAAGGATTCACCAAGTAAAATAGACGATATACAAGCCAAATTTGGTGTTGTTTTGCTGTAAATCGATTTATAATTATTAAAAAATTCTAATAATTGTATAAAGCCAAGCAACGCTTGCCTTGTTTTATTCAAAAATAGCAACGAAAAACATTTGTTACATCTGATAATCATCAAGTTATACTGGTGTTTTTCTGTGTCTTTGTTTTCTTTAAGTATGTAAAACTCAGCAAGATGTAAAAAGAACAAAGCTTTTTTATAGTGCTCTTCTTGAAATTCTTTTTTAGCTGATATGTTATAGTATTTTACTATATTGAAATTCAAATCTTTATTATTAGTAATATCCCAATACCAATAATCAGTAGTGACAATAAAATCGTAATCTTCATAATACTGTTCGTTGACTATATCCAATAGTTTATTAATAGCAACGATTGTCTTAATATCAATATCATAGTTATAATAAGATGATATTTCATTGATTAATGAATCAATTATACTATTGTAAGATGGTTGAGGTTTTTTCATCAGATTATATTTGTTTTAAAAGAGTGCTTAATGTAGTATTCCTCCAAATCCTACATTCCATGCAGGAGAAACAACATCAATTCCAATCAATGTTTTGGGATCGCTGCTATGCATTTTACATCCAGCAGCAAAATCCAAATAAAACTTTCCATCTAAGATATGAAAGTAGCACTTCCAACCTGCCAAAAAAGACAATCCTTTATAAGTATATGTTTCATATGTAGCTTTTTCATAATCATTAAAACCATACATCGAACTTAAATACATTCCTTTATAAATAAAATAATTAATGCCAACTGAATAAGTGAATTCTGGCCCTTCATTTAAGCCAATACTTATGAGAGGTTCTAATCCCATAACACCACCGAATCTCTTGGATAATGATATTCCGAATAGATTTCCTCCCCCATAGCTTATACCATTGCCTAATATACCTAGTGAATAATAATTACCAAAATCATCGACAAATTCTTCTTCACTTTTTCTTCTTTCTTCTTTTTTTTTGTCTTTTTGGGAGTTTTGTCGAATATCTTCATCATAATTGTTAGATGGATTTCTATCAATAGCTGATTTTATCGCTATTTTAGGGCCCCACTCATAATAAAAGACAAAAACATTTTCATCACCGTATGGTTTTAAAATTATGTCATTGTATTTCCGCCCGTTCGGTTCAACAATCATAATATTATGCGTGTCTTCCGCGATTCTTTCAAAAAACAGATAATACTCCCACAGTCCTGTGCCAATTAGCTTACCATTTTTGTTAATATCGTCTATTACATTGATATTTGAGGCATCTTTTAGGTAGTATTTTTGGTGTGTTGTCATATCTTCAATATAAGAGCCTCTGTTTATGCCTATTTTTTGTCTTTGGTCTGTGGATAAATAATTTAGTGTAACCATCGTATAATCATCTCTGTTTTCTATTTTGACTATACAACTATGGTTGTCAACATTATCGCTAAATACATAGGATGAGTATTCCTTTGGTATTTCTGTTACAAACAAATCTTTTGCAAGTTTTTGGGATACTACAATAAGTTCTTGAAGTGATTTAAGTGTTGAATATTGTCTTGATGTTTTCCAAACCTTAGCAGTTTTTATGTCCAAAAGTCGAGCAACAATGTAGTATTCGTCAGAGAATTTAGTAATATCAGCAACACAAACATTGCTTGCTCCGAATTTTCTGCCGAGATCAATTAAGGCTGCATCATCAATTTCATAATTTCCTTGTTCCTGTTTTACTTGTGCAAGAAAATCTGCCGTTCTCTCAACTGCGACATAATCTTTTGTGCTAGTAATGGCTGCCACAAGTTCGCTTCCCAACACTTTTTTCGTTTCCTGAGATACATCTTTGCTTGATGTAATGTAAACTGCCACTGAACTTTGTGCATATAATGTCATTGACATTATTATGCCAAGTATAAGTATAATAATTTTTTGTTTCATAATGCTTGTATTATTTGTAACGGTATATTCTTATTCCATCAAATTCTAAAAGTTTTTCTATAAGGGTGCTCAAATGATTAAAATCTTTTACTTTTTCTTCTTCGCTTAAATCATCGAATTTTACATCCAAAGAATAATGCATGCGCGACAATTCTCGTAATTGTTTGTTATTTTCTTTTAATAAAGCTTCTATTTTGCTACCAGGAATCCAACACATCTCTTTTTTTTCTTTTTCCCATCGTTGGTGTTCGTATTCTCCTAGGCACATTAACTCTTCTTCAGAAAAACCAGTTACCATTTCAAATGCCACAGGTTGATCTGTATAAAAACAACCTATTTTGTCAAGAATTGTCGCAAAAAACTTGGTTTTACCCATGCTTGACAACTTATATTCCAATGCAAGCTCATCAAAATTATCCAACATATCCTTTATAGACAAATTCTTTTTAAATCGAGCATGCGATGCTGCAGCGAATTCGTATATATGAATAAAATTGCTTCTTGATAGATATACATGTTTTTTCTGCCAATCAGTTTTTTCTACTCTTTGAGAGATTTCCAATCTAATGTTTCCTTTACAATTTCCATAGTTGCTTAATCCGACTATTAATCCTATTTCTTTTGCAAAAGCATTGTCATGTGTCATGTCGGAGTATTTTTTCAGTTTTGGTTTTTCCAACGATTCGACATTCTTTCTATATTCTTCGTACTTGGTCCAGTAATCAATAATCTTTCTGCTTTCTGCTATATCATATATATACTCAGCACAAATACTGTTTTTATCAAATGAAAGTTCGCAATCCATCGAATGAAGCTCTGTTCTTGTATTACGACCATAAGATGTGCGATCCCAACATTGTAGTTCATCTGCTATTTGTAAAAGATATGCTAAGGGGTGCCATTCTAACATAAAAGCGTGGTCGTCAAGTTTTAATTCAGAATCATTTGAGATTTTCCTTTTATAAAGTGAATTGTGTAACGCTATTGCAGAAAGTGTATCCATGTGCTCTCGTTTTAAAGGATTTTTACTGCCTTCACAATTCAAGACCTCAAACAATTCCTTGAATAAAATAATAGCACTAAAGTACGCATGGTCAAGGTGATTCTTTTCTTTGGACGGTCTTGCCTCTTTTTTTAATATTTCAAGAATAATTATTTCTGTTTTTTCTTTTATTCGGTCACAATCACTTTTGTTTATGATATTTGTTATGTCATAGGCTAACCATTCTTCAATAGTGTTAAAATCACGTTTATACCACTCGTAGAGTTTGGCCTTAACATGTTTGTCTAGTTTAAGATATGCTTTCATATTGCCGTAGAAGACAAAAGGTGCGTTGGTTGAGATTTTTGCCTTACCATGTTCTTTGCCTCTTTGTGAAAAATAAGATTTAATTTGCTCAAAAGAGATTTCAAAAGGATAACCTATGTCATGGAATAGTGCGGTCATGCCCCAGAACTGCAAGAAATGATGTGTAGCTTGCTTGTCATCATTGATATTGTAAAATTTCTTATATTCATTTCTGACAACTGGAATCGCATCAAACATTGCTATTCCTAGAAGAAATACATAAACAGAATGCGAATAGTGGTCTCTGTGTGACATAAGCATTGTACTCGCAGTTGATTCATATTCTGACAATAGTTCTATCATTCTTCTTGAACTACCATATCCACCTCCAAACATTTCAAGATAACAGAAATAAACATCAAAGGCATCTTCTCTATTTCCTGATTCCAAGAATCTTTCAATAGCTCTGGCTAGACAAATTCTGTCTATGTCCATCTGCATATTATATGGTATCTGTCCTGCTTTAATGCTTTTTCCCTTTAATATACCTGTTGCTCTTTCGTCTTTTGCTATACTATTATCAAATCTTAAATCTACGCATCGTTCGTGAATAAAGTGTTTTACTGCTGTTTTGAAACCAACTTTTTGAGTATAATCGACTTTTATCTCTATAGGAGAGTCTGGCCCCATTTCAACACAATTATATTGGGACTGAAGACGTTTTTTTACTTCCTCTAATGCGGTGTATGCCATTGTGATATGAAATTATTTTTATGTTTCAAAAACTTTTAAAAAATGATTGTCATGCCGCGGCCCAAAACATAGCCTAAGCCCACTGAGCATAATAAATAACCAAGCAACAACATCCAGAAGCCAACGCTCCGCCAAATGGAATAAATAATAGTCAAAGCGAGAATTATAATTAATGCAGTTATAATATAACACCAAAACTTTTGTAGATTTTTTTTGCGATAATCCAATGCTTTAGCGATGATAATGCTTGGAATAATACCAATTAAACCGACTAAAATGAATAACAAAAACTTGCTCCATTTAAAATGACTCTCAAAAGTATTTGCAATTTGGTCTATTTCATTCCAAACCGAATTATTGGTAGATGCATTCATAATAATAATACCATCCGGATTAAAATAAACATAATGTCGAATTGTAGAACCACTGTCAGTTTTTGATACAATTATTCTTGAAATCGGTCCTTCTAACGGCTCCTCACTATCAATAATCTCAGAATTTGGAATTAAAAGAGCATTTGGCATCTTTTTGGCCTTTTTCTGGTCAAAATTGTCTATAGAAATTTCATCAATAGACAACACTGCCCCATCTTTTTCAAAGACGTAAATTAATCCATTGTTTATGGAGTCGCAGTGATAAACACATTTGTAGGTGTCCGGAATATCAAAGCTAATACTTCTCAAACTTCTTGTTTCAATAGTCCATTCTTTGGCATTGGCTGTTCCCACAATTGCCCAAAAAACTGTTACGATGAGTAATAATAAATACCTTTTCATTATCAGATTTATTTATTAGTAGTATTAATGTGATTATTATTTTTTTTACTATAAAATTTTATGCCATCAGCGTTGCGCAAAGCATAAGATATATACAGCATTTTGTCGTGATTTTGTGTACTTGGTTGAATAATGGATATCCCACCCTCTTTTATCGCAATATTCCAACAATCTAAATACACAGAAGTTTGCCATACATAATTAATTATTTCAGGGTTAATAAGCTCTATTTCTAATTGCTTCCAATCTCGGCAAATTATTATAGACTCAAGATAACATAGCACTTCCCATTGTGTAGGAGTGCGCCAATAAGCAATTGTCTCATAATTATTTGAAAGAAACTTAGTGCTATAAGATTTAAAAAAATCAATAGACTTTTCTCCTTTTGTGCGTGTCGTCTTCCGGCGCTCGAGTTCGAGTCCATTATGTATATACAACCATAGCCCAATAGGATAGACGTACTTTTTAATGTAATCAATTTGAAAGCACCCTTTGTCTTTCAAGAAAGCGAGCAAAAGCATTTTGTACATGTCGTCAGAGAATGGATTCATAGATTTCAACGCTTTAATTCTCATAGGCTGTATTTTTTCATGACACTCCAAACGTAACGACTCTGGGAAAGAATCTGTAAAACAATTCAAATACAAATATGGGTTTTTATTTATAGATTCAAAGAACTTTTCTGGAGTGTAAAGAGGTTTGATTCTTTTACCAATAAATTCATAACATTCTTGTGCTATTTTCAGTTTAAAACTTTTATCATTCAAATTAAAAGCATCGCTTATATAATTTGCAATAGAATCATTTAGCCAGTGTATGGCTCCATTTGGTTCTTCATATGTTAGTTTTGACAAACAACTCCAAGCATAATCAAAATTATAATTGTTACTAATTCCCGATAACTCGAATAAATATAATTTCTTTATACCATAAGAAAAAATAGTAATTAATCCAGCAAGTTTTCTAAGTCCATCGTTATCTATCATGTTACGCGCTTGCATGATGAAAAGTGAATAGACATCGGTGGTTTTGTTGTAATTTAATACTTGTTGTGTAAATTGAGTCATTTGTTTATGGGAGCCCCATTCACGCATATATTTAAGCATTAATGTCAACGAACGGGGATGAAGCCTAATAAGACTATTTTGTAGAGATTGGAATTGCTCTTTAGTGAGACTTTTAGAATATCTGGATAGATAGTTGTTTATAAACTTTGTTGCATCTATGGTATTACCAAGCGGCATTATATATTTTTCGAAATTCCCTGCGCTTAAGTTATATATAGAATTTGTGTTTTGTACTACTAGAATGCGATAATCAACTTTTATATGGAATCTTTGTTCGATATAGGCAAAACCATTTTCTATTACTGGTAAAATATAAAGCATTGGTGAGATTGTGTGTAGTCGTATAGACCCTATATCATCTAACACTACGCACCATTTGGTTTGCCCAATTAGCCATACCAATTCTTCGTCAATATCAAGGTTTACTTTTTTAAAATTTCGCACGACCCATCCTTTAATGCCTTTTTGTGAAGATTTATTTTCATATTGTTTTTGTAATATTTGTTTGGCAGTATATAAGAAAAAACTGACAAACATTGAATTGGTTGCAGGAATATTAACGACATTGCCATATAAATGTACGAATAATCTGTCGGTTTTATTATAGTTTTGTCCTAATTGAGCAACCAAAGTAGATTTTCCTGCACCCTCCATGCCTTCGAGAACTGTTAGAGGCTTGGCGCGTTCAATATATGGCATGAGTTGATCAAGAATAGACAAATTATCAGGCATTATATTGCGATAAGCATTTAGTTGCTTAAAACATTGGTTATACATGATTTGGATTTCATCATGTGATTTTGTGTGCGTTTGATTAAAAGGTTCGCCCAATTTTTCTAAAATAAAATCCCTGACCTTGTCCAAATCTTTTAATTCCTTGTACTCATATACTGGATATGTTGTTTGATTTAGAATGCGTTGTTTTAAATCTTGTAGTTTTAGAAATTTCTCGTCATCTTCTCCATCGTATGGTATATCTGTATGTTTTACAAAAAAAATTGCATGAGGTCTGTTGTCTTCTGCTGCTCTTAGTGCACCATTTATAATTTCTATTTCTGTTATGCTTAGCCCTTTATTTAAATCTTCGTGAATTCTTGGATATACTTCCTCAACCAAAGGGGATAATTCTATATTATTGGGAGAAGCAATGGATCCATATCGCTCGCCTATAATACCCACAAAAAATGGTCTTGATTCATAGAGATATTTCAAACACAAATCCACAACACGCTTCTGTCGGCTTTGCTCATCGGTAATGCCCCAACGTAAATCAATTTCATTAACTTGTTTGTCGTCTAGAAATTCATTTGTTTCTGGGAAAACTTTTCGTACCAAATAGTTGCGTTCTTCGTCCAAATCACGAAAAGTTGAGGATATAAACACTCGAATTACTCTGGGTTCCATATATTATGTGTTGTTTTAACAATTAAAGTTTATAGATTCTTTAAACTCTTCAAAAGTCATCCATGTTCCTTTGTATGGGTCATAAGTGCAATACCACGGCTTCTCATGGATATTTTCAGTGATGGAATCAGGACGACAATCAATACACAGATATCTGTATTCACAATCTTTGCAGCCATTGACATTGTTTTTGGAAAAATTGAGAATGCTTGGTTTGAGCAAGTCTTTTAATCTGTTTCCCCTTAAATTGCCATGCGAGATTCTTCTTTCCATGGGGCATGGGTAAACTTCCATATCACTTCCAACGTATAAATGTGTTGAAAAACAGTTTTCTTTGTAAACAATGTCCAATCTTTCTTTTAAATTTTCGATATTGAAGCTTTTTTCTGTAATAATACGCTTTTTTAACAATTCGTCATTGTATAGTTTTAGATTAGCATTACCAGATAATCTTACAAAGTCTCGTCGTGAAGGTGGACCGAAATCCAGCTCATTGCCGATATTAACACAACCCATTAAAGTCCCGACGTACCTGATTGGTATTTGAATGTTTTTCGCATTGCGGATATTCGCAAGAGTTAATGCATAAGAATCTTTTGTTTGGGTAACATATTCGTGTTCTTCTTTGATATATGAATGTAATGAAGTTGCTATATGAGCATTTGGATAATGTGACTTAATATATAACAAATCGTCTTTTGTGTTGAGTGTACCGTTTGTAAACAATTCAAAACTCTCAACTTTTGGGGCGAGATAATCCATCATCTTATACAATGTTTCCTTGTTGATTATAAAAGGCTCACCCCCAATGATTTGTACTTTCTTAATATCTAAATCACACACTTCATCTACTATGTATCTGAAGTCTTCTAGAGTTAAAACTCTTTTGCCGACATTTGCTTTTTCATTGTAACACTGGATGCATCTGAGATTACATATATTTGTAACCTCAATCCATGCAAATTCAATGGGTCTTGAATAGTTATATAATTCGGATATATTTGAAAACTTGTCACAAGGAATATCTTTTATAACAAGAATGTCCTTTTCGAGCAAATATGATACAATAGGTTTGTCTTCTTCTGAAACTTCGTTATAAAGGATGGCATTGTTGATGATTTGTACTACATCTTGAACAATTTGGTATAATGAATTATGTAATAAGTCATAAATGCTAGCGTATTTATAACCTGAAACTACAAAAACTGATTCGTTTAAATGATAGTACATATTCAATGAAAAGAGGGCGTGTTAAGTTGCACACCCTCTAATAGTTGTTTTAGCGAATGTATTCGCGTGGACAGCATCTGTCGGGCATGCCACCTCCGTTTCCTGGAGGAACTGGATTGCCATTTTTTTGTTTAATCATTTCTTCCACTTTTTTTGTGGCTTTTTCGTAATCTTCTTTTGTTGGCATAATTTAATTGATTAATTCCTACTCTAACACCTTTGTAGGCTTTGGTTTATAACTATTCTGTGAATTTATCTTGCGGTTGGTTTTCCGTATTCAGGATGAGCAGCCGCATATTCTGCTTCACATTTTGGGCAGCAGAAACCTCTACCCGAAAAAAGCCATGGTCTAATTGTTACAGGACGTGCTTGACACCAGCAACACATTTGTTGTTCACTCATTTTTATTGTGCCCGGTTATATCCCATTGGGCTCCTCGGTTTTAACAGATACAACTATATTGTTTAAAAACTAGTCGTTTATTGTATCTTGCATTATTTTTATGTTGTGTTTTTCTATTAGGTTATTGAACAATTCAGTTTCAAACAAAGCTTCTTCAAAATAATATTGGAATTTGTTTTTTTCCATAGTAGCCTGAAAGGTTACAACTACAGTGCTGTCTATTGTTTTTGAATTAATGTCTAGAACATGTCTGCTTTTAACGATAGCGGAGTCAATAGCTTATATTATTTCCTGGTACATTGCTGCCAAAATATTCGTCACTAATTTATTATTAATGTCACATTGAGCTGTTTCTAACCCAGATTCATTATCTTCCATCGTTGTTTTTGTTGTAATCATAGCATAGAGAGTGGTGTCACTCACTCTTAGTATATTTGTTAATGGACCTGCACCTACTATATATATTATATCATTGTCATTGACATAACGCTGGTTGCATTTGTAGAAATCCAAAACATACTCAATATCCCTAATCGAATGCTCTTCTATAGTATTATTGCCATCGCTCATGTATGAGTGAGTTTCATCATTTTGCGCATTGCAATTAGAAATCACGGCAATGACAAGCAAAAAAATATATAAAAGTCTGGTTGCTTTCATGGCTTTTTTATTTTTAAGGTGATAATAGTTAACCGTTGTTATATATAACTTTGCAAAGTTATGCACAACCATTTAAAAATCAAAGCATTACACTTCTACTTTTATTATCGGAAAATATGAAAATAATTATAGGAAAAGTGAGAAAAAATTTTGGTTTTTGGTATGGATTTATGTAATCTTTTTACAAAGAAAACATTTTTATCGCCACATGCTGTTTATGTCTTCAATGGGCAAATCTTCAACTATTATATCATCATTTTCAAAATCGAGCAGGAATCCCATATACATAGGCAATGTCAGCAAAGAGCCTTCACGTCCGATGTTGTAATTGCCGAGTTTAATGGCATGGTTCACATGATAATGCTCTTTGTTGTTTAAAACAGTCGACAAACTCTTTGTTTTCCCAGATTTTGCCTTTACTTCCAAAGGCACACATTCACCCTTGTATCTGACCAAAAAATCAAGTTCAAGCCCTGAATCTTTATGGAAATAATACAGGTTACAACCTTTTTTGCTTAAAAAATCAGCCGTCAGATTCTCAAAAATAGCCCCTTTGTAACCTAACAGATTGCCTTGAAGCACATCTGTCCTAGTTCCAGGGTCAAGCATAGCCAACAACAAACCTATATCAGTTGTATAAACCTTAAAACAGTCATCTATGGCATTACCCGACAAAGGTAGCTCGGTTATTGAAGTGTTATAGCATCTTCTAATCACCCCCGCATCTTCCAGCCACTGTAAACTGCCTTCATATTGCGATGCCCTGCCACCTTTCTTGATTATGGCATATTGGAATTTCTTGTTCTCTTTTGCAAGCTGTCGTGGAATCGATTCAAAACACTCTCTAATATGCGGTTTGTCTTTGTCGTCGGCATATTTTACCATGTCATCCTCATATTCCGATATGATGGAATCAAAAACCCCTGCCACTTGACCTAAATGTTTTGTCTCAATAAACTTGTTTACCACTGCCGGCAACCCTCCGACAACAATATAGCGGTACAACAATTGCATGAAAGTCTGATGGATGCCTTCTGGCACAGGCATTTCCTTGTTCAAACACTCACCAAGCTTTTCTATAACATTGTCTCTTATACCGTTGGCCCAAAGAAACTCTTCAAAATCAAGAGGATACATGTCAACTATCTGCTCATAGCCTACAGGAACCGAATTCTTTCCCAGCTTTTTGTTCTTATCTTTTTTTTGCTTTTCGCCATATCCCTTCACTCCAAGCAGCGAGCCTGTGGCAATCACGTCAAACCTTCCGTCTTCCTTAAAAGCCTTTAATGCAGTTCTTGCATCCGGGCAATCTTGAATCTCATCCAGAATGATACATGTTTCGTTTGGAATAAACACTGCCTCAGGCATCATCGTTGATAAATTCATCAGTATTACTTCAACCTCTTTTGTCCCTACAAATGCATTTATTCTGTCTGGTTGCAGGATGAAATTGATGTAAACTACGCTTTTATAATTCTCTTGTGCAAAATATCGAACAATGTATGTCTTTCCGCATTGCCTTATACCTCTAATTATCAAAGGATTGTGGCTGGGAGTGTTTTTCCAATTTAACAAAATTGTTTCAATTTTTCTTTTCAGCATAAGTGTATATTTTCAATTCCGACTGCAAATATACACTTTTTCGACCGAATAATTTAAAAATTTTACACTTTTTCGACCGAATAACTCAAAACCGTTACACTTTCTGCCCCTCAAACCACTCCGAGCATTCCTTGAAAAAATCATAATCCAACGCCTTGCTTATCTTGAAAAGCAACGGCATCGTGACCCATTGCTGGTTGAAGACCTTGTAGAGGTTCTCAGGCGTGCAGTTCACCTGCTTCGCCAGCCATACCGCTTTGCGACCTTGCCTCGCAAGCTCATGCTTGATGAGTCTGCCAAGGTGAAAATCATTGGGTTTTACTGCACTTCTCATGTTGCCTGCCTTTCCGGAGTTCAGCCTTGCCAGCAACAAAAAAGGGCGGTTCCTGTTTTGTCGCTTATCCCTATTGAAGGCGTCTGGAATAGCCTGTGGGTGAATAAGCTCGAAACAGTTCACGCCCTGCGACGTGAACCTCGCTTACTTATTATCACCCATAGTAGTTTTCCAGACTTTTCAATAGGATAACAAGAGCGTATAGTCCTAAATTATTATTTTACTATATTACTATATCTAATATTTTACGATTGTCGCTGCAAATATAATAAAAAAACATTTATGCTTTTATAAAAAAATGTAGAGACACACTATCGTGCATCTCTACTAAGGTCTAAGGTCTAAAGTCTAAGGTCTAAGGTCTAAAGACTAAACTAGAAGAACAGTACTCCGTTGTTCTCAACCTTTGCATTGTCGAGCAATGCTGAGTATGGTGAGCCGTTGAGGATGGAGTTGTTGAATCTTGAAACTCTCTCCTTGCGGATTGCCTCGTAGTCGGTTGCAGCTGCCGGTGTGGTACCTTTCACCTTCATGATGACACACACATTGCCGCCCTCGACAGGAGCCGAATAAACGCCTTCCTTCATGCCGAGTGCTGTACCGCCTATCTTCTCTTCAACGCCGAAGCTGCCGAAGCCACGACCATCGAAAGTAATATTTTCGACATCGGTCTTCTCGCCGCCGAGTTCGCCAATCATCTTGTCGTAATCTTTACCGTAGGCTTTCATCTTTTCAGCAATCATCTTACCCTTGTTGATCTTCTTGATTTGGAGGTCGTAACGCTCAACGATGTCTTCGTATGGGGCATCGCCTTCGTCAACCTTCTTGGTAAGCACTGCCACGATGAACTTGTTGCCATTATCAAACATCTTCACATCACCGATCTTGGTGTCGTCGGCAAATGTCCAACGCACGAGCTCGCGCGGGCTGTCGATACCGGCGATACGGTTGGTTGTCTCTCTGATCGATTGATATGTGCGCTTGTTCAAGCCCTGAGCCTCGATTGCATTGTTGAACTGCTCGGCTGTTCTGTTCTCGATGACAAACTTGTTGACATCGGCCACAAAAGCCTGGTCTGTCTCCTGGCTGATACCGATTTCCTTGGTCACAACTGCCAAGCGAACCATCTTGTTCTCGCCTTCGGTTTTCTTTTCCATGATTCTGGCCACCTTGTAGTTGTCGCCGTCCTCGTATGGACCGTAAACGAAACCAACCTTGTTGTCAGCAACAGCCTTCTCGACGTCAGCTGCGAGAGTCTTTGTGTCAACCCAAGCCGTGTCGAATGGAGTGTCTGAAGTGAGCTTAACGAAGTCTTCAACATTGGTTGCTTCGGCAAGGCCCTGTTTCACATTCACCATGAAGTCTCTGGTAACCTTCTTGTCGGCCTCTGACGGTTTAAGCTCGAACACCACATAGTCGATGCCGCGCATGGCGTCTGTCTGATATTTGGCCTTGACTTCGTTGTAGAAATCTCTCTTGTCCTGTTCAGTCACAACAACTGTCGAATCAGGGATAGTGGTGTAACGCACTGCGTAAACCTCGGCTGTCTTCTTGAGGTTTTTGTTGTCGTTGTAACGGTCGGCCATCTTCTTAGGAAGATAGAAACCGTGCTTGAGCAGGCTTTCATATTTTGAATTGAGTCTGTCTTCGGCAATAGCGTTCTCGAAGTTGATCCATCTGACCTGGTACTCGGGTGAGAGGTTGTCGAAGTTGTTCAAGTATTCAATCAAACCTTCTCTGTCGAATTTGCCGTCACGGTCGGTGAAGCTCTGCACCACATACTGGTTAGGATTCTCGCCGAGGAACTGGTCGGTGAGCTCTTCTGACGTAACAGTGATGCCAAGGCTCTTGAATTCCTTGTCCATGATGATTTCTCTGATCATATAGTTCAAAGTCTGCAGACGGATATTGAACTGATCCTCCTCCGACACTGAACCAGTCTGAGCCTTCTGATTCTGAATGCTTTGCTCAGCTCTGTTTGTATAGTCCTGATACGAAATCTTTTCGCCGTTGACTATAGCCACATCGGTTTGTCTTCTTCTGTTAGTGCTTTTGAATAAGTCGCCTAAAACAAATGCCAAAAGAGCTAAACCAATGATAATCACTAAGATACCATAATGCTGTCTGATTTTTCCAATTGCTGCCATAATTTTATTTCCTTATCTAATTATTCTTAATATTTTGAGCCTGCAAATTTACAAAAAATATAAACAGAGTCAACATTTTTCACAAAAAAGTGCTAACTCATTGATTATTCTTAATTTCCACCTCTTCAAGCTTGGTATCCGACGCTTTTATTATCTTGAAAAGATAGTTGCCTATCACAATTTCCTCGCCAGTCTGCGGAATACTTTCGTGATAATGAATGATATATCCGGCCAAGGTTTCATAGTCGTCCGACTCGGGGAAATCGTATTTGTATGTTTTGTTGAGATAGTCAATCTCCAACCTCGCCGAGAAGATTCTGTCGTTCTCGTCAATGGTCTTTTCGATATCGTCTTCCTCGTCGTATTCGTCTTCTATCTCGCCGAAAATCTCCTCGACCAAATCCTCAGTGGTTATGATACCCGCCGTGCCTCCGAACTCGTCAACCACCACCGCTATGCTCTGACGCGTCTTCGACAGATGCTGCAGCAAATCCTGCGCGCCGTAGGTTTCGGGATAAAACTCTATCTGACGCACCTTGCCTCTGATGCTTCCGCCCTTATGCAGCAAGTCGTTGATGTGGATGTAACCGACAATATTATCGATATTGCCTTCATACACAATAAGTTTGGAGTGTTTTGTCTCTTCGAAGGCGTTTTTCACGGTCTTAACCGAGTCGTTGATGCGCACAGCCATGATTTCGTTACGCGGCTGCATGCATTCACGAAGCTTAACCGTCTGAAATTCAATGGCATTCTGGAAAAGTTCAATGCCTTGCTGAATATCCTCGTTCTCTTCATTCGGGTCGGCATATTCTTTCAGATAGTCGTTTAGGTCGACAGTGCTGAGTTTGTAATCCTCGGGGGTCACCTTCATCCTGAAGACATATTTTATTATGAGTTCAGAAATTCCAATGTATATGAAAATCAACGGATAAAGCACCACATAAAGTATCATCATCGGCAATGCCATCACTTTCATCAGACCGTTTGGATTGAGTCGGCTGAGGGTCTTGGGCAAGAACTCCGCCACGAACAGCACCAGCAGGGTCGAGATTATGGTTTGGCAAAGCAGAATGGTGAATTCGTTGGTGATTACATCGGGCAAAACACTAACAATCACAGGCTCAAGCAGCCTTGCCATCGCGATTCCGTAAACCACATTGGCGATGTTGTTGCAAAGCAATATGCATCCCATGAAGTGATCCTGACGTTTTATGAAACGGTTGATGAGTTTGGCCGAGAAACGGTTTTTCTTCAGGTCAAGCTCCAGCTTCAGCCTGTTGGAACTGACAAACGACAACTCAACACCCGAAAACAGTGCCGAAGCCGCCAATGATATTATTACGACCAACCAGTTACTCATCGTCATTCAGTTCAAGTGTAGCGCTTATTCCGAAAATTTCGCGACGCGAAAAGTCTTCGTTGGCGACCATGCTGTCACCGTAAATTATCTTGTCGGGACTTGATATCTTGACCAAGCTTCCGGTGTATATTTTCTTTCGTTTCTGGTCCCAGACCAAATTGTCGGTTTCCAGAACTTCCCGTGTCTCGATGTTTTCGGCTCTCACATTGCGCTTGGCTATCACCATCTGCCTTTTCTCATAACTGACGCCGTAGTCGCCGCTTATTTTGGCTGTAACGGTGGTGTCGCCTTCGAACATATAAGCCACAAATCCCCTCGGGAACTCAATTTTCGAGCTATCTTTGTCGTCTACTGTCTGCATCAGCGGAGCCGTCAGCCTTGCCACCAGGCGCCCCGAGTCGCTGCGTTCAATCACCACATCGTAAGCCATCAGGCCCGAAATGGTGTCGGTTTCGACGAACTGCTTCACCTTCTCCATCGAGTTCTCACAAGAAAACAACATCATAACAAGATGTGCTATGATGTTGATTTCCAATAATATACAAATCAGTCTTTTCAATTATTCGAAAATCTTGCTTTTGTCTTCTCGTTGATCCAGCATTCCACCTGGTAATCGTCGCCTTCAAACACATTGTAGAAGAAAGCGTCTTCGCTTGTCGGGAACAGCTTGGAGTATTCTCTAATCATTTCGTTGGCCTTTGATGCCATCGACGGATCGACTTCCTTTGCTTTCTGGAACTTGTCGACTGCTGCCCAGTACACTGCCTTTGCATGGAGTGGGTTGACGTTGCAGTCTTTACCGCTTGAGGCATAGAGATATCCGATAATCATGTAAGGCTCGCCGTCGTTCTTGTTGAGCTCGATGGCTTTTCTGGCGTAGGTGCGGCCCTGCTCCCAGTTGCCCTCCTTAAGCATAATCTGGGCGAGATACTTGTAAGCCTGCTGAGCCGACTGATTGTCGGTTGATTTGGTAGCTTCCAGCAGATAGCTGACAGCCTTGCCGTATTCCTGATCGACGAGGTATCTCTTTCCGATGAAGTAAGCCGACTCAGGTGATGGGTTCAGCTTGTGCAGTTTAATTGCCACGGCGAGATAGAGGTCGCTCTTGTCGCAGTTTCTGGCAGCCAAGGTCGAGGCGATCTTGTTGAGGAGCTCAACATTGTTAGGCTCGGCATCGTACTTCTTCTGATAGATGCGGACCAAGTCTTCGCAGTTGGCGTAAGGCTGAACTGCACCTTCAAGGTTGTTCTTGGTCTGAACGTAGTTGGCGTACTGTTTCTCTCTGTCTTTCTCGGTGCTGCCTTCCGCGTATTTGGTGTTGATGTTATAATCGACAATATCCATCAAACGGCTGTATTCCTCGATAATGACAGCTTCGTCAAGCTTACCGGCCTTGGCCATGTTGATGATTTGCATGAAATAACCGTCGATGAAATTGGATGCGCTGTTGTTGCCTTCGATATCAATAGCATCTTTCAATGCCAGATACGACTGCTCCAGACGTGAAGGGAATGCCATCAAATCCAAGCCCATACGGCCCTTGATGTTGCCAACCTGATTGCCGGCCTTTGTCTGCGGGAAGTATTGGATACGAGCCTCATACACCATTACGAGTGTGTCGATGTATTTTTCTTTCAAGGCTGCGTCCTTGGTGTTTCTGATAAGGGCGTTGTTGACGATTTTGGTACCGTCGGTCAATGTTCTCTCTTTGTAGCCGGGGCAATTCAAGAAAACTCTTCTCCATGCCTCAACCATTACCGGGTTAACAGTCGATGCTTTGCCATCCCATTGTTTGAAAGCCTCTCTGTAAACAGAGATGTCGGCGTCGCACTCTGCGTTCTGTGCGAATGCCATTGTTGTCAGGCATAATGCCGCGCTTAAAAATAAAAACTTAAATTTCATAGCTATTACTTTTTGTGTTATTTATATCTTCGTTTAACAAACCATCTGTCGTGTATCGACACTCCAAATGATATATTGAAATATGTCTCTTGAACCAGATTGTCTTGCGTAGTGCCCATACGGCCTATTTCAGCGGCGATGTTAACCGTGGTCTGGGCACGCTGGATTGGCAGTCCCACGCCTAATGTCACATAGTATTTATTAATCGACTTGCCGTAGATGTTGAAGAACGTCTGTTCGTAATTGAAACCGGCGCGATAGTTGATTTTGCGGATATAGCTCGACACTGTTGTATGCGAAGGCGTGTAGCTTGCTCCGACGGCCACGTTCCATGAGTTTTGCAGTGAGTCGTTGACATTGTTCATGCGGAAAGCCTCCCAATTGCTCCAGTTGAAGTCGACACCGACAAGCCAATTATCGCCCTTCTGCAAAGTGATGCCGGCGCCAAAGCTCTGCGGATACTTCACATCCACGCGTTCGTTGCTGGTATAAAGAATTGTATCGACAACGCTTTCGACAAAGCTACCGTAGCCCTTGAACATTGTTCTAATGAAGACGTTGCGGTGGGCTCTCATGTTGGCCGGCATGCCGTATGTCAAACCAATTTGGAGTTTGTAGTTGTTCTTGAAATTTTGTTTGAAAATCAAGCCGAAATCAAATGTCAAGTCGTTGAAATGCAGGTTGATAGTGCGTCTTTCGTTCAAGAAATTGACATAGTCGGGGAAATAAAGTGTCGTCTCGTCGGATACATTTCCGAAGATGTAGTTCATTTTCACACCAAGTGAAAGATTCTTAAAAATCTTGAAACCGTTGGCCCAATACAATCGGTTAAGGCCGCCGATGCCGTCGTAGTCAATATTGTAAGGATAATCCTGCGACCACACAAACTCAGCCATCGAGGAATACGACCTGTTGCTGTATGGAGAGGCACCGGCACCCATCTTCCACCAGCGGGTGACGCCGAAGCCCATGTCGAAATAATCGAACGAGGCGTCGGAACCTCTCTCCGAAGCGTTCGAGGTGCGGTATGTGACGCTTTTCATATAAAAGCCTGCATCGAAGAGGAATGTCAGCGAGTCGATTTCGGCATACGACGCCGGGTTGGCATTGTTCAGCAAGTGCTTGCCGTCCAAGGCATTGCTGATGCCGCCCATACCCTGAATCATGGTATTGGATTTGTTTTTGCTCATGGTACCCAAACCGAAACGCGAGTATGGCGAAGAGATGTCAGCCTGTGCAAAAACACCGCCTGCTGTCATGAAAAACACGACAGCGAAAAACAGTATTTTTTGTAACTTATTGAATTTCATTATATTCCAAAATCAATTTTAGGCCGTTAAACATAAAATTTGAATTTGCAAAGATGCAATTTTTTAACTTATTTTGCAAGAAAATATTGTCACCTCCCGAGATAAAAACATTTAAGTCGTTGAATTTCAACGAATAAAGGCTTATAAATTCTTTTATTTCGTTCAGCACTCCGAGTTGCACTCCGCTTTGCAGGCATTCGACGGTGTCGTCGCAAACGAGTTTGAGCTCGTCACAGGTGGGTTCGCAGAGTGGTAGCAGAGCGGTGTGCTCGTGCATTGATTTAAAGCGCAACTGCATTCCAGGGCTTATCGGCCCGCCGAGGTGACGGTCGTCGGCAGTCAGAATGTCGTAGGTGATGCATGTTCCGATATCGACAATCAGGCTGTTTTGATGCGGTTTCTCGGCGAAAGCTGCGGCCACCAGCGCCAATCGGTCGGCACCAATCTTGGTTTTTTCCTTATAAGTCAGAGCAAAAGGCAGCTTGGTCTGGCTTGAGAGCATCGTCATGCTGATGCTCTTAAGCTGCTGCAGGCACTCCTCCACCCTGCCGCCAACGGATGAAATGATACCTTTATTAATAGCCGGATATCTTTGCAGAATCTTTGCGAGATCGTCGGAAAGCGGGTTGAACACATTGGCTTCGACGATATTTTTGCCGTTGAAAACGGCATATTTGGCCTTGGTGTTGCCGATATCGATGGTTAAAATCTCGTTCATTGCAGTATTTTTCTGGCTGCAAAATTACGAAAAAAATTTTTTTCAAAAAAAAGTTGGTGGTATTAAAAAATGTTGTATTTTTGCACCGCAAAACTAATGGGGTACCATAGCTCAGTTGGTAGAGCAACGGACTGAAAATCCGTGTGTCGCTGGTTCAACTCCCGCTGGTACCACAAAGCAAAATGCTAATCGAAAGAAAATCAATCGGTTAGCATTTTTTATTTCGTATTTTTGTCCCCCGATTGTCCCCCAAATTCCAAATGCTCAAACTTTTTGTCTCCCAGCTTGACAAGCAATGAAAAAATCTTAACTTTTTAAACTTTTTTACAAAAATCGGATTTTTACAGAATTGGCTTTGTCACATGAGTATTTTTTTATAATTTTGTAACGATATAAAAACAGTTACAATATGAGTCGATCTGTAAAATATTCAAAAAAACCATATCCGAACGCTTCCTGCTTGACTACTATGATGGCTGCGACTATATCTATAACATTGACGAGGCGGCTGAGTTTATTGGCAAGTATCTGTTAGACATGGAATTAGAGCATACCGTCGAAGCCATATAAAAAGCTATCGATGACTGGCTGGAAGAACACGATGATGAAAAGGATTGGATGTCTTTTCACAAGTTTGATGTAGAAGATGACTGATTCAGAAAGGGAAACGGATGTGATATTCCGTTTCTTTTTTGTTCCGATTTTTGTAAAATAATACAATTAGCCCACAAAATGTTATTTGTCTTGCTGAAAACATTTGTAAACTCTTGCCTGATGATTATTTGTTACATACTTTTGCTAAAAAATTGATAATGAAGAAAAAATTTCCATAGTAATGAGCATTAGTCGAAAAAATGACTATATTTGCGGTTGAGAATCTGGGGGAGAAATCCCGGATTCGGCAAAGAAAAGCATTTTGAAGTCCTAGACTATAAAATCGCCAATTTTAAAAGTTACAATGGACTTAGACTGATGCTCTCTTTCTGTTAGTGTTATCAATTGGGGATAACCCGAATTGGTATATAACAGCGTGGGAATATCATTCTTTATCTCCATTTTGTAACGGGCGTTTGGCGATGCCTTTAGTCTGATGGATTAAGGAATCGAGTCTCACGCTTTTCTTTTTATTAACATGAAACAAAGCCAGCCTTGGTGGGACTTGCAGGCGGAAGGAGAAACATATTATGCTCTACAGAATCACAGTAAAATCGCCCAAAAACACAAACGGCGTCCGCATTGAGCGAGGCATGTCGGTCGATGTGGTGACAAACAGCTTAAGCGACCCTGTTTCAACCAATGGTGGACAAGCCGTCGCCGACGCTTTCATGAGAATTTACGGAATTGACATCAAAAAAGCCGGAGCGCTGAGCAGAGCTTGGCTGGATGTGGTAAGGATAGGATAAAAAACTTAAAAAATATATCATATGAAAGAGGAACAAATTAACGAATTTTTAGAATTTATTAGAAAAGAATTCTTAGAACCATTATGGGAAGAATTAAAACCAGCACTTAAAGATATAGCGACAGAAACCATAAAAGGCGTTTCTAAAGAAAGCATTCCAAAATTAAAACAGTTTGTTAAAGATTTATTAAAAGCTCGAAACATTAAGTTTGAAAATGTTGATGAACTAGTAAAATCTGATATTATTTCACTGACTCGACTTCACATGGTTAGCGATAGCGACGGTGTTGCCGCCCTCAAGCAAACAAAAGGTGGCAAAACCGTCATTTATTTCGCTTATTGTAAAGGCCGATGTTTAATCCCTGAGGATAAAAACTGCTACATCGTTGTTGAAGCACAAAAACTTAATAAAGATGTTGAAGAACTTTTCGATGAATCAGATTTAATTATTTTAAAATAAAAACTATTATTAACCTATAAAATTAAAAAAATGGGAATATTAAGTGATATCTTTGGAGATATATTTGATACTCTAGACGAATTGTATGATGCTATAGCAAGTGCCGTGCACCAATTTATTAAAATGGTAAAAGGCATGGTTAAAACAATCGTAACAGCAATTGTTAATTTTAAAAACCAAGTGGTAAACTGGTTTAAAAATCTCCCTCTAATTAAAGGTCGTCACATACCATTTATTAGTCAAAGAGAGGATTTTAGAACAATGTTAAAAAATGCTCCACGAAAAAATTGTGGGATATTCGAGGGCGTTTATGATGAGCAAACTGACGCAATCTCCAACCTTCAGTATATAGCTGCCGATCAGCTTGATATACAGACAAAACAAGTGTTGGGAAATGAACCAATTGTTGTACTTGAATAAACTAATAAACATATGAATACTCTAGGATGGATAATAACTGGCACTATTGGTATAGGTGCAGCCGCATTATTACTTAAAAAAAATGCTTCTTCTAACAAAACCACAACAATAAGCGACGCATTAAAAAAACAAATTATATCGTCTGCTGAAGAAGTTGAGGTATTAAGGATGGCAGATGTAACAGCATGGTTTCAAACATTTTCCATGAAAAAAGGTACTCATATACCTTTTGTGGCTGTTGCATCAAAATTTGCCGAATCGCTTAAAATCGATAATCTAGAAGCTAAGGAAAACAGTTATATTATGGGCGTGTATAATGATAATAAAGATGAACTAGAACAAATCAAACTACTTCATGCTCAAAAAGTTGATGACAAATTTAAATCTATAATGGGAAAAGAACCTATTGTAGTGTTAGAATAGACTTTTTCACCAATAATGGCGTGTCAATATAGATGCGCCATTATTAAACAAACAGAGATATGGGCTTTTTTGATTATTTAGAATATTTTTTATGGGGAGCTGCCGCAGCTGCAGCAACTGTTCTTGTTGTAAGTGTTACTGTTGAGATCACACAAGACGTTATAAGAAGGAGAGCAAAAGAAAAATTCGAACGAGCAAAATATGCTTTGGTAAAAGAAATTAAAAATGCCAAAAAAGTTAAAGTCGGTGTATTTGAAAATAATTCAAACGAACTCGGTGAATTGGAAATAGAATCTGATAACGGTATTAGTAATAACGTTAGAGTTGGACAAAAAATTTATGTGTAAATTATGGTAAAGGTTTCAATAAAACAAGATAAACTCAATCAAACGGAGCTTGTTTTAGTTAAACAGTTTGAGTATGAATTAGCAGAATATGTTAGGAAGATATTAAATCAGAAGAAGTTCCCTTTAAAAGTAGGTCTAACATTTGAAATAATTGGACGAACAAATCAAACAGTATCTATTGAGCATAATGCGTCTTTTTCAATTCCAGACAGCATAGAAATGGCAATTCTTATCAAAGAATATGTTGAAAAACAGCATGATATACAGATGGGATTGAGACAGTCATCTTTAATAGTCCATTGCAAATACACTGATAGTATGGAAATGCAACATAAGTCACCAAACTCGAATGCACAAGGGGAAGAAACAGTAACAATTCAATTTATTCCCCAAGAACCGATATACAGTTTTGAACAGATAATATTGCCAGATACGGTAAGAGAAGAAATATATGATGCTTTAAAAGTAATCGAATGTAAAGATACTGTATATAATGTGTGGGGGTTTTCAGAAATTGACCCTGTTCCACGCAGTGTGTTGAGCCTATATGGTGAACCTGGAACCGGCAAAACCATGTGTGCTCATGCTATTGCGAAAAAACTAAACAGAAAAATTTTAGCATTAAATTATGCAGAAATTGAATCTAAATATCTTGGAGAGTCTGCCAAGAATTTGCAAAAAGCATTTGACACTGCAAGGGATACCGATTCTGTTCTCTTTTTTGATGAATCTGATTCTTTTTTGGGAAAAAGGATTCAAAATGTCACACAAGGTTCTGAACAAGCCATTAATTCATTGCGCAGCCAAATGCTAATATTGTTGGAAAAACATCCAGGAATTGTAGTGTTTGCAACTAATCTTGTCACAAATTATGACAAAGCTTTCGAATCAAGAATACTGAAACACATACGTTTTGAGTTGCCCAATCATGAAGCTCGAATTGCAATAATTAAAAAAATGATTCCATCAAAGCTTCCATTGTCCGCCCCTATTTCAGATGATGTTTTCAATGAAGCAAGCGATGTGTTAGAAGGCTTTTCTGGCAGGGAAATAAAATCAGCAATCCTTGAGTTGTTATTAAATAAAGCCCAGCCAAACCCACTTGGCATTTCTTTTAGCGGAGATGAGTTTATCGAAGCGTTTAAGAAGAAAAAGGCACAGAAAGAACAACTCAAAGAAGAAGAAAATAAACGAATCAAGGAAAAAATAGCCAGAAAGCTCGGATACACTGCTTCAAAAGAGGATTCGGAGAAAAATTCCAACGAAGAAGAGACAACCACTTAAGACGAAATAAATCAGTACTGAATAAGATTATTAATTTATCCTTTTTATCAAAGGGACAATATATAGTAAATAAGGTTATGCGCCAATCCACCATTACCTTCAACCAACCGGCTCGACGAGTATATACATCGGTAAAAAACGCCGTTCAATCATGTGGACAATTCAAGAAGATTGTTTGTAATGAAGACACGTTCATAATCACAGCGAGGCATGGCATGAGTTTGCTGTCATTTGGTGAAAACATAACCATTCGTGTTGTCGCCACAGGCACGCAGGAAACGGAAGTTCGCATTGAATCTAAATCCCGGATTTTTCTCAATTTTATCAACGGCGGCGTAAACAAAAAGAACGTCCAGAGCCTCGAAGACTTCATTCGCAACAGGGTTTTCAAGCTTTGCAGCGACGAAGAAATAAAGTTGAGAAAGTAACTTAATTAACCTAACTTAATTAGCTTCCTGCTTGATAACCCAACGGCCGCCTTTGCGCCCGCCTTCACGGGTAAGGACGCCCTTCTCTTGAAGTGCTGCAAGCTCTCGCTTAATAGTCTTTTCCGACACTTTCATCTTTTGGGTCATTAGTTGGATTGTTATTAGGTCATCCTCTTCTATCAATTTCAGCATAAGAGATTGACGCTCAGTCAGTTCTTTTGGGTCATCTTTGGGGTCATTTTTTGTGCCATTTTGCTCTTTTCCGAAATCTTTTCCGAAATCCGATTTTCCACTAATTAAAGTAAGTGTCATCAAACACTCGTCGGGCTGCACCCTTTCCGATAGCATCGGTTGTTGCCATTTGTTGTCTGCCCAGCCTTTCTTGATGATGTCTGCACCGCTACCGGCCTTTTCGCCGTTTCCCAAAAACATGAAAAGCTTCTGCAGCAATGGGTTTCTGCAAATGCTATGGCTACCGGCATAAAAGTCAGCAACAGAGATGAGCATGCAACCAGGATTACGCATCGTGATTTCATTCCTGCGTCCAACGACAAGTATATTCCCTTGCTGGGCATAGTTGCAGTGAATCAGGCAATTGGCAAGAGCTTCCCTCAATGCGACATGTGCTGACGTTTCCTCCTGTCTGTCTGTGCCTTTCAGCATAAAAGGCGTAGGCAACAGCTGCGCAAGCTTTCCGTATGTCCTATAGAAAAATTGGAAGAGATTTGCCTCCCAAGTGCCATCAGGGTAAAGTCGGTCAGTCCAGCGAAGCATCGGGTCTGATGAAAGTTTTTCTTGATAATCCACGAAATACCAAGGCGCACAACTCTGGTCCATGATGCTTTCCGTCTTCCCTAACATCAATATACCCGCACGGGTGAAGCCCTCGCTGCCATCCTCACGATTCACATAATAGGCTCCGATTTTTGTTAGGAATTGCATATCGTCAAGCTCGTTCCACGGATGATTCTCATGTCGCAGCAGGAATCGCTGGCGATATGCACGAAGCGTTGCCATATCGATGTCTTCTATGGTGTAGTTCGCCAACACTTTGCTGTCGAACGAATGTCCCTGACTCTCCGCATCGGCGACCATCAGACGCACTTCCGCATCGGTACAACGATAATCACCTTCATGATTGCGGCGATAGGTGTTGCCAAACGGATTGCTGTTCAGATAGACTGGCTTCAAATCGTACGCCGCCTTGGGAACGCGAAACACCAGCACGCGGTTGCCTTCAACATTCTCTACACTCACATCATGATTGGCGAGCATTGTGGCACTTACTTTTTGTTTGTTGTGGGCACAATCCCAGAAAACCTTCTTATACTTGGCTATCAGCTTGTCGTCCAGTCCATCAGGGATTAGCTTTTTGTCTTTTTCTTTCACTCCGAGAACAATGATGCCTCCATTTGTGTTGGCAAACGCCGAAAACGTCTCCCAGAAACTCTCCGGAAAACCGCCTTTGGCTGATTTGTATTCCAACTCTATATCTTCTGCTTGACCGATTTGTTTTCTTATTTGTTCAACAGACATAGTCTTACTATTTTTTGCAAAGATAATAATTATTTGAAAACACAGAACAAATGGTTATTGAAATAAACGGCATCACCTTTTTGTGCCCTATTCGTAGTCTGATACGATTAGTTTACAAAACGCATTACTTTTTGTAAAAATAAAATGAAAAATCTTTCCTCATCATTTTATTGTCTATATTTTTGCGAAAAAAAATTAAAAGTTAAATGCATTAGTGTCCACGAATAAAAAATAGTTAAAAAATCAATAAAGAATTATGAAAAACTCCCACTCTCCTTGGCTTAAAATGAACTGGCGGTATCAATGCCGGCCGCTCACACTTCAGGAACTTATCCTGAAGAGCGACTTCTATGCCATGATGAAACATATCACCAACTTCTCCGAGAGGATGATTGGTCTGAATCGGCATTTTTATTGTGCCGTAGAATACATACGCACTATGAAGGTGAAGTACGACCCCGATTATATTCTTGCTAAAAATTATAATGGTTGGCCTTCTGTCTGCAACTTGGAAGGAAACTCATGGCGTATACTGCTCGGTCACCCGGTGCGACGAGCCAAAAACCTCCACTGCACCGATACACAGCTGGCGGCACAATGCCTTTGGCACCTGACATTCTATGGCTTTACGCCAGAAGAACAGTATGCTCATTTCGAACATGAAAACGAAGAGATTGAAAGACAAATGCGAAACGATGAGATGTGTTTGTGCGATGACATCTACACCGACGAGGAAATCAAGGAGTTTGCATTAAGTGGCTTGTCAAGAGTCAGGGATGAGGTGTTGGAAAGGCTGTTCACCCCCGAAGAAATCGTCGAAATCAAAAAACGCCGCAAAGAACGAGTTGAAGCCGAAAACGCAGAAAGGGATGCAGCTGATGAAGAAGAACGGAAACAACTGGAGCAAAAAGCGTCATTGAAACTGGAATTTAGAAAGAAAGACGAGGAAGAGAGACAGAAAGAGTGGTATCGCAAACGGAGAAAAAGCAGGCGGAACAAACACAAATAGTATTTTACTTTAGAATAAGATTTTTTACAGTATGACAACAGCAATTTACATACCCGACAAGAACGCCAACGGTAAAGATTACCTATCCAGCAATGGCGTATGGGGACTAATTGGCAATACCGATATCATCTCGGCTGTGGATTTCCCAAAAGGACGACACATTTACAGATCAGAAGGATTGAACGTTTATGCCCATTGGAATCGGATTTATATCAAAACTTCTTTGTCGGATTACAGTCTTGACATCAAAAACAGACTGGTGCCGGTATTTTTCATGACAAAGGTGTGGAATCCAGTCAACGCTCATTATAATTTTAAGGTTTGCCTTGATAATTATGGCGATACGGTGAACTTCAGCGTACTTGTCGAACTCAAAAAAGCACTGAAAAAGGAACGTTGGAGAAGGATAGTAGGTGCGATTATGTGTGCGTTAACCGTTTGTTGGTTCTATATGTTATAGTAATTGAACTAAGTTTCCTCAACTGCCGGAATGATGGTTGCGGATCACTCTATCCTATCCACAACCTCAATGCCATATTTCTTTATTTTCTTCACAGGGATGTAGATCATGAATTCGTCGAAGGCGATGTACTGGGCGCCACTGTTCATGACAATCAGACCGGCACGTGAATCAATGGTAAGCTTCGAAAATGACTCCTCCAGGTCAATTGGGACTTTATAGAACCTCTCGCCGTCAGCGGTCTCAATATATATCGCATCTTGGGTGATGGCGTGCATATTGAGCTTAAATTCATACTCCAAATCGGCGTATTTGTTTACAATATTGCAGTTGTCAATTACACTTTGATAATCGTCAACCAATTTATTATCAGTGACTTTTGTTAAAGTTATCCTGTTGTCCCATCCTTTGTAATTATATGATTTTTTCAGATTCAGTTCAGTGACATCATTCAGGTCTTTTAGGCGCTCAGCCTGATAATAGCAATGGTCTCCCTCGTCGTAAGGTATGCCGTTTACAAGATGCTTAACAGCTTTAGGATGGACAAGATACACCATCAAACCTTTTGTAATCTTGCCGATTTGCATCACATAGCGAAGCTTTTCAACAATATTATTCTGCTTTTTGTTGTATTTGGTGGCGAAGTACAATCCCACATTGGCCGACTTTTCAATAAGCCAAAAATCGCTTCTCGACATCTTTCCGCCGTATTCATTCCAATAGCCCTCAATGTCGAGATCGACAAGATTTTCATTTACGCTTTGTGTTAGCTCGTAAATGCTTGAAGGTGAGGAAAAATCGGAATACGATGAGAGGATGAATTTCACGTGGCTCAGCAGAGTGATTCTTGTCTTATGCAGCTCCTGCATTGCCTCGTTTATCGCTGGCATCTGTTCAAAATAACCCGAATTCTTGGTAATATCGTCCATAAAAGCGATCACCTTGTCGTATGATTCGGTAAAATCTTTTATGTCACCCTCCTTCGACTCAAACCCACTCCAAGCCTTCAACAGCATTAGCACCAAAATCGGAATGCTGTAATTCTTTTCTTCAATCTCTTCAAGAATATAAAGCATTGATTTTGTGTACTTTTCGTCTTCCCACAGAGGATAAAAATAACTCAAAATGTCTCTGGCAACCTTCTCGGGATTTTTCTTTCTCGACAGTTTTTTCTGATAAAAATCAGAGGCTCTTTCGAATTGTTTCAGTGTTATGGCGAGATCCAAGCCGTCGTCTGTCAACTTGTCGCAATACACGCTAAGGTCATAAAACGTCGCCCTTGCTTTCTGTTTGGTGTTGTAGCAACGCTTTATTCCGTTGGTGTGAATGTTGTGGTTGTCGAGATAATCCTCCAGCTCACCTATCGTATTGAAAAGCAAGCGTGAATTTGCAATTGAGATCAGCCAGTCCTGATATTTTGGATCGTCGGAAACTGTCATTTTCATCGAATTTTAATTATCCGATGCAAAAATAATACAAACCATTTATATAAGGCAGCGTTGATGATATAATTTTTTAATAAAATCGTCAAAAAATGTAAATGTATCGTATAAATTTACTAAACATTAACATTTTATAAAATTTTTGAGTTAAAAAATGAGATTTATCAATATAGTCATCAAGCACGAATGTATTTTTGCAGAAAAAATGTCATGATTACAAAACCCGATAGCGAATACAACATCCGCAATCTCATCAAAACCTATGTGAGCGGCAACACAAATGATTATGAACTGCAAAGCACTTACAATCATATAGATTTCACTGAGGATTACAGCGATTATTTCGACCGCTACGACCTTGAACATCAAGTGCCATTCTGCTGGTCGAGATTGCAACTTTATGGCATTTTTATAAGGCTTCTCAAGGAAATAAAAGACAAAAAGCCTTTCACCGACACTCCCAATTATGACAGCCGGGCTTTCGATAAACCATTCTCATTTGGCTACAACGTATTGCTCGAAAACTGCTCCGACAGATTTGAGATATGCGAGCGAATCATCAGGCACTTATGGAAAAACGAGCCGCTACTGAACATAAATCCGGAAAACACACCGTGGGGCTATGAAAAGTTTGCGGTGTAAAGATACCAAACCATCACAGCCACCCATATCAAAATCCACAGAGGCACGACAATCTGGCGTGTTTGGTCTTGTGTCTGAAGGTTTTGATGCCAAACCAAGACCCTACAACGCCACACCTAGTATCATCATCGCCAGAAACACAAATAACACTATAGTCACAATCGCCAACACACTCCCCAAGCATCCCCAGTTCCTGTCTCCATCAGGCAACTTATCCGACAACAATGCGATGACCAAACCTATAAACGGCGTGAGCAATACCGACAAGAAGAACGTCCAGCCGAATCCGATCCTTCTTCTCGCTCCGACTAATCCGACCAATGCAGCAAGGAAGGTATCGCTCAGTAATCCAAAAATCAAAAGTGTTAAGCCCATAATGTGATATTTTTTGCAAAGATAGCAATAATCACAAATCTTTTTTATCTTTGCAGGAAAATAATCTAGAATTGGCGATAACAAGCGATAGACTGAGACAAACGTTCAGCGAAGGCGGCGCACAGGAGATTTACCATGAGATTAAATCCAGCGGTGATTTCCTTGGCTTTACGAAACAATATGCCTTCGATTCAGATTACCGTGTTGCCAGAAGTGCTTTGTGGGGATTGACTAAGGCTATCGATAAAGAACTGTCACAACTTCAGGTTTTGCTCGACGAACTCATAAATCAAGCCATGCACACCGAGAATTCATCTGTACGGCGGTTGACTTTGAGCATTATCGAGCGTTTGGAACTGGCTGAAGACAACTTGCGGACTGATTTTCTCGACTTCTGCTTGGATCACATGGTAGCTGGAGATGAATTGCCGGGCATACAAACTCTCAGCATGAAACTCGCATACCGCATGTGCAACTTCTATCCCGAGCTGAAGGAAGAGTTTAAAAGGATTATCGAAGCAATGGAAATCTCATATTACAAACCAGCCGTGAAAGGATTAAGAGCAAAAATCCTCGGCGGGAAATATCAATAAACAATGAACTGGACAATAATAATCATCGAAACAATAATCCTGACGGCGGCTTTTACGGCAATGATTCTGATTCCGCTGATCAAAAATCCTGTGTGGTGGATCGCAGATTACCCGGAGGACATTCAGGAGGAGTATTTCAAAACCCACGAGCGCATACCTTCAAAATTTTTCACGCCGACAGTGTTATTGAAGAAAGGAATGGCGCTACTCATCGCACTCGCTCTGTTACTTGTAGTGGTTAGGTTGGCTGGTGCATACGATTTCTGGTCGGCGTTGGGAGTGGGCTACGGTATTTGGCTTTTCATCGACTGGTACGACTGCTTTTTCTTGGACTGGGTTTTGTTTGCGAATATAAAAAAGGTTCGTCTTCCTGGCACGGAACACATGGACGAAGCTTATCACCAAAAGAAATATCATTTCATTCAATCCTGCTGGGGTATGCTCATCGGTCTAATCCCTTGCCTTGTCGGGGCAGGACTTTACTCATGGTTATTGTGCTAAAACTATTATGATGACGATTGACATAATATATTAGTGCTTTCGTCCATCTTGCCCTTAAGTCGCTGACGGGCTTTGGTGACGGAGGCGGGTGATATGCCCAATAGTAGCGCTTGCTCGGCAACGGTGAAATGCAAATGGGAAAGGATGAAGATGCGGATGTCGCCACGAGTAAGACGGGGATGTTTCTCCCGAAGAGATTCAGGGGTGAGCGAGCAACTATTTCGGAACACCCGTTCCAATTCAGCCCATTCGTCGTCCTGAATGTATCGAGGCTCGGCGTGAAGCTCTTGTAGCAGGTGGTTTTGGCTAGTCAGGGTGTGCATCAGAAGATAGGAATCAACGTCGCCTTCCGGTCCTGGGCCTTTTTGAGGTATGAAAGATTCACGCGCATCGACACCAGCGTGAATGACCATCAGGAAAGCACGCATATTTTTGCCAAAGATTTCGGAAGCCTGCGTTATGCTCAAGGGAACGCCACCTTCGACACAAATATGGGCTATTCCAAGCGCCACAATAACCATCTGATAGTAAAGCATTTCGGCATCCTCTGCTTGCAGACAGAAGGACTGCTCAATGGCTGCAACCGATTCCTCCTTGAAGCCAATATGCGTGTCAATGTAATCCTCAATAGACGCCATTGAAGCCTTTTCTTCCATTACTATTCTATAAAGTTGAGGCTCGTCCATGGCGAACCACAGGAGTGCCAGACCGAAGCCCTTGAAAGGCGGATTCAGCGAAAAGCCTTCGCTTATGCGTTCTCTGAACAATCTGTGGGCTTCGGTTCTTACGGCACACAAGACCCCCTCCATGGATCCGTATGCCGAGAAGATGGCATTGGCACCGCAGCCCAACGCTGACGCGAGACTGCGGGCAGTGAGGCTGGAGGCTCCGTCTTTCCTTACCACATCAATGGCGGCGGTGAGGATTTTTTCTCTTGTTACGCTTATTGGTCGCGCCATAATCAAACGATTGTTCCGTTATTATTGACCGCAAAAATAGTTAAAAATCAAATGCGTTTGTGTCGGTTTTCCGCAATGTCCACATTTTTGTCCATGTCCAGTTTTTATTTCGGAACGAACAATACACTAATTTTGCATCCGAATTGATATGGATGAACTATGAACTTGGTGTTAAATACAATAGGGGTAAGCATCGATAACGACGCGATTCGCTCCCTGATTCAAGAAAACGACATAGAGGTAATTGACACCTCCGATATGAAGATTGCGCATTGCATGGGTTGCAACCAGTGCTGGCTCAAAACGCCTGGCGTGTGCGCTATCAAGGATGATTACGAGAGCATCCTCAAAAAACTGGTGCAAGCCGACAACCTTTGGATTGTCTCTGATACGCGTTTCGGCTTCTTGGATTATAAAGGCAAGCGTGTGATGGATCGTATCGTGCCCATGCTGAACATGACAGTCGGTTTTCGCGATGGCTGGATGCGCCATGAGGTGCGCTACCATCCACTCAACATTGGACTCCTATACAAAGGTGATGCCGACCAGGCGATGATGGAAGACTGGTGCAAACGTACAGCAGTAAACATAGGTGGGCATTCACTTGGCGCTATTGCCTTCAGCAACAATGCAAAACGATTCATTGATGATAGAGGTGAAAAGTCTGTCATTTCTGGCCGACCAGAGCATCTTGTCATCATCAATGGCAGCCCGCGTGTGGCGAAGTTCAGCAATACTGAAAAAATCATCCATTCGTTCGTCAAAGGGCTGGAAGAGGCTGGTGTCACTTGGGAGTTGCATCATCTTTCCAATCGCAATGAATGGGATGCGGCACGTGAGGCGTATTTGGACAATAAGCGCACGCTAATCGCTTTCCCACTTTATGTGGAGTGCGTGCCCAGCCTGATGCTTGAGTTTTTGGAGACGTTGCCTGTCGTGCGCCAACAGCAGGGCGAACTCTCTTTCTTGCTCCACGGAGGCATGGATGAAGGATATGAATTCCGCTTCTGTGAGCGAATCTTGCAAGGGCTACCCGCGCAATTTGGTTGCAGCTATGGCGGCACACTGATTCACGGTGGCAGTTTTGGCATTCGCACCAGAGAGGACGCTGTAAAAGCCAAGATCGTTGCGCCTTACGAAAAGATGGGTCGCCTGTTTGCGCAGCAAGGCAATTTCCTCACTCCAGAGGCTAAGAAGTTCACAGGTCCAGAGCAATATCCTTGGCTGGTGCGCAAAATGGTGAGCTTGTTGTTTTTGAAGAAAGTCAACGGAGAGTTTGAGCAATTCGCCAAGGATTGGGGCTGCACGCGACCATTGGATGACAAACCGTATAGTGATAAATGATTAAAAATATGAAACACGAGATTATTGAATTGCACGATGTGCAGATTATTGGCATGGCCAAGAAGATCGCCTTCAACGAGGCAAAGGAAGAATGCCCTAAGTTCTGGGGTGAGTATGTGGAAAAGATTATTAGGCCAGTGTTTTTTGAGAAGCAAGAACCCAATGCTTTCCAAAAAGCAGCCATCGACAATGGTGTTGGCGAGTTCGGGCTCTGTACATGCGACATCCCCAACCACAATTGTGCTATCTGTTGGGAAGCGAACTTCGGGGCTTGCTGTAAAAATACCTTTACTTACGTCATTGGTGGCATATATAAAGGTGGCGATGTGCCTGAGGGTATGCAGCTCTTCCCCATTCAAAGCGGGAAGTGGCTGAAGATTCATTTCAAGGGAGGCATGAAAGCTTTTCAGGAGCAGTACACGAAGTTCCATAAGGAGTGGCTGCCTGCTCACCCAGAGTACAAATGGGCACCGAATTCCTGCAGTATGGAATGGTATCAAGGTACTGACATCCAGTCGCCAGACTACCAATGTGGCGTTATGATGCCGTTGGAGGTACAGCCTCGATTTAAGTTCAACACTGTTGGATTGTTTACCAACGACAATAAGGCTACAGTTGAGTTCTATACGAAGACCTTTGGCTTTACCACTTCGTGGGATGGTGTACAGCCGAATGTAGAGATGTTCCTTGAAGATTATAGGATTATCCTCTACCCTCGTGATGCATTTGAGCAGATGGTCTCCAAGAAATTCCAGTATCCTGAAGGTTTTAACGGCACCATGGAGTTGAGTTTTGATGTGCCATCTTTCGCTGATGTTGATAAAGAGTACCAGAATGCCCTTAACAATGGTGCAAAGTCTGTACTTCCTCCAACTACCGAACCTTGGGGACAGCGCACTTGCTACGTTGCCGATCCTGATGGAAACCTCATAGAGATTGGATCGTTTGTTAAGGGATAAT
>Ga0129307_1000541_pt1 | contig 57238 bp, 55 predicted proteins | sample P1105metagenome_FD_94437 | JGI IMG/M metagenome (GOLD analysis project Ga0129307, IMG submission 94437) | Capybara group fecal microbial communities from Wisconsin, USA - P1105 metagenome | ecosystem: Host-associated > Mammals > Digestive system > Large intestine > Fecal | place: USA: Wisconsin... | reverse complement strand
TTCCCGGATTTCTTCGTAAGTTGCTTTCGCCTCTGCGCTGGTCAAATCCAACTCATCCATATCCACCTTAACCTCGATGTGATGCTTTGCCTCAGAAAGTTTGGACAAAAGTGCGACCGTTTCGACTGTGTTTTGTTTGTGCAACCGAATTGTATCACCCTCAGAACCTTCGTAAAACACCGGAAACCCTAAGCTTAGCTGCTTTAAGATGCGTCCGTCATCCTGTCTCTCAGGATACAATTCTATCTCTTCGATGAAGTCCCTCATGAACTGCTTCTTTTCGAGGTCAGTCATCTTGAAGTACATTTTATCAAAGTTCAGGAGAACTTTATACAGCTGATTTGCAGTAATTTTTTCTCCGTAGGCACCGCTGATCTTCACTTCGATATCAGAGATCATATCTTCCAGCTCTGATATCCGGTCGTACAGGATATCAAGCCTGTCGTGCATATCCTGATACTTCCTGTCATAGTGTTTGTCATTTACATCCAGCCGATCCAGCATCTCCGTCAGCTTCTTCTTGGCCCCCATGACCTGTCTGAGCTGTTCCCTTACCTGATCCCTCTCGGCTTCCAGAGATGAGACATCCACCTTTTCATCAATCTTTCTCACCATGAAATCCTTGAAGTCCGGATCGGCTACCATGTCCAGGATGATTTCCTCCACCTGATGATTGATCTCATCCTGGCTTAAGACCAACCGGAAATTGCAGAAATGCGTTTCATCAATCTTCTTTCGATGCAAGCACTTGTAATAGAAATCATCCTTATACTCGCCGGACTTCTTATTCTTCCGCCTTCTGAGTGTTCCTACAAGTCCCGTCCCGCAGATCGGACATTTGATGACACCCGACAGGATATGCTCATGATCAAGGCTGTGCGTCTTTTCCCACTTAATGCCGGTATCATTTCTTCTTAACCTTGTAGCCTCCCATGTTTCCTGATCGATGATTGCCTCATGGATCCCGTCCACCAGCATATAATCATCTGCCCGAACCCGCTTATATTCATCCCTGCTGCCCTTGACCTTTTCCGTCACACTCCTGCCGTAAGCAATCTTTCCGGTATAAACCGGATTATCAAGGATCTTCATGATGAAACTCCGGGCGAAATAGTTCAGCTCATTCTTTTTGAGCTTCTTCTTGGTATATCCGTGCTGGTTCAGATAATCACATATACGTTCAGCTCCCAAGCCCTCATTCACAAACTTGTTAAAGATGATCCTGACGATCTCAGCCTCTTCCGGATTGATGATCAGCGTGCTGTTCTTGGAATCCAGCGTATATCCGAAAGGAGCCTGTCCACCGTTCCACTTGCCCTCTCTGGCTTTCTGTCTACGCCCTTCCATTGTCTGAACCAGAATATTTTCTCTTTCTATTTCGGCAACAGCGGACAAAACTGTAATAGTCAGCTTACCGGAATCTTTGGAAGAATCGATCCCATCCTCAACACAAATCAGGTTTACCCCGAAATCCTGTATATACTGAAGGGAATTAAGGACATCTGCCGCATTTCTTCCGAACCTCGACAGCTTGAATACCAGGATGAAATCTACCCCATCACGGTCTTCAGCCACGTCATTCAGCATCTGAGTAAATTCTGGTCTGCCTGTAATGTTCTTTCCGGATTTTCCTGCGTCACAATACTCCCTAACGATCTCAATATCCTGAAAGTTCGCAAACTTAGTCAGCCTCTCCCTCTGTGCTTCCAGGCTGTACCCCTCGACCTGCATCGAAGTAGATACTCTGATGTAGATATAGCATTTCAATTTTTTCTTCTTCATACTGCAACCTCCATATATTCCGTATCTTCAGTCAGCATCCTGAAAGCCTTAAGGGCATCCATGATTGCCAGTTCCTTTTCCTTCGGGCATATCGGCACCCTGTTCTTATTCTTCTCAGGCTTGTTGTACGCTATCCCGATATCAATGCCATATTTTCTCTTGATCTGAGCTATATAAAGAGACGAAACCTTCATTCCCGTATGCTCCAGCACATATGCTCGGATCTCCGCATATGTCGCCTTGGCTTCTGCGACCGTCACGCGAACCTCATTACAATCCAGCACGAAGGCAATCTCTTCATCCGGCTTCCCTTCTGCGCTGATCCATGTCTCAACGGTATCGGTCTCGCCATATCGAACCGGGAAGCGGAAATAAATGCTTTTAAGCACCCTTCCATCTTCCTGATCTTCCGGATAGACCTCTATCCGTTCTATAAAATGACGGTACAGCTCACGCTGCTCTTCACAGGTCATCTTCCCGAAGAATTTGCTGAAGTTCAGAAGTATTGTCCGGATCCCGTCCACGGAACGGATCCCTTTCTGCGCTTCCTTATATTTCTTCTTCAGCTTCTTCAGTGAAAGCTCTAGCGACTCTATCCTGTCATAGATATCATCGATTTCGCCCTGGATTCTTTCATAATCAGAGTCGTAATCACCTGATAAAACATCCAGATTATCCAGCTCTTCGCCAAGGCGGTTCTTCTCGTGTTCCTGATGGTACAGATCCTTGCGGATCTCCTTCATCCGTTTTTCATAACCTTCCACAGATTCATCCCCGCCATACGCCTTTGACATTGCTTCTTCAAATGCCGGATGATTGCCAAGATTACTGACAATCTCATATACCGCAGAATCAATCTTCGCCTGATTGTAAGTGTGCTTAAATCCGCACGCCCTTCCAGCTGACCGCCTGTAATATCGGCAGGAATAATAATGTATGGTCTTGTAATGACCGCCCCTGTTCTTATTAACATGCTTATTCTTAGAAGCAATCAGGCCATTGCCACACGCCGGGCATTTGATCAATCCTGACAGCAGGCTCACCCGCTCCGGTTCATCCACCTTATCGTTATTTGCTGAGCAGGCTTCTCTCTTTTCTCTCACTTGCTGCCACAGTTCATCGGAAACGATTGCCTCATGGATTCCGTCAACCTCGATCGCATCCTTCGGCTTCCTTTTGACACCCTTCAGATTTGTTCTGCGGTTGTAATTCAGCTTTCCATGATAGATAGGATTATCCAGGACATTGACGATGAAGTCATAGGTAAAGGGCTTTTCTTCACCCTTACTGATCCGCGAATATCCGTTATCGTTCAGCCATATTGCCACGCCGTTCAGTGTCCCATTATCCTGTATGTATTTGTCATAGATCAGCCTGACGATCTCCGCTTCTGACGGTTCTATCGCCAGTTCTTTATTGACGCTTCTGTATCCGTATGGAACAGCTCCACCTGGCCATCCACCATTCAACAGTTTCTGCATCTTTCCCGCCATGAACTGGACATTGATATTCTCACGTTCAATCTCAGCCACCGCAGAGAGAATTGTCAGAGTAAGCTTTCCTCCCGGCGTGGAGCTGTCTATCGCATCCTCCACACAGATGAGATCCACTTCATAGTCTTCCAGCAGCTGCAAAGACTTCAGGATGTCCGCAGCATTCCGTCCGAACCTCGACAGCTTGAAGACCAGAACAAAAGAAATGTTATCCTTCTCGCTGGATATGTCCTCCAACATCTTCAAAAATGACGGTCTTCCAACTATGCTTTTTCCGGACTTTCCGGCATCGCAGTATTCCCCAGCTATTTCAAGGTCCTTATAATCGGCATACTCTCGCAGGCGTTCCTGCTGTGCCTCCAGGCTGTATCCTTCTGTCTGAGCCGCCGTGGAAACACGCGTGTAGATATAGCATTTTTTCTTCTTCACCGTATCCCTCCCTTCGGTTGCTCATCGTCACACAGTACCCCCGGACTTTCATTATGTCGGGCTTTTAACTGTCTGTCAGCGCTAAAAGCGCCGTTCGCAAAAATTTCGCAAACGACGCTCCATTCATTCCCCATCACTTTTGATTTCCTGATCCCCTCCGGTTCCTGCCCGTTCCTCCGCCTCAATCTCTTCCAAGACCTCTTTCCCGTATTTGTCTATCATTTCAACAAGGAAATTCGCGCAGCGTTCCATATTCGCCTTTGCCTTAGGGCTCAACTTGTCCGGCTTCACCCCGTCCCTATATTCCAGGATATACATCACTCAGACCTCCTTCAGCTTTTCTGAAGGTCTAGGTATGAGTTGAAGGCATTTTCCGATTTTTGCACGAAAAAAAACCTGCGAACATCAGGATTTCTCCCAATGCCCGCAGGCGTGGTAACGATTCGTTATTCAGTTTACACTTTCTGGCAGAACTCAAGGCTCACCCAGCCAATTCCACTCTTCAGCCTTCCCCATCCATCCGCAGAACCCTGACCAGCTTTCACTTCCATGATCGTGTACACTCCCGGCGGGCAGAACTGAACTCTTGCGAAATTAGTTCCAGCTCCCACCCGTATGTTCAGGTCAGAGATACTGACCTTCACAAGAAACGGCACCTTCACCATAGGCTCCGCAGCCTTAGGCTCATACACCACCTTACTTAACAACAATCTCTACGCCTGGCTTATAGGTCTATCCTATCTGTCAAATATGATCCTCCAACCAGTCCATAATGGTTTCAGCGCCGGTTGCATAACCACCCATCTGAGTATGGCACTGCGCAGTACTGTCATCATCAAACAGAATGTAATCCTTATTCTTTGCATTCACAAGCGCATCATAAAGCTCCTTAGCCGCTCCGAACGTCATTTCCGCTGTACCGTCAAGGACTAAAACCTCGCACTCCACCTTATCAAGTATCTTTGTGTTGTCATATTTTTTTAATTCATCAACGACTGCCTCTTCCGGCACTCCGTGCTTCCACGCATAATCCTCCAACATGACATTCATAAACTTCGGACGCATCTTGGACGGCATCTTCTGTATCATTGCCAGTCTCTCTCCAATTCCTTTTCCCCAGCTGATATTCCCGGGATCCGTAATGATCAGCTTAATCCTTTTGTCAAACGCTGCCACTCTCGGCATCAGGAAGCCACCAAAGGAGAACCCCATACATGCCACATGATCCATGTCAACACAGTCTATCGTCTCCACATAGTCGAGTACGGGCCCCATCACTTTTTCCCAGTCCGGGCGGAACTTCATATCCTGGAATCTAAGAGCATATCCCTGTCCCGGACCGTCATAGGTAATGCAGTGGATTCCACGCTTTAACGCAGCATCAAAAATCCATCTGGTATCCACCGCCCAGGTATCCCTGCCTGGAGTAAGCACCAGAATTGGAGCCTTATCCTTTTTTGCACAAGGAGAGGTATAGAAATGTCCTGGAAGATAAGTCCCTTCATATGGGATCTCCACGTATTTTCCGGGATAACCCGACAGTTCCATCGACTTCTCATAACAGTCAAAGCTCTGCCTTGTATATTCTGCCATCCTCGGAGAATGCACATTATCCATATACATGGTTGCCATCCGGTAATATGTTGACGCACGAAGATACGCAGTAGATGCACTAATCTTCTTTTCATTTTTCTCAGAGTTCTGTGCCCTCGTTTTAAGTTTTGATGCAAGATCAGCCCACGTATTCTCCCAACTGTCGGTTTCCTTGTCATTCAAACGGCTTACAACCTCGAACGCTTCTCCGGCATCCGCCATGCCAAGATAGCAGAGACCCATCACATGCTTCATAATGGCATCCGTCATGATCCCGTCCGTAAACTTAAGCTCAGACCAATGATCGCCTGAGATTGACTGTATGCTCGGTCCTTTTGACATTGGACCGTTGTTTTTCTTTAAAATACTCATTGAGGTACCTCCTTGTTCATTTGACTTATCAACTGTGTTTTTGAATAAAAACCGGCAGTCGCATTCTGTGTCTGCCGGCCTTATTTCATTCCCACGCAAAATTATCTTTTCCTGCTCCAAGCTCAAAATGGTATTTCACAAGGCCGGTATCCACCCCGGTAAAGATTCCATTATCACAGGAAAAGGAAACCTTGCGTTCTTTTCCGCTTATAGTAAATGCCTGCTTTGCCAACGCCGTAGGTGCCAGAAGTGCTGCATCCACACCATTCTTAAACCACTCGGGCACTTCTCCGTCATAAGTACTGACATCGGATGCCTTCTTAGACTTATGCGGCACCCCCTGTGTCTGACCATAACCTACAGCAATGATCCCCACCGGTTTTGCTCCCTCTGACTTCTCCTGTGCTCCCTTCCTGTTAAAGGTTCCACCGACCCACCATGTATTCAGCCCCAGTGTCTGCGCATACAGCATAAGGTCTGCGCCGCAATAGCCGCATAGTTCATCAGCACCTTCCGGGCCCGCCATAATGAAAAAGTTGTTCACTCCTTTGGCAAGGATCAGCTTGATCACGCCCGGAACCGCAGTATTATCATTTGTCATGAGCTTAATGGATAGTCCAAACTGTTCGTTATTTTCCCTTACGCGGTCATTCAGTTTCGTCACGATATCCTCCGGGATAGCTTTATCCGTGTATTTACGCACCATATGCCGTTCTAACATTGCCTGTTTCATATCCATATGAGATCCCTCCATTTACTGGTTGATTTCCTTTGCCCGCTGCGCCATCTTCTTTAACTGAGCAGCAAAGACCTCTGCTTCCTTTTGCGTCATGTCCTGTGTAATAAAATCCACCCATTTCTTCTGAAGCTCACGGATCCGCGGCTCTGCGTTCTTCGCCTTATCAGTCAGATACACCCTTTTTGCCCGGTAATTTTCTTCGTGCGCTTCCCTGCGGACAAGCCCTTTCTTCTCCATTCCCTGGATTGTTCTTGTCGTTGCAGCCTTATCTACTGTTATCACAGCTGCCATCTCCTCCTGGGTAAGTCCGTCCCTATCATACAGCTGTGAAAGATACATCAGCTCCGATGCCGTGATCTCAACCTCAGCTAGTTCATGACCAAAGAACAGATTCAGCTGACGCATCAATACAGATACATATGTTCCTGCCTTGTCCATTTTCATTCCTCCGTTTCGGTTGACATGTCAAGTATAATTGTTTTGGATTGACTTGTCAACTGATTTGTAAAAAACGTATAGCTGATCCACACCAACCATTATTCATCAATTGCTTAGGAAGATCATTTTTTCAAAAAGAGTTACTTATCTCTTACACCAAAAAAAAACGGTCAGCGAAGAACAAATCTTCACTGACCGTCATTCTTAAACTCTCTTCACAAAATCCAAACTAATCCATCCGATTCCGCTCTTCAGTCTGCCCCAGCCGGTTGCAGAGCCTTTACCGCTCTTTACCTCCACAATGGTATACACACCCGGCGGACAAAACTGAACCCTGTCATAATCCGTCCCAGCACCCTTCCTGATATTCAGATCCGAAATGCTGACCTTCACAAGAAACGGCACCTTCACCGCAGGCTCCGCAGCCCTAGGCTCATACACCACCTTGCCGTCAACATCGAACACCTTGTATCCCGGATTCTGATCCGCACATTTCTTCGCGTAATCCAGAATCTTGTAAGCGCCCTTCTGCGTCTTGCTGTCCGCCCAGGTCTTCCTGACGCGGTACCACTTGATCTTCTGACTGTCATCCGCAGGCTTTTCTGGTTCAGACTCACCGCCCAGCGCCTTCGTCACCTTCTCAGCCAGATCACCCATCTTCGCATACATCCAGTTTCCCGGACAGCTTTTATTCGCAAACCATCTGTGAACCGTCAGAATCATTTCACCGGCTTTCGGAGTATAATTAAGCGTCTTATCCTTATCCCCGAACCAGATCAGCTTATTCTTGCCGTTCCTCTTGCAGATATCCACACAGAGCTTGATCAGAGTCTGATAAACCACATCCCTGAATGCATAAGGCTCAGTGGTATCGGATGCGCACTCGATAGTGATCGCCCTCTGGTCATTCGCGCTGGATGAAGAACACCACGATCTGTTTTTCTCTTCCACATACAGGGCAACCCTGCCGTCCTTATCAATGCCATAGTTGGAAGAAGCCTGGATTCCGGTATTCATGAACCAGTCTCCAAGCCCCTCTGCCGTACACTGACCGACCACACAGTGAGGCGTAATCCGGTCAATGCTGTGCGTCCTCTGTCCGGAATGGTTCGGAGAGAGCTTCGTATAAACCACCATAGAACTATTCGTATATGCCATTACTGCTCACCATCCTTTTCATCTTCCTTCTCAGCCCTGTCATGGAGCTGCTCTAAAACCTTGTGAAGCTTTGACGGGATCGGAAGCCCCAGGTACGCCGCATTCTCCACCAGCGACAATCCTTCGTTGGAGATATAGAAGAAAATGATCGCCGTCCGGAGAACGCTTCCCGTTCCGATCACCTGCGTATCAAGCAGATGCCCGATACCTACCAGGGCAAATATCAAGACCTTCCTGCAAATACCCTTGAACCCAACAGCAGACGAAAGCTTCTTATCCGCCACTGCGCACATGATCCCCGTGATGTAATCCAGAACCACGAAAGCCAGAAGCGCGTACAAAAGCCCGTCGCATCCGCCAAGAAAATACCCAAGCCATCCGCCCACAGCCGCAAATATCGCCTGCATCACATTCCAAAACTCTTTCATCGCAAATACCTCCATTTCTTTGCAAAATTAAAGGGACAGCCAAAGCCATCCCTTGAAAACAGATTATTCAGTTACCCGAAGCCTACGAACTGACCGTCTGCTCCGTCAGCGTATAAGTGATCTTCATCGTCTTATCCGCATTCTTCACCACCGCCTGCGACAGATTGCTTATTGTGGCCAGATAAGGCGTCAGGATCCATGTGTATCTGTACTGGTTCAAATAAGCGCCGCCCCAGGCAAAGACATATTCTTTATACTGGAAGAACGGCGTGGACACATTCCCGCAATGCTCCCCGGCATATAACGGAATCACATTATCATTCACATCGATTTCAAAATCATATGCCACGATGATGTCATTGATGATGGACATACAGCAGTCACAGCTTCCAGTTTCGCCGATACACCTCATAGCAGAAGTAAATCCCAAAGAGATTAGCGTTACATCCGTGCTGTTGGAAATATTGATCTTATAAACTCCCGTCTTATCATAAGAAGGCACGTACAGATACCCGTTCCTTACCACGGCACTTCTGTTTCCCGACGGATAACTGGATCCTTCCCTGAAGCTTCCCATCGTCATCAGCATCGCATTGGAAAGCGTCCAGCTTCCTTCCGTAAAGGTATAATCGCTCTTCCTGATCTTGATCCACAGCACTGTGGCGGACCCGGAAGAATTGCCCTGATTGGCAAAGCCGTACCAGTAACCGTCACCGCCATCCATGAAAATGCCATACGGCGTATAGCTTCCATAAAAATGGAAAGTGCTACACTGCAGAACCGTTGTATCTTCCAGAGACAGCGTACTATCATCCAGCTTCTCATTCAGCCCGATATCAAACACCGGAATCCTGTACCGCTTGATCGTCACCGTATTACTCTCATAAGAAAGTGAATACAGCTTCGCATTGGTAAAATCCACCGTCACGCAGCGGAACAGGTCATTGATGAAACCATCCTCATCATCCAGGCTGACCTTCTTGATCTGAAGGAGTGTGGTATCCACCGCTACATCAGAACCGTAGGCATTCGCCCCGCCATGCTTGGAAGTAAGACCCACCGCCGCGATCGTACCGTTGCCCTGCGAAGGAGTAAACTCCCAGACGAACTTATACCCGTCCGACAGCTTCATGCTCTCCGTCAGGTTCATGCTTCCCCTCTTCGTATTTGCCGTAGCATTGACATCATTAGATGCATACGCCACCGGCAGATTCGTTGACGGCAGATAAAGGTTATCCGCCTGCTCCGTGATGGAACTTGAAAAAAGCAGGATGCCTCCGATCATGTTCGGGCAGATCGGAAGCAGCTCATCATTCCATGTCAGGGAATCATCGTACTGGCCGCCCGCCTTATACATGACACCCATCGGATTCACGCCCAGAATATCATTGACGGCATTCGTCACCATGTTTGTTTCGGAGACAGTTTCCACCGTCCCCGTGTTCACATCCTCCAACTCTATGGTCAGATTTCCTCTATATCTCTTCATAAACGCCTCCTAACTATTGCTTCCCGGCACATCCACCGGCATAGCGAAACCGCCTACCGCCGTCCTTCCGGACTTCACATCCGAATAGAACCGCTTCACGGTCTCTTTGATCTCCCATGCCTGCGACTCCGTGAATGCCTTCACCTGAAGCCTTTCAGGATTAGTACCGTTACCCATAGCAAAGAGATCCACATATTCCTCAATATCGATCCTTCCATCCCATGCCGCAGAAGCACCCATGCTCTGTCCGGAAATCGATGCGATACAGAATCCCGTATCCACAAAAGCCGTGCCGCCGGAACATCTCATATAGACATTGAAAATGTTCGTGTAATTCGGCACCACATTTTCAATCGGATAGTACAGAAGAATCGTGTGCCTGCCGCTATGCCAGTTTTCCTGCGGATAATGCACCGGGATCATCTGGTTATTGAACTCAAAAGTAAAGATCACATCCGCATGACCATCCTCTGTCCAGCTGATCGGGAGTGAAACGCTCACCGTCTGCTCTTCCGTATTACCGATAACCTCCGGATTATCAGGATCCAAAGGCTCCGGCTCATCCACAGGGGCAGACGGGATAACCACATCCCCGGATGCCGTCGCTGTCTTCGTCACCTGATCCGCCGTGATATCCACGATCACCTGACCAAAGAACTGCGCATGGTTCGCTTCCGTCGTGGCAAACTCTATGGAAATGATCTTCGTATCCACATTCTGGACAGTGAAGGCTGAAGCATTGGTAAAGGTATGGATCCCGATTTTCCCCGCCTCGATCTGTGCCAGAAGCCCGGAGATATTCTTATCGTTCTTCGACTTTGCCTGGGACAGCTTCGGATTCTTTCCCACACACTTGATCGCCTGCCTGCCGCCGATCTTGATGTTGTTCGATGTGATGCAGGCAATCTTCGTGGCATCTGCCTGACCGCCGGTAAAGGATAAAATGTCTCCAACATCCAATGCCGGATTCCCGATTGTATCAGAATCAAATGGCACATAATTCACCACCGACAAATCATTCAGGATGTTCTCGCAGAGCTGCCGCCTGGTTTCTTCCAGACCAAACTGAAGGAGCGGATTCACACCCAGATTCATCGTCAGCCCGTCATCCGGATCCAGCGCGTAATACTCCGCAATCTGCGTCCGCAGGTTCGTGGAACTGACCGCCGTATATCTTGTGATGAAATCCGAAAAGCTGGAAGTGAACCTGTGCGTCCTCTCCACCACAAGCACCGGCGTGTCCCCGTACTTCCTCAGTTCCAGTTCCCCGGCACGATTGATCACAAAGAAACCGCCCAGCACCTGACCCACATAGAAAAGCACATCCCTGTAAGTCTCAATATCATTATCCGAATAGATGGAAAGATTCTCCGTCCCGTTCGGCAGAGCCTCGATCTCAGCCCTCGACTGAGCCAGACTTACATTACAGGCCGTGGAGCAAAGCACCATGAAATCATATGCGTTACCAATAGATTCCAGAGAAGTAAAAGCCTTCTCAAACCGCACCATAAAGTCATATGCCTTGATCTCCAGACACTTCGCTTTTCTGTTCGCCTCTGACACCTCAAAGATCCCCATCGGGATCGTCTCATAGGAACCGCCCGCCACCTGCAGATGATAAAACAGCTCCACGATCGCATCTTCCAGCGTGTATCTGTTGATCTCGGAGAAAAGCGAAATTCCCATCTCCGCAGCATACACCGTTCCAAGCTCGATCTCCGTGCTTCCGCAGCACTGGCTTGTGATATACCCGCTGCCCTTGACCATATCATCCTGATCAAAATCATAAACTGTTCCGGCAGTCGTTGTGATCCTGCCGGTCCAGTAGTATTTCCTGTTGTTTGCCTTCACCGCTTCCAAGAAGGCATTGCTGACCGGATACAAATGACCACCTCCCTCCGGACATGAAAAGAGAGCCGATCTCTCGACTCTCCAAATACTTCCAATTCATTCTTTTACTGACTATTCAATTACATTATCAATCACAAATTGAACCACCTCATCCGTGATGAAATAATCCTCATGTTTGATCCCTTGAAAAATCTTACACTCAGCTTCGGCATAGCAATCTGCCAGTTTCCGTTGCATATTCGCATCAAGCGTAGTATCCGAATCTGATCCTATAACCGTAACGGGACAGGTCGTATTTCTTGCATACTGATCAACTCTGATGTTGTTCTTTATAAATACCTGTAGCGGTCCCCAGAATATCGGGATTATCTTGTTATACATATCAGCGCTTGTGCGATAACCGGATGCCAATACAAGATGCTTGCATTCCCTGACACTTGCCAGATAAGCCGCCATTCCACAGCCATAGCTGTGACCAAAAACATAAATATCTCTACCCGGATATTTCTGTGCAGCGTAATCGTACAATTCTTCAGCCGCCTGCTGCATTGTTCTGAGGTTCATTTTCCCTTTACTTTTTTGAGTCCCGTAATAATCTACTGAAAGAAAAGGGCAGTCAAAGCGCCCTCCGTACATGCCTACAGTGTTATACGCAATATACATGGAGCCACCGAAAAAGAGGATTACCTTATCATCCTCCACATCCATATTGTATCCGTATCCATATAAGGACTCATTTATCTGAATCTCCACAGGCTCATAAGCGACTTCCTTCAGCTGTCTGTCTCCCTTATAAAAGGAATAGGAAATAAACTGCATGATCGCATCCGTTGCGAAGAATGCGATCAATACAAACATAATTATTTTCAGTACAATGTATGCAGTGTTCACCTTTTTCTTCTCCATAAGATTATTTTCCGCCTTTTTGCTTCAGCATTTTCTTTGCCTTGGCACACCATTTCAGGTACGCTTCATAAGTCTCGATTCCGAAGGAAACTGTAAGAGAATAATAAATATGATCCTCTACATCCAATGATTTCTCCAAAGCCTCACTATATTTCTTCAGTACCTTGAGATCCTTCTGTATCTGTTCCTCAAATACTTCTATGTTATGAACCGAAACTCCTCTGCTTTCCGCGCCACCAAAAAAAAGTTTCAGAAGAGTTTCATATTTTATTTCATTGCTTGCCTGTTCTTCTTTGAGCCAGTCTTTAAGTACGTTCCTTCCGCTCTGTGTGATATGGTAAGTGGTCTTTTCGCGCCCGCCCACGGATGTATCATTTTTCGTGATCAATCCTTGGTTCTCCATACCCTTCAACGCAGGATATATATTTCCAAAACTGCCCTTCCAGAAAAAGCTGATAGCTCCATCAATGCGTTTTTTAATATCATAGCCTGTTAAATCCTCATGACTGAGAAGCCCAAGAATTACCATATCAATTTTTCTTTCTCGTGCCATGTCGTTCTCCTTTATATATCTATTTGATATATCTTTTTGATACATCATAGCACTTTGTGAAAGAATAATCAAGCAATTTCTTAAAACTCTTTCAATGTGAAGGACACCTCCCATAAGCTCCCATAGCTTGTATCGCTGACCAGCTTCACCTGATACCCGTCAATATACATCTGCGTATTAACGATGTTCATGGTCTCCATGTCCAGATAACCCACGGTAATGCTTGCCAGCTTCTTATACGCCGAAAACTTATTCAGCCACTTCTTCGATACCCGGAAGGTCACGCTGATCTGAACCACGCCTTCCCGGACGACATCCCTCTGCGTGGTTCCCGCTTCCGTCACGCCGCCGCTGTCCGCCTCCACATCCGACAGATTCACGGAATAAGAGGCAGGCTTCGGTATATTCTCATTGTTAAAAACAAGATACTGCATATGCGCCATATTACCTGCCTCCACTTCTTAGATTCATTCTCTGCTGAGCCGTAACCACGATCTCATCGATCATGTCGCCGCCGATATAAACCGGGATCACGATATCCCCTGCAGCACCTCCGCCGGCAAGAGCCGTATTCAGCGCCGTATTGATACCGGAGATCAGATCCCCGCCGTTCACACCGCTGCCGGCATAACCACCGGAAGCAGCCATCACCCTCGGAGTGATCGTCATATCCCCGGTCACGCCCTGCATTGCCTGTTCGATCATGCCCCGGCTCTTCTCAATGCCCTTGGCCAGACCTCCGATAAAGTCCGGCATCCAGCTCTCATAATCCGTGAGCGGTCCTTCGTCCGGTACGGAGAAATGCAGGAAGCTCCGGATCTTATCCGCAACCGATGAAACCGCATCCCCGACCTTACCTATCATGGACTTGATACCATTGACAATGCCGCCGATGAAATCAGCTCCCCACTGGAAAGCCTGAGTCGCCAGATTTTTCACGAAATTGATTGCCTTATCAAATCCGCTCTTCACAGCCCCATAGATATTTCCGCAGACATTCTTGATGCCGTTCAGCATCGCATTGAAAGCATTGGAAACCGCATTCTTAATGGCATTGGCCGCATTCGATACCGCAGACTTGATATTGTTCCAGGCTGTCGTGACCACATTTTTGATCGCGTTCACGATAGTCGTGATCGTATTCTTTATGCCATTCCAGACCGTTGTTACCACGGACTTGATCGCATTCAGCACCGTTGTGATCGCGGTCTTGATACCATTCCATGCCGTACTCAGGAATGTGGATATCGCCGTCACCACTGTCGTGATAACCGACTTGATCCCGTTCCAGACCGTGGTGAAGAAGGTTTTTATCGCATTGAACACCGTGGTCACGGTATTCTTGATCGCATTCCAGGCATTCGTCAGGAACGTACTGATCGCATTTACCACAGTCGTGAAGATATTCTTGATACCTTCCCAAAGCCCGGTAAAGAAGGAAGAAATCGCGTTCCATACGGCCTCAGCCGTGGACTTGATTGCTTCCCAAGCCGCCTTGAAAAATTCCTTCAATGCTTCCCATACGGCAATGGCAATCTCTTTGATGCCCTCCCACAGGTCAATCCAGAACTGCCGGAACTCTTCACAGTTGTTCCAGAGATAAATAAACGCCGCTACCAGAGCAACGATCGCCGCTATGATCAACACATACGGATTCGCCGCGCATACCGCATTAAAAGCCGCAAAAACACCCTTCGCCGCATTGATCACACCTGCCAGCTTCGGCACCAATGTCATAATGGTACCCACGGCAGAGATCACTTTTCCGACGATGATCAGCACCGGACCGATAGCCGCAGCCACCAAAGCGATCGTAACAATAACCTTCCTGGTTCCTTCATCCATCGAATTGAGCCAGTCCACGAATTTCTGGATCCATCCGACAATAGTTCTAATCGCAGGCATCAACAATTCCCCGAAAGAGATTGCCAGTTCCTGCAGCTGTGACTTCAGGATAGTCAACTGTCCGGCAAGGTTGTCATTCATGGTCTCAGCCATACCAGCCGCACATCCGTCACAGTTATCGATTGCAGAAGAAAGCTTATTGATATCCGCTTCCCCGGCATTCATCAGAGCCAGGAATCCGGACATCGCATTCTTACCCACAAGACTTTCAGCCGCCTGTGCCTTCTCCGATTCCGTCAGACCGGAAAAAGCCGTCCGGCAGTCAGCCAGAATGTCACTCAGATCCCTCATGGAACCATCGGCATTTGTGGTAGCGATCGTCACTTCACCGATAGCCGATCCGCAGACCGTCACATCTCCGGACAGATTATTCATGATAGTTCTGAGTGCTGTACCAGCCTGAGAACCCTTGATACCGGCATTGGCCATCAGACCAATCGCTTCTGCCGTATCCTCCGCAGAGAATCCCAAAGCACCTGCAATCGGAGCGCAATACTTGAAAGTCTCGCCCATCATGCTGACATTCGTATTCGCATTGCTCGAAGCCGCCGCCAGTATATCCGCGAAATGTCCGGAATCGGAAGCCGACAATCCGAAAGCCGTAAGCGCATCCGTTACGATATCGGAAGTGGTAGCCAGATCCTCACCGGAAGCAGCCGCCAGATTCATGACACCCTCGATACCTTCCAGCATGTCAGATGTCTTCCAGCCGGCCATAGCCATATAGTTCATGGCTTCAGCCGCCTCAGAAGCGGAGAACTTTGTCTTACTTCCCATCTCACGGGCTTTGTCCCTGAGTGCATCCAGATCTTTTCCTGTCGCGCCGGATACGGCTGCCACTTTGCTCATGGCAGAATCAAAATCAGCGGCAGTTTTCACCGCTGCCGTACCTAATCCCACAACGCCCAGAGTTACAGGCATGAACTTCTTTCCGACATTGGTAACATTGTCACCGACCGTCTTCAGCTTCTCACCCTTAGCAGCAATCTCCTGAAGAGCCGTCCCGGACTGCTTCGCCTGCTCCTCCAAGGACTTCAGTTTCTGTTCAGTTTCAACGATCTCACGCTGAAGGCCGTCATACTGATCCTGAGTGATCGTACCATCCTTCAACGCCTGTTCAGCCTGTTCCGCTGCCGTCTTCAAGGTCTCCAGTTTTTCCTTCGTTTCCTTGACGGCATCCCCAAGAAGCCTGTGCTTCTGTGCCAGAAGTTCTGTATTCCCCGGATCAAGTTTCAGGAGCTTATCGACATCACGCAGCTGGCTCTGAGTATTTCTGATTTCTGTATTAACGCCCTTCAAGGCTGTCTGTAGTTTGGTAGTATCGCCGCCGATCTCAACGGTAATACCCTGGATCCGTCCAGCCATGTCTCAGCCTCCTTCCCGAATTTATGGCAAAAGAAAAAGACCGGCTTCCCGATCTTTCTCCAAATGATATTACTATTAATCCTCGTTATCTCAGGTATATTACCATGTCATCGCAAACTCTACCTTGTCCGGATTCTCCGCATTACCGATCATCGGCTTTGTAGTATCCAGTGCAGCGAGTTTTTCCATCTCATCATCCGTCAATACAAAATCAAAGATGTCAATGTTTTCCCTGATCCTATCAGTATGAACAGACTTCGGTATAACTGCAACGCCCCTCTGCACCTGATATCGGAGGAGCACCTGTGCCAGTGTTTTACTATGGGCTTCGGCAGCCGCTTTCACCTCATCCTCAGCGAACATTTCATTTGCATGCCCCTGACCAAGCGGTGCATATGCCTGATGCGCAACATCATACTTTTCCAACCACTTACGTTCTTCTTTACGTTGACAGTAGAGGTGAGTCTCAATCTGGTTCAGCTGCGGCTTTACCTTATTGAAGGTGATAAGATCTATGAGCCTGTCAGCTTCCATGTTTGATACGCCGATAGCCTTGATCTTACCTGCCTCATAGTATTCTTCCAGCACACGCCATGCAGAATACACATTTCCAAATGGCCAGTGCAGAAGCACCATATCAATATAATCCAGACCAAGCTTCTTCAATGACTCATCGAGACTCTTCCTGCAATCCTCTGTTTCAAAACATCTGAACCATACCTTAGTCGTAATGAACAGTTCCTCACGCTTCACGATTCCTTCATCAATGACAGCCTTGATCCCGGCTCCTACCATCTCTTCATTTCCATATGCCTGTGCTGTATCAATCAGACGATATCCAACCTTCACAGCTTCTATAATGCTCTGCTTGCATTTCTCCGCATCCGTAACCTGATAAGTGCCGAATCCAAGAATCGGCATCTCGACCCCATTGCTCAATTTGATATATTCCATAGAAGACCTCCTGATTTTTGTTGCGAGCCCTGCTTGCTCATGTTAAAATCATCTTAACAACTTCGAGTAACACGAAGTCAAGAACTTTTTCAAAAAAAATTCAGGAGGCATCCATGTATTATACAATTAAACAATTCGCAGACATGTTCGAAACTACAGAGCATACCGTCAGGTACTATACTGATATTGGCATTCTTCCCTGCCAGCGTGATGGCGGAAACCGTCGTGTTTTTGATGAAGTGTCCGTCAACTGGATGCAGGGCATCACCTGTCTTAAAGGCTGCGGTGCATCCATAGACGACATCAAGGAATACTGCCGCCTTTGTCTTCTGGAGGAATCCGTGGAAAACCTCCGTGCCAGATACCAGATCATCCTGAAGCAGAGAGAAGAAGCTTACAAACGCATTGAAGAAGCAAAGGCCACCGCTAAGTATATGGATGATAAGGTTAAGCACTATGAGGACATCCTTGCCGGCATCATTCCAGACGATTCCAATCCCAATAAATGGACAGAAAGCACAAGACCTGATAAGCATTAAAACCGGTCAAAATCATCCTGAGATGCGATTTGGTCATGAGGTTCCTCATCCCGCTGCATCTCTGTGTACATATCATTGATTTCGCCGATGGTCAGTAGATCCATCTCGCTGATATGCACTCCCAGCTGCACCGCTCTTAACAGTAAGAGCGGCGTTGTCATTTCCCGGCCAGTCGCTCGAAGTTTTTTTTACTCTCAACCTGCGTCTGCACATTGAGTCCCCAGAGCTCAATAATCTCCGGAAGCACCTGATAAATGGAAAACGTCCCGAACTGGTCAAGCCATTCATCCGGCGTATCGGGAACACCCTGCGGATCCGCGTGCTTCGCCATGATGTAGCTGATATCCTCAAACAGTTCCAGCGAAAAGGAATCCAGCGCAGAATTTTCGGGATCATTTTCATCAATCCCCTTCTGCAGGTCGTGGAGATCCTTATAGATATCACGATGGAACTTGTTCCTGTATATCCTCGGAATGGCCGCGGAAGCCCTGAAAGTCACATCCTTGCCATCAATATTCACTGTCTTTGTAAGTGCCATTTCACTTTCCTCCAATCATAAGTATGGGCAGAGCCGAAGCCCTGCCCGCTAAAATCAACCCTGTCCGTTCTTTGTCACCGTTACGGTATAAGCCGTACTGGTGCAGCCGGTCTTGCTTGCGATCACCGTCACGGTATTGGTTCCGCTCTCCCAGGTCGCATCCTGACCGCTGGTATGAGCCGCGCCATTTACCAGAATCGTGACCGCCGTTCCGCTTGCCGCCGTGGCAGATACCGCATCCTCATCATTCACGGTCTCAGCCGTATAGGAAGTGGTTCCGGCATCAAAAGCAGGCGTCAGCTGAAGGCTTCCGATCGTGATCCCGGTAAGGACCGCCGATACCTGAGCGGTCTCAGACTGATAGACATTGGAATACCAGCCGTTATAAACCGCATCCGAAGTGTTAGAACCAGTCTTAACCTTTACAACACCACTCGGAAGAGGCGTTGCCTTGATCTCCAGCTTCTCTGTCTGAACTTCCTTGCTATCCTCATTGGTCTTGCCCTCGATGGTCGGTCTCGCAGCGGTACAGTAATACATGCAGTGCCTGATCTTTTTCTTATCCCCGGAGAACTCGAAAAGCAGAGCAAAATGCTCCGGCTCCACCGTGGAATCCTCCACAAGCACACCGTTCGCATCTTCTGTTTCCTTCAGGATATCCTTGCGGAAGCTCTCCGGAATAAGCGCAATCTCCAGATCACCCGAATAACCGTTATTTGCGACTGTGGTGTAATACACCATATCATCTGCATAAAACGGCTCGGTATCTCCCTCCGGATCCAGCGACAGGTTCACTGCTCCGGGAATTGCGACAGGCGTACCAAATGTCACGGCATTGGTATCCGGATCAAGGGTAGCCTTCGCATAATGGCAGTTCTTAAGGCCGAACTTCACCTTGTTATTCGTACTCGACATAATTAACCTCTCTTTCCGCTATACCGTCATCTGGTACAGCACTTCGTATAGTTTTTCTGTTTCGATCCATACCTCTGATTTGTTCCAGAAAAGCTCATAGTCATTAAGCACTGCCTCGACCCTATCTTCCAGCTCTGGATCCTTCTCATCGGTATAAAGTTCAATGCTCAGGTTGGAAAACTCCATATACACCACGTTGTCCGCGGAAAAGTTCTCCGAACCTGGAAACAAAAAGCAGATGAACGGCGGATCAGGCGATTCACCTTCTGCAAAATGGTCATACGCAAAAGGGATCTTCAATTCCGCCAGTATCTGCATCACTTCTTCATGCGTCATCGTTACCCGCCTTTCTGTAAATCCCTTTCGATATCCCTTGTCAGCTGCTCGATGCCCGCCTGCTCTGCAGGAGCGATATGCGGAAAAGCCCTTGTCCTTCCGCCACCCCTCTTCGCATGACCGAACTCCAAAAGATGCGTCAGCTGATACCTCTTGGAATGCACCACAATCTGGATGGAATCGGATGTTTCCCTGGTCTTCTTGATCGCCCAGCTTTTTGAATACTTCCCGGTCTTCTTCGGAGCCGTGGACTCGATCTGCTGCTTCACGGTCTTACCGGCCTTTTGGACATCCGCCTTCAGGTCATCCACCGCAAGCTTCGCATATTCCTCCATGCCCTTCATCACGGTATCCGCCAGCTGATCTATCTTTATCGTCTGACTCATCGCCGCTCCTTCCTGCAGGTAAACTTCAGCGACCGTTTCCTGAAATTCATATGGTCAATGTTCTCGATGTTATAAAGCTCACCCATAAACACCACCCTGAATCCAGTGGAAGTGATCGCAGCCACTTTCGCACAGTACCGGACCGTTACGGTCATGGATACTTCCTCAACTGTAGTACCGGCAACCTGCTCTTCCTTGGAACTTGCCATCCCTTCGCCGCCGATCGTCGCAAAGCAGGTATAATAATCCGTCCAGGCATTCTTATGATTCCCGTACTTGTCCGTCACAGCCTCATTCTTCTGGAACGTCACTTTTGATCTGAGTGCTGCTACATCCATCAGAATCCCTCCTTCCGGCTCCCGAATAACAGAGCCCTCAGAGTCAGATCCATCGCATGATGGTCAGCCTCTTCCCGGTGTTCATACAGATAAGCCACCGTGAACATCACGGCGATCTTTCCGTTCGGGCAGTCAGACAGATTATTCTCATCGTCTGTCCGCAGGATATCCATGCACTGCTTCACGCCCGCCGTTATGAAGTTTTCCAGCAAAGAATCATCATCCTCGAAATCGATCCTCAGATAATTCTTCATCTCTTCCACAGTCACGATCATCTGATACCACCTCACAAAAAGGCGGCAGATTTCTCCACCGCCCCATAATCCTTACGCAGGCTCCACAATCTTCAGCGTGTACCTGGTCTCTTCATAACCATCTGCCCACAGCGTGAAGTAATCCTTGGATTTCTCCGAATTATCACCTGCAAGCACAAGATCAGCTGCAACCCAACGGACGAAATACCCTGCATCCAAGGTGCACTGTGAAGCCTCAGCCACATCCTCATCTGTAATGGCGGAACCATTATATGAAAGTCCGGTAATAGGCGAAATTCCTACGCCCAAACCGATTCCAAGCCACTTATGAACTCCCCAGCCATGCAAGCCATCAAAATTCTTAAGGTTCTTCACCTTGTCAGATAAAGTGATCGTGATCTCATGGTTATCATTGTCCACAGCTACGTTGGAAATCTTCCCGGTGTTATACTGACGATCCGCATGACCGGCAACTGTGTCCGTTACGGTTGCATACTGCATTGTGAAGTCATCGGGCTTCATAAGACCCGCATTCTTCATCTTCAGAAGCAATGCGTTAATGGCATTCACAGCGTTTGTTCCGCCTGTAGTACCTGTACCGGTTGCGGCTTCCTGGTTAGGCAAAAGCCCGCCACTCATTTTTCCGCCTTCATCAAACTGAAGAACTCCGCCGATATGAGTGACTTCGCCGCCCTGTTCTGTATAATTCTTTGCGTTATATTCGCTCATCTCTTACCTCCAAATCCGGGGAGCCGCATTTCACGACTCCCCCATTATGCGCAATACCCTTAGTGCTTCATCTTCAGGAGCTTGATGCCCTCAGGAAGAATCACCTTGCCGTCCACACGCTCAGTAGCGACAAAGCCTACCTGTCCATTGGTGCTGTAAAGCTCGTTGAGTCTCTGCACGGTTCTTCCGGAACGATCTGCGATCCAGTAGTTCTTAAAATCACCAAATGCAACTGTAAGTGCATCAGGATCGATTCCCGGAACATAAGGAGAAGTGTAAAGGTCATAGCCCAGAAGCTTATCAGGCTCACCTGCATGAAGCGAAGGCTGCCAGAGATATACACCGTTGCCGTCCTTCAGCTTTCTGATAGAAGCAATAGTCGCATCGTTCATAAGGAACTTCGCGTTTCTACGGTAAGGACTCTTCAGCGAATAAATAAGGCTGATCAGATCATCCGCAGCAATGGCATTATTAGCCGCAGCGGTAACGCCGACCTGACCGCCATTTGCAGTGAAGATACCAGTAGGCTGACCGGTTCCGGTTCCAACGCAGAATGCCTCTTCCTCGGCGATACCGAAAGCTCTTGCGAACTCAGCCGCGATATAGCTTTCCAGATCAAACATGGAATCCTGAAGAAGCTCGATGGAAACCTTCACAAGGTCAGTAAGCTTGAAAGCATCGATGGTCTTCTGGTCGAAGGAAGGATCACTCGGAGTATAGGCACCATTCTCAGCTGTCCATGCAGCGGTAGAATGAGTCGCCGCAATCGGGATCTTTCTCTCCGCGCTTGTGGTAATGACCTTCGCAAGACCTCTCACCACATTAGCCTCATCAAGGCCCATCACGATTTGACGCTCAAACTCTTCCGGCACGAGATAACCGCCATCCGCCTGCACGCCCTCGGAAAGAACATTATGCACAGGTCTCTTTCCACGGAGATGCGCACCGAAGTCTTCCTTGTAAGCATTGGAAGCACGTCCGGTTTTTTCCTCCACTTCCTGTCTCGCAGGTCTTCCGGTAAGGGGCATATTGACAGGCTTGTTGAACTCAGCCTCCCTTGCCTCTGCTCTCTGCTGACGGTCGATAGCCGCAGTCAGATCCTCGATCTCCTGCTCCATACGGCTGTAAGTCGCGTTATCTTCCGCAGACAGAACGCCATTTTCATTCTCGTGGGTATCCACAAAGTTCTTTGCGGTCTCCCACACCTTCGCTCTCTTCTCGATCATTTCTTTGATAGTCATAGGTTTTATCCTCCCTTAAATGAATCTCTTGATAAAATTCAAGCGTTCCCTGATCTCATCACAGGAACGCCCGTTATCCGTTACGTTTTCAGTTTCCGTTGCACCGGTGCAACCGTCCGGCGCCTTGATATGGCATTTCGCCGCGATCTTATCCATCAGCGAATTTGTCACCGCTGCCCTGGAATAAAGCATCGACACATCCGGCACTTCCAGATCCTCGACTGCATCCTGCCTCTGCAAAATGCCATCCGCGAATCCAAGCTCCACCGCCTTGTGCGCATCCATCCAGGTCTCCGCATCCATCAGATGTGAGATCTTCGTCCTGCTCATGCCGGTCTTGATCTCATAGGCATTCATGATGGATTCCTTCACCTCAGCAAGCATGTTGATTGCCTTCTGCATCTCCGCTGTATCGCCAAAAGCGATGGTCGCCGGATTATGGATCATCATCATGGACACGGGACTCATAAGAACCTTCGTCCCAGCCATCGCGATCACGCTTGCCGCCGATGCCGCAATGCCATCGATCTTCACCGTGACATCGCCCTTGTAGTCCATAAGCATGTTGTAGATTTGAGCCGCTGCCACACAGTCACCGCCCGGGCTGTTGATCCAGACAGTGATGTTGCCGCTTCCCGAATCCAGTTCCTGCTTAAAAAGAGCCGGTGTGACATCATCGTCAAACCAGCTTTCTTCAGCTATTGTTCCATTAAGGAAAAGCACTCGCTCAGTTGCTTCTTCGCCTGCCTGGTCTATGATCTTCCTGCTTTTCCAGTTCCAAAACTTCTTCATCAGGATTTTCCTCCTTCCCTTCATCAGACTCCAAGTTGTATGCAGCACCAGCTGATACAAGAGGAACCATGTTTCCGTTTACTAAATACAGATCACCGCCATCTTCCTCAGGTATCCGGTCAAGGTTTTCAAGCTCACGGATATCATTCGCTGACATCCAACCGTTCTGCCTTGCCGTGGCATAGCCGTTCATCCTGCTCTGGTAATCACCACGCAGAAGCCCGTCCACGTTGAACTTGAAGAAATACTTCTTCTTTTCCTCCGGCGTAAGAAGCGCCCTGACCATCGCCTGTTCCCAACGGCTCACCCAGGGATCCAGCGTGTACTTCACAAACTCCAAGCTCTGCTGCTCAATGTTGTTGAAGCTGCTCTTTTCCAAATCTCCGATCATATGTGGCGGCACACGGAAGATCCTTGCGATCTCATCAATCTGGAACTTCCTTGTTTCCAAGAACTGAGCCTGTTCCGGTGAAATGGAAATCGGCGTGTACTTCATGCCTTCTTCCAGAACTGCAATCTTATTTGCATTACCGCTACCACCGAATGTTGCCTGCCAGCTTTCCCTGACCTTACTTGGATCCTTGATTGTTCCCGGATGTTCCAATACACCTGAAGGAGCCGCACCGTTCGCAAAGAACTTACTGCCATACTCTTCCGTAGCGATCGCAAGACCGATAGCATTCTTGGCCATAGCAATCGGCGAATACCCAACCAGACCGTCAAATCCAAGCCCCGGAATATGCAGCACATCATGAGGCTGGAGCCTTACCGTCCTTCCAACCTTATTGGTGCCTTTTCTTCCGTCCGCATCGTCCGAATCGTAAACGGTATATTCGTAATAGAGCCGTCCATGCTCATCACGATCCACCTTCATTCGATCCGGCATCAGCGGATACAGAGCCACAACTTCACCCTTGCCATTACGGATGATCTGACTGTAGGCATTACCCCACAGGAGCAAATGCGTCATCAGAGTCTCCCGGAAGATAAAGGATGTCATTTCCGGATTTGGCTCATCGTGGAGCAAAAAATAAAGCGGATGTTCCACCGCTTTCTCCTTACCGCCATCATCGGTATATCTGTAAAATTGTAATGGCAGGCTCGCCACCGCCTCTGACAGGATCCTCACGCAACAGTGCACCGCCGTCATCTGCATTGCAGACCGTTCAGTCACATACTTGCCGCTTGCGGTACCACCCAGAAAGAAGCTGTAAGCGCTTCCCGCCGTCCTGTCCGTGGGCTTATCCCTGCTCCGAAATAAACCACTCAGTATTCCCATAACCACGCCCTCCATTCTTTAGAAAACCAATAATCCTCTCGTATCATAAACAGACTCCGTTGTTTCGTTTCCGCACCTGATCGCACGGTCAAGCGCCATGATCATCGCGATAGCCCCGTCGATCTTCTCCGTGGACTTTGCCTTATCCGCCTTGATGTTGCCAGCCGGATCCGTGCGGATATAAATGTTATCCATATTCCACCTGAGAACCGGATGACCGCCGTGGGCGATCTTCTGTTCCAGCACCAGCCTCATCAATTCTTTGGTTGGCGGAGACATACTTGCAAAACCCTGACCGAACGGAACCACTGTGAGTCCCATTCCTTCCAGATCCTGCGATAACTGCGTCGCTCCCCAACGGTCATAAGCGATCTCCCGGATGTAAAACCTCTCACCCAGGCGCTCAATGAACTTCTCAATATATCCGTAATGAACCACGTTCCCTTCCGTCGTTTCCAGAAAGCCCTTCCGCTCCCAGACATCATAAGGAACATGATCTCTTTTCACTCGCAGATCCAGCGTTTCCTCCGGAACCCAGAAGTAGGACAGCACCGTGTACTTATCCTCATCATCCACCGGCGGAAATACCAGGGCAAAGGCTGTCAGGTCAGTCGTGCTCGAAAGATCAAGACCGCCATAACAGACACGCCCTTCCAGCTCATCCTCATCCACAGGGAAATTGCAGGCATCCCATTTCTCCATTGGCATCCACCTGACCGCCTGCTTCACCCATTGATTCAGCCTCAGCTGCCGGAAGGAATTTTCCTCACCCGGATTCTGCTTTGCCGATTCACAGGCCGCTTTCACCTTGTCGATACCCACCGTGATATCAAGTGAAGGATTCGCCTTTTTCCAGACCTTCGGATCCGTCCAGTCATCCGCTTCATCCGCGCCATAGATCACAGGATAAAAAGTAGGATCGATCTTCCGACCTTCCAAAATATCCTTCGCCTTCTGATGCGTTTCGTAACAGATACTGTTGGTATCCGTGCCCGCTGTCGTTATAAGAAAATACAGCGGTTGCATCCTGGCATCCCCGGAACCCTTCGTCATGACATCAAACAGCTTCCTGTTCGGCTGAGTATGAAGCTCATCGAACACAACCCCGTGGATATTGAATCCGTGCTTGCTGTACGCTTCCGCAGACAGCACCTGATAAAAGCTGTTGGTCGGCTGGAAGATGATCCGCTTCTGTGAAGCCAGTATCTTCACCCTCTTATTCAAAGCCGGACACATCCTGACCATATCCGCCGCGACCTCGAAAACAATGGAAGCCTGCTGCCTGTCAGCCGCACAGCCATAAACCTCGGCTCTTTCCTCTCCATCTCCACAACAGAGCAGAAGTGCCACCGCCGCAGCCAGTTCACTCTTGCCCTGCTTTTTGGGGATCTCGATATATGCGGTATTGAACTGCCGGTATCCATTCGGCTTCATGGTTCCGAACACATCCCGGATGATCTGTTCCTGCCAGTCGATCAGTTCAAAAGGCTTCCCCGCCCATGTGCCTTTCGTGTGGCACAGGCACTCTATAAAATCCACGGCAAAATCAGCCGCTTCCTTGTTATAGATGGAATCCTTCGCTTTGAATTTTGTCGGCTTATACTTCTTCAGCTTCCTCATCTTCAATCCGCATCACCGCCTTTAAGCCACTGCCTGTAAACCTGCTCGGAAATCTTCGCCATCATCACCGGCGGGACGCTCATGCCGCAGATATACTGGACACTCTGATCCATGAAGTCATAATCCTGCGGAAACGTCTGGCAGTTTATGATATCCCTGTCAGTCATTAGCAGGCCGTCACACATCCTGTAAAGGCTGCTCCCGGCAACGATCGTCTGTATCGGCTCATCATCCCTGTTGATTGGAGTGGAAAATCCGTTGTTCTTGACTTTCCTCACCCTCTCATTGATGTCCGCGATACACCGGTCAGTCGGGATGCGATATTTCAGGAGCTTCGCCTGCATACTGTTCTCATCCATTGCTTTGCCATATGGCTCCCGGACATCCTTGAACGGGATCGGCTTAGAATCAAAGTTCATAGAAAGCTTCGGATATTTAAAATCTTTCCTGTGCGCGATAAAAAAGACGCGCTCCCTTTTCTGAGGCACGCCCATCCTCGCCGCGTTGAACAGAAATATCTGAACATCGTATCCGGCATCATCGAAGCCCTTCACGATCTGGTTGACCCAGCCCTTCGCATTTCCAATAATGATACCCTTCACATTCTCCGCAATCACAACCTTCGGCTGAAGGCGTTTCGCTATCGCTATGAAATACAGGAATAGGTCATCCAGCCTCTGCTTTGCCTGTCCTTCCCTGAACACTTTTTCCGTATTCCAGCCTTCTTCCCTGACTCCCGCCGTTGAAAACACGGAGCAGGGCGGCGAACCGTCCAGCACATCCAGATGGAACAACTCTTCTGGTATCATCTCATCCGGCAGCTTCAGGAAATCCCTGATATCCATAAGGAAGCTGTGCTTCGGATGATTATTCTTCTTATAGACCTTCATCATGTCGGGATCGATCTCACAGTTACCCACGACATCAAAACCCGACAGCTTGTAACCCATAGAGGAACCGCCGCCGCAGGAAAAACAGGAAAACACGGTATGCCCGTGCTTGGGCCTCTTTTCCAGATCCGACAGACTCCACTTCCACGGAAACTCAGTTGAACCGGAAACCGCATTTCGGGCATTCATATTTGAACTCTTCATCCCCAAACACCTCCGTATCCAACTCCGTGGTTCCGGTCAGTTCTTTGTCAGAACCGCCGCCTACACTATCCACAGGCAGATCAACCGCCATACCAAAAAAGTCGAACCCTTCCAGGTCAAGCCCTTCCAGTTCGACTTCCAACTTCATCAGATCCCATGTGGCTTTTTCGCCGGTCTTGTTATCCAGGAACCTATACTTCTTTTTCTGTTCCTCGGATAATCCTTCACAGATAAGGCACTCGGCAGATTCTTCTCCAAGAGCCTTCAAGGCTTTATACCTTGTATGCCCCGCTATGATCACATGGTCTTCATCCACGATGATTGGCGTGATATAGGAACACTGCCGGATGCTCTCGGCAACCGCATTCACCGCGTCATCATTCTTCCTCGGATTATTATCATAGGGCTTAATGTCAGCCAGCTTTAATTTCTGAAGCTTCATACCTCGAACACCTCCCCGCAGCACGGACAGGTCATCGTCTTAGGACCGTCCTCACCGGATTCTTCGTCCGGAAGCGCGATCTCAGGCTGTCCGAAATCATATCCCTGAAAATCAACATCACATAATTCCGCAGACAGTTTCTTCTGATCCCAGGAAGCCATCTCCGCCGTCTTGTTATCGTACAGACGGTATTTTTTCTTCTGTTCCTCTGTCAGATCGGAAGCGACCACAACCTCGCATTCCTTATATCCCAGCTTTTTCAGAGCCTTGTACCTTGTATGACCCGCAAGGATCACCCCATCCTCGTCAATGATGATCGGTGCGATGTATGAACACTGCTTAATGCTTTCCACAACATCGTCCACCGCTTCATCATTGATCCTCGGATTGTTCTCATAAGGCTTCAGATCCGACAGCTTTTTCTTCACATATTTCATTGAAACCCTCCTATTTCTTCCGCGCTGACAGCAGTCTTTCCATCAGGTCATCATGCGGATTCGCCCCGCCGTATTCCACGGAGCAGTTTTCCTTTACGATCTGATATATCTGGTACCAGCACTGGTTCACCTGTTTCAGATAGTTCTGGCTCATCGTCACATATGGGGAAGTTATAGCCGCCCCCGTTGTCGGATGCTTTGCCAAAAATCCGTATTCTGATATGCAGGTCTCGCACTGTACCCATCTGGACACCATCATCGCATACTGCTCGATCAGCTGGCTGTTCACCAGTCGGTCACAGCCCCGTTCCTTCAGCCAGAGGAATGTCTGTTTAAAAACATCCTCCGCGCACAGGTCTATGCCGCTCTTCTGAGCAGCCTTCAAAAAGTCCTTCACCGGCGGCACATCCTCGCCGTTAAATTCCACAGGCTCCGGAAGGTCAATGACCGTCGCCGCAAGCCCGCTGTCGATCTTCTCCGTCAGGGCTTTGGACTTCCTGCCGGAACCGACCCTCGCGCCGCCGCGCATAGTCCCGTCTTTGGCCATTTTCCTCACCTCAATTCCCTGCAGGGGTTAATACCCCGTTTGATTTCTTCTTTTTGTGCGTGTGACCCCCGCGCCGTTCCCTGGAGAATATACGTGTGGGGATTTTCACTCCCCCTGCCGCCTTCCCCAGCGGTCGCCCCTTTCCGCGTGTATACGCGAGTGACACGACTTGCACAGCGCGATAAGATTGCTCCTATCATGCGTGCCACCTTCACTCAGCGGCTTCTTATGATGAACCTCTTCCACAGGAACTATCACTCCACGCTCGAAGCACAGCTCACAGAACGGATGCTCCATCACATACTTGTCGCGGATCCTTTTCCACGCTCTTCCGTAACGCTTCTTTGTCCGGGGATCCCGTCCATACTTCTCATACTCACTGTTCACCTTCGCCTGATGCTCAGGGCAGTACCTCCCATCCGCAAGGTTGGGACAGCCCGGATAAGCACACGGCTTCTTCGGTTTCCTCGGCATCTGTCCACCTTCTTTCATCTACAGAAAAAGCCGCTGCAGATTATCCCGCAACGGCTTCCTCATCTTTCACTTTTGCCATCTTAACAATATCACATAGGCTTACTGTATCGAACTTGATTTTACTGTATTCTTTCCGGAATCTTTATTTCATCCAGCGCATTCCTGTGAAGCCGGAATACATTGTCGATACCATAGCCAAGTTCTATTGCGATCTCTTCCCATCTCATATAGGACAGATACCGAAGTTCCAGCACCGTCTGAAGTTCGGAACTCTCCACAGCCTTTATCCTGCGGATGATATCCTTCTTCAGTTCCACAAGCTTTATCATGTCCTGGTTGATCTCCGTTTCCAGTTCGATGATCTGGATCACGGCATCTTCCAAACGGGAATGCCCTTTGTTCGGATTTCTCGGCATATCCGAATATGTCACGGTCGCTTTGGTGGCAAGGTCATGAAGATCCTCAATCTGACCCAGCTTGCTCTCGATACGCTGGTTCAGCCCAAAGGCCTGTGACAGATATTTCTTTGCTTCCTGTTGATGTCTGTTCATAAGCTACCTCCGATTGGATTTATTTTTCTTCCCTCGGATTGACTCTGATTGTCTCACTTCGTCCTGAAGCCTTTTGATCAGATATTCCCCGTCCACACTTGTCAACTGACTGTACCAGCCGGAACGGAAAAATCTCTCGATCTCCAACGTCTCACTGATTGCCTCTTTATTTTTCGGATGAGCCTTGACCTTCTTCAGCGCTATCCTATAATCAGATACCGCCTGCAGAATAATGGCATTTGCCAATCGCTCATAAGGATCATCCGCAAGATTTTTATTTCCCGCCATAGGCACTTACCTCCGCTTTCACGGCATCGATCAGCGCCGATTGTGTCTGGTCTTTCGCTTCCAACGCTTTCAGGATTCTTTCATCCACGGTACCGGCGGTAATGATATGGATCACCGTAACCGTTCCGGAAGTCTGACCCTGCCGCCATAACCTAGCTATCGTCTGCTGATACAGCTCCAAACTCCATGTGATACCGAACCACACGATCACATTTCCGCCTGACTGCAGGTTCAAACCATGTCCGGCAGAAGCAGGATGTATCAAACCGACCTGAAGCTCCCCGGCATTCCACTTTTCGATGCTCTTATCAGAATCCAGCTTCTCAAACACGATTTTCAGTTTTTTCAGCCTCTCCGTGATCCTCGCCAGGTCATGCTTGAACCAGTAGGCCACCAAAACCGGTTTTCCGTTCGCCGATTCGATCAGATCCTCCAAAGCGTCCAGTTTTCTCTCATGGAAGGCATTCACGGAACCGTCATCATCGTAAATAGCCCCGTTTGCAAGCTGTGACAGTTTCCCGGAAAGCGCCGCCGCGTTTGCAGCCGTAATCTCACCACCCGGAAGCTGTAAAACCAGCTCGTCCTTCATTTCCTCGTACTTTTCACGCTCGTCTTCATCCAGATAAACCTTATACTCATTGCTGATCAGCTCCGGCATATCCAGATAGTCCGTCGCCTTCATGGAAATGGTGATATCGGAGATCCTGTCATAAATACGGTCTTCCGCACCCGGCAGAAGCTTGTATGTATAAACGATCGGACCGTTCATCCTGTCAGGCTTGAAATAATTCACCCTGTACTGACTGATAAATCTTCCCAGCCTCTCTCCCATATCCAGAATCTTGAACTCTGCAAATAAATCCATCAGGCCATTTGATGAAGGTGTTCCAGTCAGCCCCACAATGCGCCGGATCTTCGGTCTTACCTTCATAAGCGCCTTGAACCTCTTCGCCTGCCAGTTCTTAAAGGAAGAAAGCTCATCCACAACCACCATGTCGTAATCAAACGGAATCCCGCTTTCCTCTACCAGCCAGGGAACATTTTCCCTGTTGATAATGTAGATATCCGCATCCGCCTTTAGTGCCGCCAGCCTCTCCGCAGCCGTGCCGACCGCTATGGAATACCGGATCCCATTCAGGTGGTCCCACTTTTTGATCTCATCGGACCATGTATTCCTCGCAACCCTAAGAGGCGCTATGATCAGAACCTTCGACACCTCAAAGCTGTCATACATCAGCTCATTCAAGGCAGATAACACAATGCTCGTTTTTCCCATACCCATATCAAGCAGTATGGCGGCAATCGGATTTTTCTTAATGAACCCGATCGCATATTTCTGATATTCATGTGGCTTGTATCTCATCTAAAATCCCTCCGATTTTCTCCGGATCATCAAGCACGTAAACCTGAAAGCCCAGCTTATTCATCAGCCTGTGTCTGGATACCTGCAGAGGCCTTGGCGCCTCTCCGGGTGCCTTGACCTCCACAAATCCGAAATGTCTTCCAGGCAGAAGCACGATCCGATCCGGCATTCCGTCAAACCCCGGTGATACGAACTTTGGACAGATTCCGCCTCTGGCCTTTACAGCCCGAACCAGCTTCTGCTCCACCTGCTTCTCTCTCATATTTCCTCCACGCTCTCTCGAAAGCATCCATACATCCGCTGCAGGCTCCGCAGCCTTCAAGGTAATCGCGGATGACAGCCTTATCCCCGTCACGCGGAAATTCCCTGTCTTCTTTCATATCCCTCGCAAGGTCGCCCACCGGTGCCTTCGTGTTTATGTGCTTTTTCATCATCCATGTATAAAAGTTCATTGCGATTCCTCCATCATTGAAATCTGAGGGTGCAGGGTGTGCAGGACATTCCCTATTCTTCCTATAAGGAATTTTTCAGTAAAAAAATCTCTATACGCGATATAGGTATAAGTCCTGCACCCCCTGCACCTTTTAGCTAAAATCAATCAACAAAATCTGTGTCTTTGAGCTGCAACCCCTGCACCCACATACCGGATTTCTTCTTTTTGCGGCTAAAACCACGCTTTTCAAGTTCCAGAACAAAATCCGCGTTGGTACGCGCATACTCGCCTGTCCTCAGGCAGTAAGAACGGAACTCTTCATAAAGCTCCCCGGACTTGCACTCCAAACCGTCGCCTGCATCACAGCATTCCTCCAGGAAGATACCCATCCAGTCATTCATCCCGCGGTATGCAGCTATGGCCTCGACTACCACCTTGGGCTTCACCGGTTTATGGTCATGCGCAATCACACGCTTCGCGCCTTCGATGATCCAGCTCATGATGGCCGGTGCCGCATGCTCATACAGGTAATCCGAATAATTCTTGATATCAGACTTGCCCTCGATCTTCGCATGGAACGGGATCACGATCAGTCTTCTCCAGGTACCTTCATCTGACGCGCCAACCTTCGGAAGATGGTTCGTATAGAGCACCACCGTATGGGAAGGCGTGAAGTCAAACGGATCCTTGAACTTCTTCTCGCCCCTGATCTGGTCAGTTGAGCAAAGCTGCTTCAATATGGAAGTTGACAGCCTCATCCCTTCTTCCAGCTCTGCCGCAATGATGAGGCGCTTGCCCTTAAGCTCCGCGATCTCAGGCTTTACATTCCTTCTGCATCCTGCCGTCAGGGCATCCGCGGATATCGCCCCGGAATAGGTTCCAAGTACCCGCGATACTGTATTCCAGAAAGTGGACTTACCATTGCGCCCTTCACCGTAGGCAATGATGAGAGCTTCTTCATAAACTTTGCCGATAGCCGCAAGCCCCACCGTTTCCTGTACATAATCGATCAGATCCTGATCGCCGCAGAAGAACAGCTGAAGCGCAGCCTCCCACAGATCCCTGCCTTCATCGCCCGGAGCCGCATTCGTTATCTTTGTCAGAAGATCCGCTGAGTTATGTGCTCTCGCGCCGTCCAGCCCCTTCTTCAGGTCATAGGTCGCTTCCGGCGTATTCAGGTAGTTTTCCTGCGCGTCAAACAGATTGATGTCCGTTGCCACCATAGGCTTCGCCGCGCTCTGCGTGTTGACAATATTCTTGTAATTCCTGTACTTCATCACGAAAGCGTAATAAGCCTTGGCCGCCAGATATTCCTTATATGCGTCATTCAGATCCGGCGTGATCAGCTTCTCCAAAGCCTTGCCGCCCGCTCTTACGACCTCTTCCGGAATGCCGCCGTCAATCAGCGCCTGCATTGCCTCAGAATACTGAGTCCTGGCATCCACAAGCTGCATATCCAGGAACTCTTCCACGGTTCCGACAGCCTTCTGCCTGTTCTCTCTCCAGCAGATCCCGTCATAGCTTAAAAACTCCGTTGCGTCCGTATAAAGAAGCTCTCCCGCATATTCCCTGACAAGCACCCTCGCTTCACCGATATCCGAATAGTCATCCGGCTTTAAGGACTCAAACTCCGCATTGTACTCATCAGGCGGAATATATCCCGGCTGTGTCATGACAGTCTTCTTATAAAACCTGACCGCGCTTCCCCAGATCGTCGCAAGCTCTGACTGCTCCAAAGGCGGATCACATCTCTTCGCATGTTCAAGAAAAGCTTCTTTCGCCTTATCCGTGATCCCGTACTTCTTAAGGACCCTTCCGGCAAAATGGCTCATGGCATTGTTGCGGTTTCCTACCGTGATCGGACCTGAGCTGACCGGCACATCTTCTTCATCCGCGCCTGCATAATCGGGCGTGACTTCCTCTTCGATCGACATCCACCCCTCATGCCAGACAACCTCATCCGGATCGGATCCGAAGATGAATCTGGCAGCATCCAGGGCATTATCATCAAAGAACGGAAAAGCCTTCTGTATCGCCTTTTTGACCGCCGCGTAATAATCAGCATCCTCGGTCTCTTCTATAGGAAAGTACACATGGAACTTCGGCCTCGCAGTCCTGCCGTCCTTTTCCTTCATATGGTTCCGGCTCGGCACCGCCGCATAGTCGATCTCTTCAAAAAGCTCTTCCAGCTTCTCCAACGTGATCCAGTCATCCGGATCTTCCGAATGGTCATTGTCACAATCCATCACAATGACATTCGACTTCAGGAAGTTGCTGATATTGCGGTAGTTCTTCTTAAACTCCCCGCACACATGGTCAAAATGCACCGCCGCCTTCAGCGCATCCCCTGACATGATCTCCGCCCTGTTGGGATACACGCAGTTCTTCGCATCGGCAGCCACATTCGCCGTCTGTAAAACAAAAAACATATTTCTGCCTCCTGTTATCTTCTTGTGAAATTGGTTACTGTCCGCTGCTTACCTTCGACCCTCAATGGAACCACCCCTTTCGTCTGAGTAGTAAAGCCGAACCTGGCTTTCCGAAGGTCTAGGTAAAAGTCCGGGCAGTTTTCCGATTTTGATCAGAACTTTTTCCAGATTTTTTGCGTAAGGCAGAAACGCTTCCTTTTAATGGAGCAGAAAACCTGCTCCATTGTCCGTTGGCCGTCATATGTCCGCTCGTGCAAGCACGGCGGCCGCATGAAGGCTTATCGCTCATAAAGAAAAATCCGGTCATCACCTGACCGGAAATTTTTTTGCCCGAAAATCGGAAAATGCCCTCATCTCATACCTAGACCTCCGAAAGATGCGGGTACCGATGAGCGCAGAAAAATATTTTTCAGGAAAAATCGGAAAACAGCACTTTCTCATACCTAGACCACCAGAACAGGGAAACGGAGGTGCAACGATGAACGACAGAACTATTGATTAAGCCGCCCCGGTAAACACGGAGGCGGCAAAGCAGACAAACCTATGAACCTTGAAAACAGATTAAAGATAAGGAGAAAGACAATATGAGCAAAATGAGCGAATTGTCACAGGTCCTGGATGATCTCATCGCCTGCGGTGAAAAGATGATCCAGACCGCGAACGCAATCAGGGAATGCTTCAGCGAAGAAGCACCCGCAGCAGAGCCGGAGAAGAAAGCCAAAGCCCCTAAGAAGGAAAAGGCTCCCGAACCGGCTGAGAAATCTTATTCCAAAGAAGACGTCAGAGCCATCCTTGCCGCAAAGGCAAATGAAGCAGGCGGACAGTTCAAAGCGCAGGTGAAAGCCATCGTAAAGAAATACGCTGACGGCGGAAGCCTCACGGACGTTCCCGCGGACAGCTACCCGGCTCTCGTCGAAGAAGTGGAGGGACTGAAAGATGCCTAGACACGCATACCTCTCCGCCTCAGCTTCCCACAGGTGGCTATCATGCCCGCCCTCGGCAAAGCTCTGTGCAGAGATCAAGGACGAAACCTCACCATACGCCCAGCAGGGCACCGACGCCCATGAGCTGTGTGAGTACAAGGTTCTTCATGCGTTAGGCCAGGAAGTCAAAGACCCGACAGAGAATCTGGATTTCTTCGATACAGAAATGGCGGACGCCACCGATGAATACTGTTCCTATGTTATGGAGCAGTACGAGAAGGCAAAGCAGTTATGCAAGGATCCGCAGGTACTAGTTGAGCAGAGACTGGATTTCTCCAAATGGGTACCGGACGGTTTCGGCACCGGCGACTGCCTCATCATAGCGGACAAAGTCCTTCAGATCATCGATTTCAAATACGGACTCGGGATTCTGGTGGAGGCTGAGAACAACCCGCAGATGATGTGTTACGCCCTCGGAGCCCTGGACACCTACGACGGGATCTATGACATCGAATCCATAGAGATGACGATCTTCCAGCCAAGGCGTGAGAACATCAGCACCTTCACGATCAGCAAGGAAGACCTGCTTTCATGGGCAGAGGACTTCCTGAAGCCGACAGCGGAGCTTGCATACAACGGCGAAGGCGATTTCCACGCCGGCGACCATTGCCAGTTCTGCAAGGTCAAGGCAACCTGCCGTGAAAGGGCCACTTACAACATGGAGCTTGCAGCTTATGACTTTGAGCAGCCCGCCACCTTGGATGATGAAGAAATCGCATCCGTCCTTCCCCGGATCGACGATCTGGTAGCATGGGCCGGCGACATCAAAGAATACGCACTTCAGCAGGCTATGAGCGGAACAGAGTATCCCGGATTCAAGGTTGTGGAAGGCAGATCAATCAGAAAATACACGGACGAGAACGCAGTTGCTTCCGCCGTTACAAATGCCGGATACGACCCTTATGAGAAAAAGGTACTCGGAATCACAGCAATGAATTCCCTTCTTGGGAAGAAGAAATTTGAAGAACTTCTGGCAGGCTTCATTACCAAGCCGCCAGGCAAACCGACGCTTGTGCCTGAGTCAGATAAAAGACCGGCACTGAACACAGCCAAAGATGATTTTAGTGAAGAATAAGGAGGAAAAAATCATGGCAAAGAATGTATCTATCCCTACAAAAGTTATTACCGGTGTCAATACCAGATGGAGCTATGCGAATGTCTGGGATCCGAAGAGCATCAACGGCGGAGCTCCGAAGTACAGCGTATCGCTCATCATCCCAAAGTCCGATACCGCTACTATCGCCAAGATCAAAGCAGCTATCCAGGCAGCCTATGAGGAAGGTCAGAGCAAGCTGAAGGGCAACGGCAAGTCCGTCCCTGCCCTCTCCGCTATCAAGACCCCGCTCCGTGACGGCGATCTGGAAAGACCGGATGATGAGGCTTACAAAAATAGCTACTTCATCAACGCCAACAGCGCAACGGCTCCCGGAATCGTGGATGCAGACAGGAATCCTATCCTTGAACGCTCCGAAGTATATTCCGGCGTTTACGGAAGGGCATCCATCAATCTGTACGCCTTCAACAGCAACGGCAACAAGGGAATCGCCTGCGGTCTGAACAATCTTCAGAAGATCCGCGACGGTGAACCCCTCGGAGGAAAGTCCAGAGCTGAGGATGACTTCGCAACCGTGGACGATGAGGATGATTTCCTCGACTAACCTGACAACCAAAGCGGGCGGCGGCACTTCCGCCGCTGCCTGCGACAACCAAAGAAATGAGGTGCAAATCAATGACTACCATACTTACCTACATTGTAGCTTTCTTCTCCATGGTCGGAATCGCCGTCGTGATTGTGTTCGCAATAGAAGCCATCTCCAAGAAAGCAGATGCCTCCAAGGAATACAGGAAGAAGCGCATCGACAATCTGGAAAAGATCAATGAGAAGCTGGATGACATCATCCGCATTTTAAGACGATAACCTGCAGGGTGGCGGCGATGCTGCCACCCTCTTTTTTACAAGGAGGCCACACATGAATATGGAAAACATGACTGATATCACAATCAATTTTAATGATCCAAAGTGGATCTTGGAGCACATTACTATTGCTCTGCAGCGGACTTCCGATGAAAGCCTTGTCAAAAGACCCTGCGACCTGGACGGCATTGAACAATACCTGATTTTACAGGGTGAGGAAGATGGTGCCTGTTATTCGGTAAAAGTGGTTCCGCTTCTTCTCTCCAATGCCGGAATCAGGGAGTCAGATGCATGGGATAAGGCGCTCAATAATCTCAGCGCAGACACACAGATTACCAGCCTTGGAAAAGTTCTTTCGGACATGACCGGAATCCCCTATGACGGATCGCTGGAATCTGATGTTAAATTCCACGTGATTACAAACTCCCGGAAGTGTAAGGGTGCCTCGGCTATCATGAATCGGAAAGCACTTAGAGCTTTTACCCAGATCTATAACACCAATATGCTATTCGTTCTCCCATCATCTATCCATGAAATGATGATTGCCCCTTACGACAGCAGCCTCAATCTGGATGAACTGTCAGCCATGGTCAAGGACATCAACGAGACACAGGTGGCACCGGAGGAACGCCTGACAGACAGGGCATATATCATCACCCTATGAGAAAGGAAAACCAATGAAAGAAATGTCAATCGACTTAGAGACTTACAGCGACATTGATATCTCCAAAAGCGGAGCATACAAGTACGCTGAGTCTGAGAATTTTGAGATACTGCTCTTCGCTGTTTCCGTGGATGGTTCTCCGGTCAAGGTATATGACCTTGCCTGCGGTGATACCGTCCCAAATGAAATCCTTGCAGCACTATCTGATGAGAATGTAACCAAATGGGCTTTCAATGCCAGTTTTGAACGAATCTGTCTTTCCAACTGGCTGAAGCGCCATCACCCGGAACACTTCTTTGGGTACAGCATCAAAGAAGACCCGGCAAGCAAATACCTCGACCCGGAATCATGGAAATGCACCATGATATGGTCTGCCTATATGGGACTTCCCCTCTCGCTGGAAGGTGTCGGTGCTGTCTTAAAACTTCAAGATCAGAAACTGAAGGAAGGCAAAGACCTGATCAGATACTTCTGTACGCCGTGCAAACCTACGAAAGCAAACGGCGGACGCACACGGAACCTTCCCCAGTATGATAGTGAAAAGTGGATCCGCTTCAAAGAATACAACCGCCGGGATGTAGAAGTGGAAATGGCAATAAAGAAACGCCTTGTTAAATATCCTGTTCCGGACTTCATCTGGGATGAATACCATCTCGATCAGGAGATCAACGACAGAGGCATAATGCTGGATATGAAAGTCGTACAAAACGCCATTGCATTTGATGAAAAATCCAAGTCCGCGCTCATGCTGCAGATGCAGAACCTCACCGGTCTCGATAATCCGAACAGCGTTGTACAGATGAAGGAATGGCTTTCCGATAACGGCGTGGAAATGGAATCCCTCGGTAAAAAAGAAGTCGCGGGCTTTGTCAAATCTTCTGACGGTAACGCTAACGGTAACATCACCGAAGCATTGAAGCTCCGCCTGCAACTTGCAAAATCGTCTGTGAAGAAATATCAGGCAATGCAGAATGCAGTCTGTAAAGATGGCAGAGCTCACGGCATGTTCCAATTCTATGGAGCTAACCGTTCCGGTCGTTGGGCAGGCAGGCTGATACAGCTGCAGAACCTTCCGCAGAATCACATGAATGACCTTGCCGAAGCCAGAGCCATAGTAAAATCCGGTGATTATGATATGCTTCAGCTGCTCTATGATGATATCCCTGACACTTTATCGCAGCTGATCAGAACAGCATTCGTGCCTCGTCCGGGGTACAAGTTCATAGTCAGCGATTTCTCCGCAATCGAAGCCCGCGTTCTTGCCTATCTTGCCGGTGAGACCTGGCGCTCCAAAGTATTTGCTGAAGGAAAAGATATCTATTGTGCCTCAGCTTCTCAGATGTTCGGTGTTCCTGTAGAAAAGCACGGCATCAATAGCCATCTCCGCCAGAAAGGAAAGATTGCTGAACTCGCCCTCGGATACGGCGGATCCGTCGGTGCCTTGATTTCAATGGGTGCTCTCGATATGGGACTCCTGGAAGAAGATCTGCAGCCGCTTGTAAATGCCTGGCGTAACTCAAATCCTATGATCACCGCCTTTTGGTGGGATGTTGACCGTGCTGTCAAAACTACCATTACCCAGCGAATCAAAACAGAGGTTCGTGGTATCCAGTTCTTTTATAAAAGCGGAATGCTCTTCATACAGCTTCCTTCCGGACGCAGGCTTGCCTATGTGAAACCCCGGATCGGTTCCAATCAATTCGGCGGTGAATCAGTCACCTATGAAGGTGCCGGTTCCACGAAGAAGTGGGAACGCATTGAATCCTATGGACCTAAATTCGTGGAGAATATCGTTCAGGCAATCAGCCGTGACATCCTCTGCTATGCTATGAAAACGCTCCGCCACTGCTTCATCGTCGGACATGTCCATGATGAACTGATTATCGAATGTGATCCCAGGGTTGACCTGAAAGTCGTCTGTGAACAGATGGGCAGATCGCCGGACTGGATGCCGGACATCCTACTCAGGGCAGACGGATACGAAACCAATTTTTATAAAAAAGACTGACATCAAAATAGCGGCTCCCGGTATCGCCGGAGGCTGCTACCTTTTTTACGTCTCTTTTATATCTCGGATTCTTTATCTGTTTCTTCTCCGTGGCAATAACCATAATACCAGCATTCATACGGTTTGCAGCATTGTTCTCCAACCTCTACCTGTACTTCTTCAGGTTCCTTCTGCATCCGGTTAAGATCCCAGATATTATCATTTACCCATTTTGCATAAGCTTTTGCCTTTTCTGTGACATCGTTTATCACAAAGGGATTCTCTGCATCTTTCCCATGTGTCACAATAAAAATATGCCCTATCTTTACCTTACAACGATCCACTATGTAATACTGAAAACCGACATCTCTGACAAATTGATCATAAACTGCCGGAGCGTTCTTCACTTCATAAATATCATATCCACTATCCGTTTTTCGAAGGATATCAAGGGCACAATAATTGTTGTAGTAAATGAATGCCGCCTCACATATCACCGGCGTTCCCAACTCCAAATGCTCGGTTGTTTTAGCGACCATGGCTTTGGTATCCGGATAGGTTGTACCAGGGCGGTATACCGTCATTTCCTCATAATCCCCGAACATCGCCATAGCTCTATCGCCAAAATCATTTCCTGCGTCCAGACGCTGCTGAACTTCTGGCGGTATTACTTTTAGACTTGGTTTATGCTTATCCAGCCACAGCATCTTTCGACACTGCATGCCACGCATAAAATCAGTTTTTGTTATTCCCATTACTCAGCATCACCTCAGATCACCAATGCTTTAAGTTGTTCCTTCTTCTCTACTATATCTTTATCAAGAGCCTCTATTTTTTCTTCAATCTCAGCTTTTCTCTTAATGTTCTCCAAAAAATCCGGATACTCTGATTTTAGGAAGCCGTTATCAAACGCCTGCGGCACTTGAAATGTCTTCTCACCGACATCAAACTCAATAGAGACATACTTTCCGTTGTATTTTGTCGCCAGCCCGTCTCCAAAGGCTTTATGCGTTATCAGCATCCCGACTACTTCATATGTTTTGATGCCTTCCTTCTCGGTCTTTAGCCCGGCCAGTTGTTCCTCGCAGCTTTGGATTTCATTCTGAAGAGCTTCGATACGTGTCTGTCTCTCTGATTTTTTCTTTACCTCAATGACAGGCTTCCTTTCGCTCATCTTAGCCTTCCAATCTTCATCCGCTCTGATATAAGGACTGAGATTGATGAAGAGACTTCTGATATATTCCTTGTCTTTCATCCCGCTTTCGAGAATATATTCCACAAGTTCTTCCTGTCTTGCCTGCCCCATCGTAAGTCTGTATAAAGACAATACTTTTCTGAGCCTGTCATAATTGACCTCATCCTTGCTGACCGGATACATCGGAATAATGCGCTCAATCTTTACAGCCTGATCTTTTCCAAGGCACCAATACGGAACAAGCTCCGACTGCTCTGATGTTCGGATTTCTTCAGACGCCATAGCAAACAGTTCTTGCCAAACATCGCTATCGAATTCTCTGTCCGCAAATCTTGATGCTATATCCTGCCTTATAGCCAAGCACTTATAACGATTGATACGACCTTCTCTCTGTTCGAGATCAATAGGGTTACTTGGCAGATTCCAGTGCATTATCTTTCTGCAATAATGATGGAAATCCAAGCCCTCCTGTCCGATAGATGTAGTTGCAAGCACAAAAGGTCTCATCGGGCTGTTAAAAGCATTACGGATGCTGTCTATACGATCTACATTCTTTGACTCGCTGCCTTCACTCTTTGTAAATCCCACGGCATAGTGGGATCGCATAAATGTCCTCTGATACTTTTCCCCATTCATTCTTTTCTTAAACGCTGGATATGTATCTACGGAATAGCTGGCAGAGTGGATTTTCAGAGCATCTATCATCAGTTCATGTACCTGATGGTTCTTGTCTTCTGAAAGCCCGAATCCAGCTCCTTCTGACACCATATGAACATACTCATCCAGCATCGCTCCGAAGCCACCGTCACAACAATATCTCAGAACATTTCTCCAATGACCGTCACCTTCAGAATCTTCATCGTCACCATAGGCAAGAATGACTGCTGCTGTTGCCTCAGTCGCATTGAAACGGTTGATGAATACCTTCGCAAGCTCAGAGGATCTTTTCAAATCTCCGCCGTTCGATCGGAAAGCGCATATAGCAAAAGAACCGATAGCCATATCGGCAAGAACACTTGTCAAGTCGCTTGGAACACGTCCCATCTCTCTTTCCGCAGAATTCATAAGCGTATTCATTCTCCGGAGATGCGTTTCCAATCCTGTAGTACCTGTGTCTTCAGTCGTATCATCCGCATCTGGATCCGCTTCTATCATTAGACTTATCCACTTGCTGACGTACTCCGGCCCATCAAGTAGTGCTGGCGCCATGTAGTACCATCTTTTATCGTCACGAACAGAATTATGCTCATATTTATCAAGGACAGGCTTCAATAGCCTCTCTAACTTTCCCTTAAGTTCATCCCTTATCTCCGACAAAGAATAACCGGCATTGAGGTAATCTATTGGCTTATAAATCTCCGCAAGAGTCTCCGATGGATAAAGCAGACAAAACATATACATTCCCCTCGGTTCGCCTTTGGAAACATTAAACCTGAGTCGTGCCGGAGGGTAACGGAGCTTCGCTTCGGTAAAGTACTTATTGTTCTCAGATTTCAGATTTTCATCGTTCGACAATATACCTACGGTTCTTCTCTCTTCCTCATAAGAGATCATGCTTCCGATCATCTTCGGCACCATCTCCCAGGACGAAAAGACAAGAATCTTTGAAAAACCCTTGCTGTCCTTATAAACACCTTCCAAACTGTAATATGGTCTTGAAGGCGGAACCCACATATAAAGCTCCGACCGATTATAGAAAATCTGCCGTTTCAGTTCTTCAAGTCGTGCATTATTCGCCGGAAGCTCACCATAGTTTTCAAGCCAGTTGCGGTTGATCCAGAGATACTTTCCACGTGTCTTAGAAACCTCTTCCGGATTTCGTTTTATGATACGCTCAACACGTTCCTTAACCTTATAATGATTCATATAAGACATCAGGTATGGTGTGCTCTTAGCGTAATCAACAAGCAAGGATCTGTCTTCTCCGATATCTCGAAGCATTCTCCCCATATCAACAAATGTATGGATATCTCCCTCAGATATACTGAGTGCATGATGCACACTGCTGTCATCAATATAATCACCGGTATCCATAACAGAGATACGCTCAGTGCGGCACATGAGGCCATACATCTCGTCCTCGGCCTTTTTCTTTAGATGCAAAACCGCAGTATCTCCCTGAATAACTTCTCTAAGAGCAACAGAATAATCAGACCACACTTCCGAAAAGTGTTTCATCTTACTCTTATCATTGAGCAGGAACTCCATTACCTGGAAGAATTCTTTGTAATACTCATCCGGAGAATCAGCTTCCTCGATCTCTTCCATTGTTGAATACAACTTATACGGAGTCGCTGACAGCAAAAGAACCTTCAACCCTTCGGTCTCAAAAAACTTCTTTGCTATCACGCCATTCTCGGTCTCCAGAGCCTCGGAATCTATCAGGCTCTTGAACCTCTGAAACTCATCCATGATAACCAGATCCGGCTGGAGCATGCTCACGCTGACTTCCGCAAACATCCTTCTCAGCTTTTGGAGCACATAGTTATCGGAATCTGTTACTTTTTCTCCGGCTTGTATCTCTTCGACGTGGCGTATCAGCAGCTCAAAAATATGATTTTTGAAATCAAATTCTATGATCTTCTCAATCACATTTCCTGGATACTCTGTCCCTTCATTCTCAAGAAATCCAACTTTCTCATCATAGTAATTGACGTACCAATCCCACCAGTTCACTCCCTGAGAAATGAAAGTATTAATCTCCGGCAAGTAGTCTTCCAAAGCTGGTATTCTCATTAAGATGGCATACATCAGGGCACGTTCTTCTTTTGTCCCACCACCATTTGTCATGCTAAAAGAGGTGCTCGGTGTCAAAGGAATCAACTGGGCATACGATTTATTCCTCTTCGAAGAGTACTCCTGCTCAGCAATTTTCAGATGTTGCATGGAGAGCCGCGCATCGCCGCTATTCCCGTCAGGTCTTATGTTGAAGACGTCCAGCTTTTGTATGTTCTGATTTGCAATGACCTGATTAGAGCATATATAAACGATCTTGAAGATATCGTCATTATTCTCATACTGTATCAAAGCGGTCTTAGCAATCGCTCCCCTTGCGATCAGAGTCTTTCCAAGACCAACTTCATCCGCAACAAGAACCCGGTTCTGCCCATGACGAAAAAGCTCATCGATTCTTTCAACTGTCGCACATTGAAAGTCTTTCAGCTGAGCCATGGTCTTCTCTTCAATTGTTCGAAGATTCTTCTCCAAGTCCATTTATTACACCTGCTTTATCCCAAGAGTATCGCAGAATACACTGTACATTTCTCTAAATTCCGGCGGTATGATTTCTTCTTCCTCTATCGCCTTCGTGATATATTGAATCTCTCCCAGCCGATCCGGATCAGAAACGGATGTTTTTAGCATCTTTTCATACACAGCCGGCATAGCACTATTCTGATCCCATTCGCCATATCCGCCTGCTGCCTTTTTATTTTCCAGGAAGGATTGAACGTAATCATCGCCCAGAATAAATGCAACGTATTCAATAAACTGATTTCTTGTCTTTATAACATTCTTAATTATCTCTGCATCTCTTCCCTCCGGTAATCCGGATGTAGGAATCATAATTACACGTTCAAGTGTGCAATCATCAATTGTGGCCGCAACAACATAGAACTCTGACAGCTGGAGCATATCCAAAGATTTAAACTCCATCTCAGGTAACAATTCGCTTTCCTTGTTGCTCCTAAGCGGTCTTATAATCACCCCGTCTATCTTGTGATCGATGTCAGCTGTAATGCGCACATCATATCGGCCATCATTGTTCATGACGGTTGCCGCCATTTTTATTCTGCAGATTTTCTTTATCTTCTGCTCCACACTGTCCTGCAGAGATGTATCTTCAGTATCGTCAATATCATCCAATGAAACTAATTCAAATGGATTCTTTTTCCCCTCACGGTCTTCGCCCATGATATCATTAAGGAACTTTTCTCCATTCAGGACACTGTTTTTTGTCCGCAAGCGGATCATCATTTCAATGTTAGAATTGATGGCCGCATATGACGCATTCATTGATCCAAGAAACAAATCCGTAGTGCTGTATTTCCGTCTGACATATATTTTGGCATGAATATCCTGCTTCCCAGACTCCTGCTCCGATTGTTCATCCTCTCCGTCAGAGATTGAGCTCTCGCCATCGATAATATCGTCTTTCATAACATAGACATCAAAATTCGATGCCTTACCATTCGTAATCTTGGACAGTTCGGATCTTCTTGTTATCAGCGTTCTTGTTGTACCGGTCAGCGTCTTTCCTGGATCATTAAAGCCATCTATAACACTGCCCGTTAGAAACGGTGACATCACAACAAGCTCATGAAAATTCTCCGTAAAGAGCCAATTGGAAGCCATATCATAACTTGCTGCTCCTATCCCCATCGGCATGATAACGCATTCGGAGAAACCATTTTCAACATGGAATCCCACCTGCGAAATAGTCTTGATCATATATGAAAGATCATTGTATTGTCTGGAATAATTGACCAGTTCCTTGTTGAGCTGCTTTCGAAGGAATCTTAAAAAATCCGCAATAGGTTCTGCGCTCACTTCACCCGTAGAAGTGATATCACCATCCAATGCGCATGCAACATCCCAGCTGTGATCAAATGTCATATTCCTGCTCATAACAACGAATCTGTACTGTTTTTCTCCGTCTTCATTGCTGTACTCAAGCAACCAAGTCTTTGGATGAAATGCCGGATATCGGTTTATCTTCTTATCAAACGGAACAGATACAGGAACAACCATCTTTTCCAGTGTAAGACAAAGGGCATTTGGTTTTGACGGAAGTTTAATCTGCCCGGCCTCGCAAAATACAACAATCCTGTCTGATATCTTTTGCAGCGCACTAAGCATGCTGATCGGATTATTAATCAGCTCACTATCGGTATCCTCTATCAGGCCAAGTGCTATGGATACCGCGGTCAATGTTTCCAAATCCAGCGAATATGTTGTTCCGATAGCACGTTCGAGTTTATAACCAACCGGCGGCATAAGCACTTCGCCGTAGTTTATCCTATCCTTTGCTGAAGTAGGCTTAAACATTTCGCACCACCTCCGCATTCATAATATCTCTGACGATCCTTTTGGTCGGAGTATATCTATAATCAAGCCTGTCTATTCCAATCCAGCTCTGACCCTTGAATTCCCCCACTCTGTTCGTCTTAGCTCTCTTTGTTCCTTTTAAGACAATTTCACGGCTCCTGATAAGATCATCTAAGACATCAATATTTCCATCTCTGATTGCCTCCTGTGACCTAAGTAAAAATGATCTCAGTTTCAGATTTCTGATTGCCAATCTATTAAAGATTGCTTTCAGATCAACTTCGCTCCGGCGTTTCAGATCCTTCGCATATAGTTCCCAATTACTTACCGCTCTCTCATTCTCTCCGTCAAATACAATCAGGTTATATCGGGTGGTAATGATCGAAACAAGATTATTGAAATCATTCGCAAGCCCCATCATGTACCGTAAATCCTCATCAACAGAATCTCGAATATCCTCTGAGAGTGCTCCAAACGATCCATACTTTTCCAAATCAATATTGTTCTTCAATATGAACGCAAACAGACTGTTACGCTGCGTTGTTATAATCTGCGATTTTAAAAATGCTGCCTCCTCAGGCAACAATTCTATAGTGAGATGATCTCTCCAGTCGCTCTTATATGTATCTCCCAGACACCAGAACTGAATTGACGTGATGTCACCTGCATCCATATCATCTTTTTCATTTTCTTCTGCATCCTTATCCCTGTTTCCATAGGCCTTGGCCTGCTTCAGGCTTCTCTGAATAATGCTTTGATGGACATATTCTTTAACAGAAAGATCCTCCCTGAAGATGCCCATTCTTTTTATTCCATTCCAGTAAATGTTTGATGGTGTTCTAATTACCCATGACTTTGGAACAAGGCTACCGATAACACCATCGTTACTCGTTTTTATTAGAATATCTCTGCAACTACGCTCTTCGTTGTCGATCTTCCGGAGAATACCATTCAAGTCGGAACCATACTTTCCGCTACCAGCTTCCATAAGAACGTAAGGAACGATAAGGAAGTACTTTGCCCTTGTCTGTACAGTAGATGTTCCCGGAAAAAAATAGTCAGCAAAAGCATCACGAACCGCGCCAATTCCCAGTTCGTCAACAGCTCCTGGCTCATCCAACAGATGAATCACGTTGAGTACTTTATTCCGTTCATCTTTTGAAAAATCAATCCAGCCTAATGGCATAGTACTTCCTCTTTTCTTTCATTATGGGTGCAATTCCCTATACAGCTTATCCGCCAGCGCAGCCTGCACCGCGTGATACTTCTTCGCATCCAGGAACAGCTGCCGATATGCCTCCGTATTCTCCGCATAAGCAGCCATCGCCATCTCATCAAAGATGCCGGGGAATACGCTTCTGTCATAGACCTGACGGTCATCCGTCTGCGCTGCCTTCTGGACATCCTCATCCTTCTTCATCTTGTTATACAGAGTCTCTACAATGACCTTATCAGCCTCTGTAAATTCACCCATGAACTCTTCATTGATGCGTTGGATGATCTCTTCCAGCGGGCTCATCTTCTCTTTCTTGGAACCGGCTTTCTTCGGATTCGTAGGAGCCCAGGAACCTGCTTCATCATCCAGTTCAATCGCCCCTTCAAAGGTCTTCGCCAGCTGATAATATTCCAGCTTCACACGGTTATCCAAATTAAACTCAATCGTCGGATCTCCCGGAAGCAGCTTCGCAAGATAAGAGCAGAAAATATACTCATGATGAAGATCCTTGTCAAACATTCTCGTGATCTGGCTGATATAGTTATACCACTTCACCAGATTACGGACTTCCCTGCGGAACTGATACCGCTGTTCCTGATTCAAAGCATTGTACTTCTCCGCTATCGGAATCAAGGCATTGGATATCTTCGCCTGCGTGGAATTTGACTTCCGGGCATCCTCATCAATATAGATACTCGTTACCTTCTCAATATCTTCCTTGGTGTAAATTCCATACTCATGGATAATGCGCTGCGTAGTATAGATCAGATCAAAATTGATCTCTTCATCCAGGCTTGTCTCTTTATAGAACTGCTGGAAAGCATCCTTGATACGCTCCACCGGATTCACAAAATCCAGAACATAAGTATCCTCTTTTCCAGGACAGATTCTGTTCAATCGGCTCAGCGTTTGCACAGCCTTAACATCCCTCAGCTCCTTATCAACGATCATAGTATGGAGCAGAGGTTCATCAAATCCTGTCTGATACTTCTCCGCAACGATCAGGACATCACCCTCTTCATGGAACACAGCCTTTGTCTGGCTCTCCTTCACCGGATGACCATCCTTATCAATATTCATCTTGCTTTCAGTGTATTCAGGCCCATCAACCTCATCCGGATCCTTCAATGCGCCGCTGAAAGCGATCATAATCTGAACATCATCATAATTATTCGATTTTAGATACTGCTTGATCGTATGGTAATACCGTACTGCCGCCAGTCTGGATGCGGTGACTACCATCATCTTGCCCTGACCACCGATCTTCTTCTTCGTAATATCCCGGAAGGTCTCAACAATGATTGCGGCCTTCTGTTCCAGATTATGCGGATGCAATTCCTCATACCGGCGGATTGTCTTAATTGCCTTGGATGTCGGAACATCCGGATTATCCGGCGTGTTCTTCGCAATCTGATAGCACATCTTATAGGTGACATAGTTCGCCAGCACATCCAGAATGAAGCCCTCTTCAATCGCCTGCTTCATGGAATAGATATGGAACGGATGGAAGGAACCGTCCGGATACGGCTCACCGAAGATTTCCAGCGTTTTTCCCTTCGGAGTTGCGGTAAATGCAAAGAAGGACAAGTTCTTATGGCGTCCCTGAGACAGCATCTCCTGGACAAAGATATCCTTGTTATCAATCTCTTCCTCAGCCTTGCCTTCCAGCTCTGCATATTCCTTCAGAGCATCCTCCACATCAGCAAGAGCCGTCTTCAGCTTCATCGCGCTTTGACCAGTCTGACTGGAATGCGCCTCATCCACAATGATCGCAAAGTGCTTTCCAGCAGTATCTTTAACCTGATCATAGATCACCGGGAACTTCTGAAGCGTTGTTACGATGATGCGCTTGCCATCATTGATAGCGTCCTTCAGATCCTTGGAACTCTTCTTCTCATCAATCGTTACAACGGTTCCCAGGGTATGATCAAAGCTAGACACGGTAGCCTGAAGCTGCTGATCCAGCACTCGTCTGTCGGTAACAATGATGACACTGTCGAAGATCGCCTCATTATCCGCATTATGCAGGCTCGCCATTCGATATGCCGTCCATGCGATAGAATTGGACTTGCCGCTGCCAGCGCTATGCTGAATCAGATAATTATGACCAGCTCCGCCTTCACGCACATGATCGACCAATTTCCGCACTACATCCAGCTGATGATAACGTGGGAAAATGACTTTCGTCTTCGTCTCGATGCGCTGTGAACCATCCTTATTCTTGGTCTTCTTCTCTTCTTTCTGTACATTGATAAACTTCTGCAGAATATCCAGAAGCTTATCCTTCTGCCATACTTCCTTCCACAGATAGCTTGTTACATAATCGCCATCTTCCGTCTGTGGATTTCCTGCACCGCCATCCCTTCCGGCGCCATTGCTTCCCTGATTAAACGGCAGGAACGGAGTCTTATCCCGGTCAATGACCGTCGCCATCGCAGCATTATATAGATCCACAGCAAAATATGCCAGGATACGTTTATTCTGACCAAAACACGGTTCCTTCGGATCCCTGTTATACATCCACTGACGCTTCGCATCATCGATGCTTTGTCCGGTCAGCTGGTTCTTTAACTCAATCGCTATGATGGGAATACCATTCAATGCCAGCATCATATCGACCGTGTTGGTATTCGTTTCCGAATAATGCCATTGCCGGATGCACTGGCAGATATTCTTTTGATAGTTTTCCACCGCCAGCTTATTCAGCGTGGATTCCGGAGCAAAATAGCACACGGAGAACTGCACCCCTCGGTGCTTGAAGCCGTGACGCAACACCTCGATTAACCCAACTTGGTTGACAGCACTGTCAAACGCCTTATAGAACTGACGCACCGGATCAATATTACACATCCGTTCAAAACGCTTCCAAGCCATCGGCTGACTGGCCTTTACAAAGTCTGTCAACGTGACGATATCCAGAGCCATCCCCCGATAATCGTGATTGCAGTATCCCGCATCTGTAGCCTTTTGCCATCCACCTTCAGGCGATGTGAGATACTCTTCGATTTTACTCTCGAAGTTCTTCTCCGATTCATCCATCATCTTGCCGATGGCATCTGTATAGGCTTTAACACGTTTGTCGAACCCCGTATCTTTCGCCATAATCACACCACCTTTCGTTTTCCAGTTACCGTTTCATAAACCAAAGACTTCTTAAATAGTTCCAAGTCAGCAATTACCCTTTGCTTTTCCTGAATCATGTCATCAATTTCCGAAATCTTGTTGTCAAGATATTCAACTATTCTATCCTGTTCTTCCCTAGTTTCGGGCATTATCACTTTTATTGCCCTGATTTCATCAATAGATAACTCTGGCCTTGTTGTTTTTTTACTAGCCACCTCCCAAAATTGGTTATAACCCACCTGTGAGCTCAAAACATACAGAACAAACTTTGGGTTATATCTTGCATCTAAAGTTATTTTCCCAACATGGGATGTAGTATTCGCAATCGGTACTTCATCGGGGATTATGCCAGTTTTTCCTATAGTTCCTCCTGTCTTTGCAAATAAAATATCCTTCGGCCTTAGTGTACTGCTGGCAATTTTTTCGTTTTTTTCTTCAGTAATGTACACTACATTATCCAATGTGATTTCCGTTCCCCAACCTAAGTTTTGAACTCTAATATATGGTATTCCCTCATCCGTATAATCTGCAGGCTTTATCAATCCATGATCACCGTCACCGACTGGATACGGGTGATTATAATCTAGTAGACGGGTGATTTTCACCAAATGCCACTGTTCAGGAATCTTTCCAATCCAATCTATTCCACTATCTTTATATTTAACATTTGAATCCAAGCCTTTTGTCACAGTTTCGAAAAGAATTGCCTTTCTCCATAGCCCATACTCTTCAATGCTCTGTCTCGCATCTGCAAGAATAGAATCTATTTGCTGTAGCTTTCTATCTAAATACTCCACTATCCCATTCTGTTCTTCTATCGAAGGTACAACAAATGGAAGGGTGGCTAATTTATTCCATCTTAAGTCACAGGATCTAACCCGAATACCAGTAGATAGAGACATAAACACATCTTTATATGCTAATGCCCTTAAATAGTACATTAGATATTTTTTGTTTTGTGCGCTATCCATCACATTCAAGACAGGAGTTGCCTTCCCTCTGGAATCACTAATTCCAATAGAACCCGCAAAACCATCCATCCCATGAACAACCAAATCCCCAGGTTCTATTCCTTGATATCCAGTTTCTTGTAATGATACTGTATACCCGTCTTCTCTTCGATTCTTTCTGAGTGTCACCTCGCCATCTCTAAAGCACGTAATGACCTCATCATCTGTTTTTACAGGACGATTTAGCAGTTTTAGAATGGTTTTCCCACGTCTCACGTTCCATGTATCAGGAATCATGTCAGCCCAGGGAACACCACTTTTTTTCATATTCGCATATTGTTCCATATTTACTCTGCCTTTCTGAACAGTTCCTGAATTTTTCGTATCAATACTTCTTCTTGGCTCTCAATTCTTGTGGCGATATCATCCGCCGCTTCAAGCGTCTCATACTCATAGAATGTCTTTGTAAATGGTATTTCATATCCTACTTTATCTTTGTTATGATCAATCCATGCTCCGGGACTATAGGGTAATACTTCACGTTCAAAGTATTCATCCATATCTTCATTCAATAAAACATTCTCTGTATCACGTCTGGCAGCATCCGCTTGTTTTTTCCCTTTTTTCAATATCGGATTACCCTCTGAGTCCAGTAGAGGGCTTTCAACAGTTATTTTGTTATATCCTAAAGAAAGTGATGATAACACTCTTGATTTAACAAGTAATTTATACCCATTTTCAGTTGTTGCTTCAAATTCGCCATCTCTGTACTCTCCGTACACCTTAACAATTAGATCTCGTGCTTCCTTAGTAATATCAACACGTTTATTACCTATAGCTTTTCTACGTTGAACAAAACACTTACTTGCATTTATTAGCTGCACATGTTCCCTATGTGCAACTGGCTTATTCTTTGTCACCAGCCAAATATAGGTAGCAATGCCCGTATTATAAAAACTATCATTCGGTAATTGCACAATGGCATCAAGCCAATCATTTTCAATAAGAAATCGACGAATTTCACTTGGACCGGATCCAGCATCCCCATTTGTCAAACTTGATCCATTCTGTATGATAGCCATGTGTCCTGTATCTTTAAGTTTTGCAATACCATTCAGCATAAAAAGCATCTGACCATCACTTTTTGGAGGAAGTCCCGGCGCAAATCTCCCGCTGCTACCAAGCTTTGCTTCCGCCTCTACTTTAGTTGCCTCACGCTTCCAGTCAATACCGAAGGGCGGATTACTGATGACGAAATCGAAGGTCATTCCGGAGAATTTATCATCGCTCAGAGTATCTCCGAACTGCATATTCTCAGGGTCTCCGCCACGGATCAGCATATCTGCCTTTGCAATACCGAACGTGAAGGGATTGATCTCCTGACCATAGCAGATAAGCTTTGCCGCCTTGTCCAGAGTAGAAAGCCGCTCTTCCATGCAGGTCAGCATCTGGCTGGTACCCATTGCCATATCATATGCGGTATAGATACGTCCTTCTTCCGCCATTCCCATCTTCTCTGTCAGCAGATCGCACATCAGATAAATAATATCTCTGCTGGTGAAATGGGCTCCGGCTTCTTCGTCATAAGACTCGGAAAATCTCTGAACCAGATTCTCAAAGATGTAACCCATATCGACCGCAGAGATCTTCTTCGGATCCATATCTGCTTTTTCAGAGCAAAAATCACTGATAACCTGATACAAAAGACCGGCATTCGCCATACGCTCCAACTGCGTAAAGAAATCCATGCGCGCAAGGATATCCATAACATTATCGGAGAATCCATTCAAGTAAGCCTCAAAGTTTACCTTGATATTCTCCGGATCAGCCTTCAGCTTCTCAAACGTGTATTCACTGGTATTGTAAAAACGGTACCCAGATGCCTTCCTCAAAAAAGCATCCTTTACAGCCAGCCCCTCAATGTCCTTGTATGTCTGCACCACCTTATCATGCGTCGGTAACAGACAGTCATGGAAGCGTTTGATAACGACCATAGGCAGAATAACCAAGCCGTACTCATGCGGCTTATATGCTCCAAAGAGGCTGTTCGCTACATTCCAGATTACGGTAGCCTTTTCTTGGATATTTACACCCACCTCTTTAATCTTCTGGTTCGTATCCATATTCCTCTTCCTCCTTCTTTTTCTTTATTTGTCCTGATATTTCATTCATTTTTCTCGTCAGGCGGTCAACCGGGACTCCGATCCGATACGCCTTCCCGCCCACTATCCTTTTGTCATGCTCTACATTGAGAAGCATCCGTGCATGAAGTACATCGTATATGCAATACGGCATCTCGTCCAATGCATCCAGCACAGCCAGTACCGCAGATGCCATTGCTGCAGGCGGCTTTTTCTTCAGATTCAAATATGCCTGAATCTGTGGTTCATAGATATCCAACACATCCCGGAACAGATCAAACTCTGTCAGCGCTTCCAGTTCCTCACCGTCACTCTTTGCTTCATCAAGGTAGTCCGGAAGGTCATCGATCCATCCGCGGATCATGTCCACGTTCCATTTCTTTTCCATCCTCACCAGCAAATCCTGGTATGCGTTATAAGATGCTCTCAGACGGCTCCTTCTTCTCAGTCCGCTGATAACACGCTTATGCTCAAATTCGGACAGATAACTTTCCGCAATGGTCAGAGTGTGATACCTATGCGGAATAGAGCATCTGCTTCCATCCTTATGAATGATTTCCTTGAATGCGTCTCTGGCGTACCGCTGAACACATTCTTCCGAAAGCATGATCTCCGCATCAGGGAACGCAGCTGCCGCCGCCATATGAAGCTGTTCATCCGGATCGATATACACACGCTTTACTTCATCCCTGTCCAGTTCCTGGAAGAATACCGCGTATGTCGCTTCGTCAGATCCGCTCAAAACATCGATCAGCCTCACTTCTCTCCCATATATCCCCAGCACGATCGGATACGCATCACTGAAGTAATACGCCACAAATATGATGAGGCTGTCCGGCGTCTTCAGCGGAGGCATCTGTCCCCGCCTCATACGAAGGCGGCGTCTCATTATGACTCCTACCGAAGCCTTGGATGCCGGCACCCCGTATTCTTTGCACACTCGTTCATATGTCCTTGTCAAAGTTCCCTCTGCCAGAAGGTCTGACAGTCTGTTTGTATATCGGCAGCCTTCCTCAGCGAAATCAATATCCTCCCGGAAAATTTTCCCTTTACAGTCATCACACCGGAAGAACCGTTGATGGAAGACCAGATCTATTACTTTTCCCTTTTTCTCCCCGGAAGTCAGAATGTCTTTGAACTTCCTCGGTCTTATTTTCGTTTCTGCCGTGTTTGTCCCACCACAAAACGGGCACTTCATTTTGTCCTTATCAAAATAGGACTTATGGACAGCATGAAAAGTGAAGTCAACGGTATCTCTATCGTCTGCTTCACTTACAACAACCAGTCCAGGAAGGCCAAGTTCATCTGTTCTGCTTTGAGAGACATACACTTCTTGAAAGAGTCGTTTTCCCAAGCTCACCCTCCTTTCCGTGTCGTCAGTATTAGTATACCACCAAAAACAAAACGTCACAACAATTATTTAATTATTTTCATATCTCACCACCAAGAAATGAACATCACAAATTTTTATAAATTTTTACGGATGCTATAGTGGCATTATCGGGGGGATAGGCCTGCTCCGGCAATTGCTCGCACAGCCTTCTCCCGTTTTATTGCCCAGGAGCACGGCAAGAAACTGCACCACCCTGACGTTGAGTCGTCCTAGACGTAGGCATGCTGAAAAGGCTCAGCGAAAGGGCAACTGAATATTGAGTCAGTCTTTTCAGCAACTGACCAGGAACCGATAACGGAGGATTTCCATTATGGGCTGGTCAACTATTGCCAAAACGAAGCTGTCTACCCTGGCTTTCCTCCAGATGAAAACCCAAGGAGGAAACGATCATGGGAAAAACAGCAGATTATAGTAACACTCACAAGTACAGCAACCGTAAGTCATTTGACGGACAGCCGATCCCGGACGGCAAGGTCTTAGTCCCCTTCCTCAAAGAAAAGTTCGGCTTGCAGAAAGGCGACTACATCCAGGATAACTTCACCACCATGCATCTCGGAGAGTTTTCCTTTGAGATCGGATTCATGGCCATCAGCGAAGACCATTATGCTTCCTACATGAAGGACTTTTGGGATGAGCTGAACAAAGACATGGAGATGCGCCGCGAAGGCCGTTGCATCATTGGAAAGAACCCTGATGGTTCAGACAAGCTTTGCCCTTACACCAGACGCTGCAAGGGATGCCCGAACAAGGGGCTTCTGGAACGCTATAATCCGAAGCGTGTGGAGATCCTGTCTCTCGATTACGAATATGACGGCGAAACCTTTGACATCGAAGATACCACGCAGCCGTCCGTAGAGGATCAGGTTCTGGACAAGCTTTGCCCGGAACCTACCGAAGAGGAACTGAAAATTAAGCTTCTGGCTCACTTCGACAAGGAGAATCCCCGCTACGCCAAGATCATTCGTCTAAGCCTGCAGGGAATGTCCATTGATGACATCTGCATCGAGATCAATCTGAAATCCAGCCGTGGCCGTCAGGAGATCAATAACGCCCACGATGCCGTCTGCGAATACCTGAGACTTCGCCACTGTAAGAAGAATCGAAAATAGGATAAGGCATAAGCCTAGACAGAGAAAGAGCGGTAACATCCATCATCGGGTGCTACCGCTCTGCTTTTAATGTTTATGAACCGGCTTCCTGCCGTTTAACTGAAATGTATCATGGGACTTGATATCCCTGATCGCCCTCCGAAGTGTTCCGCACCGGGAATGGCTGTGATAAGGGTGGCTGATGTTGTGCTTATGATAGACCAGACAAAGGTTCCGATCCTTCAGCTCCACATTGTGGATATACCATACATGCCGGGTGTTATTGCTGATCAAGGTCACGTCATAGGCATCCGCAACGATCACCGTGAAATATTTCCTGTCTATCGCCTGCAATTCTTCCGTGGTAAACATGCTCACCACCTCGTTCCCGGCTCCGCTACCATCTGAGCCCTTATTTTGACTTTCTCAGCCTCGTAGCGTTTCTGTAAGGCTTTCATCTCCCTCTCCATGAACTCAGCCTCTGCAGCCTTCACAGCAGTTCTCTCGGCGTCCTGAGCGATGATCAGCTTACCGTCTTCGCAGGTGACGGAGATATAATCCCCAATATCAAAACCCGCTTCCTTCAGCCACTGACCTTTGAGCATGATCGTCGGTGTCTCCCGATACTTATACCCGCTCTGTCCATAAACCTTGATACTTCTCTTCTTTGCCATTATGATTTCCTCCATTTCGTGATTGTCGTTGATTGTCAGTTGCTTCTTCCAAATCACTCATGCCGGATCATAGGCACCACCTCCCTTCGATGAAAAAAAGCTGCCAATGCTTGTTTGCATCAGCAGCTTTCGCTCTTAGTTCGGTGTTTTATTTTCAGTTCTGATTCTTCTTAGAATCCTTGATACGGTAGTAATCTTCCAGATCAACATCGATCCTTACTTTCGTATCTGGTTTTCGGTTGCTCAAGAGGCACACAGTCTCCGTATGAATTGTATGTGGAAACTGGTCCACCGGGCGAACTTTCTTCAATTCATAGCCGCCATCCACAAGAATTCGAAGGTCCCTGGCAAGGGTGGCAGGATCGCAGCTTACATAGACAATT
>Ga0129307_1000540_pt1 | contig 57280 bp, 43 predicted proteins | sample P1105metagenome_FD_94437 | JGI IMG/M metagenome (GOLD analysis project Ga0129307, IMG submission 94437) | Capybara group fecal microbial communities from Wisconsin, USA - P1105 metagenome | ecosystem: Host-associated > Mammals > Digestive system > Large intestine > Fecal | place: USA: Wisconsin... | reverse complement strand
TCGTTGCCCGTGAACAAGCCCTTGAACGGAGCCCTGTCCTTCACGAGCCGCTTAGAGGCCGCCTTGTTGTAGATGGCGCGCAGGGAGCGCAGGTAGCACGAGGAGGTGTTGGGGCATACGCCCTGCCCGCGAAGCCAACGCTCGTAGCGGCGCAGGGTTTCGGCATCGAGCGCCGAAAGCGGCACGTCCCTGCCGGAGTTGAAGCGGACGAAAGAGCGCACCGCCGTGCGGTAGTTCTCGGCCGTGGAGCGGCTCACGCCACGGGATGCCGCATCGGTGAAAACCGAAAGCGTGGGGACGGCGTTCCGCTCTTTAATTACGTTCCTTACTTTCTTTTCCTTCTCCCTTTTACTAATGGGACTTACTCTCCGGAGTCCGTCCGCCCTTCTGAAATAAGACAGAACATTGAACATCTGTATCATGGTTTTGCGTTTCTTTGATTCGAACGCAAAAATACAGCGTGAACCTTAAATGAGAAAAAAAGCCCGCCATCGAACAGTATCTTGTTCAACGACGGGCAGCTTATGATATTCCCAATATTATATCGAGGTCGTTATTTATAACCCTCCGTGATGTTACACACAAAGTGTGCCTTGAATGTTTTATGTCAATGCCTATCCGAGGAACGAAATCAGCACGCCCGCAGCAACGGCCGAACCGATAACTCCTGAAATATTGCTCGACATACAATAGTTAAGCACATGATTCTTGGGGTCGTACTTCGTTGCAATGTCATTGCATACGCGGCTCGCCATAGGCACGGCACTCAGCCCCGTCGCACCAATCAGCGGGTTGATTTTCTTCTTGCCGAACAAGTTGAACAGCTTCACAAAGAAGATACCCCCTGTGATGGACAACGCAAACGCCAAAAAGCCGCCGATGACAATGCCGATAGTGGTCCAGTTCAAGAATGCCTCGCTGGTCATCGTGGCGCCTACGCTCAGCCCCAAGAAGATGGTGGCCGCATTCATTATGCTGTTGGCCGCCGCATCGAACAAACGGCCGGTATCGGAACCTATCTCCTTAATCAGGTTTCCGAACATCAGCATACCAATCAAGGGTACGGCCGTGGGTACGAACAACGCCACAACCGTGGTCACTGCAATCGGAAAGATAATCTTCAATACACGCAGATTCTTTATCTCGGTTTTTGAAGGATAAAGCTTCTCCTGCTCCTTCATATTAATCATCAGCTCTTTCTTGGTGCAGAACAGTTTCACCACCATAGGAATGATGACGGGCACCAACGCCATGTACGAATAAGCCGCTATGGCAATGGGACCGAGCAGATGAGGAGCCAGCTTGATGGTGGTGAAGATGGCCGTAGGCCCGTCGGCACCACCGATAATGCCCAGTGCACCGGCCTCTTTCGGGGTGAAGCCCATCAGCACGGCACAAAGCAGCACGGTGAAGATGCCCAGCTGTGCAGCCGCACCGAAAATGGACAGCCGCAGGTTGCGGAGCATCGGGCCAAAGTCCGTCAACGCCCCTACCCCCATGAAGATGACGGGCGGCAGGAAACCGGTCTTAATCAGCATATAGTAGATGAAATTCATCAATCCCAAGTCGTGCGCAATCTCGTGAAGCGGCATCTCCCAGATGTTCTTCAATACCCCGTTCACCGCAACCATTCCGTTTTCATCAGCCTGAATCACTCCCATATCACCGCCGGGAAAGTTGGCAATGAGCACACCAAAAGCGATGGGCACCAACAGCAACGGTTCATAATGTTTCCTGATTCCCAAGTAGAGCAAGATGAAAGCAATGGCATACATCACGAGGAATGACGGATCGGCAATGATATTGCTGAAAGCCGTCATGTCATAGAGTTTTGCAAATATATCTTCCATCATCCAATCTTCATTAATACGTCATCTTCAGAAACAGAATCGCCCGAATTCAGGCAAATGGCAGTCACCGTCCCGTCAAAATCGGCACGGATGGCATTGTATGTCTTCATGGCCTCGATGTAGCAGAGCAAATCGCCCTTCTTCACCTTGTCGCCCACCTTCACGGGCGTTTCCTGCGCATTCTTCGTCAGGAAGAACTTGCCCTCAAGCGGTGCGGGCACATCCTGCCCTTCGCCTATATGGGAGGTAACTTTCTCGGTAGCCGAAGCAGGCAGGTCGATGTCGCCGTAAGCCACCGTCACACGATAGGCCTGCCCGTCCACCTGCACCGTGAGTGTCTTCGGCTTGGCATCATCCAGCGGAGACCTGTCGCGCTCGGCACGGCGTTTCTCCACATCCTCCAGAAAGTCCTCCTTCGCTTTTCCGCTCATGTAGGCCTCGTATTGCGCCGGGTGCATGGCATACTCAAAGAGTTCCTCATCGTCCTCGCCAAGCTCCCACTTGTTCTCTTTCATCAGCTTGCGATACTTATCGAGCGCATCGGGATAGTTATCCTGCGGGTTGCCTGTAAAGAACTTGCGCCCTTCACGGTCGGCCTTCTCAATAATCTCGGGAGCCAATTGCCCCGGCAACTTGCCGGCTTTGCCCAACAGCATGTCCCAGATGTCATCGGCAATCATTCCCCAACGTTCCTTGCCTTTTTCCATGGCTATGACATTCATCATGGCCAGATTCTTGACGTACTGGCTGAAAGGAGTCACCAATGGAGGATAACCCACGCGCGGCCACACATAAGCCACTTCATTGAACAGCTTGATAAGCAGTTCGTCCTGCTTCATGAACGGCAGGTTACGCTTCGCCTTGTATTTGTTGATGGATTCCAAGTTCGACTCCAAATCGGCCATCAAGCTGCCCATCATGCCGCCCGGAAGTCCGGGAGCTATCAGCAGCGAATTCATCAGGCGGTTGCGCGGGCTGATGTACAAGCCGAGAAAATCATCCATAAACTCCTGAATAAGTGCACGCACTTTCATGTATGCTTCCATATTGATTTCGGGCACTTGGAAGCCTGCATCCTTCAGCATGGCCTGCACACTGATGAGGTCGGCATGGCCCGTACCCCATGAGAGCGGCTCCATGCCAACGTCGATGTAGTCGCAACCGGCCTCGCACACTTCGAGGATGCTTGCCATATTGAAGCCCGGCCCGGCATGGCTGTGATATTGCACGGGGATGTCCTTTATCTGCTTGATGCCTGCCACAATCTTGCCCAACGACACCGGCCGGCCGATGCCTGCCATATCCTTGATGCAGATTTCATCGGCACCCGCTTCAATCAGGGTTTTCGCCATATCTACATAGTATTCCACCGTATGCACCGGAGAGAAAGTGATGCAGAGCGAACATTGCGAAATCATGCCGGCCTCATGGGCATAAGTGATGGACGGAATGATGTTGCGGGTATCATTCAACCCACAGAAGGTACGCGTGATGTCCGTACCCTGAGCTTTCTTTACCTTATAGAACAGTTGACGTACATCAGCAGGCACGGGACTCATGCGGAGTCCGTTCAACGCGCGATCCAGCATGTGCGTCTGTATGCCTGCCTCATGGAACGGCTTCGTCCACTCGCGCACAGCTTTATTCGGGTTCTCTCCAAACAGAAGATTTACTTGTTCAAAACCTCCGCCATTGGTCTCTACACGTGCAAAACAACCCATCTCAATGATGGCGGGAGCCACTTTCACCAGCTGGTCGACGCGGGGCACGTATTTTCCGGCACTTTGCCACATGTCCCTGAATACCAAACTGAACTTAATTTCTCTTTTCATGCTAAATGATTCAGTGTGTTTTATATTATAAGATCTTTATCATCGGATTTTCTCTACTTTGGCCACTTTTCCCTTGCCTTGCGTCACCACCGTGACGGCAGCACCGATGGCCGCCAGAATGTTTCCGGGAATGGGAGCAGCTCCGTCAGCCGTAGTCTTGACAGACTGCGCTTCTTCGGGTGCATATTTATTCACAAGTGCAATAAGCCCTTTCCCTAAGTATATAACAATCAACAGGATGGCAAAGACAGTAGCCATACCTATTACCATAAGCAGAAGTGCAATATTCAGGTTTTCCATATATAATAAATTATTAGTTATTCAGTTGTTTTTTATAAAAAAACGCTCGAAATTAGCGATAATCAGTGAAAGGAAGGCAGTAAAAAATAATAAAAGATGCTAAAAGAAAAGTTACTCCTATTTCGGAAAGAGAACAGACATGAGCTTTATTTTCCGATTTCTCTATGAATTGTCGCACATAGGAACTAAAAACAATCGTTTTATCAGCTCCTCATCCCATCATCCGATTGTATTTTTACTCAATTCAGCGTTTCCTCGCCGAACTTCCTTAACGAGCACGCAGTTCCCAAAAAGCCACCGCTGCCGCCGCAGCCACGTTCAGCGAATCGACTCCGTGCGACATGGGAATGCGTACCACGTAGTCGGCTTCGGCTATCCTCGCAGGCGGAAGCCCGTCGCCTTCGTTACCCACTACAATGGCCAGCCGCGATTGAGACGCCAAGATAGGATCGTCAATGGAAATGGATTTGTCTGTAAGAGCCATTGCAGCCGTGCGAAAGCCGAAATCTGCAAGAGTGCCGAGAGGACCGTCCATCCAAGTCCAAGGAACAAGGAAAACGGAACCCATCGACACTCTGACGACACGACGGTTGAAGGGATCGCAAGCGTTACGTGCAAGCAGCACGCCATCCATGCCGATAGCGGCTGCCGAGCGGAAGATGGCACCTATATTAGTGCTGTCCGTCACTCCGTCGATGACAACGATACGGCGGGCTTCGCCACAAACCTCCGCAAGGCCGGGCAGAGCAGGCCTGCGCATGGCACAAAGCACTCCTCGCGTCAAGACATATCCCGTGAGACGGGCAAGCAGTTCTCTTTCGCCGGTATAGACAGGCACATCGGCGCAACGTTCGATAATCGCGGCCGCATCACCATCGATATGTCTGCGCTCACATAAAAGGGAAACAGGTTCGTAGCCGGCATCCAAAGCCACTTTTATCACTTTGGGGCTTTCGGCAATGAACATTCCTTTGTCCGGCTCGATGCGGTTGCGCAGCTGGGCTTCGGTCAGAGTACTAAAAATTTCCACTCCCGGATGGGACAAAGATGATATTTCAACAATCGGCATATTTCACGTCTACAGAGTCGGTTTAAACTTTATACGGTCTCCTATCGATACTGTTTTAATGCGTCTTTTCATTCTTGTGGAGAGCCGGCTTCCTGTTTCTCACAGGTTTTCGACAGTTTTCATCAGCTGTTCGCCTAATCCGATGGTATATCCTTGCGATACAAAGACCACGCGATTGAACGTATCGGCAATAATGAATATAGGCAATGCCTCCTTGTGTTTCAGCTTCATGTTATTCACAATCTGTTCAGCTATGCCGTCGGTGTCGATGCCATAGCAGATGGTGGAGGGCAGGCCGGGGAAGGAAGCGGGAGCGAACTTTGCGGCTTTAGCCTCATCGGGGAAGAGAAGCACCATCGGGCGCCCCCACTTCTCCAACTTGTCCTTAAAGGCGGCAATGTCGCGCAACGCATGATTGGTGGGTTCTTGATTGACGCCCAAGATGCCTACAACGAAATAACCTCTTCCGCAAGCCTGCAACAGGCTTCGTTTATCTGTTCCGCCATCGCCGGAACGAGGAGTAAAGAGCGACTCGGAATTGAAGCTCCCGATGACCTGCACCTCATCCTTGCGCTCGCGCATCACCAGTTCAATCTCCGTCGTCTGCCCCGGAACAATACTGAAGAAAACAATGCGGGAAAGCACACCACCGCCGGCAAGGCGCGTGCCTGTCACCAACACATAGCTTCCGGCATCCAATGCCGTGCCGTTTTTCAAAAGGCCGGCCCATGTAGTGCCGCCTCCCATATCCGCATCGCCCTCATCATAAGAGAGTAATTGCAGACGCCCTTGCGAAGTCAGCTTGGAGAGCGTGAAATGGGAGTAATATTTCGGATCGTCCAATGAGGCGACAGAACGGTATCCGGCCACAAGACGGCCTTTTTGCAGCATTTGGCTTTCAGGTTGCACTTGGTCGAAATTCACATCCACAGCACCGTTTGCCGTCATCAGTTGCACTTTTCCGGTCACTTCGTCGATGCGGGCCGGTATCGCCATGCTGCGTGCCATCGAAACGAAGAATATATCGCGGCTGTGGGCATCTGCCACTCGAGCCTTCCACACGCCTTCAGGGGTGATGGGCGCTCCTCCCAGATTACACTCTTTCTCTATCCGGATATGCTCGACCACCCATGCCACCAGTTTCATCGGTTCAGCCTCATAAGCCTCGGCATCGGCTTTCGACACCATATTCTTGAAAAAAGTCTTATAAGGCGTAAGCATCTCATTGCTCACGCGCGGATTGCGTACGTACTTGCTGAAAAGGCTGTTATCCTTGCACATGGGAGAGAGCATGTGGTCTATCAGCACCTCTTTACGGACATCGCGAAGGTCTTTGGCCGAAATTTGCTGCAAGAGGTCGAAACCGCCACGCTTTGACTTTTCAGAACGCAACCGGGCCATGAAATCGGATATAATCCGATGATTGCCCCGGGAAGCAACCAACAAGCGGGAAGCAAGTTCTTCATCTAACTTGTAGCGTTTGGCAAACTCACGTGCCGTTTCATCGGTCATAAACGTTGATACATACGCATTTCGGATGGAATCTTCGCGAGCCATGCGGCGGTCGTTCTCAGCCCGTTGTTCGGGAGTCACCTCAGGCAAGTCGGCACTTTCGGGAGGCGGAACGATATCAAAGTCTACGGTATGGGCTTCGCCGGCCACCTTATCTATCTTCACCGTCAGTTCACTCTCCTTGCCGAAAGAAAGTTTGGCATAACCGAACTTTCCGTCTTTGGAAACCCACACCAGCATATCTCCCTTGCCTGCCGTCAGAAAGACTTTTCCTTTCTCATCGGTCTGCTTGCGGGCCACGGTATAAAACTCCGCATAATTATAGAGCTTGAATTCCACAGATGCGTCAGTCACCGGATTTCCCTGTTCGTCCTCCACCGTAACGGTAGCCTTAGCCGTCGGCGCATAATTTTCCACTACATTGATTTCGGTATAATTGGGTGTGACGGACATCACCTCTTCTGCCCCCTCGTAACGTCCGAATACTTTGGTGTGCATCAGCATGCCACGACTGGCGGGCGCATTGAACCAACCGAGATTCAGCACCGGTTCCGGTTCGCAAGCGCCGAGGAAGTACCATCGTCCGTCGGCCCATGCCTCTACCCAAGCATGGTTGTCGTCCGTATGCGCCCAACGGGGAGTGTAGACCTGACGGGCAGGAATGCCCACCGAACGCAGGGCGGCCACCAGCAAAGTGGACTCTTCGCCGCAACGCCCGTAGGCTGTTCGCACCGTAGCCAAAGGCGAACTGGTACGAGAATCGGAAGGGGTATAGACGGCCTTTTCGTGACACCAGTGATTTACTTCCAAAATGGCGTCATATAGGGAAAGAGATTTCACCCGGTTTTTCAGTTCTTCATAAAACACCACCCGTGCGCTGTCCAATTGCTCATTGTTCACCCGCACCGGAAGCACAAAATGGCGGAAAATGTCTTCAGGGATGGTCTTTCCCCAAGGCATCTCCTCTGCCGCCTTCCGAGAGGCACGTATATTCATCAGATGGAACTCGCCGGAATAGTCGGCTATGTCGGCCAAAGGCATGTAAGCATAAAGAAACTCCAAGGCTTCACGCTCATATGCAGGCAAATCCATATCGAACACGGCAAACAAATCGCCTTGCGGCAACATTGCCTTTTTCCGGCTGAAATCCTGTTCCACACGCTGACGATAAGCAGTATCGGTGATGAAAGAACGTCCGCCGCAAGCGGCCAGCAAGCACATCAGTACTAAAAGAAAAGAAAATCGTGTAATTCGCTTCATCATAATCTATTATTAAGGTTGGGTCACAAAAATAGTATAAATCAGGAATAAAATAAAATTTAAAGCCCGCTTATTCTCTTCAATGCAAATTAAAACAACCCTTTAAATAGAAGAATGAACAGCAGAGGAGGAAGCCATAAAAGCAGATTATCCCAAGAAATCCGAGCCTCATCCCACATTGAAAAATCACACCAAAAAGAGAGTATAAACAGACCTTGAAAAGCCAATAAAAAAAGAAAAGCCAAACAAGATCTTATATCGAGGCAAGCTAAGTAATATACTTAGGATACCTAAGTCCTATACTTAGGGTATCTAAGTCGTATACTTAGGTATACCCCCGTCAGAAGCTATTCTGACAAGGGGTATGCGGTCTTTCATTTTCATAGCCGGAAAGGATCTTTGAAAAAGTAAACGAATATTACATTGTCAACACCTCTACAACTGAATCATGGAGGCATGCTTCTATCTCAAATGTATCACCAAAGTCGTATCTGCCGAAAAGATGAAACTGCATTTGTCGTATGACGGGGGGCCCATAACACCCTCGACATCATTGCTGAAACCATACTTCTCCGTAGGAATGCCATAAGCTCCGGTATCCAGACTTCCGTTTCCATTTTCATCCTGAAAGAGAGAAACAGCATACGTCCCGACGGGTAGTCCCCGACAGGGAATAGAAAGTATTTTATCTTTCACATCTACCCTGAACGTCGCTATAGGCTTTTTCATAAACGCCTCCTCCGAATTGTAGATGGCTACATAGAGATGCCCCTCCGCCTTTTCAATGTCACGAACCTCAATGGTCAGGTTTTGGGCAAACAACAGTGTCACCGTGCCTTGAAACAGACACACTAAAAAAACAATCATTGCTTTCATTTTCTTCATTCTTTTAACGTTAATACTCGATAATATGTTTTACACTATCTGCTATCTTAAAAATTAGACACATCATAAGCCGCTTTCTTTCCCAAAGTGACATACACGCCCACATAGAAGAAATGGTCTGCCGATGCCAAAATCGCTTTACCGTTCACCTTGCCGAATTCGTTCTTCCTGCACAGAATATTGGTGACGGAAGCGTGTATAATGACTTTTTTATTTGCCAGAAAAGTCACACCCACATCCAGACTGTTGTAGGGCTTCACTTCATCATTCATCAACCCCGGCAATGCAGGGTTGTGATAAGGCCGCCCACTGCTGAAACGATTGGTAAGGCCTATGATGGAATGCAGTCGGGGCAAAGAATACTTCACAACCAATGCGGCATTGTGCCGGGTGGCATACTGAGGAGTGGTCAGTTCCCGATAAATCCGGTACTTACGCTTGACTATATTATAAGTATAGGATAAGCGGTATTCCAGACTCTTGAATGAAGCCCCGTCGCGAAAGAACAAGTCGACACCTTTGCTGTATCCGTAACCACCGGAGGTAAGATGCCCGACTTTTGCATCGACACCCGTTTCCTCCAATGCCAACCGGTCGTAATCCTTATAATAAAGCTCAGCTTTACAGAAACGGCCTCCATCCTCATACTGTGCACCCAGATTATACTGCATACACACTTCGGATAACAAATCCTTTCGGCGTATCAGATAACTGTTTTCGGGTAATTGCGTATAACGCCCGATGGTTCCGGACAATATCACATTACTTCCGTAATAGTTCACTGCCAAACGGGGCGAAAAGTTCATCTTCCGGTTCAACGACACATATTCCGTACGGAAAGAAAGTTCCGCTTTCCACTGTTCCCACGGATAATAAGTCGCAGAAAAGAACCCGGCGCAAACAACCGGACACAAGTGATTATTTTCTTTTATCTCCCCAAGCAGATATCTATTCTCATAACCACGAATATAACTCTCTACTCCCATATCTATCCGAAACACGGATGACAACCGTTTAGAAGCTTTTGCCTTCAAATGCAATTCCTGTTGGCGCTCCGACCAATTATCTCCCGAAACAACCGCACCATCGATCTTCCGATTATAATAAGAGTAGGCCATCCCTGCAAACCGACTCCATCCACCGGACGTATGCTTGCGATATGTAGCATTGACATAAACATTGTCCTCGCCCAGTGCAAACAAACTGCGGGTATCTCCCTCATAAACGGAGAAGTCCGTCCGGTCATATTGCGCATAGATTTTCAGGAGTCCGGCATCACGAGGAACATAGCGGAATTGGGTAGCTGCTGAAAACATACGGTATGGTTTCTCAAAATCTTTTCTGCCGGAATATATTTCATCATACAGGCCCAAGTTCTGATAATTCAAATCGACAGACAGAGACCCGCCGCGAAAAGTCTTTGTACCCCCTCCGCCTACACCAACCACAGAAGCATTCATTCCCACCTTGTCAACCCTGCTGTAATCTTTCGTTTCAAGTGGCAGGACAGCCGAAAGTGCCTCTCCATATTCTTGTGGAGCACCTCCCGAAGCAAGACTCACCCCACTGAACATAAAAGTGGAGTAGCGGCTACGGGCAGGAGTATTGATGCCGTTCGAAGTATAAGAATTCAGCACATGCATTCCATCTATAAAGGTCTGTGTTTCCCTACTGCTGCCCCCACGCACCAACAATTCTCCGGTTTCGCCCTGCACTTGAGTACCCGGCAGCGTCTGCAAGGCTTTATATAAATCTCCGTTCGCACCGCCCACAGTGACTAACTCCACAGGGTGGATATCGCTCCAACGGCTGTTGGCAACCGGCGTTTTCCTGCCTTTCACCACCACCTCTTCCAAAGCGACACTGTCTATATGAAATTTCAGACGCACCGTATCGGTCATATACTTCTGCGCAAATAAAGGATGTATCAGGAGCAGCCCGCTCAATACCAAAAAGAATGTTCTACTTCTCATTATTTTGCCATTTATCTCGTTTTCTGCCGCAAACATAAAGGAAGAATACAAGACAAAAAAATACCCGGGACAGACATCCCGGATATGTGACGACCAACAACCTCTTTGTGATGAACTGTATATTTCTGTGACGAACGACTACCTTTTTATACTGTTCTCAATCAGTGCTCTCACCTCTTTGGCATAAGCGCGCGAAACGGGAACTTCCTCTTCACACCCTTCAAGGTTCAACCTATACCCTTGTGAGTTTCCGTCTACTTTCACCACCATCCGCACATTCACAAGAAACGCCCTATGGCAACGTATGATGAAAGGACAAACAGCAACCGACTCCTCCGCCTGCTTCATGGTGGCACGCAACATCTTCTTGACAACCGTTCTTTCTCCATCCGGGCGATAAGCCACTTTCACATAGTTTCCCTCTGCCTCTGCATAAAGGAAATCTTCCGCCGCGACTTCCAATGAATCCTTGCTTCCTCCGGCGAAGGTCAATATTCCTCCGAAAGGAGTTTTTTCTGCCGGCCTGTTCTCCACGTCTTCTAAAGATATTTCTTTTGAAAGATGGAGATTTATTTCCGTAGCCTCCCTCAGGTTACGGGTCAGTTGCAGGTTTCTGTTCCACATCAGAAAAATGACGATAGGAAACGGGGACAGCAGCAATACCCACATTGAGCAAAGCAAAAACAAACTGATATTCAAAGCAACTCCAAACAGCCAAGAAGAGTATAACCAAATACCAACGGCAACCATAAAACAGGTGATTAAAATATTCAGCAGGTTTTTTCCTAAAGTCCATCTCTCTTCTCTATAATAGGCAGGAAACAGCAAGGGAAACAGATATACTGCCAAAGCCGATGCAAGCAAAGTGACCGCCCCATAGCCCAATAGTACAGGAAATTTATTATACTGCATTTCCGAGATTCCAAACGGTTGCAACAAATACAGTATCAGAAAAATAACAGCCGAAGGCAGCACCACTGCCTTCCAGCGTTGATACAATATCGGATAGGGGCTTTTCAGGAGTTCCGCCCATTTACTCATAAACATGATAGATATATAGTTACACAGATGCAAAGATATGTAATATATTTGTTATATACAGATTACAAATCACCGTATTCTAAAGATAACAAAGGGAAAAATTCTATTTTTTATGTTATAAAACATGTTTTATCAAAATAAAGTCGTATCTTTGCAACGTGAAAGAAAAAGAAGTAAAAACCCGCTTTCCGAAACGCGGAAAGCACAAAAGATGACAATTATGAAAAAGAATGCAAATGAAATTTTGATGTTACAGTACCAAATCAAGCGTTATCAAGCAATGGGAAACGGTACTATGTGCCAGACTCTGAATGGCAAACTGCAAAAGCTGCTCGCAAAGCAGCCTCACTTAACCATGTAAAAAACACTTTTAAAATAAAATGAGCGAAGGGCGGAAGACCGAAATGGTTCTCCGCCCTTCTTCTTTTATGACTTTGTGAATAAGCAATCAGGCTGCAACTATGTCTTTTCCGAAAGGCGTCAACGCCAATCCTGCCAATTTAAAATGCTGCATGCCGAAAGGAATGCCGACGATGGTGATACACAGCAACAAGCCGAATAGCAAATGCGAAAGGCTGATCCAGATGCCGCCCAAGAATATCCACACCACATTCATCAATACATAAAGACAACCGGCTGAACGCTCTCCGCTACGCACCTCCTTACCAAAAGGCCACAAAGTAAGGCTTGCCAGCTTCAAAGTCTGCATGCCGAAAGGAATACCAATAATGGTAATCATCATCAATAAACTGGCGACAAGGTATTCCACGGCAGTAATAATACCACCGAACACCAACCACAAAATATTCATTAAACAACCCATACCTTCATTCTCTTAATACATACTCAATGCAACAAATATAGAACATTCTTTATTCATAACCTGTATTTTCTCTCCGTGTCCCGACAACCCTCCTGATAAAAAACATTTCGGGCACTTGCCGGAAATCTTCCGACAGAGAGAACAGATAAAAGACCAAACCATTAAAACCTTCGGAAAACAATTAAAAAAAGAAACGGTTTTAATTCGGCCGACAAGCAGCAAATTGTCCCTCAGAATTGCCCGTCATTCTGCAACACAGAACTTTGAGCCAGATAATCCGGCGCTTCTGCAAAAATGTACATCACGCTCCCTCCCTTGATGGCATCAATAATAGGACGTGAAAGTTGCTGAGGTACAGCCGGACAACCGAAACTCCTTCCTAACCGGCCTCCCTTGCTCACCACCGACGGATTGGCATAGGCGGCTCCATGCATCACAATGGCACGCTCGCGGGCACGGTCGTTGATTCCTTTCTCCAAGCCATCCAGAACAAGTGAATAGCCATTCTTCCCCTGATAAGTGGTTCCGGTGAGATAAAAGCCCAACGAGCTTTTATAAGAGCCGTATTCGTTGGAGAAAGAAGTTGCGTATTTCTCACCGCTGTTCTTTCCGTGAGAAACAACCGAAGAAAAAAGCATCTTGCGCTCTTTCATATCGAAAACAAAAAGACGTTTGTCGGTCGAAGGACGGGAGAAGTCAATCAACGTCAATACATCCCTCTTCCGGTTTTCTATCTTATAATAACCCGCCACAGCTTGCCGAAAAGCCTTCCAATTCACAGTCCCTTCCAACTGCATGGAATGATACAGGTCGGCGCAAAAATCCGTGTCGCCCACACCTGCGGCGGAGGACATACCTTCCTCATTCTCCCATGATTTGCCATTCGTGGACAACACACAGGGGATAAACAAAAAGAGGAAAAATAAAGTAAACCGTCCCATAGAATTCCGCCAGAAAGATAATGGCGGCAAAGTTAGTTTTTTTCTTTCATACAGCTATCAAACAGACAGTTAAAAATCCGTGTGTTCTATTCGATGACTACTACCAAAGACTTTTCAACAGGCGCCCAGTCGAAGATAAACTTAGCGTGCGAAGTTGCGTTTCGGACGCACATGTGCGAACGAGGCGTTGTCCCCAAAGACTGGCTGTATTCAATCAGAGACGTACGCGGCACATTTACCGGCACTCCGTGTATATAAGCGCCATTGGTAAAGCGGCTGGCATAGGGCGCATAGCCTCCCGTGGCAGTAGAGCCGTCCTTTAGAAACACCATACGCGACTTCTTTTGCTGGAGCAGATACATTCCCAACGGCGTCTCTTGGGCATAAGGCGGAGCATAGCGTCCGGTAGTGGCCGGATTCATGCTGCGTATCTTCCACACACCACCGGAAATACGCTCCAAAGTGGTTATATTCTGATCGAGCCGATCTACAAAAATCACGTGATTAAAAAACGTACTGTCTTCCAACTGCTTCAGATAACGAGAGGGTGATAACCATTCTTCTTCAAATGTTACGGGATGTATCAGGCAGAAACTCCCTACCCTGCCTCTGAGATAGGCCAATGTCCCGTCTCGTCCATAACGTTCGGGCACAAGGGTATCGGCAGGCAGATACAAGGGGACGGACTGATAACGTTCCACGCCCAATGTATCGGACACGCGCCGATAGGCATCGCGCACAAACGTACGCACCAACGTAGCTTCTCCATTCAGGTTCTTATAGTTCTGCAACACCACCAACCTTGCCGTATCGAGCTGCATGTTCTCTATATAAGCAAGACAATTGCGAATCACATCCCATTTGAAAGAACGCACAGTATCTTTATAAGGATAAGTGTCATTCAAGGTATACTTATCGTACAATAAATCTTTAGTAAGGGATATGTCGGCTGCACTCAACCGCTTAGCAGGGAGAGGCAGCCCGACTAAAGGCGTATCCGAAGCTGCGGAATCCGTAAAAGCCGAACTCCGGCCTGCTTCCGTCGGCAAAGGCAATTCTTGCCGGTTATGACAGCCTGCAAGCAGAAAACAGCACAAGACAAACACACCGACAGAAAATGGAAATTGCTTCATAAAGACAAATTAAGGAACAAAGGTATAACATTTTTCAGATTAAATAACGACAAATCCCCGATTATTGTTACTTTTAAAGCAGCCCGCCCCATTTCTGCATCACCCATACAACCTACATACATGTTCTGTATCTGCACCGTACCAAGTCCGTATCAACTCCGCACCAACATAATTATAATACGGAGATGATACGAAGCAGGTACACATTCCTGACACGAAAATAAATCGGAGAACAAGACTATGAGATACCACAGATGTGGCAGAATATGGAACTTTGCAACCTGGTTGCATTCTTTTTCTATTATCTTTGCCCAGAAAAAGAAAAAAAATGGAGGAAACGATATGAGCTGCAATTGTTGCTGCACACACCACAAGCATGCAGTAGAGAACGAAAAAAAGAACAGTTGGTTGAAGGATTATTGGCGAATCGTCCTCTCTGCCTTGCTACTTTTGGGAGGCATTATCTTGAATTCGACAGGCTTTACTCTCTTTCAAGAAAGATATGCGGCATTCTGCTGGTATTTGCTGGCCTATCTGCCGGTAGGGCTACCCGTCCTGAAAGAGGCATGGGAGAATATTGTACGAAAGGATGTCTTCAGTGAATTTACCCTCATGTCCATAGCCACCGTAGGTGCTTTCTATATAGGAGAGTATCCTGAAGGAGTGACCGTAATGTTGTTCTATTCTTTGGGAGAGCTTTTTCAGGAGAAAGCGGTGGATAGAGCAAAGCGCAACATCGGCTCTCTGCTTGACGTACGTCCGGAAACGGCAACGATAATCAAGGATAATGAATCGGTGGTAGAGGCTCCTCAAACGGTAAAAGTCGGTGAGGTCATCGAAGTGAAAGCAGGAGAACGGGTTCCCCTGGACGGTGTGATGTTGGGCGAAGTGGCAGCCTTCAACACATCTGCCCTGACGGGAGAGAGCGTCCCCCGCAACATTCGGCAAGGTGAAGAAGTGCTTGCCGGAATGATTTCGACCGACAGAGTGGTAAGGATACGGGTGACAAAGACATTCGAGAAAAGTGCATTGTCGAGAATCTTGGAACTGGTGCAGGACGCTTCCGAACGAAAAGCGCCGGCCGAACTGTTCATCCGGAGGTTTGCCCGCATCTATACCCCCATCGTCACCGGATTGGCAGTGCTGATTATCCTGCTTCCTTACATCTACTCCTCGATAATTCCTGAATATCCATTCATCTTCAACGACTGGTTGTACAGAGCATTGGTATTTCTGGTCATCTCCTGTCCCTGTGCATTGGTGGTAAGCATTCCACTGGGATATTTCGGCGGCATAGGGGCTGCATCCCGCTTGGGAGTATTGTTTAAAGGAGGAAATTATCTGGATGCCATCACCCGAATCAACACAGTGATATTCGACAAGACGGGCACACTGACCAAAGGAATCTTCGAGGTGCAGTCCTGCGAAACTCAACCGGACATGTCGGAAGAGAAACTTATACGACTGGTTGCTTCTGTGGAACGCAACAGCACACACCCCATAGCCAAAGCGATTGCAAGTTATGCCGGACAGAGGGGCATAGAGCCGATGGCCGTGTCGGACATTACGGAAATCGCAGGTCATGGTTTGCAGACCTTCATGGACAATGACCGTATTCTGGTAGGAAACACCCGGCTGTTGGATAAATTTCAGGTGAAATATCCCGATAAACTTTCGTCCATCGCCGATACGGTTGTAGTTTGTGCCATCGGAACAACCTACGCCGGACACTTGCTATTGTCGGATACGCTGAAAGAAGATGCCTTCAAAGCCATTGAAGGACTAAAGGCATTGAATATCGACAACATCCAGATACTGTCGGGAGATAAGCAAGGGATTGTCTTTAACTTTGCCCGAAAGCTGGGGGTGGCACAAGCATACGGAGACTTGCTGCCCGACGGGAAAGTGAAACATGTCGAGGAGTTGCGTCGGGATGCAAGAAACAGGATAGCTTTCGTGGGCGATGGCATCAATGACACTCCCGTCCTTGCCCTCAGCCATGTGGGCATTGCCATGGGCGGTTTGGGCAGTGACGCCGCCATAGAAACCGCCGATGTCGTGATTCAGACAGACCATCCGTCCAAGGTAGCCACCGCCATCCATGCCGGCAGACAGACGCGTCGGATAATCTGGCAAAACATCTCTCTGGCATTCGGTGTGAAGCTGCTTGTACTAATCCTCGGCGCCGGCGGTATGGCCACCCTTTGGGAAGCTGTCTTTGCAGATGTGGGAGTTGCCCTCATCGCGATAATCAACGCCACACGCATACAGAAACTGATAAAATAGAAGTTGCAGAAATGATGATAGAAGAACAGAAATGCTTAGACCTTTTGGCCAAAAGGGAAATATCGCCTACCGCCATAAGGCTTTTAGTTCTGCAAGCCATGCTGCGAGCAGACCGTTCCGTATCATTGCTCGACTTGGAAAACATGTTGGATACCGTCGACAAATCCACCATTTTCCGTACCATCATGTTGTTTCTCTCTCACCATCTGATACATAGCATCGACGACGGAACGGGCTCATTCAAATATGCGGTATGCAACAGCAGCTACTCTTGCGGAGTGGACGACCTGCACACACATTTCCATTGCGAGAAGTGCAACAAGACTTTCTGCTTCACCAACATTCCTACTCCGGTAGTCAACCTGCCTGAAGGTTTTACACTAAACGGCATCAACTATGTGCTGAAAGGGCTTTGTCCGGAATGTGCGGCAACGGCAACAGAAAACAAAGGCTTTCATAAATAACGCGATATAACTTAACCTTAGTTCGGGACAAGAAGCAGGTCGACAGCCTCACCCAAAGGCTTGTATTTTAAGATTACAGTTCGTTGGCTATCAGATATTTACTACTGCCTTATCAGACACTTGCATCTGTCACGACAAAGGATTGTAGCTGTCAAAACAGGGGGAGGGAGGTCAGCCTGAAAGGCTCTCTTCTGTCTGACCTCTGTAAACCGGTGCATTCAAGAAATATCTGACCGACAGGATGCAGCCCCCCTCACCTTCAGCAAAAGAAACCGCCTGCCCCGAACCCGGGTTATCCCAAAGTTTGAAATAAAGAACTCTCTCCTCCGAACAGGAAGTTTTCTCATGGGAGTTTTCCTTTTTTCTCCCGTAGAGAAGGAGTTATCTTACCATACGCAGGCCGTCTTTTCCTCTTACATCAAACTAAGATTACTTACAAACAGGGTGTCTGCCATTGAACGGCCGTTACACCCTGTTCATAATCAGAAGAATTTAGAATTCTGCTCAACGTCAAGAACAAAAGCATGAACCGGAAAAGGGTTCTGCGCCTCTCCATTGCAAGTTTCAACAACACGGATTACGCTTCGGGCAACTTCTTCGGAAGCAAAACTGAAAAACAGAATGGAATTGACTTTCGCTTCTGCCGCCGTGCCAAACCAATTCAATGCTACACGCTCTTTTTTCCGTTTATATCCGGTAATATCCATCAGGCTGAAACGGCTCACCCCGGCTTCATAGAGTAGTTTGGTCACTTGCTCCTGATACTCGGTTATACTTAATATCACAATCAGTTTCATACTTATTTCACTTTATTTTTCAACATCTTAAAGTACAGCAAAGGCACCACTACCAGCGTGAGTACCGTCGAAGTGATGGTTCCGCCCATAAGCGAGATGGCAAGCCCCTGAAAAATAGGGTCGAACAGCATTACGATAGCTCCCAGCACCACACCTCCGGCTGTCAGGATAATCGGAGTGGTGCGTACGGCTCCGGCCTCGATTACGGCTTGTTTCAATGGTATCCCTATTTTGAGACGGATATCGATGAAGTCTATCAGCAATACCGAGTTACGCACCATGATGCCGGCCAAGGCAATAAAGCCAATCATGGACGGCGCACTGAAATAAGCCCCCATAATCCAATGCCCCAATACAATGCCTATCAATGACAGCGGTATGGCAGCCAACTGTACAAACGGAGTGAGAAAACTTTGAAACCACCCTACGATGAGCATATAAATAATGACAAGAACAAAAAGAAATGCCAAACCTAAATCACGAAATACCTCGTAGGTTATTTTCCATTCGCCATCCCACTTGAGCGAGAAGTTGTCTTCCAACTCCGGTTGCATACTATATTCCTCCTGAAGCGTATAGCCTGCCGGAAGTTCAACCTTAGTCAACTCTTTCGATACGTCCATCATGGCATATACCGGACTTTCCAACTCGCCCGCCACCTCGGCAAGCACGTACACCACCCGCCTCTGGTTTTTACGGTAGATGTTTTTAGGCTTTTCGCTTTCGGTCACGGTCACCAAGTGGCCTATCGGTGTAGACATTCCATGAGGATTGACCACATTCACACTCATCACCTCGTCAATATTCGATCGCTGCTCTTCGGGCAGCTGAAGCACAATACCCACCTGATTGACCGTAGAGGGCTGATGAAGTACCCCCACAGGCATGCCCGACAATGCCGCACGCACATTCTGTACCACTTGCCCACTCGGAATGCCCAGCTTCATGGCTTTATCCTTATCCACTTCAAACCGATATTCGGTCTGGTTGCTTTCCACACTCCAATCCACATCCACTACATTTTCGGTTTCAGCCAGAAGTCCCTTTACCTGTTCGGCAATCTCAATCTGCTTTGTATAGTCATTTCCGTATATCTCGGCCACAATGGTGGACATGACCGGAGGTCCCGGAGGTACTTCAACCACTTTCACGTTGGCGCCATGTCTTTTACCAATCTCTTGTAAACCGGCACGCATCGACTTGGCGATGTCATGGCTTTGTTCGCTACGTTCGCCCTTGTCAACCAGATTCACCTGAATGTCAGCCACATTGTCTCCACTACGCATGTCGTAATGGCGAACCAATCCATTGAAGCTGATGGGAGCCGATGTGCCTGCATAAATCTGATAGTTGGTCACCAGTTTGTGCCGACTAATGTAGGCACCCAATTCCTGCGCCACGGCAGCAGTGCGTTCCAGCGTTGTCCCCTCCGGCATATCAACCACCACTTGAAACTCGCTTTTGTTATCGAAAGGCAACATCTTGACGGGAACCGATTTGGTATAAAACAAGACAAGCGACCCAAACAGCACAACCGTCAGCCCGATCATAAAAACCCAGCGCTTCTTGCGGCTGTCAAGAAAAGGAGTGGTAATGGCTGAATAAACCTTATAGATGCGTGTCTGCCGCACCTCTGCGCCCTCATCTTCAACAGTACTGTCATCATCTGCACCCCTTTCATTTTTCCCTTTATACCTGAGGAAAAGGAAACCGAAATAGGGTGTGAGCGTAAGTGCCAGCAGAAGTGAGAAAATCATGGCAATGGACGAGCCTATCGGCATCGGGCTCATATAAGGCCCCATCATGCCCGACACGAATGCCATGGGCAATACTGCGGCTATGACGGTCAGCGTAGCCAATATCGTAGGGTTTCCCACCTCGTTAATGGCATGAAGAGCAGCCTGCATCGGCGGCAATTTCCTCATTTTAAAGTGGCGATACATGTTTTCGGCTATGATAATCGAGTCGTCCGTCACGATACCTGTCACAAAAACAAGAGCGAACAGCGTTATCCGGTTCAACGTATAACCCAGAAAATAGTATGCAAACAACGTCAGAGCAAAAGTGATGGGCACCGATAGGAATACGACCAAGCCACCCCTCCATCCCATGGCCAGCATCACAAACAGTGTAACGATGACAATGGCAATCGTGAGGTGCCAAAGCAATTCGGAAACCTTGTGCGAGGCAGTAAGGCCATAGTTGCGGGTCACCTCTACATTCAAATCGTCCGTAATAAGGTCTTTCTTCAGATGCTCCACTTTATTTATAATGACATCTGCCAGCTTCATTGCATCCGCACCTTTCTTCTTAGAGATAGAAACGGTTACGGCATCATATTCGTCGGGATGTTCGTTCTGTTTTTTCGGACTGGCGGCACCATAACCAAAGGAGACATAGGTATCGGGCAATTTCGGCCCGTCATTCACTGTCGCAATCTGATAGAGATAGACGGGGTGGCCGTCCTTGGTTCCCACAATGGCATTCTTTACTTCTTCCACATTGGCGAAGAAATTGCCGGTCTGCACAGAATAAACGGCATCACCGGTCACCATATTGCCGCTTTGCATGTGGGCATTATTGGCTTCCAGCGAACGGGAAATCATGCTGAAATCCACTCTGCTTTCCGCCATCTTGTCCTTATCAAGCCAAACGTTCACTTGGCGGCTTTGCCCACCCGATATATTGACCTGCGCCACATCCGGTATTTTCTTGATTTCATTGGATACCACCTCGGCTATCTGCCTGATTTGATAACCACCCATCCGGTCGCTCCACAACGTGAATGACAGAACCGGAACGTCATCTATCGAACGCGTCTTGACCAGCGGCACGGTGACACCCTGCGGCATCCGGTCAAGGTTCTTCATCAGTTCATTGTACAGCTTCACTAACGAGCGCTCCACATCCTCACCCACATAGAATTGCACCGTAAGCATGGCCATGCCGTTCATTGAAGTGGAATAGACATCTTCCACCCCTTTTATATTCGAAAGGAGTTTCTCAACCGGCTGCACCACGGCAGTTTCCATCTCCTCCGGACTTGCTCCGGGATAGCCTATCATTATATCGGCCATAGGCACTTCAATCTGAGGCTCTTCTTCGCGCGGAATGGAGTAGATGCTGAATAGTCCGAGCAGCACAAAAGCAATCATCAGCAGGAGGCTCAGCTTGGACTTGATAAAAACCCTTGCTATTCTTCCCGATATTCCTTGTTCCATAGTTGTTCGTTTTATTTTTGTACACTGATTTTCTTTCCATTATATAACTTGCCTTCGGCATGGCGGATAATTCTGTCGTCCGCCTTCAGTCCGGATAAAACCTCCACTTGCCCGCCAATCTCTTTGCCAAGCCTCACCCAGCGAAGCAGGGCATAGTTATCGGCAGTAGCCACATATACACCGGTCAACTGGTCGCGCATTATAATGGAAGAAGCGTCTATCCAAACGTTTTTCGTGCTTTCCCTGCCCGTTTCTCCAAGGATGTAAATGCCGGCATACATACCGGCACGAAGGTTTTCTTTCTCCCCGGGAGCAATTGCAATCTTCATGGCATACTGTCCGCCACTGAGTGCAGAAGACGGACTGATTTCACTAACTTTCCCATCCAGACGTTTGCCAAGCGATTTAATATCCACTTTGACGGGATTGCCCACTTTTATGTAGGACACATGGTTTTCGGGCACTGAAGCTTTAATCTCCAGTTCACCCGATTGTTCCATGCCCAATAGAGGCATGCCCGGAGCGGCAGTACTTCCCTCGTCAATCATCCGTTGTGTGACTATGCCGGAGAAAGGCGCACGGATATCGGTATAAGCCAGCATGGCATTTACTTCGTTGCGCGCCTGACGCGCCATTTGCAATTTGGCATTGACAGAGGTTTGATTCAACTCCATGTTTTCAAACTCTTTCAGTGAGACACTCTTCCGTTCGTACAAGGCTTTGTAGCGTTCATAGTCTCGATCCGCATTTTTTGAGGCAGCTTCAGCCTCGGCCACCATAGCCTCAGCCTGTGCTTTTTTTGCTTTCAGGTCATCACTATTGATTACAAGCAACAATTGCCCTTGCCTTACTGCGTCTCCCTGCTTCACGTATACTTTATCAACAAACCCCATAACCCGGGTACTTATCATGGCTGTTTGCTTGGCCGACACCATTCCGCTTACAAAAAAGCCATCTTCATGCGAAGCGGTCGGCAAATAGGTTTCTACTGCAACAACAGTTTCTTCTGCTCTTTCATCGGTAGTCGATGAGCAAGCGGATAATGCAGCAATAAGTATAATCTCTGAAAAAAATATTTTTATAAATGTTGTCATAGTGATTTCTATCTTACTTATTTGACGGATGTCAGTAACTCTTGATAATAATAAGTGACATTATAACTCATCACAGCCTGAGCCAGCGAGAGCTTCTGCTGAGAAAATTGAGCCTGTGAAGCAAGCAAATCCGTTGTACTGGCCAAGCCTTCTTTATAACGGTTGTTCATTATGCGCAAAGCCTCATCTGCTTGCTCCACACTGGCCTGATGTTTCCTGATTTCCTGTTTCAGGTCTTGCAAATCCCGTGCAGTCTTATTCACCTCCATACGGCTTTTGTCCTTGTATTCCTCCAAATCCAGTTTCAGCTTATCCCGCCGGAGTATATCCGAACGCAACTTACTTGCATTTCTGTTTCCCGAAAAGATGGTCCAAGTCAGACTGACACCTGCCAGATAAGAATTATTATCAAATCCGAAAAACTTGGTATCGTTAAACTGATAACTGCCGAAAGCATTGATTTTAGGAAGGAACTTCATTACGGATGATTTCACCATGGCATTGGAGGCATCCACGGCCCTCTGCATGGCAAGCACATCCGACCTCATCGGCGAAAATGAAGCAGCAATCCCGGTTTCCTCCTTCAACACCAACGAATCCGTCAGAAAAACATTGCCGCCTTCCACTTGTTCCATGCCGAGCAACAGTTTCAACCCGTCAGAAGCATTGGATATACTGCTTTCCGCTTTGGAAAGCGCACTTTCTATGGTGTTCACTTGTACTTGGGCATTCAGCACATCCGACTTCTGAACCAGACCCTGCTCATAGAAGTTTTGCACAGACCGAAGAATCTGCTCCACGTCCGATAAGGTTGCCCTTAACACCGCCCGTGCTTGATAAGCAAATTGCAGCCGGGTATATGCTTTCTGCACTTCGAATTTTATATAGTCTACGGTATATTGCGCTTTATGCTTATATACGTCCTTCTGTATTTTTGCTCCCTGACGGGCATATATCATATCCGGATTGAATAAAGGCATTTGCACATCGACGCTTGCTCCATAATTCCGTGTAATGCCCGGATGATTCAATTTTGCCGGATCAAAGTCCTGCGCCGTCACCCTCTCTTGCTGAAGCAAGAAACCAAAGGCGTTCAACGGGTTATTTGTCACTACCGCTTGGTAGCCCGTCGACAACTGGGGCAGAAAAAGGGCGTCAGTCTGATGGAAATCAGCATTAGCCATTCTATGCTCCAACTCAGCCATCCGGATATTTTTATTGTTCTGCACCGCCATCAGCAAAGCATCGTCAACCGACAGGTAGGTGTCCCGCTGGGCTTTTAGCGGCAAAACAACAGCCAAGAAGCATAGTCCCACTATCAAAAACATATTCCTACGATTCATATGCTACAAACTTGTAATTATTCCGTTACTATCCCTTTAAGTTCTTGCCAGCTTCACCCCCAAGCAACACCTCTTCGATGGCACGTTTAAAGTCAGCCTTCGACATGGCTCCCATAGCCATTTGAGGACTCTCGTTCATCGGGATGAACAAAAGCGAAGGAATAGAACGAATGCCGAAAGCCGCCGATAATTCAGGCTCTTCTTCCGTGTTTATCTTATAAATGTAAATAGAATCGCCATATTCGGCAGCAAGCTCTTCCAGAATAGGAGCCACCATCTTACAAGGGCCGCACCAGTCCGCATAGAAGTCTACAATAGCAGGTTTATCACCCAAATATTTCCACTCGGAGGGATTTGTCTCATAATCCGCCACTCTTCTCAAAAACTCACCTTTTGTCAATTGAATTGTTTTCATCTTATCCTTATTTTTTATATTATTCATTTTCAGTTTCTATAATCACTCATTTTTCATCTCCGATTTCCAGATTGATAAGGCTTTATCACATCTCCATAAACACGCTTCCGACTATTTGCAGTGGGGCAGCCGCTTCCTCCGCAAGTGAGGTTCAGGGCAGCTTGCAACAGAAATGCCACGGCCGGTAGAAGAAACACGTAATCGGCCGAATACAAGGCATAAAAGCCAATGCCGATGCCGGCAACCAATCGTACAAGACGTATGGCGTCCCAGCTTTTCAGACTACGACTCATCTTTCGGTGCTTTTTGAAAAGAGTTAAACGCCAATCCTCCCAACAAACCACCCCACATACTACTATAAACAGGCGATGATGTGATCGGACAACTTCCGGTAGAACAGCCTACAAATCTCCAATAGAGATAACCTGCCAATACTCCCAGCAAAATGCCAAGCAGGGTGGGTCGATACTTTTTCCACATTTTTTCCATTCCAGTACAATTTTAACCGATTTATATTCCAATAAAACTATTTTCCATAAGAAAACAAACAAGGAACGCAAATGTTTTCCACAAGAACATATTTTTATAAGAAAACAAATATTCATAGGGAATAAAACATTGGCTTAAATCTGTCGGCAAGCTTTTAAGTATTCATTTTGAGATTGTTTTTTCTGTTTACAGCAGAAGCATTGTGGGTCGTGCAGTAAATAAAAAGCAGAAGAGAAGCCAAACGTGAACCGGAAGAAGAGGCAACCCACAAATAAGGATTATTTACCATAAAAACACCACTTTTCTCTAAAAAATGCCGAAGGTAGATATCCCCTGCCAGAACACCTTCTGGCGAGGGGGTAGATCAGTATACGACTGATGTAGGATCAGTATACGACTGAAGCTACATCAGTATACGACTGATGTACCCTCAGTACGGAACTTACCTCACCTCCTCTTTAAACTCCGCTTTTCAAACAAGCAATTTGGTAAGTTTTTTCAATATAAAACAGATATCGAAAGCAAAGCGGGACAATCCACGCTCAAAGTTTTATCCCGAAATGAGAGTCTGTTTAAATAAAGTTTTCGTATCTTTGCACCGAAGAAAGCGGGATAGTCCCGTTTCTTCCACATTTTTGTTTTCCTGTAAGTAACAAAGTTAAGGGGTTGACTGGATTTGACAGCGGGCAGAAATGGTAAGTAAGCATGCAGTGCGTCGTTGATTTGCACTTAAATCTCAGTCTTCAAAATTTTATCTGGCGAAACTAATTACGCTCTTGCTGCTTAATCGAATCATAGTAGATTAGCTTAATCCCGGCACAAGGTGCCGGGACGAGACATCACTCGGAAGCTGTTGCTCCGAAGCATTCCGGTTCAGTGGTGCAGTCACATCGGGGATAGTTCGTGCCAGCCTCGTGGCGCGAATGAAAATTTAGAGGATAAGGCTGCGATTGATGGCTTTGGTTCTGTCGCAGCACGAAAACTCAGGCAAAGATAAGCATGTAGAAAGCTTATGATTTCCTCGTTTGGACGAGGGTTCGATTCCCTCCAGCTCCACAAATGAAATGAAGGTGTGTTAAAGGACAACTTTAAGATTGGCTTTCAAGCACGGATTTTACGGATTCACGGACAACATCAAAGTTCGTGTCCCTCGTAAAATCCGTGCTTGTATCATATATGATGCAAATCTCTTTCACTGCCTTATCTTTTTCTTATATTGTGTCGGCGTCTCTCCCGTATATTGTTTGAAAGCAGTACTGAAATAAGAAGAGGTGGTGAAGCCCACTTTCTCGGCAATGTCGGAAAATATCATGTCAGTAGAGTGGATTAACAGTATAGCCCTTTCCATCCGGAATTTATTAATATACTCATTGGCGCTCATGTCTGTCAGCACTTTCAGTTTATTGTAGAGAGAAGCGCGACTCATTCCCATCTCCTTACAGATAAAAGAAATATCCAGTTCAGAATTACCCAAGTTTTCTTCGATGAACCTATTCAACCGGAACAAGAAATTCTCGTCGGCTTGACTGAACGTAGCCTCCTCGGGCACAGGCAAAGAGCCGATACTCATATAACGTTTGCGAATGGCATCACGGGCCTTCAGACGGTTGTGTATCAATTCTATCAGCGTATCTACCTCGAAAGGCTTCATCAAGTATGCATCAGCACCATTTTTATAGCCGTCTTTCTGGCTTTGCTCATCGTGGCGGGCAGTAAGCAATATGACCGGAATGTGACTGACATCAACATTCTTCTTGATCTCCATACAAAGTTGATAGCCGTTCATGCGTGGCATCATCACATCGCTCACAATGACGTCGGGCACATGTGTCTTCATTAATTGCAGGGCCTCTACACCATCAGCAGCCGTAATGACCTGTTTGAAAAACTCTTTCAGTGATTTCTTCAAGAAGTCTGTCATGTCCGGATGGTCATCTACCACCAAAACGCTGTATGCTGAAAGTTCAAAGTCATCCGTTTTAAGAGGCAATATGTTTTCCTCCTCTTCCACCAATTCATTTAGATAGGCACCCGGCTGACAGACTATTTCCTCTGCATCCAATCTCATCGGCAAACGGAAGTAAAAGGTGGCACCTTCACCGTAGTTGCTACGTACGCCTAATATACCTCCGTGTTGCTCTATCAATATTTTGGAGTAGGAAAGACCGATGCCGGTTCCGGATTGTTCGTTGCTGCCTTGATAGAAACGAGTGAAAAGTTTCTCCATATCCACCTGCTGCAATCCGCAACCTTGGTCGGAAACGGAAACTTGTACGTCATTGCTCTCTGCCAGAAGTTGGGAGGCAACGGTTATTGTGGAGTTCTGCGGGCTGTGCTTCAAAGCATTAACAAGCAGATTGCTCAAAACAATCTCGCATTTATCCTTATCAAAATACACTGTTTCTATTTGCGGGTCAAGATTGTAAACAAAGCGCACCTGCTCCGCTTCACCTTCGCTGACAAAATCTTGCGACACTTGCTCTATCCATTTATTCAGAATACAAGGGCGAACATGCAACCGACTCTCACCCACTTCCATCTTGCGCAAGTCAAGCACCATATTTATCAAAGCCTTCATACGTTGCGACTGTCGGTATATGGCACGTAAAGGCAAATATTGCTCGTCTTCAGCCGACAATGACTTCAACATGCGCTTCAACGGAGCATATATCAGTGTCAACGGCGTACGCAGTTCATGACTGATATTGATAAGAAAACGCACCTTCTCCTCATACACCTGCTGTTCGTGTTCCTTCATAGACCACTTCAGCTTGCGCTCTTTATTCTTCAGCACTCTTCGGATTGACACTATGATGGAGAGAACAACCAAGAAAAGTCCTCCGCCTACCGCCCACCATGTCCGATACCACGGTGGTAGCACAGTCACTTCCAATATCTGGCGGTCAGGCATCCAACTGCCGTCTTTAGTTGTACACGAGGCCATGATCTTATAATTTCCCGGATGAAGCGCACGCATCACCAACTCTGTGCTGTACGACTCCATGTAGTTGTTGTCCAAGCCTTCAATGCGATAGCGGTATAACTTTTGGCGGAAAATATCCTCTTCCTTACTCATTATCTGTATGGTGATGTTGCTGTTGAAAGGTACGGTAAGTACTTCTTGCTTCTTCTCCAGCCGGCTATTGGTGGATTGACCGTTAAGAAGAATATCAGATAGTTGTAGTTCAGGAAGGGTGCTCACTTCCGGATTCCACCCTTTGCTGATGTGAAGTAACCCCTTTACACCTCCTATATAAATATCGTTATTGTCCGTTACTATTTTAGGACGTGGCAAGTATTCGTTGGGAATGGCTCCATCCGATTCACCAAAAAGGATAAAACGGTTCTCTGCTTGTAAATAAGCGAAAAGTCTGTTTTCCGCCCCTATCCATACTTCTCCTTTCGGGCCGCACATCACTAAAGATACAGCCCCGAAGAGGCTGGTCTGTGTTGTTTCCAATCTTCCGGCATGAGATACGTAGCAACTCAACCCTAAATTGCTGCCAATCCAAAAGTTGCCTTGAAAGTCACGATCCACAGAGTTGATTTGCATCTCGCTACTGCAGGTAAACAGAACTTTCAGAGATTGTGTCTTATGATTCAACGCATAAATACGCTTATTATCGAACAGGAATGTCTGCTCTCCATCATCTGTAACAGATTGTAAGGTACCCCAGTTGATAAGTTGTTTTTCTTCTTCCGCAGCAATGGAAAAAGTCTTCTTCTTGAGATCGTAAATATATACATGATCACTCAATATAAGTATCGTATGGGGAGTGTTGCGATAGAGATAAACAGAATAGCCGTGTTTGGACAAGGTCATGGTCGTCTTCTCGTCAATGACACCGAACGGAGTCTTAGTGCCTGTATGCGTATCGAATACAAATAGTCCCTCAGCAAAGATGGAAAGCAACAATTTGCCCGGCCCAAACTCACAAATAGATGTAATTTTATCTCTACCCGTAGTGGGATAGTACGTAAACAACTCGGTCCGGGGATTATAACTGTTCATGCCCCCACCGTCCGTACCTATCCATATCCGGTCAGGAGATTCCTTATGAATACTCAATACAATACTGTGGCTCAAACCTAAGCGATTGCCTTGCTGCACATCCGTGTAAGTCTTCATGGAGACAGGACGAATGCCGATCAGTCCGTTATAGACGCCGCCTACCCAGATGTTGTGGTAATAGTCGCAGTGCAAGCTGTTGATGGAATTCGTGGGCAGTGAGTACAGCTTATCGCCGGTACTGTGTTCCAGATAAGTAAAACGGTTACTCTTCGGTTCTAATATATTGATACCTCCTCCATCGGTCCCTATCCAGATCTGTCCTTGACGTTCGGTGATGCAGATGACAATATTACTTTTGATGGCTGAATTTCGGGTGGTATAGGAAGCAATCTCTTTGCCGCTAACAGAGAAACAGCGCAATCCCTGATTATAGGGTGCTATCCAAATGCGCTGTTCAGAGTCAATAAACATATCCGTAATTTCCTTCTCCGGCCCGAAAGGAGAGTTGACGAGTGTTCCGTTTTGCATATTTATGGCACAAATCCCATTCCAACGGCTACAACAGAGCAAAGTACCGGGAGCGATTGCCGCAATCCGAGCAATTTCAAAATCTTCTTCTAACTTCAACTCATAGCGTTTTTTCAACCGGTTCGTTTTCTTATCATAGATATAAACTATGTTTTTACCACCAAACAACAATTCGTCTTTCCACAGACAGACAGAATAGGCCACGCAAGGCTCTCCTTGTTCATCTGTCAGTGTGGTGAAATTATTATAACGGTAATTATAGAGAGCCACTCCCATATCCGTCAATATCCATAAGTTATGATGCCGGTCTTCTATTATCTGATAGATGTGATTGCCTGGCAATGAAGTAATGTCGTTCCTCCGGTTGATATACCGCTTCTGGTCATGTCCGTCGAAGCGCCCCAAGCCAGCCTTGGTTCCGGTCCATATAAATCCCCGTGTATCGGCAAAAATGCAAGTAAGAGTAGTGGGCAAACCGGCATCCAGTGTTATCTGCTTATAAAAATAGTGTTCGGCACCGAAAGAGAAAAAACGGAACAGGCAGAAGAACAGAAACACTACCGGCCGGGGAAACAGTCCCAATGTTTTCATGATAAATAGATTAAAAGTTTCGTTTCAACAACGCAAAGATAGTGTTTCATTCAGAATAACTGCATGCCACTTCCGGCTATTTTTACGTGGGCAGAGAGAATAGAACCGGATAATCCGGTTTTCAAAACCGTTCCAACCTCTCTTCAAAATCGTCTTTTAAAGCCTTTAAACGACTGTTTTAGTCATTTTTTAAAATAAAATAGATGATTTCAAAACTTACCCTCTACCTACCTGCCATATATTTGCGACGCTCTTCGGAATGTTTCCGCATAGCTGGGAGCAACACAGAACCAACAGATGTTCTTTTTATCTTTCAACAGACAAAATATTAACATCATATCATTTGTTTAACTTTAATTTTCTCATTATGAAAAAAGAAGAAAAAAGAAGATTACTTCGGACAATTCCATTTGCCATGGGATTGCTAATGCTCGGAGGAAATACATTTGCCGCTCCGTCCTCTGTCCCGACAGAGTATTCTATCATGCAACAAGTCACGCAAGTCACCGGTGTGGTGACAGATACAAGCGGAGAGCCGCTGATTGGTGTGAATGTGGTACAGAAAGGTAATACCGGCAATGGAACGATCACTGACGTGGACGGTAAATTTATGCTCAACGTACCGGCAAATGCCACTTTGGTTTTCTCTTATATCGGTTATAAGACGCTGGAAGTAGCTGTAAACGGACAACGAATAGTAAACACCAAACTTCAGGAAGACAGCGAAACATTGGACGAAGTAGTGGTTATCGGTTACGGTGTGGTGCGTAAAGCCGACTTGGCCGGATCGGTAGCCGTAATGGACAACAAGGCATTCAAAGATCAGCCCATCACGCAAGTGAGTGATGCGCTTCAAGGACGCGTGGCCGGTGTCAACGTAGTGAGCGATGGTATTCCCGGCGGCTCGGCTAAAATACGCGTACGCGGATCGAATTCTATCAATAAGAGCAACGATCCGCTCTACGTGGTAGACGGCATGGTAAGAGAATCCGGTCTTGAAGGAATAAATCCTGAAGACATTCAGAGCATGCAGATATTGAAAGATGCATCTTCTACCGCCATCTATGGTTCGCGTGGCGCCAACGGTGTAGTCATCATCACCACCAAAAGTGGTGTGAAGGGTGAAAGTGTAATCACATTCGACGCTTCCGTAGGTGTTTCCAATGCCACCAACCTGCCCGACCTAATGGATACTAAAAGCTATGCGCAAGCATTGGTTAAATATGCCGGCATCAGCGAAAGCGACCTGACCGACTACCTGAACGGAAAAAATCCCGGCATCGACTGGAAAGACGAAATCTTCCGCACAGGTATCACCCAAAACTACAAACTCGTTCTTTCAAAAGGCTCGGAAAGCATACAGAGCTATTTCTCAGCCAACTACATGAAACAGGAAGGCACTATCGACAAAAGTGACTACGAACGCTATTCAGCCAAAGCGAACTTCAAGGCCTCCATGGCCAAATGGCTTGACATCACAGTAGACATCAATGCTTCTCACGCCATTGGAAAAGGTATAGGCGAATTAGCCATGGGGGGCTATAACCCTCTGTGGATTGCTTTCAACTCATCCCCCACAATGAACATGTTCAGCGAAAACGGAAACTACGCATGGGATCCCTACGGCACCATTCAGGAGAATGCCCGTGGTGTTATTGCCGGCAATCAAAGCGAACGCCGTCGCGATGTATTCAGTGGTCATGTGGATTTCCGCTTCAACCTGCTCAAAGGGCTGACCTTCACCACCAGTAACGGTGTGGACTACTACAATAACACTAACTATGGCTTTTCACCACTCATCACAACCGGCAAAAGCAATGGTATGAGTAACAGCAATAACCAACGCATGTTGCTTCAATCATCAAACAACCTGACTTGGATACACGATTGGAATGCTAAACACTTTCTCACCGTGACCGGTGTATGGGAGGCTACTAAAAGCAATACACGTGCCATGGGTATCAGTGGTAGTAACCTACAAGCAGAAGGTGTAGGCTGGTGGGACGTACGAAATGCAAAAACCCGTGATGCTTCCAACTCTTATTCCGATTGGGCATTACTCTCGGGGGTAGGCCGTATCATCTACAACTATGATAACCGCTACATGCTGACCGGTACATTCCGTGCCGATGGTTCCAGCCGTTTCACGAACCACAAATGGGGATATTTCCCTTCATTAGCAGTAGCATGGACAGCTTCAAATGAAGCTTTCATGGAAAAATACCGCAACACAGTGAGTAACCTGAAACTACGCGCCAGCTACGGTATCATCGGTAATCAAGACATTACCCCCTATTCCACATTGGCACTGTTGAGTAGCACCTCTACTTACTTCGGTACATCCAGTGCCGTGACCGGCTATTGGTCCAACTCCTTAGCTACTCCTGACATCAAATGGGAAAAGACCAAGCAATTCGACTTCGGTATCGACTTAGGCCTATTCAACAACCGCATTGACTTAAGCCTTGATTTCTTCAGTAAGAAAACGTCCGATGCACTGCTCTACACCAACTTAGCAGGCTACTTAGGAGGAACAAGTTATCTGATTAATGCCGGAGAAGTTTCCAACAAAGGATTTGATGTTTCAATCACTGCCAATATCGTTCAAAACAAGAATTGGAGTTGGTCTACCACCCTCAATGGTACTTATCTTAAAAACAAGGTTGAAAAACTGACGGCTCAGCAACCCATTATCTACGGAGCCTCTTTCCAGTCTATCGTAACCGAAAGCAGCATCATCAAGGAGGGTGAAGCCATAGGCACACTCTATGGCTACCGCTGGGCAGGTATTGACAGCGATGGATATGACACATATTACACAGCCGACGGAAACACCACCCGCAACCCGTCTACAAACGACCGCGCCGTGCTTGGTAAAGCCACGCCCGACTTCACTTTGGGATGGAACAACTCCGTTCGTTACAAAAACTGGTCGCTGAACGCCTTCTTCAATTCCTCTTTCGGAGCACAACGCCTGAACGCACTGCGTTTTGCCATGAACTCCATGATTGGTAACTCCCGCATGTTCACCGATGCCGACTACATCGAGCAGATTGGCAAAACTATGCCCAATCCATCTGTAGCGAATAACCAGTACTTGGGTAACTCTACCAAATGGGTGGAAAACGCAGACTACTTCCGCTGTGAAAACGTGACGCTATCTTACGACTTGCCGAGAAATATCACTAAGTTTGCCGACCTACGTCTCAGCTTCAGCGTGCAGAACCTCTTCACCTTATCAGGATATAAAGGTTCAAATCCGGCAGGTTTCTCTTTCTCAAGTGGCGAAGGCGACCGTTCCAATGGAATCGACACCGGTACATATCCCACTCCGCGAACATTTACATTTGGTGTACGTATGAACTTCTAAATTACAACAGAACATTATGAAAAAAAGAATATTATCAGGATGCATTCTTGCAGCATCCATATTGGTGACAACTTCTTGTAGCGACTTTCTGACCGAAAACCCACAAGGAAAGCTCACCCCCGAGAACTTCTTCTCCAACCAAGCCGAATTGGACATGAGTGTCTATGCCTTGTATGCTAAGGTACAAGCATTTCAGTGCAATTCTAACCCGATGATTGTACAGTGTCAGGGAGACGATGTGACCTCTACCACAGGGTCGAACAAAGCCGCCTATCTATCGGCCGACTCATTCGAGGCCCCTTCTGACGTGAAAGGATTAAGAGATTGTTGGAATCGCCTCTATACCATTATTCAGGCAGCCAATCTTATAGTGGACAATGCCGCCAATGCAAAGACAAACCAAGAGGAAATAAATATAGCATTGGGACAAGCCCATTATTGGCGCGCTTTCTCTTATTTCAGCTTGGTACGCGTATTCGGGGCGCTTCCCATCAACCTGCACAACACGCCGGACAATAACACTACTCCTCTCACCACTGTCGAAGATGTGTACGCCCTGATACTGAAAGACCTCGCCACGGCCGAAAAATGCAATCTGCCCGCAAAATATACGGCTACCAACCGTTCCATCAACGGGCAGAATATTTATGTTTCAGACCAAACAGTGAAAGCCACTCAGGCTGCCGTGTATATGGCCATGGCCGGCTATCCACTGAACAAGACCGAACTTTATGCCACGGCTGCCACCAAAGCAAAAGAGGTAATAGACGGTGTGAACAGCGGTAAATATCCGCACGGATTACTCGCAGACTATGCCGATGTATACTCTTACGGCAACAACCAACATTTCGAGACACTGCTCGGAATTGATTACAACAGTATCCCCGGAGGCTGGAGCGAAGGAGATTCACAACTCTCTTCTTGTCATCAATCAGGAAAACTATGGAGTGGTTGGGGCGACTTTCTGGCCGAACGTCGCTATTGGAAAAACTTCCCCGATGGACCGCGCAAAGACGCCACATACTCTAAGCAGATTTTGCTGAATAACAAAGTTCCGGTAGACTGGTGGGCCACTACCGACGGCGAAGCATACAACGGAAAGAATGCCGCTGCTCCCGACTTCCGTCCGATGTTCGTAGCTTTCTCGGTAAACAAAGATGCCTCCGGCGCACCTGTTGCAGCTCCATTTGACTACACCAAGCCAGTCTGGGGTGGCATGTGTATCAACAAACGTCATCACTTGATTCGTTATTCCGAGGTTCTTCTTTGGTATGCCGAGTCTGCCGCACGCTCAGGAAGTGATTTGACTGCCGCCAAAGCAGCTTTGAAACAAGTACGTCAACGCGCATACAGCGACCAGGCAGCAGTTACGGCAGTAGATGCAATGGATGCAAAACAGCTGGCCGAAGCCGCATACGAAGAGCATGGTTATGAAGTGGCAGGCTATGTGTTGGGAATGGTTACCCGCCGTGCCGATGAATTCCGTATGAACCGGCTGCAAGAGAACCACGCCTACCGTTCGGGAGCACAAAGTGATGTTCTTGTACCGGCCGGCACACTCACCAATAGTGTGGATGCAGATGGTAAACCATTCACTTATACGTTGAAAGCCGATGTGGTTGTAAAAGAGGAAATGGCCGTAAGTACTCCCTGGAGAAACGAGGCTTCCATCTATCACAACTATCCACCCACGGAAGTGGAAAAGAATCCCAACCTGAAGCGTTGACATATATTATTTGTGGAAAAAAGAAAGGAAAAAGAGCAACTTAAATTCCTTGACCAATAGGTATTAACTCAACACTCTCCGGCCGGATAAGGAATCCCCCGAATTCCCGTGTCCGGCCTTTTTCCCTATAACATCTCACCTTTACATAAAACAAAAATCCCCCACTCTTATCATGAATTTAAAAAAGAATATAATATCATCGTGTACCATAGGCCTACTTATGCTTGCTATCTCGTGCGAGAGTAATCCGGGCACTTCAAAAACTTACAACGAAGGCATTAGTATCATTCCAATGCCACAATCTCTAACAGAGCAAAAAGGGCTCTTCACTCTGACTGACCGAACTTCCATTGGTGCCCTTACTCCCGAAAGCCGGGCAGTAGCCCGGTATTTTGCCGATAAAATGAAGCTATCAACGGGATACGACATTACCGTGGAGGATAAAGGCAGAATCATGTTGAAAATCGATGCAGACGCCACAATAGGAAACGAAGGTTATCGTCTGGATGTCACTCCTGACGCTGTGATGGTGACCGCAAACACTCCACAAGGCTTGTTCTACGGCATGCAAAGTTTCATGCAACTACTTCCGGCAGAGATAGAAAGCAAGGAAAAAGTAAAGAACATAGCTTGGACAGCTCCCTCCGTAACTATCACCGACACACCACGTTTCGGCTATCGAGGCATACATGTAGATCCCTGCCGACACTTTATGACGGTAGCGGAAATGAAAAAACTGATAGACGTATCTGCCATGTTCAAGATCAACCGCCTCCATTGGCATCTTACAGAAGATCAAGGTTGGCGCATTGAAATCAAAAAATACCCCAAACTGACGGAAATAGGGGGAAAACGTATAGAAGGAGAAGGCACGGAATACGGTCCTTTCTTTTATACACAGGATGAAGTAAAAGATATCGTACAATATGCCGAGAAACGTTTCATCACCATCATCCCCGAACTGGAAATTCCCGGACATGAGTTGGCTGCCATTGCAGCCTATCCGGAGTTATCTTGCAAAGGAGAACCTATCACTCCACGCATCATTTGGGGAGTGGAAGACATCGTGATGTGTCCGGGCAAGGAAAGCGTATTCGCCTTTCTGGAGGACGTGATTGACGAAATGGTGGCCCTGTTTCCGAGTGTCTACTTCCACATCGGTGGCGATGAATGCCCCAAAAGCAGTTGGGAAACATGCCCGCTGTGCCAAAAGCGTATCAAGGAAGAAGGCCTGAAAGCAAATGCCCATCACACAGCCGAAGACCTGTTGCAGACCTATGTAGTGACACGTATAGAAAAATATCTGGCTCAATATGGAAAAAAAATCATAGGGTGGGATGAGATATTGGAAGGAACTCCTGCCCCCAGCGCCACCATCATGTCATGGAGGGGCGAAAAAGGGGGAATAGAAGCTGCCCTGAAAGGGCATGATGCCATCATGACTCCCGGCTCCAACGGATTGTATCTCGACTTTTATCAAGGGGACCCCAAAATTGAACCTGTAGCCATAGGCGGATATTCATCGCTGGAAAAAGTATACAACTACAATCCTGTGCCGGATACGCTGACAACTATTGGTAAAGGCCATCACATCATTGGTACGCAAGCAAACGTATGGAGCGAATATCTGTACACCAACGACCTGCGGGAATATCAGACTTTCCCCAGATGCATAGCTTTGAGTGAAACTGCATGGACACAACAAGCACGCAAGGACTACAAAGACTTTGAACGCAGACTGAACAATGCCCTCGTTCGTTTGGACGCACACGACATCAACTATCACATTCCCCTGCCCGAACAGCCCGGCGGCTCGTGTGACCGCGTGGCTTTCACGGACGAGAGTACAACATTAGAATTCACCAACACTCGCTCATACGACATGGTTTATACCACAGATGGGACCGAACCAACAGCCCGATCAGCCCGTTATGAAAGTCCCATCAGCTTCAGTACAAACGGAACACTGAAAATCGCCACTTTACTGCCTTCGGGCAAGTTGAGTAGAGTGCGCACTATCCTCATTGAGAAACAGACACCGATGCCTGCCATCAGAGCCGAAAATCTAAAACAAGGACTGACTGTCGAAATGACTTACGGCTACTATCTCAATATAAATGAACTGAATGCTTCCGCTAAAACTCCCGATGTCATAAAAGAAATAAAGCAACTCAACGAATTGACTTCCCAAGAGAAGTATGACGAGTCGATGCGCAGTGTCAAGCAATATGCTGCCGTGGGCACCGGTTTCCTGAAAATTCCCGCCGATGGGGTCTATTTCCTTTCGTCCGACTTAGAAGAAGTCTGGTTAGACGATAAGCTACTAATAAACAATAGTGGTGAAGTTAAACGCCATTCTCGTAAAGACACCTCTATTGCTTTAGCCAAAGGTCTTCATAAACTAAAAACCGTATTTCTGGGACATATTATTGGCGGATGGCCTTCCAACTGGAACGATGGAAGCATAAAGCTTCGCCGAAGCGATGAGGCTGAGTTCAAACCGGTAACAGGAAATATGCTGTGGCATTAAGCAATATATGGCAGTACAATGTATGCATATAGAAAGCTTCTTGAATCCATAGAATAAAATCGTCTGCTGTAAACAGCAAACTTGTTCGAAGCTTGGATAATTCTCTGTTCGTGCCGTGCGTTTTTGTATCCGCACGGCGCGGACAGATATCCGCAACGTGCGAACGTATAACCGCGCACTGCGAACAAAGATTCAAGCATAAAAAGTGAAGAGAGTTTCGTAAGTTGAAATACCGCACATTTGCATTTGTCACTTTAAATGCCTAATATTGCGTGCTTATCGGTCATTACACAGACCGATGGGATATTTTCCTCATTTTTTTAACAGCTTCTGCATGAAAACATTTCTTTTTTGTATGCTCGGATTAAGCATCGCTGCTTGTACGCCAAAGAAGGCAAGCAATAATCAGGACGAACTCGCCATGCTGGTAGGAACTTATACCAATGGAACAAGCAAAGGTATTTATACCTTTCGCTTCAACCAAGAAACGGGTATGGCCACTCCTCTCGACTCCATAGAGTTAGCCAACCCCTCCTACCTCACTCCATCCGAAGATGGGAAGCTGGTCTATGCCGTAAGCGAAATGAACGATAGCACAGCCTCCCTCAACACCCTCTCTTTCGATAAAGAAACGGGAAGCATGCGCCTGCTAAACACGGAACTCACGCTGGGAGGTGATCCCTGTTATGTGGCTACAAATGGAAGCAAGGTAGTGACAGCCAACTATAGTGGTGGAAACATGTCCGTATTCTCCTTACGTAAAGATGGAACAGCGACACCTATAGACACACTCTTTGAAGGTACCGCCACAGGTCCCGATACCATACGCCAAAACACCCCACACATCCATTGTGCTGTCTTCTCGCCGGATGGAAAATATATCTTTGCCACCGACTTCAGCTCCGATCGCATCCTGCGTTTTGTTCTGCATCCCAATGCGGCCACTCCTCATCCCTCAATGGAAACAACTGACATTGAAGCTGACTCCGGCCCACGTCATCTGACTTTCAGCCCCGACGGTAAATATGCTTATCTCATCACCGAGTTGTCAGGCAAAGTCATAGCCTTCAGCTACGACGATGGCCGTCTTAATCAGATACAAACCATCACCGCCGATACATTGGCCGCCCGCGGAAGCGCAGACATACACCTCAGTCCGGACGGCAAATATCTCTATGCCAGCAATCGCCTGAAGGGAGACGGCATTGCCATATTCTCCGTTAATCCCCAAAATGGGAACTTAGCCAAAGTCGGGTATCAGCAAACAGGCATCCACCCACGTAACTTTAACATCACTCCTAATGGAAAGTTTCTGCTCGTTGCCTGCCGTGACAGCAATATCATTCAAGTGTTTCAACGTGACGAGCACACCGGGTTGCTGAGCGACATCCACCGGGATATCATATTGGACAAACCCGTATGCATACAATTCACCAATTCAGTTAATAATCCCTAAACCACGTCCGGACAACGATATCTTGATTAACTTTGTTCTCAAACAAGGTTTATCCAAACGAACATATGCATTTATGAAGAAAAATATATTGATATTATCTGCCCTGCTACTGACCACTACTTCCATGGCTCAAACAGAAGTTACAACCGGTGTAATGCGTGGAAAAGATTACGGAGTGACCTATCTGTTGCCCAAAACGGAAATAGAAATTGTATTACAAACCACCAAACACAGCTATACTCCTGGAGAGTTTTGCAGATATGCCGACCGCTACCTCCGTCTCAACAACGTATCTGCCGAACCGGAAACATATTGGACATTGGACAAAGTGGAAAGCCGTGTAATCGGCCTACCGGACAAGGACAACGTGTATTTCGTCAAGATGAAAGACAAAACCGTGGCTCCTCTCATGGAGCTCACAGAAGACGGTATTGTCCGCTCCATCAACATTCCTTTCAGCGGCCGACAAAATACCAAGACACCTGAAGCGACAACCTCCGAAAGCAGCATTGACCCACGTAGTTTCCTGACGGAAGAAATTCTGATGTCAAATTCCACAGCCAAAATGGCCGAATTGGTAGCCAAAGAGATTTACAGCATACGCGAGAGCAAAAATGCCCTGTTGCGTGGCGAAGCAGACAACATGCCAAAGGACGGTGCCCAACTCAAACTCATGCTTGATAACCTGAATCAGCAAGAACGTGCCATGACAGAGATGTTCTCAGGTAAAGTGGAAAAGGAGTCCAAAACGTTTGTTATCCGCCTAACGCCCGAAGAAATGCAAAACGTAGTTGCTTTCCGCTTTTCCAAGAAGTTGGGCGTAGTAGCCGACACCGATTTAGCCGGTGAACCGTATTACCTCACGATTGCCGACCTCAAAACACCGGATATCTCTGCAACCGAAGAAAGCAAAAAAAAGGTAGATGGCATAGCCTACAACCTCCCCGGAAAAGCACAGCTAACCCTTGTTTACAACAATAAAAAGCTGCTTGACGAGTCACTTCCTGTTACCCAATTCGGCACAGTAGAGTATCTTGCACCCGTATTGTTCAATAAAAATTCAACGATCAAAGTGCTGTTCGACACAGCAACAGGGGGACTAATAAAAGTAGATAGGGAGTAATTCAGGACTTGACTGTTAATCGGATAAAACCGTCCTTACGCAACTGCATCACATAGGCAGTGACACGCGTAGCATAGTTGCTTTCATCTTTAAAATGTCCGGCAAGCAGGGAAACAATTTCACTTACAGAGTGCTTTCCATCTATCAGTTGCCAGACGGCTGTTCCATGCTCTTCGAGTGTCACACGAATATTGGGCGACATACCTTTCGACAACAAGAATCGACACACCCATCTGTATTTAAACCGAGGATAGGTGAGCACAGCACACTCACCTTCCCACTCGGTCATTATATGTTCGCAGCGCACCGGAACAGCATCTAACAGACTAATCTTTCCTTGAGGCGCTCTATATTCATCTGCCACAGGTTTATTCTTTAATATTAGGCTCTTCCAATCCAAGGCCCTTCTTTCTATCTACCACTTTCAGAACAAAACCCAGCACCAAAGCGGCAACACCCAAACATGCCAACATCACCAACGGAACTGTATAATCATACGACACAGCTGCTTCTTCAGGCGTAATCAGTCCATTCTTCAAATCCTCCACCAACTGCGGATTGGTTTTGTCAAGCACCTTACCTATCAACAATGGGAAAAGCCACAAACCAATATTCTGAATCCAGAAAATCAATGCATACGCACTCCCTATAATCTTAGCATCAACCAGCTTGGGCACACTGGGCCACAAGGAAGCCGGCACCAGCGAGAAACTGGCTCCAAGTACAAGAATCGTAAGATAAGCTATGAATATGCCGCCCACTGCATTGTCCTTGAACAACGGTAGTACAAACGCAAAGGTCAGATGGCATAAAATCAGCAATACAGAGCCTATCACGAGCATGGAAGCAGCCTTACCTTTATGGTCTACGTAATTACCCAATATCGGTGTGATGCCGACAGCCAACAAAGGAAATACGGCAAACACCGTTTCAGCACTCTGACGCATATAGCCCATGTAGCAGAACAACACCAATGCCACACCTGCCACCACCAGCAGGCCATACTTCATGTTGGCCTTCTTGGAGAAATTACTTGCAAAAGCCGCCGCTGCCACCACCAGCATGATGCCATACTGAATAATAGTTACAGTATTGGTAGCCCAAAAAGATTCAGGAGAAACCTCCGTGAATACCAAATTACATTGCAACATGTTCACCGCATATTTCTGGAAAGGGAAAATGGCAGAATAATAAAGCACACACAAAAGAGCCACCACCCAAAAGCCTCCGCTGGAAAGAATCTTTCCAAGATCACTGATTTTAAACGGGTCATCCTTTTCTTCCGCCTCGCCGGTCTGCTCATCGAGCTTCTTGTCCATAAAGAAATAGACAATAAACATGATGAGTGCAATGAACAGCAAGACAACACCGAATGCCACTGAGCGCGATACATCTATCACTCCACCCAACTTGGCAAACATAGGAGAGAATATCATACAGGTGGCCACACCCAAACGGGCAAGCGCCATCTCCGAACCCATGGCAAGCGCCATTTCGCGCCCTTTAAACCATTTTACAATACCGCGTGAAACAGTGATTCCGGCCATTTCCACACCGCAGCCGAAAATCATGAAACCCACTGCGGCAAACTTGGCCGATGCAGGCATACCCTTATAGAAAGGCGAGATTCCCAACTCATCAAAACCGGGAATATAATTCAGATTGTTATTAAACCAAGCTTCAAGTCCGCTTCCCTGAAAAGCCTCAGTCACGGCATACCAGTTGATAGTAGCGCCAACCAGCATCACCACTCCCGAAAGCAATGCCGTAAAACGCACCCCCATCTTATCGAGGATAATACCGGCAAAAATAAGAAAAAAGACAAATACATTGAGGAAAGTTTCAGACCCTTGCATCGTACCGAATGCGGTAGAATCCCATCCGCGAGTAGATTGCATCAAGTCCTTGATGGGTGATAAGATGTCCATAAAGATGTATGAACAAAACATGGCGAAAGCCAAAAACAATAATACCATCCAGCGCATTCCTGCAGAATCGCGCAATGTCTGATGAATTTTGTCCGTAGTAGTCATTTTTCTTGTATTGCTATAAAGTTAATAATTAAAAGCTCCGGATTACCCCTCTTTATAAAAGAGGGCGCGAATTACACGGCATTCACGAACTTATTTCTCTATCCGTGCTGTCCTGTGCAATCCGCGTCCCGCAAAAAGAGAGTGCACCGTTCAGACACACCCTCTTATATAAAGAATGTAAAATTCCTATTATCAGTTAGCCGCAGAATCGGTTTCAGCAGCAGGAGTTTCCGCTTGCGGAGCTGCCGTACCCACGGGCATATTATAAGGATTTGTTTTCTCTTCTTGCTGTGCCTGTTCCATAATAACATCGCCACCTTTACCGGAAGAAGAAGGTATTGTGTATGCAGATACAATACTGAAAACTACCATTGCGCCTGCTAATGCCCAAGTTGCCTTTTCCAGAAAGTCGGTAGTTTTGCGCACACCCATAATCTGATTGGATGATGAGAAGCCTGATGCCAGACCACCTCCTTTAGAGTTTTGAATCAACACAATGAAACACATCAAAACCGATGCTATCAGCATAAAGATAATTAATAATAAGTACATTTTGTTATTTCGATTTAGCGTTAATAATCAATTTTTCCAAAAATCTGATTTGGTCTGCAAAGTAAGCATTTTTTTTTGGATAATTCAAACTTAATTTTTTAATAATTTCGAGTGCTTTGTCATATCTCTGCTGTTTGATATAGATTTTAGCCAAGGTTTCTGTAAAACAGCTGTCATCCAGTTCGTCTGTTACAGGAGTCGTTTTCCTCTTCTCCTCTTCATCCTCTTCATCAAAAAAATCCCCATTTTCACCCGAAGCCACTCCTACATCACCCGCTGTCTCTTCATCGCCCTGAGAAAGGGATTGCACCTCAAGCAGAGGTATAGTTTCCGACTCACTCTTACGAATAAAGCCATCTATCAGTTCATGCCCGCGTAAAGGAGGTACTTCAATCTCTTTTTCCAAATGTTCTTCAGAGGATTCGTCCTCCTCAATCAGGTAAGCAGTATAGTCCATGGCATAATCCAACTCAGAACTCTGAGAGTGCTCTTCGGGGATAGTGGCCAGGAAAGCATCGATCAAAGAAAGAGTACGATCCACGCTCGGTTCTGTCTCCAGCTCCTCGGAAAAGACAGAAGAGATCTTGCCAGGTTTCAAAGAAAAACGTTCACCCTCTATGAGATAGAACAACGCACGCCGGTCTGCCACATACAATACAGACTTGCGTAATTCTGTCCCAAAGCTGATGTCATGTAGCAAATAAAGATTTTTCAGATACAGCAAACGGAGTGACTGGAAATAAGGATAACGGGCTACCAATGTGCGAAGTTCGTACAAAGTGTCCTTGTTTAATGTATCAGGATGCTCAATCCATTTTTGTAAATGAGTAAAGGTCATCATTCTACCAATTAGCTACAGTCGCATTGAAGATTTGTTCCGTAATATCTTTCACCATCACAGCAATCAACTGATCCTGCACCTCTGTGAGTAATCGCGAAGAATCGTATGTCTGAAAAGCCGAAAACTGTTGCTCGAAGTCTTCTTCATGATTTGTATTATTGACATAACGCACATTGACCGTCAGCGTCACTTTCACCTTCGATGAGTAGCCACTGGCATCCACAGCTTCATTGTATTGGTTATAACCCACTATTTCGCCGTCTATATCAAGATCACCGCCGGAGTTGACCAGTTTCAAACGAGTCTGCTGTATAAACATGTCTTTCATTTTCTGGTTAAACTCCGTAGCCAAAGGTGCATATACATATTCTGCCCGATTCTGAAAATCGGCAATGGAAATCGATTTCACCTTTGTATAATCGATGGAGCTAATGGGCGCAAGACCAAACTTCATCTGACAGGAATTTACCAGTAACAACAAGCTTATCAACAATGCGGCAGACGCCATTTTCTTAATCCAATCCATACTCTTTTATCTTTCTGTATAAGGTCCGCTCGGAAATATTCAAGTCCTGAGCTGCACTTTTACGCTTCCCACGGTGCCTTTCAAGCGCCTTGCGTATCATTTCTTTCTCCACTTCATCCAACGAAAGCGTCTCTTCCACATACTCTTCCGTGTCCAGAATGTCGTCATCTATCGAAGTCATGGGTTTCACCGAGGGATGTATGATAGTAGGCACAACGGATGCTACCGGAGGAACCACAGCCGAAGGAGCCGACGTATAGTAAGCAGAAGCGACGGAGTTAGGCATCGTTCCACGTTCGGCCATGATATCATGCACCAACTTCTTCAATTCGGTCACATCCTGACGCATATCAAACAGCACCTGATAAAGAATTTCCCTCTCACTGCCAAAGCCCTTGTTCTCTCTCACTCCGAACAAAGCAGGCAGACGTTGTATATTGTTTTGCTCGGGCAGATAGCCTTTCAAGATGGCTGCATTGATTTCACGATTGGTTTCAATGATCGAGATTTGCTCGGTAATATTCTTTAACTGACGCACATTTCCTGGCCACGGATATGCCAGTAACATCTGCTTACCATCTTCCGTCAACTGAATGGCAGGCATACGATACTTCTCCGCAAAATCCGAAGCAAACTTGCGGAAGAGCAGTACTACATCTTCGCCACGCTCGCGCAACGGTGGAACTTGAACAGGAACTGTATTCAAACGATAATATAAATCTTCACGAAAACGCCCTTCGGCAATGGCTTGTACCAGGTTCACATTGGTAGCGGCAACTATCCGCACATCCGTTTTCTCCACTTTAGAGGATCCTACCTTAATGAACTCTCCACTCTCGAGCACACGCAACAAACGAGCTTGAGTAGGCAAAGGCAATTCTCCTACTTCGTCAAGGAATATCGTCCCGCCGTTGGCCTCTCCGAAATACCCCTTCCTCTCTCCAATGGCACCGGTAAAAGCACCCTTCTCATGCCCGAACAGTTCGGAGTCAATCGTTCCTTCCGGAATGGCACCACAGTTCACAGCAATGTATTGCCCATGCTTACGCCGGCTGTATTGATGGATAATCTGCGGAAAACTTTCCTTTCCCACTCCACTCTCTCCAGTAATCAATACAGACAAGTCGGTAGGCGCCACTTGGATGGCGATGTCGATGGCACGCATCAGCACTTCGTTATTGCCAATGATACCAAAACGTAATTTCACTTGTTGTATCTCTGCTTTCGTCATTCTATAAATCCTCTTCTACACTATCGAGCTTCAGTTTGTCACTGTCATCACGTTTCTCGTAATATTGCTTGCGCAACGGATTGGCACGCATCGCACTCTCACGTACACGGTTGCGAAATACATCTATCGCCACATAGATGGCCTGTCGGAATGAATCTTCTGAGGCAAGCCCTTTTCCGGCAATATCATACGCCGTGCCATGAGCCGGCGAAGTGCGCACCACCGGCAATCCCGCCGTATAATTCACCCCTTCGTCCATAGCCAATGCCTTGAATGGAGCCAATCCCTGATCGTGATACATTGCCAAAATGCCATCGAAATGAGTATAATTATCCGAGCCCATGAATCCGTCTGCCGGATAAGGCCCATAACAAAGCACACCCTGAGCAGCCATCTCACGAATGGCGGGAATTATCACTTCCTGCTCCTCAGTTCCCAACAAACCATTATCTCCTGCATGCGGATTAAGCGACAGGACAGCGATACGAGGTGCGTCAAGGGCAAAATCACGCTTCAAGGAGTGATTGAAAATCCTCAGTTTCTCCTCTATCAACTCCTTCGTGATAGTCGCAGCAATCTCTTTCACCGGCAGATGTCCGGTCGCCAATGCGATTCTGAAATCATCTTTCATCAAAATCATCAGCGCCTTTTCACCATTTCCCAGTTTTTGTTCGATGTATTCCGTATGTCCGGGAAAAGCGAACTCCTCCGACTGAATGGTATGTTTATTGATAGGAGCAGTGACAAGCACGTCTATCAAGCCCTTTTCATATTCCTCGATGGCTTTTTCCAATGCTCCCAGCGCAGCCTTACCGGCTTCGGGGTCGGGTTTGGAAAACTCCACCTTCACCTCATCATCGGTACAGTTCACTACACTCAACCGATTATGAATGGCTTCGGATGCAGAGTTGACTATGCTGAAGTTAGTGGGCAAATCCAATGATTTACGATGGTAGGCTGCCACCTTGGGTGAACCGTAGATAATGGGAGTACACAACTCCAACATGGCAGGTTCTGCAAAAGTCTTCAAAATAACCTCATACCCCACTCCGTTGATGTCGCCCTGCGTAATGCCGACTCTTATTTTGTTATCTTCCATTTTATTACTTATTGTTTATTGTATCTTTCGAAACCGTGTTGAGTTGAATAGCCATTCCTTCCTGCTTGCTACCGGGCAACTTCAGCGTATAGAGTGAAGCTTCCATCTGACGAACTAAATTCCGTTTCAGTTTATCAGGTGAGTAGATAAAGATCTCCGACACAATGATGCGCTGATTGACTTTATCCAAGCGTGTATGAGAGACATAAGGGCCACCCATGAAATCACCTTTCACACGCCATAAGCCACGAGCTTCCAGCGCATATTCACCCTGCACGCTGATGGGACGCACATCGGTCATCAAGGAATCCGTCATCATATACATTCCTTCTCTGGCACCCGGGATATTGGCTTTCATCACAGAATCGCGTTTGTGCACAAAATACTCCTTGGTAAACGTGTCTTTATCTGTATAAGGATAAGAATAAATTACGAAGTTCCGGTCACCGGTAGCTGCATTCGTTCCTGCCCAGAAGAAGCCCTCACCCTGCTTGGTAGAGGTCAGTTCGCCGGAAACCCACACATCGCAATCGAACATGCTTTTCACCTTTGTAGAGATATAGTCACTATGTTTATCCTCCAAGACCGAAATCTGCCGGTTCATTTCCGCATGGGTAAAGAAGTCGATGATGACCTGACTGTTCTCTTTCACGAATTGGGCAAACGACGGTTCATCAGGCGCCTGAATAGTTAGGATAGATTGCGGAGCAGCATAGACGTTCTTTGCCGACTTGAATTTGGGCTGAGTGTACTGGCTTTTGTTCACATCTACAACGATGATGTTGCGAATCATCTTCAACGTAGCATCATAATTAGCCGGATCGGTATACATGATACGGAATGAACGTTCCGACTGCGGCAATCCGGGTACATCCGAATCAAGCACATCGAACAAGGCTCTACCGGCAGGACGTTCCCACAATCCAGCGTTGACTACCACCAGAACTTCATACGCACGACCACTGGAAGTTGGTGTAAACACTCCCTTCTTGTCCTTTCCGCATGCAGCAAAAAGCATCAACACAAGAGCCATACTTACATAAAACAGGTGTTTTTTCATATCTCTGTCAATTTAGTTTTCACAAAGCTAAGAAGAATGCACAATATCCTTTCTACCAAAGCTAATAATTTATATTAATTTGCCCTTATTCTCCTCTTGCTTGGCAGTAGAAAGCATACCACACGCCGCAAAAATATCTTCACCGCGCGAAGAGCGTATGGTGGTGAACAATCCGTGCGACGTCAGATAATCGCGGAAAGCAGTCATCGTTTCCATATCGGCTCCTTCGAGATCCACACCCGGTATGGCATGGAAACGGATCAGATTAATCCTACAATCTACCCCACGCAACAACTTCAGCAATTCCTTGGCATATGTCAGTGAGTCGTTCACTCCTTTAAAGACAATGTACTCGAAAGATAGCCTGCGTTGCTTACTGAAATCATAGTTTCTTAGCAACTCCACAATCTCCGTGATGGAGAAAGCCTTTTCGGCAGGCATCAGATCCCTGCGCTGTAGAGGCACGGGCGAATGCAGACTGATGGCCAAATGACAGTCGGATTCTTCTATAAAGCGCTTCAATCCTTTCCGCAATCCCACGGAAGAGAGGGTGATACGTTTAGGACTCCATCCATACCCATAGGAGGCGGTCATAACCTCCAGTGCTTTCAGTACCTCATCCAGATTATCAAGCGGTTCGCCCATTCCCATCATCACCACATTAGTCAGCTTCTCTCTTTCGGGCAAAGAACTGATTTGATTGATAATCTGATGGGAAGTTAGATTGGCGGCGAATCCTTGCTTACCTGTCATGCAGAACTTACAGTTCATCTTGCATCCCACTTGAGAGGAGACACAAAGTGTGGCACGATCTTCTTCAGGAATATAAACCGCTTCCACAAAATGCCCCTCCCCCGTCCGATAGAGATATTTCACCGTACCATCTACCGAGCGCATGGCATCCATCGGAGCTTCGGCACCAACCTCATAAATCTCTTTCAACAACCCACGATGCTTCAACGAAAGATTGCTCATATCATCGATGGAAGTCACTTTCTTATCGTACAGCCAAGAAGCTATCTGCTTGGCCGAAAAACCAGGCATCCCCAGATTCTTCACCACGTTTTGTAATTCAGCCAGGGTCAGCCCCAATAAAGGTCGTTTCTGCATTTTGTAGTTTTTTATTAAGAGGAACTTCCCGCCGAAAAACAACAAGCTTCATATAAGAGAACGTCCACTTCTCCCACCGGAATGCCCGACCTGTCGCAAAGACACAAATATTCCTCTGACAATGCAAAGGTAGCAATAAAGTTACATAAATTCAATGGAGCAAATGGAAAAAGGCACGGATTTCATGAAACCACACGGTTGTTATATAACCCATCCGTGCATTCCGTGAAATCCATGCCTATAGAGGTTCGAGATGCGTTGCAGCGCCTCTGAGCCTATCAGATTTCTACTTGTTTTAGAAGAACAAGTAGCGTTTATCCTTAACTTCTGCCTTCAAATACAAGTCGTTGATGAATTGGCTTGCCATACGTGCATGCATATTCTTCAAGGCAACCTCTTCTGTCTCCTTGTTAAAGGTTTCATTCTGCTTTTCTTTTGCATAAGCCTGCAGAACGAAAACACCGCCATTACCCTTGATGGGGGCGCTCAACTTATTCAGTTCGGCTACCGAGGCATAAGCACTTACCAACGGCTCACTGCTGCGAAGAGCTGCAACATAAGCAGGAGCACCGAAAGTAACATGCTTCACAGAGTCGCTGACAGCGTTCGTCAGGTTCTTATATTGGTCGAATGAAACGGCATTGGCAGCCTTCATGTCGGCCATGATCTTCTCAGCTTTCTTATCACGGAGGATTTCAGCTCTCAGTTGTTCTTTTACCAAAGCCAATGGACGATAGCCTTCCGGTACAATGCTTGCCACACCTACCACCATCATGCGGTCGCTTTCGCCACACTCATACAGTCCCGAAACCTCACCGGCTTTGGCTTCAAACGCCCACTTCAATGCATCTTTGGTTCCTCTCACACCACCTATTCCGTGCTCCGAGCTATATAGATCGGTTCTGTCCAGCAATTTGTATCCTGCATCTTCCGCATTGGCAACCATCTTCTCCAACGTGTTATTGGCTGCTATGAATTGGCTGAACTCATTGTAAGCCTTACTATAAGTCTCCTTGCTGAAGTCCACCGGACGCTTGATAACAGCTACTTTATATTTATCTTTCACTGCTTTTTTGGCAGTCACCTGCAAAATAACATTTGCTTGCCCCAAGGTCAGATTAGTCAATTCATTCTGTGCCAAAGTAGTGACTGCAGTGATATATTTCAGGTTATCACCCTCTACTTGAGCACCTTCATAGTTAGTTGAAGAAATCCATGCAGGCTCACCGGTCTGACCATACTTTTTGGCAACCTCTGCAAAATCGGCACCACCTTTAATGGCGTTGTAAATGCTGTCGGCCAATGTCTTAGTCTTCGCAGCATCTTCGGCAACCACCTGAATCTGGCGGAACTCAATAGAGTCCGGCATAGAGGCAAAAGCCAACTTCTTGAAAGAGTTGATGGTATTGTCTTCTACATTATAATATGGGCCAAATACACCGCCTACTGAAACAGAATCCAGACGAGCAACCACGTCAGCCGGCAAAGAACGTGTAGTGTAAAATAAGTCAGCGTAGGAAACCTCCGAACCGGTAGAGCGGATAAAGGAAGCATAATCTGTCGGAGTACCGGCAAGCTGTTCCGTATATTCCTCCATTTCTTTCTGGAGAGCGGCCTTGTCCTCAGCACTTGCAGTAACCTGCACGTCGATGAACTTGATATTACGGGTTTCGGTATATTGCTTGAATTGTTCTTTCTTTTTGTCATAAGCAGCCTTCAGATCGGCATCCTTCACCACAATAGTAGAATCAACAATGGAAGAATAAGGCACGGCAGCCAACAGCAAATCCGCCTGATTTACTCTGGCATCGAATGCACCCTGTGCTTCCACCGGATTAGAGAACAGAGATTTCGTGATCAAAGCCTGATATTTCTCCTGCAAACGACCTTGTATAAGTGACTTTTCGAGGAAAGACCAAAATTTATACATCGACTCATAATATTCCACATACTGAGAAGGCATTTGCGCCTTGTTCATCTTGGAATAATCCACCAAGAATTTCTTCAGCATATCTTTGTCGAATACTCCGGTTTGCGGATTGCGAAAAGGTGTTTGTTGCAGCATCGGGTGCACGCCGGCATCGATGATGGCCTGAACCTCTGCTTTTGTCACGGTCAGTCCCAGTTTTTTGGCTTCTCTCTCAATCAGTTTATTATTGATGTATGTTCTCCACACCTCATCCTTGATCTGATTGGTCTGTTCATCGTTCAATGCGCTGTTGCCACTGGAAAACTTAATCACTTCCGTGTACTCTTCTACCAATGCCTGATAATCCTGAGCAGAAATGCTCTCTCCGTTCACCTCACCTACATCTTGCGACTGGTGTGGCTGAAGTACTTTCCAAGCATCGCCTGCAATGAAAGCAAACAGCGCCAAACCAATAACAATCACCAATAAAGGTCCTTTTGACCGAATGTTTTGTAATGTTGCCATTTTAGTTAGTATGATTTATTTGTTTATTATTATTCTCTATCCAATTCCTTTTTAGCGCACGAAGATACAAAAAATGCTAATATACATCTATTTATTGCGTAAAAAAATACGCTTATACGGAATTATTCCACGACTTTCAGCTTTACCAATTCTATTTTCGTAGCCGTGACTTTGATTATTTTGAACAGATAGTTATCTACGGCAATCACCTCATGCAGTTTCGGGAAGCTCTGATAGCGACTCAAGATCAATCCGCCCACCGTCAGATACTCATCCGATTCGGGTAAGTCCAAACCGAATGTTTCATTCACTTTTTCTATTTCCAACCGTGCCGAGAGCACATACTCATGCTCAGAAATCTGCTTGCAGATATAAGAAGAATTGTCGTGCTCATCCTCGATGTCCCCGAATATTTCTTCCACCAAATCTTCCAGCGAGACAATACCTGCCGTACCGCCAAACTCATCCACCACCACGGCAATGGTCCTTTTCTGCTGCATAAACAGTTTCATCAGCTTATGCGCCGACATGGTCTCGGGAACGATAGGCATTTCCTTGATATTATTTCTCCAATCTGTCGGATTCCGAAACATTTCCGACGAATGGATATAGCCTACCACATTATCTATATTCCCATCATATACGATGATCTTCGAGATACCCGACTCAACAAAAAGGTTCTTCAGCTCTTCCAGCTGCGCAGTGCGATCCACCGCCACCACTTCCGTACGCGGCACAATGCAGTCGCGTATCTTTATATTAGAGAAGTCCAGCGCATTCTGAAAAATTTTTACTTCCGTATCCAGCTCCTCTTCATTGCCGGCATTCTCTATGCTCGTCTGTATGAAGTAGTCCAGATCCACTTTGCCGAAAGCCTTATCGGAAGCTTCCTTATTTATCTTCACCCCGAACAACCGCAGGAACAGATATGATAATCCGGAAGCCAGTTTCGAGACGGGGAACAAGACAACGTAGCAAACAAAAAGAGGAAGCGCGCAGAAGCGCAGCATCAGGTTGGGGTTAATCTTGAACAAGGCCTTGGGAAGGAATTCTCCCGTCACCAAGATAATAAGCGTAGAGATAATGGTCTGCACCAACACCATGACAAAATGGTTGGAGATGATACCTGCCAGCAGATTCACCTCTATAATCTGTGCCATCAGGATACCGTAGATGACGAGAGCAATGTTGTTACCGACCAACATGGTTGAAATGAAGTTGTTGGGATTGCGCAGGAAATAAGAGATGATGCCTGAAGTGACGCCTGATTTCTTTTCCATTTCAAAGCGAAGCTTATCCACAGAGACAAAGGCAATCTCCATTCCCGAAAAGAAAGCCGAGAAAGCCATTGTGACCAATAAAAAAATGACGGTATCCATCTTTGTATCTTTTCAGTTTATGCTATCGGTTTGCAGGCTGTCCCCTGCCAATGCCTCTTCGTCAATATAAAAGACGCCTTCCGGCTTATGGATCTTATAGACAGTCATCTGCTGATTTGACTCAAACCCACGCCCGGTGATGATTCTGTCCGGCTGTTCTATACGGATAAACCTGTCGGAATAAATTCTCTGCTCCCGTTGATTCCAATACAGCAATTCAGTGGAGAAACGTTCGCCTTTCAGGTTCTTGATGTCTACGTGCCCCATCAGTTTCCATAATTCATCTTTATTATAGTAGTAGGCCGTATCGGCTTTGATGCTGGCTTCCACTTGAAAAATGGAGTCGAATTTCTCCAGATACACCCCTCTTTCAAAAGCCCAGTGAGGAGGATCTTTACGGTCGAAGACCAGCCACTCTTCCGTATGGATACGATAGCGTGTCACGCCTGAATCGGAAATGAGCGAAGTCACACCGCGAGTATCGAGTATAGGCAAAGAATCGCGTTCGGTAATGGCCTTACCCAAGGCCTTCTCCCTGTGCGAACAAGCCGAAAATAAAAGAAACATAACCATCGCCCCAAGGACAATGGTTATGCTAAAAAATCTATAATAGATCGCGTTTACGAAACGAAACAACATGATTTTATCTGATAGTTGTAGTCTCACCTATCCACCCACCGATGGTGATACGATCACCGGCCTTATACCCCAACATGAAGAGGTCTTTGGCCTGAGGTGTGTGGCGTGAGAAAGAAGCGATCAATTCATTGGCTCTTTCGGCAACGGAAGGATCCACTGCCTTAGCCCTCTGTAGCTTATCTATTGCCAAGAAATAAGTACACTTATTCAAAGCCGGCTCATCATTCCAATTCGGGTTAGAAGCATACAGCTGTGCCAACAGGATATAAGGTTCACCATAATTCTCCTTATAGCTGATCGCTTTCTGGCAATACATTCTCGATTGTGACAATCTCTTGGCCTGCATCAAGGCAGCTGCTGTGAGATAAGCCATTTCAGCCTTTCTTCCATTATCCGTTTCCATATCCAGCGCTTCATCGAAGTATTTCACGGCCATGTTATAATCGCCTTTCTTGTAATACATATAAGCCACACCTACAGCTGCATCGGCCGTCGGGTTAACTCGATACAGATAATCGGAAGCCTTGAAATAAACCTCGCTTTCGTTACACTTCATCATCTTCAAGATGGCAACAGTCTTAGCCAGGAAAGCAGAGTCGGTCTTATTCTCTTCCACTTTCGGACCATAGATATTTTGCAAAGATTCGCAGTCAGCAACGCCACTTTGCACGAACATAGCCACCAGATTGTCCTTGATGGTCTGCAGCACAGCCTTCTTCTGTTCGTTCGTTTCAGCGGCAATCGCATCGTCGGCTGATTTGGAGGCATCGATGTAGTCTTGGAAGAACAAATCGGTATGATTACTATCGGCTTTCACTTTGTTCATGGACGTTTCCAAGAAATAGTGAAGAATAGCGCCATCCGGGTCATTGGCTGTTCCCTGAGCGGCTTCCTTCAACCATTTGTAAGCTTGTTCGTTATCCGGATTCGTAGCATATTGAATATAATCAATAGCTTTCTTACCTAATTCCTTAGCGGGACTCATCGGAGTCTTTAGACTTCTGTTGAGGTCTGGTAAATACTGCAATTCCTGATCATACACCTGCATCAGTTCGTCAAAATATTTCTTGTAGTCCGCAGAATTACGGTCTTTAATGTCGCTAAGAAAAGCTCTCAAGATTTTAATAGCATCCGTATAGGTATAAAATCTCAATGTCGGGCAATTCTTCAGCACCTCCATACATGGAGCATACGCATCTTTAAAATTTCCCGCTCTTACAGCCTCGTGCGAGATACTGCTCTGAGCTTTGCAATTGTCTGTCTGTGCAAAAGCGCCGGTCACTCCACCCGAAAGGAGCAAGACAGCTACAAGCGTCTTCATTTTCATTGTATTCTAATTTTTAGTTATTATAATCAAAAACTTCATTCCCATTAATTCACCTTCCGTTTAAAGAACCAGCGTTCATTGAAAGTGACTCCGACGGAAACACGCAACACGTTTTCATTCAAGAATTCCGCACGGGAGCCATTCACCCTCGCATATTGTGCCGAAAGGCTCAGCATAGAACGTGTTCGCGGTATAGGCAATCCGAAGCCGGCTGTCACGCCATATTCATCGGCAGCACGTACACCATCTATCTTATAGTAAGGTTTGGAGTAGTAAGCTCCCAACCGGTACTTCACATGAGAGAGATAACTTCTTCCCACAGGATTGGGCAGATATTCTGCACCGACCGACAATCTTGTACGGTCGCAAAGTGCCGAACGGTCATTCATAAGAGTCACGTCGCTCCACTTTTGGGTCAGCAGGTCCATACCCAGTGTCAGCCGTCCGTCGTACACATACGTCACACCCACGCCCAAACTTGCCGGAAGGCCGCAAGTGAGAAGGGTATCTTTCGTGGTAGTACTCACCCCGGTGGTGGAGTTACCCAATTGAGTCACCCTGTAAGCATCGTTATTCAAATCCTGCTTCGACGAGAAGACCACTCCCAAAGTGGCGACATGCTTCTTTCCAAACCGATGGGTATATTGCGCTCCCAAGTCAATCTTATAACTTTTTATCGCCACATTCAGCTGCTTCTTATAGGGAAACACGGACGAAGCGGATGTAAAATTCATCTCCGAGGTTCTCGTTATGTCTCCCCAAAAATAGGAAACATTGGCACCCACGGAAAAGTTCTTAAGGACTTTAAAGCCTGCTCCCAAGAACAACTGATGCAAACCGCCTTCACCCGAATAGGTCACAGAGTTGGAATTGTCGGGATACTCCGTATTCTCGCGATACTCTCCCATGTTGTATCCCACGTTCGAATAGGGTAATAATCCCAAGCTAACGGCAGCCCACTTACCGGCGCGGAACTGCATCGTGATATAGTCGAAGCTGGAATTCTTGGCATTCCGTTTCACACTTCCGATACCGAAATTCACATTCTGGAAAGAAACCCCTCCATCGAAAATGAAAGTCAGCGAATCCACGGCTGTATAAGATGCCGGATTGGCAAAGTTGACCTGTGAATTATCGCGCAAACCATAAGCAACGCCCCCCATAGCCCTGCTGTTGCCTGAACCATGTTCCGCCAGCTGTCCGTATCCGTATCGCGTATAGGGAGAATTCGTATTATTTTGAGCGACTGTCGCTCCGGATAATATCATGAGCAAAAGCACCAAAGGTGTTTGTTTATAGCTTGCCATTATTATAGTTTAAAATTCTATTTAATCCTTTCAACACTAAAAATCTGTCTGCAAAGATGATATTTTTTAAGTTTGTATCAAAAGAAAAATCATCCCCGCCCGTTAAAAAAACCAAAAGTTCAGGATATTTATACTTCATAGCCTTTATGTAGCCGGCTATTTCGTATTCTATGCCTCTTAGCACTCCTGCACGGATGGCCGTATCGGTGTCTTTGCCCATCGGAAGCAAAGCTCCTTCGGCAGACACCAAAGGCAATCGGGCGGTGAACTGATGAAGCGCCTTGAAGCGCATCTGCATGCCGGGCGAAATGTTCCCTCCGTGGTAGCGTGCTGCCGCATCGATAAACTCGTAGGTGATGCAGGTACCAGCATCCACCACCAATATGTCCCTGCCGGGATATTGCTCGTTGGCGCCCACCACGGCGGCTATGCGGTCGTAACCCAAGGTGTGGGGCGTATCGTAGAGGTTCTCCACCGGGAGTAAGGTTTTTTCATCAAGCCACAGCACCGGGAAGGACAGTTTGTCCAAGCATTCGTGCACCTGTCCGTCCACGTCAATGACAGTAGCCACGATGGCCTTTTCAAACGAGTACCTCTCACAAAAGCTGGACAGATGCTCCAACGTACAATTAGAATCATACAGCACCTCCACGAGCGTTTTGCCATCGAAAGCCGCTATTTTAGCCACCGTATTCCCTATGTCGATAATCAGATTCACCGCGCTACTTTTTTCGTTTAAGTGCACAAAGATATAACCATTATTGCTACCCCTCATCATTCCGAAGGTTATTTTTTTATCGGAGAAAATCAAGGACTTGTCCAAATGCAACAACAAGCACGGATCACACCGCATTTTACGGTTCTTCTTTGCAGAAGCCGTAGGCAGCATAATCCGTGCTCAGAAAAACATCTCATGGATGCCGTAGACACCTACGAGACAAGTTTTAATCCAAAAACATCAATATTCCAATGCGGGAGGCAACTGTTTGGCCTGTTCCACCATTTTTTCTACTTCGGATACCGAAGGCACACGGTTACAAAGATTTTTCTGTTCGTTCACTTCTTCCAGTCTCTTTTGCAAATTCTCGGGCACACGATGACGGAATTCTTTTACGGTGTCTACTCCTGCGGCCTCCAGTAATTCGGCAAACTGAGGTCCTACTCCTTTGATGCGGAAAAGGTCTGCATGGTTCGTCCATTTCAAAATCAACTTAGGCGAGATTCCGGTAGCTTCGGCCAAGGCCTTCCGACCGGCAGGTTTGCTACATTTTTCCAATAAAACCTCCACGGTGTCTATTCCTTCAGCTTTCAGTTTTTCAGCGTAAACTTCGCCTACGCCTTCAATCTCTACAATCTTGTAACTCATAATAATATCCTTTATAAGGTTAATACTAATACCTTAATGGTATCTTCATTTTGCGAATATAAGGTTTATTCCATTTTAAAGCAAAACTTTTATACAAAATTTTAGGCTAAAGTTGCAAGAAAAAGAAAACCACTGTCATACGGTGTGACATGAATTAATGGCCAAATGACGTTTCCGGACAGTAATATAAACGTCAGTTCGAGATAAGAAAAGTGTACTAAAAGTTGGTAATCTCACTTATTTATAGTTGAATACCAATAACTGTGTAAAAAAAATCCTTTATCCCTGTCATTTGTAAAGATATTCTGTAAG